>Ga0316202_10000387_pt1 | contig 52067 bp, 41 predicted proteins | sample 3monrhotite_MG_FD_204934 | JGI IMG/M metagenome (GOLD analysis project Ga0316202, IMG submission 204934) | Microbial mat bacterial communities from mineral coupon in-situ incubated in ocean water Damariscotta River, Maine, United States -... | ecosystem: Environmental > Aquatic > Marine >...
CCCTGCGTAGCTGTCGGCGCAGCCGACAGCTCGCCAAAGTGTCGAAACCCGACGGCCGCTTCGCGTGGATCCTTCGGATCCATGCGCGCGACCCCTGCGTAGCTGTCGGCGCAGCCGACAGCTCGCCAAAGTGTCGAAACCCGACGGCCGCTTCGCGTGGATCCTTCGGATCCATGCGCGCGACCCCTGCGTAGCTGTCGGCGCAGCCGACAGCTCGCCTTGGACTAAGCCTTCGGCAGCGGAGTGAGTGTGGGATCGGTTGCTCGTCTTCGGCCTTGCTTTGAGGTCGCCCAGATCCTGCGCGACCACGCTGCCGACTACCGCGCTCGTCGCGTCATGACCGAGGAGCAGCGGCGTGCGGTCTGGGCCATGGTCCACTGCCGGACGGCTGCTCTCGGTGGGCACGTCGACCGCTGCGACGCTTGTGACTACGCCCGACCCGCCTACAACTCCTGCCGACACCGAGCGTGCCCCAAGTGCCAGGGCCAGCGCCAGCAGGAGTGGATCGCTAAGCAGGTCGACCGTGCCCTGCCCGTCCCCTACGCGCACCTCGTGTTCACGTTGCCCGCCGAGCTGCGACCCGTGGCACGGGCCAACCCGCGCCAGGTCTACCGGATCCTGTTCGCTGCGGCCTCGCGGACGGTCCAGCGACTCGCTAAGGACCCACGCCACCTCGGCGCTCAAGTCGGGATCACTGCGGTCCTCCACACCTGGACCCAAAGCTTGCACTACCACCCCCACGCCCACCTGATCGTGACGGCGGGCGGCCTCAGCCAGGACGGCCAACGCTGGGTCGAGAACCGCTGGGGCGATCGCTACCTGTTCCCGGTCCGCGTCCTCTCGCGAGCCTTCCGGAGCGCCTTCGTTCGGGCGCTTGTCCGTGCTCGCACCCAAGGCAAGCTCGACCTCACCGCCGAAAGCGTCGCCGAGCTGGCCGACGACGAAGGCTTCGGTGACCTCAAGCGCGATCTCTACGCCAAGGACTGGGTCGTCTACGCAAAGCGGCCCTTCCCAGGCGTCTCCCAGCTCTACCGCTACCTCGGCCGCTACACCCACCGCGTCGGCCTCTCCAACGAGCGCCTGCTCCTCGTAGACGAACGCAGCGTCACGATCCGGACCCGAACCGGGACAGCGTCTTTCGCCGCCCACGAGTTCCTGCGGCGCTTCCTCCAGCACGTCCCGCCCAAAGGCTTCGTCCGCGTCCGGCACTTCGGCCTCTTCGCGTCTGCCCACACCGCCCGCCTCCAGGTTGCCCAAGAGCTGCTCGACATTGAGCGCCTGGAGGCGACGGAGCCGAGTGAGCCGGACGCGTGCGAAGCCCCGCCTGAAGCCTGCCCGAGCTGTCTCTTCGGGACGCTCGCACGCGAGGAGGTTGACCCGAGCCTTCCAGCAGGAGATCTCTGGGACCCATGAGCGCCGGCCGGATCGCAACCCTCCTCCCTCCGCGCCTTGCGCTCAGGGCCCGAGGTCTGTCGTGCGAGCGAGCCCGCCCCGAGTAGCCCGGTCTGAGGCCCGGCAGCGGGGCCTGACTCAGGCACAGGAGCATGAGCTCGCGGGGCCAGGTCGAGTCCCGCGAGCCCCGGTTGGTGACGTCAATGCCCATAGCAAAGCGGTTTCATTCCTCTTGGTTAAAAGCACGAGAGGCTCCGAACCGCTTCCACGCCGTCCAATACTCCGTCCTCCTCGCTGCCGGTTGGGTCTTCGAGAGCAGCAGGCTGTGATCGCCCGTCTCCAAGCTGCGAACGAGAGCGAACCTCGCATGTACCGTCGTCCCAGCATTGCGGCCAAGGCCGCCCCCTCCACTGTTCAAACGCTCGTCACGAGCGGCGTGGAACCGCCGATCCGCCAGGCCCGACTTCTGGGCCCCTACTAGAGGCAGTGCCCTCGGTCAGATCGCCCCCTTAGGTCGGGGAAGCTGACCTAAGGAGCCTACGACGTGGTCTGTTCTTCCAGGATGACCCCCTCGGCCTCAAGATCAGCGGAGAGACACAGGATCAGAACGTCCCCTGGCAGTTCGCGAGGGGCTTCAAGCTCCAGTCTGAGGGCACCACTCCCAACAAACCCGATCAAAGTGACTCTCAAATCGGACGCCAGGGGCGAAGTAGGAAGAGGGTCGGCTCCCTGGCTCGCTGCATCAGCAGAGAGGCGCTCTGCGGCTTCCTGGGCCAGATTCGTCGGAGAGAGCGTCGCGAGCCTGCGCATGCGTTCGCTCGCATTCTGGATCGCGAGCTTGAGATCCTCCTCCGAGGGTCCCTCAATGCCGCAATCGACTTCCAGGGAAATCTGGTCCCCTCCAAACTACACAGCACCCAACAACACCCCCTCCTCGTCAAGATCGAGGTCACCAAGGTAGTCGTCGTTCAGTGTCGTCACCAGAGACTCCTAGCGAAGGGGGTTGGGGTTAGGCCGCGTGAAGGGCTCGCCATGCCACCGAAGGACGCTGTCAATCTCAATCCCCGAGAGCGGGGGGGGCGCTGAGGTCGCATGGCCCGAGGAGTACTCTTACTCCAGCGTCGAGCCGCGACCGAATTGAGGCCTCCGCGGGTTCACAGCACAAGAGCGAAGCTATCCACTCCTGGCTGTCTGGCCTGTACAGCAATCTCGCAAGCTCCAGTGCGGCCAACTCGAGGGCCTCCGCGGCATCTGGTCCGTCGCCCAGGCTCTCCAGCAAATCTACCGTCAAGAAAGCAAGGCAGGCCAGATCTCGTCCGCCTGGCGCTCGCGCCTGATCCCTCCCAAATCTAAGCAGCGCAAGGTCGGACTTCCTACGTGCCAATCCGAGCTCAGACGACAGCACCGCCGATTCAACGCTAGCCCATGCCTCCTCTACGCCAGCAGAGGCGACTTCTGACTTCCACGGTCGCCTCAGAATCGAGACTGCACCGAGGAGCCAACGACGCCGGGCCGAACTAGCGATGCTGGCGGCGTCTGATTGGTGCACTGAGCTACTCTCTCGCGTGTTGTGCTGAGCCACGACAGGATCATGTCTGGAATGATCCTGGTCGACAGATGCGCTTGAACAGGAGCACGCCATACATAGACCAATTGCGAGCGGAAGTCTAGCCATGGGAGCTACTTCCTGCTCTTGTGCGCCTTGCTTTGCTTGTCCAGTGCCTTGAGAGCGTCCAGTAGCCCCTGCAGGTCGCTTGCCATGGCGCCGTTGGCTCCGACCCAACCCGCAGCGCCGCATTCCTTCAGCATTGAAGCAAGCTCCAGCTTGACCGAAGTGCGGTGCTTCCGCGCGAGCCCGTAGGCGTCCCCGTACTTGCCGGCCGAGGCAAGCTCCAGAATTCTACGCATGTGGTGTGCGTTCTGGGTCTCCTGATAGAAGCTGTACAGCCCCAGCAGGCCTCCGATTGCACCCAAACTCCTGACCGCTACGGCACGACGAGACAGACCCGCTGCGTCCGCAAGCTCGTCGGGAAGCAAGGCGCCAGCCCGCTTCTCTGTTCCGTCTAGGTTCTTCAGGGCGTCCTTTACTTTCTTGTTGAGAGATTTGGTCCCCTTCTTTGCTCCGGCCTTGCCCTTTCTGAGTCCAGAAATCTGACCCTTGAGCTGCTTGACCTGTGCCTTTTCTGACGGCGACAGCTTCGTGCCCATCATCTTGTTCAGGTCCTTGATTCTCCTTATCTCCCCCTGTCTCTCGGCGATATCGGCGTCGTAGGTCAGCAGTTCGTTGGAGTGAATACCCTGTCGCTCGACGGCAGCCTCATACCGCGTGATAGCGTCGTCGAAGTCGTCCAGCGCCTCCCTATAGTCCTCATTGCGCCGGGCATACTCGACAAGCCGATCGCGGGCGCCAGGGGCCCCCGCCTTGGCTTCTGACATGATCTTGCGCATCTCGGTTGCGTCGAAGCTGTCGTCCAGCCCAAGGGGATCAACCCTATTGACCGGGTTGTTTGCACAGTAGTTCTGAGCGTTACCTCGTTGCCCCGAATCGCCCCACATCCCCAGTGGATCGCGCGAAACAAACCTGCCAGCTCCAGCATCATAGTAGCGCTGACGGTAGTAGTAGAGCCCTGCGCCCTCCTCGAAGTCGAGGCGGCGGCCGGTGAACATGAATGGCTGCTCAAGGTCCGTTGAGGAGATCACGGTCCCGTTCTCGTCGCGGACCTCGACCTCGCCGTAGGGGCGATAGGTGTAGCTCTCCTCCACGTTGCCGTTGAAATCGGTCACCGCCATCACGGACCCGATCGAGTTGTGGTGGTAGTAGAGATCCACGAAGTCGGTCATGTCCGAGTCGCCGTTCGAGTCGGACACGTCGATCAGGTTGCCCTTGAGGACCTCGTCGATCCCTTCTCCGAACACGAAGGTCTTGTTGGCGTTGCCGTTGGTCTTGGTCTCCTCAATGCACTGCCACCCGTCCCAGAAGTAGAGGATCGGATCGAAGAGCGGCGAACCGTCGGCGTCCCGCTTCATGATCCGCCGACCCTCGGCGTCGTAGTGGTAGCGCACGTCCGCGCCCGTGACCTTCTGCTGGACCATTCGATCGTCGCAGTCGAAGAACCGCTGAGTTCCCTCTTCCTCGGTCACGTTGCCAGACTTGTCGTGGCTCCTAAACATGGCCTCGATTGCCGAATACTGGTTGAGGGCCGAGTCGTGAGTCGGTGCCCCCACCTCCAGCACATAGGGCTTGATCGACCCAAACACGTCGACCTGCGTTCGGTTTCCACTCGCGTCTAGGTGGTAGTCGATCGCCTTGGTGGGGTCGATCGACGGCCCGACCACGCTGGCGGTATTGGTCGCCGTCGGGAGGTTTCCACCCGCGACATTTAGGTCTGCATGGACGAGGCGATAGGCGCTGTCGTAGACATAGAAGTCGCCCTGATCCGTTGAGTCCGCGAGACTCGCAAGTCGGCGCTCCGAGCGCCGGTTGTTCGCGCGGTCCCAGGTGTATTGGTAGCGAGCCAGCACCGTTCCAGACGTCGTCCCGACCCGAGTGTCGAGATCGGTGTGCCTTCGCTCCGAGTCGAAGCTAGCGGTCCGGATCATGTTGGTGCCGCCGCTGGGCGTGTAGGTCCGCGTGGTCCTGCGTCCCCCGGCACCCACGTGCTCGAAGGTCGCGAACTCAGACCCACCGTCCTTGACGCCCGCGAGACGGTCGTTGTCGTCGTAGGTACGCTCGATTGCGTTGCCCGAGGGCGTCGTCCCGCTGTGGTGCTGGGGATACCACAGCTGGCGGAGGTTCCCGACGCCGTCAAAGGCACGGCTGACGCGGCCCAAGGTTTCGCCGCTCAGCGAATCTCCCTTGGCCGCCCGGAAGCCCGTCGTCCCAATTCGCTGGACCTGCAGGTTCACGCGGCTGAGCGAGTCGTAGGTGTTCTCGCAGATCGAGTCGTCGTCTTCGGCCTTGGTGACGCGGCTGAGGCCGTCGTAGGTCCAGGCGGCGAAGGTCGTTTGCCCTGCGCCGGTCGGAACGTTCTGGACCTCCATATCCGTCTTCCGCTCAAGGAGGTCGTAGGTGAACACCTTCCTCACGCCACGGGGGTCTGTCTTGGCAGCGAGCGTGCCGTTGGGGTTGTAGAGGTATCTGCAGGTCGACCCGTCGGCGAAGGTCTCGAGGATCCTCCGGTTTTGGTGATCGTAGCGATACGTGGTGGCGTTCCCCTTGGGGTCGAAGCGAGCCGCGACGCGGCTGTTTTCGTCCCACAGGGTGGAGGTGGTGAGCGCGTTGATCACGGCTCCCGCGCCGACTCCGCCCACGCGAAGATCCTCGTGCTTGACGAGGGGTCGGCTGATCCCGTCGTAGACGAAGCGCGTCGTGTTTCCGCGGGCGTTGATCATGCTGGGGACCTGAATCGTCCCGTGCTCCGAGTGGCCAGGCAGGCTGGAACTCAGCGCCGTGGTGTCGCCCATGGCGTCGGAGACCTGAACCAGGTTGTTCCGACTGTCGTAGAGCATGCGGGTGGTGTTGCCCGAATTGCTCACCTCTGCCGCCAGACGGTTTAGCTTGTCGTAAAACCGCTCGGCGTAGTAGTTCTCGTCAGCTCCGCCGTCTGTTCGCTTCTGAAGCTCGTGGACACGGATAACGTTCGAAGCGTCGTCGTAGGTGTAGGTCGTGACGTTTCCCTCGGGATCCGTGACGTCCTTGAGGCGGCTTGCGACGTCGTAGCCATAGGCCGTGGTGTGGGCGTTGTCGTCGCAGACGAGCTCCACTCGGCCCTGCGCGTCGTAGGCCATGAGGGTGTGAACAAACTCGCTGGGGGAGGCTGCAGGGTCTTCTGCCAGGCTGGACACGTCCTCCCGGGGCGTGACCCGGGTGAGGTTCAGCCCGCTCACGCCGAGCAGCTTGGTCGGATCCCAGAGCTCTCGAGCGACCTGGGTCACACGATTCGCCTCGTCGTGGCTGAAGACCGTGTGCTCGAGCAGATTGTCGAGATCGTCGAACACCTTCCGCTGACGCACGTTGCTTGCAGCGTCGTAGGAAGACGTCACGTAGTTGCCGAGTTCGTCTGTAGCCTTGGCTAATCGTCCTTGGAGGTCATACTCGTATCTGACTTGCGCGTCGAGGTTCCCGTCGCTGTCAATGACCTGGGCCACCCGGCCCGCACCGTCGTAGTCGTAGTAAATCCGTTGGCACGTGGTGAGATCGCTGCTGCCCAGCACTTGCTCGTAGACCAGCTTCCGCTCGTCGTAGTGCCAGACATGGACGTTTCCAGCCGGCTCTTGGGTCGCCACGAGGAGCTGACTGCAGTCGTAGACGTGTCGGGTGATCAAGCGCTCGGGCGACGACCCGTAGGCGTCGAGGTCCTGCTCGACCAGCATGTTTGCCGGGCTAAAGGCAAACTTGTGCTCGAACCAAGGGTGCTCGGCCACCGCTTCCTTTTCGTCCTCTCCTTGGATCCCGTCGTCGTTGAGGTCCCTCGGCAGCGAGTTCTCAACCCTCGAGCGGACTCGGTTGTTGTTCCCGTCGTAGTCGAACTCGGTCACGTGCTCGAAGGGAGCTGACGTTGTGACCTTGGTGACCAGGTCGAGGTCGTTGACCTCAAACGTGGTCACCAACCCTCGAGGGTCCGTTGCCGACAGGACGTTTCCGAACGCGTTGTAGGTGAGACTGGATTGGAGGTCGAGCGAAGTCCCGCTCGCCCCTGGCTTCGGCAGCCCGTCGGAGACCTGAAGATCGGAGTCGTCATAGCCCGAAGCCACGACCACACTCACAGGCAGCCCAGCGTCGACGTTCGAAGACGAGAAGGCGGTCGTGTCGTATTCGACTCGAGCAAGCTCTCCCTCAGGCGACTCCGAATAGTACCTCTGTCCGAACTCGTTGTAGGAGAAGTTCTGCTGGACGTGCTGGCGTTGGGTCGTTCCGTTGCAGCCCGAGAGGGGGGCGAAGGGTCGAGGGCCTCGTACTGAGACCGGGTTTCCACCTCGATCCGGGAATCCGTCTCCGTCTTCGTCAGGAAAGGCGAGGTCTAGGCCACCGGGATATGCGTAGGGCGAGTCTGGATCACCGAAATTGTTCGTGCCCTCTCTGCCGAACGAAGCCGGAAGATCGTTCAGCTTCGGGAGGAACTCAGTAAGAACACCGCTGAGCTCGTCCTCGACGATCTGGTGGTCATAGAAGGTTCGAACGGTGTAGTCCTCGCGGACTTCGTTCGGAAGAGAAATCCCGAGCATGCGGCAGCCCTGGTCCCCGTTCGCGTCGGGAAGCCAAGTTTCGGTCGTGACGGTGGTGGAGTAGGTCGCGGGGTCGTTCCCTCGAGGGAGAACCGCCTGAATCGGAAAGTGGAAGAAGTGGTCGTAGTCGAAGCTGTAGACAATGTCCTGATCGTTCTTGGCGTCCGGATTGGCCGACAGCTCTGACTCCGAGGCAGCCTTGTAGATCTTCTCCTTCGGGCAGCCACACTTGCACGTGTCGCCTGCCTTTCGCCGAATCGTGACCTCGACCTCTCCCTCAGGGTTGATCTTGCGAATGATCTCACCCTGAGCGTCGTGGTTTAGCTTCGTCAGGTAGGAGACAGGCTCAGCCCCCACCATGTAAGGGTGGGCTCCCCGCGTGAAGGTCTGGGCCTCGCTGATCGTGAAGAAGGGAGCTGCTTCGCCGTTGGCGTGGGCAATCGTTGAGACGTTTCCGTTGCGGTCGACCTGCGTCGCTACGTTCGTGCTCGCCGTTCGCTCGTAGCTGAAGTAGGCGGTTCCCGAGTCCGATCCGCACGCGTAGTCGACCTGGTAGACATTGTCCTCCTGGTCGTAAAAGGCACGAAACGTGTTGTTTCCTCGTCCGTCCGTGAGACCCGTGAGTTGAGCCGTCGCACCCGACTGCGTATAGGAATAGGTCTGGGACTTGGCCCCAGTAACGGTCGAGCCAGCCTCGTTCCGATAGTCGGTCGAGGGAGTGCTAACGCCCAAGAGGCGCCCACTCGCGTCGTAGGTGTAGGTCCAGGTTCGCCGATCCGCTGCGTCCAGCTCCTGGAAGAGCGAGATTGACGTCACACAGTCTGGATTCGAGAGGTCCGTGTAGTCAAAGGTCAGCGTGCGTCCCGTGTCGTTCTTAACAGACTCGATCTTGGGAGTGCCTGAGGTGGCACGCTTGATCACGGTTAGGTTCTTGTTGCGGTCGCGAACGGCAACGAGATACCCCACGTCGTCGGTGGTGAGAGACGAGGGGCTCTTGTTCCCCCCGGTCCCAGGGAAGGCGAAGTAGAAGATCGTCCCGTGCAGCGTTCGCCGTTGGAGATACACGTCCGACGTGAAGTCCGATCCCGTCCCGTCAATGTCCAAGGTGACTTCGCGAAGAGAGTCGTAGAAGGCAGGAGGGCTCACGAAGGCACTGACTGCAGAGACTCCGCTGCTGGTGTATTCGTAACGCCTCCCGTCTCCCGACCTGAAGGCAAAATCGTCCAGGCTGTCGGTGTTGACGTTGGCGATCGAAGTCATGGTCTGGTCGAGCGGGAAGTGCCAGTTCTTTCCGAAGATCCCGCTGTTGCTGAGATCTCCGTCGAGATCACTGCCGGCAGCGGCGTTGCTGCGGTAGACGCGTGTCACGTCAACACTCATGCCCCTACCAGGAATCGAGACGTCTGTCTGCGTGAGAAGCAGCTGACCCGTGACCGGAACCACCGTCGCGATCCCTGATCCGCCTCGGCCTGTCGCAGAGGTCAAGGGGAACGCCTCCCACTGGGAGTAGCCGAGGGAGCCCATGTACTTGGTGATCTCGAAGTCGCCCTGTGCAGCTAGGGATCCCGTCGTGAACCCAGAAGTGGCTGCGATCGCAACGGTGTGGCTCATGGAGCTGATTTCGGAGATCCCGCCCGCAGAGACCTGCACTTCGTAGTCGTTGCTCGTCACCAAGCCGTTGTCTGCCGAGATCACGAGGGTGTGCGGATTCGGACTGGGCTCGAGGCTGTAGGCCAGGTCTGCTGCACCCGTGACGTCCCTGAGCTTCAGATTGCTCGTCGTAACTGAGTTCGTATCGACGGGGTTACTGAAGGTGATCGTGATCGCTGTGTCTGTGCCGACCGTGGCGCTACTCGCCGGTGTGATTCGCACGACGCTGAAGCTGCCAATAGCAGCGACAGCTGGGCCAGGAAGGGCTCCGCCCGAATGAACGAGCGGATCGAGCTCTAGGACGTCACCGTCCTCAAGTCCGTCTCCGTCGGTGTCCGCGTTCTTCGGATCCGTAAAGGTCACGAAGATCTCGTTGTAGTCCGAGATCCCGTCCCCGTCCCAGTCGCTAGCGGAGCCCCCGACAGGGAGGGTCGCGTCGAGACCGTAGTGCGCCTCCTCTAGGTCCAAAAGACCGTCGCTGTCGGAGTCGGCCAGTCCTTCGGCAGTACCCGTCGTGAACTCAGAGGTCGAGATCGAGCCAAGCGTCGAACCCGAGGTGGACTCCACCGCGGTGGCCACCTGGACCGTCAGGAGCGTATTGACGGGCCAGTTCACGCTTCGGGTGATCCTGACCTCCTCCCCACTCGCCAGAAGCGTGGCGGTCGTGCTGGTCAGCTCGGTAGCCCCGTCGAACACCTTGAAATTCGTGGTCGTGACGGTCGAGGCGTCGAGAGGCTGGTCGAACTGGACTCGGACTTCAGAGTCGATCAGGACGCCGGTTGCGTCTTCGTCCGGGTCAACCCGAACTATTTCGAGCGGCGCGGGATACTCAACCGAGAAGCTCTCGCTCACGACCAAGACCTGTTGCCCGGACGGTTCGTCCGCGAAGGTCACCTGGAGCTTAACGTCCTGAGCCCCCGTCGAGTTGCTGGGGAAGCTCGCGAAGCGATCCCAAACCAGCAGATACTCGATCCGTCCGTTCTCAATGGCCCGATAGGGACCACGATCTCCTCGCAAGATCGTCGCGGTGTAGGGGAAGACGGTATCGCTGCCGTCGAAGTTGAACTTCACTTCGACGAGGTGCCCGCGGGTCGTGAAGTCGGCGTCGCTGACCGTGAGACTGAAGGGCACATACCGATCCTCGGCGGCCCCCGTGGACCCGGGCGCGAGAGCGAACTCGACCAGGGGGTGGTGGGGCTTGGCGCTCGGGTAGGCCTGCTGGAGCGGACCTACGGCCGAGGAGTAGGTTGGCCCACTTCCAGTGACCGTGGTTACGGGTGCCGCGGAGACGACGCCCGTGAAGTCTGTGATCTGGAATCCCGTTCCCACCGTTGCCCCAAACGAGGCGACGCTGGTGGGTTGGAGGGACTGACACGAGAGGCCGAGGCGTAGAGCCTCTCCCTGATTGAGTTGGGTCGTAAAGGGCAGCGCAAGCGTAGGGCGCGTCATTCCGCTGAGACGAAGTCCACCAAAGTCCTTGGTGACGAAAGCGCGGACAGGGGTCCCGGTCGTCACGAATGCAGTTGAGGCGTAGGTGCCTGGGGTGCTGGTCTCAGGGACCGTATGGCCCAAGAGCGTGACGGAGGCTCCGGAGAGAGGACTGCCGCCGGGCCCTTGCAGGGCGAGTGAAAACTCAGCGTTCACCAGGGGGCGACCCGAGTCCAAGGCCAGGTATCCGCTCTGGGTAACGACGGCGCCCTCGCTCTCGAGGTAGGTCCCCGTCGAGTCAACGGTGGCCGTGCCGATCTGCACCCAAGCTCCGCCAAGCGCGCTGTAGCTCCAAAGCGTCGAGGAAGTGCCCGCTGGGAGATCCTCCTCATTGGGCAGGCGGAGAGTCGCGCCACCGAAGGTTAGGCCGCCTGGCTGCAAAGCCCAAAGGCGCCTAGGGCTCAACTCTCCAGGGAAAGGAGCAGGTGTGAGGGCTCTGTTGACAGGATACAGGGACACCTCGGGGCTACCGGTCGCCCCGCTGAGCGCGGTCAGGGCTGCAATGTTGAGCCGAGCGTTCGGCACCAGGGTGTCTTCGACATTGGCCTCCGCCTGAACGATCTCGGAGGAGACGATCACAGTCTCAGAGATCCCCTCGGGCACATGCGGGAGCAGGACGATCAGGCTGTTGGAGGACGGGGAGAGCTCCACTTGGACTTCCAGCGTCGCGTATCCACTGGGTCCCGTGACACGAAGAACACGGGTGCCAGCCGTCAGGCTCGTGAGGTCCGCGATCCCGGACACGACGGTCGTCGCCGACGGCGAGGCGTCTTTAGCTGACGAAGTCGTCAGTGACGCGATCGCGCCGCTCAAGGGTTGAGGTCGATCCAGACCTGCGTCCAGGACTGTTACTTCGAGATCTGCTGCATAGGTCGAGGTGGCGACCAAGGAAGCGAGGGCACTTGCAAGGAGAATCCGACGGAACTTACGCACGGCTACTTCCTCCAAGCCTGAGCTGCGGCAGGGCGAGAGGACTCAAGCGCCTTTAGCTTTGCGCTGAGCAGCCGATCCCCCTGTGCGAGCTCACGAACCCGCTCCACCTCGCCGCGCTCCCATAGAAGCGAGACGGCAGCGAGTCGATCCGACGGAGCGCTCCCCTCTCGTGCGAGCCTCTCGAGGTCCGAGGTCTCGCCTGAGGCCAGCTCACGCACCCATGACTGCTTCTGCGAGAGCTGGACTCGAGGAGGGGCAGGAGCCGTTACCGACCTTGCTGACGGTTCGTTGCCTTGGCCCGTTGGTGCTACAGCGATCGTGCTTGGTGACTCGTCGGGGCGAGTCTCGTTCCCAACCAAGAGCCAGCCCAAGGGAGCTGTAAGAGCGCTGGTTGCCAAGCAAGCCGCGACCACCTGCTTTACCCGTCGCTTTCTCAGCCGCTTTGAGTCTTCTTGGGTCATGCTCCAGCTCCTAGCTCGCGAGTCCACGCCTGGCGAAGGCTCTCCCCTTCAAGGGGAGAGCCTTCGCAACCCACCTGCTTGGTGAGGAGCGTCGCGGTTCTCTCCGCAACGCGCGGGTCGTGGAGCAGGCGTTGGCCTATAGTCAGGGGGGGGTTCACTCGTGCCAATCAAAGCGGAATGCCAATGCAGGGGGGGCGGACGTGGATTTCGCCCTAGCCTCAGCAGAACCGCTGACAGATTGAGGCGAAGGAGAGCGGTTGTCGGTGGCTACTTCTTCTTGGAGGCGCTGCGCTCTGCGAGAGACTCGTCACGGAGCTTCTCGTAGTGGTCGCGAAGGATCCGCTGGGCGGCCTTGTTTCTTGGCTCGAAACGCGCGACTACCAAAGCGTCCGTGACGCTATGGACCTTTGCTTGTAGTGGAGGGTGGGCTAGGACTTCGCGCATGATCGCTTCTGCCCGCGCCTGATCGGTATCGCTTGCACTGGCCTGGCACACGACTTCATACTTGTCACTAGAGCGTTGACGTACGCTAAGGACGGCCACACCCTCACGCTGACAAGCGGCGTGGATCTCTTCGACTCGCGAATCGAAGAGGACGTTCTCCTGGGCAGAGGCTCGCCAAGCTTGGGGAATCGCCAGGGTGAGGAGGGCGGCAACTGCTAGCGCTCCGAACCAGTGAACACTCTTCATGATTTTCCTTCTCGAATCGGTTGTCAGCGAGCCGGGAAGTCGTGCCGGGTCGCAATGCATGTCTTGGGTTCCGTAGATGTGCCCAGAATTAGTCAGGGCGGCCTGTCAATGCTGGAGTCGCGCGCAATAGCTCTGGCTAGTGCCAGCTCCTGACGAGGAGGCCCGGCCTGTGAGTAGCGGCTCCGGCACCGATCCACCGTGTCGTTCCTGCGGTGTTGTCGCTACGTTCGAGCCACGAGACAAATCGGCGGCCTTCAGCCACTCGATCCGACCAGTTCGCGGTCCCGACACATCCGTAGTCGCCAACTCTTGTGAAGCCGCCACGGATCTGAGCGCTATTCGTTGTAGTGGAGTCGATCCCGATTCCCGGCCCAGCAGCCAGGTATGTGGTGTTGATAAATACGGCGAGGGCTTCGGCGCTAATCAAATCCTCCTTTCGTCCAATCACCAGGTAAACGCGATTTGTCGTGGCACCGTTCGACTCTCGCCAAGTCGGTGTCGTGTAGCTCCAAATCGTGTCGTCTTCGTGTGCCTCAGACTGCCACTCACGCCTGTTGTCCTGATTCCAGAGCCCGCGTTCGGTCGAATCGAAGGTGACTTGCTTGCTCGCGTCCAAGTAGATCGACCCAAGGTATCGACGAGTCAGCGCTCCCGTCTTTGACCAAACGCCGTCTTGCATGACGAGTGTCAGCGCAGGCGAGCGAGAGGTATTGCTCGTCCAGGCTGTGATCTCAAGCGTAACAGTAGTGCCGCTGGCATAGGCGAAAACGTCGTGCGTTGTCGACGCGGTCCCGCCTGACAGCGCGAGGGAAGTTACGGGGGCTACCCCGAGCGTGTAATAGGCCCAGTCTGACCCGTCGTAGAGTGCGATCCTGTCGCCCGTGTGCCGGTGAAGGTAGATCGTCCCGACGGAGGCTACTTCCCCGAGCGGATCGGAGCTGTGGACGCCTATCCGTCCTCCATTCACACTCGGCACAACGTCGCTGCCAGGACCCGCACCCGATCCAACCTCCGTCTCGCTGCCTCCGCTGGGCTTGTAGTAGAGGCTGTTGCTCTTGGCGTAGAGGGCAACGTGACCACTGGTCACAGTGGTTGGAGTGCTGGTGTTCGCTAGCTCGATGACCTCCCCCACTTGGAGGGTATTGGTGACGTCAATCGTGCCGTGGAGAATCACCGTGCCACTCGATACGTGGGTGTCGCTGGCTTGGAGAATCAGGGTCCCCGCCTGACCGACGACGGTTGTGTTTCCGCCCGAGGTGTTGCTGAGTACGAAGTCGCTTGGAGCGTATGACTGCTGTCCAGCGGCGTCCCAAAGCGCAGAGGCACGGGCCGCGTTCATGCTGTAGGGGACAGCGGTGAGCTTGACGCGACCTCCCAGCAGGTCGGTCGCTCCAAGCTTGACGGCGACCCAGAGGTCGTCGTTGTCACTGAAGACCCCGACAATAGGATTCAGTGAGTCATTGCCCAACTGTGCGCTCACGAGCCCATTGGAAACGTAGAGGGTCTGATCCTCGTCGTGTTTACGATTTGCCCCAACCGTCCCGCCTGACGCCAGGTCCCAAACTTCGAAGGTCAAGGTCATGGTGCCGTTGACGGCAATGCCGTCGTGCACCAACCGGCACTGGAAGGTGATGATCTCCTTCGACTCAGCCGCCCGGCTGGAGAACATGCCGACCGTAAGGAGACCGACTGCAACTGGCACCAGGGCCAACCAGGTTCGTCTACGCATTGGGCTTCCATTACGCGACCCTGAGGGCCGTCTACTGAGGTGAATCGAGGAAGAGGTCGCGTCTCTTCGGTCGGAGTGTCTCGTCAGCGAGAGGGTCTTGGTACGTTCCAGTGGCCAGTCTTCTCGCTACGAAGAGGACATTAGCCAGCGGGTTTGCCCCTTGCAAAGGTACCATTGCGACAACGCGGGACTTACACCGCGCCTCTGCGTAAGTGCTTTTGCGAAGGGGCTAGTTTCTTTGCGCGAACTATCTGCCGCATTTCATCAGTACAGATGACGCGCGGGACGCCTTCGTTTGCCCAGCCTTATGATTCGTGGGCTGTAGCCCCTTGAGTTCTCCGCGCTGGCCGATTGCGAACGTCCACGCGGCACCCTTCCGGTCGGAGATCGATTGGCCCTTCCGCTCAGGCGAATTGCGTGTGTTCCTCGCGCTTGCTATCACGCTGGGAGAAACTGGGCACTCTTCAACCCCCTCAATCTCCTCTAGGTCTGTCTCTGACCCGTCCCGCTGACTACCTCCGTTCTCACCCCAACGCCTCCCGCAAAGAGGTCATGAAGGCATGCAACTGCTCCGCACGCGCTGTGCGCCGAGCGGAGGACGAATTCCGCCTTCGCCAGGGCCAACTCCCCTCCTTCGCGAAGCCCCTGATCGGCCTAACCGCAGTCCTCGTCACGGGAGCTCTCACCTTCACCTTCTGGCCCGCCTCGACCCCCGAGACCTCTCCAACACCCTCCCCGGTTTCCAGCGCTGAGACCCGAGCCCAGGAAGCTGCGATCTACTCCGCTATGGACCTGGCCGATCGGAGCCAAGCCCAGCGGATCCTCAAGCACCTCTCCAGCCCGGACGATTCGCTTCGTCTCGCCGCTCTCCGCTACGTGGCCAAAGTCGATCCGGAGCCCTACCTGGATCAGCTCCTCCCGCTCCTCGACGACAAGAGCAAGCGAATCCGGGCCGCTGCGGTCCAGATGCTGGCGCGCATCAAGCCCGACGACTCGGAGCTCGCCAGCCAGATCTCTAGGCGCCTCGTCGCGGTCCTGGTGGACGAAGAGCGCGAGTTGGGAGAGCGCGTCCTCGCCGTCGCGAGCTTGAGGTCCCACAAGCCGAAGAACCTCGTCCCCCTGACGAAGGTCCTCGACGACCCACAGCTGAGCGAGCAGGTCTCCGACCTTCTCGCGAAGTGGAGCGGCAAGACGATCAAGCAGGCCGAGGGCGAAACCCTCCGCGCCGCTTGGGAGCGCGAGCTAGGAGCCGGAGCATGAGCTTCAAACGGACCAAGATCGGCCACGTTCGATTGACTGCGATCTCGATTGCCGTGGCTGCGTTGCTCGCGGTTCCGTTGGGCGCGGTCCTCACGTCCGAGGAGGCTTCCGACCCCGAAACTCACGTCGTCGCTAGCGTTCAGCCTCAACGGGCCGAGACGAAGCCTGGGGGTCTTGTGGCTCCACCTCCGCTCCAGGGCGCAGAAGTAGAGGCCCCTGTTGCTGGGACGAGGACTCTGGACCCCAAGCTCCAGCGGACTCAGGACCTGGCTCGCAGGCCTACGGCGGACTTACTCGTCGTGGCGAAGGCCGGAAGCCAGATTGAGCGCTTGACTGCGATCAACGTTCTTTGGGTTCGGCGCGAGCGAGCTGAGGCCGAACGATTGGCTGAGGGCGATCGGGTCCTCAGGGCAAAGCTCGAGGCGTTGAGGAATGCAGGGAGGTAGTGGCCTCGCGTTGGCCGCCGTAGGCAGTGGCCGACGTGAATCGGTCCTCACGGATCTCTACCCAGCAGGCGCACCTCGCACCTGGACGCCCGAGTCTTGAGTGGCGGAAAGCACCGCGACATAACTCCGATTATCGGAACTGCTGCTCGGCTGGTGCTAACTCCCTACTCCAGCCAGAACAGACGACGCGGAGAAGAAGTGAACGACAAGAAGAAGACTCTATTTGTGCTTGTTGCGCTTGCTCTCAGCGCGCAAGCAGGCTGCACGTGTACACCAGCCCCATTGATCGATACTACGGGAATCGCGCCCCCAAGTTCCGCAGACGCGAACTACGTCAAGAACCGCGCGCACCTGTCGAACATCGACAACCGCCCAGGGGTGATAGAGGACATTCTCTACCCGACGCTTGGCTGCCCGGCTCGCCTCGAACCTGGCAAGCCAATTGAAGTAGTTCTCGATAAACAATGGACGAAGGACATGAGCCTGCATCTCGTGCCGCGTCTTGAGGTCGACCGACTGCTCGGAAGCGCCAGCGCGGTCGCGCCAATCTCGACTCAGCTCCGGAGCTTCTTGCGAGACGTAGCGAGCCTCAAAGAAGACAGCGTCCTCGACTCAAGCGAGACCCTCCGCAACATCCTCCTCCGGCTAGAGCAAAGCAAGAACCCGCTAACGAAGGCGCTAACGGAGGCGCTCCTTCATCGCGGCAAATACACGAAGAAAATCCGAGATACGGTCGACCTACTCGCAGCAAGTGTCAAACGCTTCCTGAAGGAGGGCGACGAGGCTAGTCGTAAGTCTCTTCGGAACCTCGCCGGAGTTCTCAAAGAAGGGTTCGAGGAGGCCCTCTCGTCAATCCGGATTTCCGAGGAGATCCTGGCTACTTTCGGGGAGGGTAGCCTCCGGGAGCTGAAAGCCAAGCTGCGTTGTCTCAAAGAGTCTGTGGGGAGCGTAGCCAGAGACCACGCTAACCCGGGGCTCAAACTCCAAGTCCTTGAGTACAAAGGCAACAAGGTCAAGGCGATCGGGAGAGAGGCCGTAGCGCCAGGGTTGTATGCGCTAGTGCTCCTTCGCGACGGCGAAGCCCTCGATGTGCAGATTAACTCAGTCTATCGGCAAAGGTTGCCCTCAAGCACGGAGCTCAACTGCGTGGTGGCTGCAGACATCCAATGGGGGCCAAACAGCGAGGTTGTTGAGTCTACCCTACACTTCATAAGACGCATGAACACACGGTCTCATGCCGAACAAGAAGCACCAGAGTTCATCCTATTGCTCGGAGACGTAGTTGATTGCAGATACTCGAGCAGAGGTTCGTTTTGGGACCTCCTAGGCCCGAGGCTCGACGAGGTCTATGCACAGGACTTCCTTCAGGCCTGGTTCGTCCTGGCCACTCTTCAGGTGCCCATCTACATCATTCCTGGCAATCACGACGGCTACCGATTCCTTAGTAGCGGTGACTGCCTGCTGAGCGACGGTCTCCTGCTCTTTCAGGACACATTCGGGCCTCTCTACTACAGCTTTGATCGTGGGCAATATCGGTTTATCGGCCTCAACAGTTATGACTTGCCAGCTGAATTCCGCACGGCGCGAGTAACAGCGAGCTCCGCTTTGCATGAGAAGACTTCAAAAAAGCTCAACGTCCTCAATTGGGGCGGCAGCATGGGGCGAGACCAGCACGTTTGGTTGAAGCAAACTCTGGCGAGGCGAGGTGGAAAGCTCCCAATGCTCTTCATGCATCATGACCCTCGAGGTAGTTTCCCAACTCTCAAGAGTTCTTCCGCCTGGGCCCTGAAGGCACTATGGAGCTACGATAGGCACTTCCCGCTCTCGGGAGACTCGCGTTCGACCAGAGACAATCCAGGACGTGAAGTCCGCCGACGGTTGCCACCTAAGGACGAGGACACAACGGAGATTCACGCTGGGTTCTACACGCCTCTGAGGACGGCAGAGTCTACCGTTCGAGGTGACGATTGGTTCGGGACCATCGAACCGCCGGCCGCAAGGGGCTACCCCGGTTGGGCCCGCTTTCAACAAGGCTGGCACTCTAAACTACAGTATTCGAACGGTACAAGCCTAGAGGATCCTCTACTCGAGATCAATGAGAAGGTGGACGTTGAGAGTCCCGAAGATCTCCTGCAAACGATCGTCGAGGGGGAGGTACGAGCACTCTTCAAGGGCCATGACAACCGATTTTGCTTCACGCCGCTCGGACCCGAGACTAGCATTTTCGGATCAGCCTCAGAGCTAGAATTGCTTAGACATGTAAGACCTCACTTCATTGGAGACCTGGGGAAGCTGATTCTGAAGAAGGCACTTACTGTGTATCACGTGGCTGACATCGCTGACGCGGATTCAGACGGGCATGGCTTTCTTGAGTTCCGGATTTCACCAGACGGCAAGCTGACAGGGACAGGAAAACCCCACTGATATTCCATGAGAGTGGGCCTCCAGAGTCAGAATTGTCTGACAAGTAGGGACGCTCGTCGCGAAGATACCCAGCTTCTCGGAACCACCTTCAACGGATCATAGGTGCGCTTATCGGAAATCGCTGGAGCCCGGGCCGCTTAGTGCAGGTCTGTGATCACTTCAGCGATGTATCGCCGGAGCCAAGGGCTTGTCTCGGTCTCGCCCCTGGACTTCAATAGTTGGAGAGATCTAGGGTCACCCCAGCTCTCGAGGGCAGTCACCACTCCCTCCCTGACGCGGACGCTTGGGCTTTTGAGAGCAATCTGCGCAATCCCATGCACCCACCCCCGAACCGCAGAGATTGGAAGCTGTCCGAGAGCCCGAAAGAACGTGGCCACCATGCCAGGGGCGTGCTTGCTGGCTTGCCAAAGCGCCAGAACCCATGCCACTCCAGCGTCTCGTTCCAGTACTTCAGATAGGATAGTGGTCACAGGGTGAAGCTCGCCGTCTTCGAAGGGGACCTCCTTGAGCGAAGTGGTTGCTGTTGAGAGGAAGCCTTCGTAGTCGGGCACAACTCGACCTTGGGGCTCAGCCTCTGCTGGCTGCGTGATCTGGAGAACTTCAAAGAGCTGCGTAAGTAGATCTGCGCTACTCGTGCCCGCTGAGCAAACTGTCTCTCCAATCGCGTGACCCATGGGATTGGTCACGGAAACTATGACCTGTGGTCTTGCGCTCTCCAGGACTGCGCCGCTTGTCCGGCACCAGGAGCGCTCAGCTGTATAAAATCGTCGACTCGCAACAGGGGATATGGCTACACCGTAGGCAGACTCCTCACCACGACTAGGAAAAGTTGCATTCGTTAGAAGCCTCATGTGGCTGACTCCGAGCCGGCTAAACCTATGTCAAATGTGTCTCTGAACTCCGAGTGCCAGTTGGGAGACTCCATAATGAACCTTGAAACGTCGTCAGACGTAAGACTGTAGGACTCTTCGGACACTGTGTTGATGTCAGTGGTTAGTTCGAGCCCGCTAATCTGAGCGAGTGCAACAGGAGCGTGTCCCGGCAGGTGGGCTTGTTGGGTGAACTGCCCTCGTCTAACACTCAGAATCGAGTTTGTGGCTAGTTGTCTCTCTCCAAGCAGTCGATCCTGACGGTAGGCAACTCGGTAGTTCCATTCGAACGGAGTAGGGAAGGCCGACGGAGTCCTTAAGAGCTTATGACAGGGAGCTGCGAGGTCTTCAGCCGAGGCGGTCGAGAGAGAGGTCAGCAGAACGGCGGCCCGCGAAGCCCTGACACCATATCGCTGTAGCCCGAAGGATAGGATTCGGGCTGATTGGACAGCGAAATCCAGGGGGCTGTCCAGCGGAACGGGCTGCTGATCAATTGAGGGAGGTCCTTGGGACCGCGCTGCAGGAATGTGAAGTACCGATAGCTGTGTGGGGAGTATGCGGTAGATCCAGCGGTGATCAGGGCTGCGATACTCATGGCCTGTGAAGGGCGTTTGCCCTGGTGCCGTCCCCGTAATGAGGCTCAACTGCCACTCGCCAAGGCCCGCTGTCTCAAGATGACGTGCGAGATCAACAATCCCACGATGGGGGGTGTTTGTTGTGGTGGCGAAGGCTACTGCTTGGAATTTTGTGGATGTCTCGCTCACGAAGTACTCTTCGACTGGGATTGGATCAGGTAAGATACCAGTTCGGAGCTTGGTGTAGCTGAAATGGATCAAGCGTTTCTCGCACGCAAGGTGATACGGAGCCGCTGGGAAGAACGCCCAGCAGAAGTCCCCTCAGGTTCTATGGAGGAAGCTGGTGGGCTGACTCCCCCGGAGTCCATTATCGCCGATGCGCTATTGGGCCTGAAGTCGTCCAGCAACACCCTGTCTCTATGGCGCTGCGACGGGAGCGTTGCGAGCCTTGAGAGGGTTGCCTTGGCCTTTGCTGCTGGCATGAAAACGCTCTCTCGGCTGGAGGTTGCGGTGGTCCCCGAGCGCGAACTTCACGTTCAGGGACTCAAGATCAAGGCAACTCCTGGAAGCACGCCTGTTGCGGTTATGCGTGACCACCATCGTGACCTGGTAGGCCTGACGCTTCGGGACCTAGGTCTCTTCGCAAGGATCCTGGCAGGGGCCGTACGAAATGGCACTTGTGTTCCCTTTACGAAACGACGCGTCGAGAGTCTCTTGACCCGCGCTCTTGACGCTGGACTTTTGGAGTTCTCACTTCTCGAGAAGTCCCTTTGTCGAGATCTGGCGGAAGCTCAGATTCGCTCCGTTGTCATGCCTGTTTTTCGCGAGATCGCATTGAATCATGGCTTTTCATGCTCCGATTTGGAGCGGTCCGGGAAGGGCCGACTTCAAATGACCATCGACAACGGCTCACGATCTGCCCTCGTTAGGTTGGATAGGAAATCTCGCCGTTGCCAGGTCGAAGGGCTTCCTCGTGGGACTGCAGAACCGCTCTCAAGCGAAATGCAGGCAGCCTGGCCGAAGAGCACATGGTGAACATGGGAATCCTGGGGCTCGGCTGATCGAGAAAAAGCCTGTGGCGGGTAGTTCGCCTGGCGGGCGGGTAGTTCGCCTGGCGGGCGGGTAGTTCGCCTGGCGTGGTGGTCACGAAGCTGTTTCGTTGGTTCCCTGCAAGGAGTCCTTTGGTGGTGCGACTCCGCCAGGACCGGTCTTCTGCACTTGACGCTGCGAGGAGTGGCAAGCCCTTGCACCACAAGCGATTACGAGCGAGGTCCTCGATGTCATACCTGTTATCGGAGAGGGCACGTCGTCTGTAGACGACGTGCCCTGGTCGATAGCTGTCTGTGCTTGGGCGGCCGTGCTGCTCGAGGTTGGATTCTCACCTTCTCTGGAGGCAGGCAGTCGTAAGCCCAATGGCCTCGGGGCAACCTCTACGTGAGATATCAACCTCACGCCGTTGCCGCAGGGCTGACTGAAACCTCGGAGGCCTGGCCAGGGGTGAAGGTCCTTCCCGAGGACATAGGCAGGACGCGCAGCGCACGGCGTCCCAGTTGCGCTTACTTCGGTGGTCGGGGGCGGTCGGCGGCTCCGCTGCCGTCCTCGCTCTGGCGAGCCGAGCTCCAGGCCAGGGAGCGCAAGGCCAGAGAGGGCAAGCGTGCCAGGAAGCGGCCTCGCCGTCGCTCCAAGAAGCGCCGCCAGCTCGTCAAGCGCGACCGCGAGCGTCGTGAGGCTCGCGCCGGCGCCTCGTCCTCGAGCCTGCCCGAGTTCGTGAGCTACACGATCCCGGTCCCTCGGGTCCTAGAGCCTCTCCTTGAGGCGGGGGGATTGCCGGCGGTTCACCGTGCGCTGCGCGCCCTCCACGACACCAACGTCGAGCGAATCGTCCAGGAGCGTCGAGCCCAGGGCTTGGGTTTCCTAGGTCGCCGCAGGGTCCTTCAGGCGGATCCTCTATCGTCGCCCGGGGAGGCTGAGCCGGCGTGGAAGCGCAACCCCCGAATCGCCTGCAAGGACCTCGGGGAGCGCTTCGCTCTCTATACGGGGCTCCAGGACTGGCGGGTCTCCCATTCCGAGGCCTATCAGACGCTCTGCTCCGAGAAGCCCTGGCGGGCTCGCTTCCCAGCAGGGGCCTGCCTTCGCGCCCGCGAGTTGACTCGCCTCCTCCTCGCCCGAGGTCCGCCCCGCGCGGCCTGAGCCGCGGGCAGGCTCCCCTCTCTCCCCCTGGACAAGCCCACCCTCGCTCCCCGCGTAGTCAAGCGCTGCGCGGGTAGCTCCATGTACGAGCATCCAACCCCCTCCGCCAAGGTGTCGCTTGAGGACGTTGGCGGGTGGCCGTGCGGGGCACGGATACGTCTCACCCTGGGAAAGACCTACTCGAGGATCTCGATGCAGCGTCCGTAGGCGACAGCTTTCTTGCTGGCCGTGTGGGGCACGGATACGTCTCACCCTGGGAAAGACCTACTCGAGGATCTCGATGCAGCGTCCGTAGGCGACAGCTTTCTTGCCGGCGCGAATTACGAACTTGCTCAGCTGCGGGAGCTTGCCCGCTTCTTCGATCGCGACGGGGCGGTTGGTGGCTGTTACCTCGACTCGCGCCCACTCCATGGGGTAGACGACCTCCTCGGTTGGCTCGACCCACTCGTCCGAGTCGGCGGCGCGCTTGAAGAGGATCCGGTCGAGGCAGATGGCGGCTCGGTCTACGTGGACGTGCATTGTCCAGACCTCGCCCTTCTTGAGGAGGATGTCGGGGTCGAAGACCGTCAGCTCCATGACCATGCGCTTGGCGGCGCTGGGCGGGTTGGAGACGCTGCCGGCGACTACGCCCCGGCCGCGGAAAAGGTCGCGGAGGGACTCCTTGAAGTTGGCGTTCTTGAAAGCCAACCCTACTAGCTGACGAGGCTTGGCCTCGGCTATGGGGATCCCAGGAGTCGCAATGTGACCCCTCGTCAACTGGACCGAGCGGACTCGGGCCGTGACCGGGCTGCCGCGCTCGGCAGAGAGCGGTTCGAATTGGAGGGTCGTCTCGGGACGAATCGTGCCGGTCTCGACCAGGGCGGTCGCGGTCTTGCCGATCCCAGGCACGTTGTCGTAAACCTCGCTCCCGTGGATCACCACCCGAGGAGGCAGGCCGTCGGGGCGAATCCGCTGATAGTTGAGCTTCTCCAGCAGACCCCAGACCGAGGGGCCGTCGTACCAGTCACAGTGCTCGAAACCCAAGATCCCCTCGCCGGGCTCGTAGATGTCACGGCCTGGGGCGTAGGCAGAGGTCGGGATGAACGCGGTGTTCTCGAGGGAGACCCCGTGCTCCTCGCAGAGGAGGCGGACCAGCTCCTCGGTCTCGCGGAAGGGCTCCTCCTGGTAATCGACCCGGTCCATCTTGGTCAGCACGATGGCCTGAACAGGGATCTCGAAGCCCTTGAGGATCCGGATCACTTGCTGGGTGATTGGCTGAGGACCGTCGTTGACGTCGACCACCACCAGGGCGCAGTCGGCCTGAAACATGCCGAAGAAGCGGTTGTTGGCGTAGGTCTCCTGCCCAGGAGTGTCGATCACCGTGATTCGGTGCGTGTCGAACATGAACCGGACCATAGAGGGCAGGATCGTGACCCCGCGGTTCGCCTCGCTGTGCTCCTGGTTGACGTCCTTGGAGCGAAACACGAGCTGAGCGAAGACCAGGGACGGATCCCGACCCTCCTTCGCCTGGCGACGGGCGCGTTCGACCTCGCGCGGAGAGGCCATGCCGCTCTCCGCCACGATCTTGCCGAGGAGAGTCGACTTGCCATGCCAGGCGTGGCCGCAGATCGAGAGGCTAATGTCGGTCATGCTCACGGGGGAACTATCGACCCAGAGTGGGTCTCGTTCAAGCCCTGAACATGGGTTTCGCCGGGGAAGAGCGCCGCTTTGGCGGACTATTGCGGCCGGCCGGGCAATTCCTCGAAGATCTCGACCTCCACGATCACGCTGACTCCGCCGCTCTGGATCGTGTAGCGCTCGGTCCCAGGCGTCCCCACAGGGAGATCGAAGGTCAGCGTCTCGAGCGCTTGCGCCTCGTCGAGAGGGTTCTCGATCACGTTGAAGTAGGTGTTGAAGTCAACCTGCTCCGCTTGAACCTCGAGGCTCAGGGTCTGCTCCCCTGGGGCCACGAACCAGTCGAAGAGGTCGGCATCGAGGGTCTGAGTCTGGCCCGGATCGAAGCGCGCCCAGGGCGCCGTCCCGAAGCGACGGCTGAGGGTCGCGATCGGAGTGGTCGAGTTCCACTCACGCAGAGCCTCGGGCGAGCGAAGGGTCGCCGAGAAGCTGACCTCACCAGCGCCGAAGAGAATGTTCTCGCCGGGGTCTGCGACGGTGGCCTCGATCAGTCGCACCCGCGCCCGGCGCGAGGAGCGAACGAAGTTCGCGACGTCGGTCGCGAGCCCCTCGTGAGTCCGGGCGCTGTCGTGGTTGGAGTCGGTCAACACGATCGCCGGCCCGCGGGGCCGCGCGTCGAGGGTGATCGCCTGATCCCGCACCAAGAGCACCCCGTCGTTGGGAACACCAGACGCGATTCGGAGCGCCTGCTGGTTGAGGTCGTGGCCCGTCGAGACCTGGAACCCGACCACGATGTTGGCGAAGAAGGGCGAGACCGAGCGCCCGGCGTCTGGGGTCTGGAAGCTGGCTTCGACGTGGCCGTAGCTCATGGTCGCGACGTCTGAGGGGTCCGGCGCGATCAGGCGCGCGGCCGCCGCCAAGGTCGGGTCATTGGCGACTCGCGTCGCGACCCAGACCCCGCCGGCGGTGCCCTCGAGGGTCAACCAGCGCACGATCCAGCCGCCGCTCGCCAAGCCCTCGAGGTCGTGCTCAATGATCGTCCGCGTGATCACCCCGCCGAAGCTCGCGCCGACCAAGTTCACGTGACGCGCCCCGCTGCGACGAATCACCTCCCGAATGTGCTTGGCCACGATCAAGGCGTAGCGAGGAGCGCCGCGCTCGGCTGCGTCGACCTCCGCGAGGTCCGCTGCCGTGTAGTAAGCCGGCGCCTGGGAGCCGTAGTAGGCGACCTCGGTGACCTGGTTGGGGGCGAGGGGCGAGGTCGTGGAGCTCGGCACCCCGAGCTTGACCGCGATCCCCTCAATGATCGGGCTGACGTCGTCGACTCCGTAGGCGGCCGAACTGGCAGCGCCGCTGGGGCTGAACCCGCCAGCCACCACCGTGACCGTCGTGGCTGGATCCACAGGCCCCGAGGTCGCGCTCGAGACCGGCGCCGGCGTCGTGTCCGTGGAGCTCGTCGTCTGGGTCGGGCTCGAGGAGCTGACCGCAGCGCTGGCCTGCTGTCCCCCCCCACCGCCGGAGCCGCCACCGCTGCAGCCGGCCAAGGCGACGAGGGCGGAGCTGGTCAGAGCCGCGAGCGAGAGACGAGAGAGGGGTCGGAACATGAGCAGCCTCGGTGGAACGATCCAACCCAGGAGCACTCGCGGTGCCAGCGGCGCCAGATCTCCTAGAACAATCGACTTAGAGCGCGAGGGCCACCAACCTGACCACTTTGAACACCTTCTGAAGGCGAATCTCTCGCATGCGTCTCTTCGTCTCGGCCCAACAGGGGAACACTGTGCCCATCCTTCCTACGGGCCGAGCGGACGCGATTCAGCAGGATTTCGCGGGTCTGACTCGCTAGCATGGCGCCGCGCATGGATCGGAGCCCCCGTGATCCGCTTTCGACACCTCATCGCTTTCGGCGCCCTCGCGGCCTCGGCCGCCTTCGCTCCCTCGCCAGCTGTGGCCGACCGCTACCGCCTCGCGGACGGTCAGAGCTTCGAGGCCGCCCCCGTGGGCGAGGCTGAGGGCGTCACGATTCTCCTGACCCATCAGGGGAAGGAGGTTCGCCTGCCCAGCGCCGGGATCGCGTCCGTCGAGTCCGGCGACCCCCTCCCCAAAGAGCTCGAGCCGAAGCTCGCCCGCGCGCGAGCCAACTATCGCGTCGACCGACGTCGCGCGGCGACGAAGCTGATCAACCGCTACAAGCGCGCCAAGGAGGCTGAGCGCGCCAAGCTCTCGGCCAAGCTGGACGCCTTCCCCGCCTCACAGCTCGAGGGGCCCCTCGGGCGAGCTCTCAACGAGCGACGCCTGCGCGAGTTCGCCCTCGGACGCCTGGCCGCGACCAAGGGCGTTCATGGAATCCGACCCCTGGTGAAAGCCGCAGTCACCAGCAAGGACAAGAAGCTCCGCGAGGCGGCCCACGCTGCGGCCTTGAAGAACGACACCCTCCTGACGCGGACCTACTACGAGCAGATCGTCGGGATGCCGACCTCGACCAAGCGCCGCATGAGAGCCCTCGGACGGTTGGCAGGCATGGGCGATCGCCGAGCGATACCCGGCCTGATCTTCGCCCTCGAGAAGGTCGAGAGCGAGATCAAGGCCACCCTGGCGACCGCAGGAGGCCTCCGCCGGGTCCCGGTCAATTTGGGAAGCCAGGGTGGCGCGGCTGTGAACGCACCAATCGAGCTGCCCGAGCAGTCCACCATCGCGGTCCAGACCAAGGTCAGCGTGTCCTCCCTGCGGCAGGTCTCTGGCGCCGTGCGAAAGGTCCTCGGCGGCCTGAGCGGCGTCGACCGCGCCAACTCCAAGTCCTGGCGGGCTTGGTGGGACGAGCAGCCGAACACCTATCGCAAGTAGGTCAGGCGCAGGCGGGGCGGAGACGCCTCGACCCTGAGTCCCAAGGGTGCGATAACTAGGGCCGCGCGGGCCTTGGCCGGCGCACGGAGGCTCTGTGACCCCAGCTCGCGCGTCGTGTTTTTTGGTCTTGCTGCTGACCCTCGGGTGGGGGTGCACGCCGGTCGCGGTGGTGCCCGACGACGAGCCCAAGGAGGAGCAGCCGGCTGCCGAGTCCGAGGACGCCACGAGCTTCGCAGGTGTCTGGAAGCGGCCCGACACGGGTGCGGTGTTCCAAGTCGAGGACGACGGCGCGGTCGTGACCGGCAAGCTGGACAAGGGCACTTGGATGTGGGTCGAGGAGGGCTACGACCCCGAGGAGCTCTTCGAGCGCTTCGAGTTCAAGCTCGAGCGAAAGGGCGAAGCGCTCGCGGGAAAGGCGACCTTCCGCTTCGTGGGCGACGCCAAGGACTATGAGAGCGGCTGGGAAGTCAGCCTCTCGGGGGAAGAGCTCAAGGCCACCGTCGAGGAGCTCGAGATCGACGACGAGGGGAAGGTCCTGAGCACCTCCAAGGTCGAGAAGACCTTCGCCTTCGAGCCCTCTGTCCCACGCGCACCTCCGACCGTGGCCCACGGCGCGAGCGACCAGGGCGGGTTCAAGATGGACCTGACCAAGATGATCAAGGGCCCAGCAATGGTCCCCCTCGGTGAGGGCGTCGAGATCGGGTTCCGAGTCGAGATCGAGACCCAGGCCGCCGGGCACGTCCTCAAGCACTTCATGGCCGTGGTCGGCGAGGAGGGCGAGAGCTGGCGGCTCGAGTCGAGCGAGGGCCTAGCCGCCTTCGGAGCCAAGGACTCGATCATGGGGCTCGTCGTGGAGAAGTCCTCGGGCAAGGTCACCCGAGCCGTGATCGGCAAGGCTGGCGAAGCAGGCAAGGAGCTGGCGATCCACGCCATGACCGCGACTCCGACAGCGCCTGGGGCCGAGGGAGAGGACGTCGAGGTCGAGATCCCCGCCGGGTCCTTCCCCGCCCGCCTGATCGTGACCAAGGTCGGTGAGCAGGAATACAAGAGCTGGGTCGGCCGCGAGGGAGACCTCGAGGGCGTCCTCCTCAAATACGAAGGCCCCGACGGGAAGGGCAAGGCCCTCGAGGCCGAGCCCGAGACTCAGAGCCTCGACCTCGGTGAGACCGTCGAGGCCCGGCGCTGTGTCTATGACAACGGCGACGAGATTTGGCATTCGAGCGACGAGGTCGTCAAAGCCCTCGCCGGCGGCATGGTCCGCTACAAGGCGAGCGGCGTCGTCCGCGAGATCAAGTCGGTCTCCAGCAAGGCTGAGCCGCAGCTCACCTGGGAGTAGAACGAGCGGAGCCGGCTCGGAGCGCGTTGCCCGAGTCACTGCTATCGCGCACTGGCGCTGTCGCAGGACCCGTGGGCTGGCGTGTGGCGCGATCGATTTGAACCGCAGAGACGCGGAGGACGCGGAGGGCGTCGCCGAGAGCGCTTCACGAGGCGGAGGCCACTCGCGAGCTGTGGCGTCGAGAGCGACTAGGCGACCCCCGCAGGGGCCGGAGTGAGAGGACGCTCCGCTCCCGGAGTTCGTCCGGCAAGGGCAACGCGTTGAGGTCTCCGTGCCCGACACGTCCACGGCGGGATCCCGTTCTTGAGACCGGGTCGTGGGCAGCACCCTTGGGTTCGCAAAGATCGCCAAGGGCCGCCAAGGTCGCAAAGAGCGAGTTGTCGGGACCGAGTGCTTCAGAGTTGGAAGTAGCGGAGTCGCGTTGGCGAGGCGAGGCGGAAGGGATTGGAGCTCCGCTTGGTGGAGCCGGTCGAGAACCCGATCGCTCGGTTCGCAACAGCCTCCCCTGCCCGTGCCCCTTCGTGCCTGCCCATACGGGCACCTCAGGGTTGCAAGGGTGGGTCTTCGGCCCGCCTCCGCGCTACTCGGACAGGGCCTAGTCGATTCGAACTTCGCGCAGCTCCAGCTTGGCCTCCGGCGGGGCGCGCAGAGTGACGTAGCCCAAGAGATCGCCGCTCGTGATCCGCTTGCCTTGCTTGGCGTTGTCAGCCAGGTCCCCGAGGAAGAACTCGGCCTGCGTCCAGAGGCCGGCTCGTTGGGTCTCTCGCGACGCGTTGAAGTTGTCGTTCTGGGTGTGGTTCATGACCTGGAGGGTCAGGCGCGTCGGCTTCGCCACTCGGAATCGCAGCCGAAGAAGTCCACGGCGGACGCGAGTCAGGCCGCCCTCGACCGCGCTGCGGCCGAACCAGATCTCCTCGGCGCCTTGGTAGGCCTGGGCGCGGACTCGACCCTTGGCGAGGGCGCTCCCTCGGGTCCGAGGGTAGGGCTGGGGCCAGGTCTGGAAGCGCTCGACGAAGACCCCGCTAACCGGCGGTCGAGGGTTGGACCACCGCGGGGCGCGGAAGGCTTGGCGGCGGGGAGGACGGAAGGAGCCGCGCACGTCTACGTAGAGCTGGCTGGCGATGGGGATCTCGAGGAGCTCGGGCGCCAGGAGTCGGACCTCGCCCGCGAGGGCGTCGACCTGGAGTCCGCCGCGTCGCCGCGTCAGGAGAGCGTCACCTCGTCGGACCTCGACCGCGCTCTCAGGCGCCGAGCTCTTGTTGGGGGCGGTGACGTGCAAGGTGCCCTCGGCCTCGATCCACGCGCTACCGCGGGTCAGGGCGAGCCCTCCGAGTCTGGCGAGGGAGAGCGTCGACTTGGGACCGATCAAGACCTGCCCTAGCGGCGCCCCCTGGGCCGAGGCGAGCGAGCAAGCGACGACTCCCTTGCTCCCGACCTCGAGGGCCTCGCCCGGCCGGAGAGAGTCGCCAGGCACGAGCTGGCGGCGTTTGCCCTCACGCAGGGCGTAGGCGCGCCCTACGACCTCGCTTATGCGTCCTGCGAGGACCTCTCCAGGGGCGGGGAGCTCTCGCTCTCCAGTTTCTCCCGGGAGGCCAGTTCCGCCCGGGCTTGGCGTCGCGGCGGGCGAGGGCAGCGCGCTCGGCTCAGGGGTCTCGCTGGGCTGGCTGGGCTGGGGCGTCTGGCTCTGGAAGGGACGCGGCGAAGGGCTCGGGGAGGCTCGAGGTGTCGGGCTCGGCCTGGGCGTCTCCCTGGGGCTAGGCGTCGGGGTGGTCGCGGGCGTCGGAGTCCCCTTGGCCGCCGGGGTCTGGCTGGGAGTCACGTCCTGGCTGGGAGTCGCGAGGGGTGCCCGTCGGCTCTCGGTTGGCTGGGGTCCTGAGGTCTGGGACTTGGAGACCACGAGGGCGCCGAGGCCCACAACGCAGGCGACGACGACGAGGGCCCCCCAGATCGGGGCAGAGGAGGCGCCCTCGGGGCGGGCTCTCCCCTTGCGCCGAGGGGCGCGGCGGACGGGCGGCGCTCCGCCGGTGTGGTGGGCCAAGGCGCTCAGGACGCGCGTCGCGGCCGCGGCGTCGCTCGCGGATCGCTCCTCGTCGGAAGCCCGCGTCGCGGCGAGGCCGCTTTGGAGGTCCTCGGCGAAGCGCAGCTCGGATCGGCACCCGGAGCAGGTGTCGAGGTGAGCCCTGAGCTCTGCCTCCCGCGAGGTCGGGAGCGTGGCGTTCAGGAGCTCGTCGAAGTCGGCTTGGACCTCGTCGCAGGTCATGCGCTCTCCTCGAGCAGAGTCCGGAGCTGCTTGCGCGCGCGGAACACGCGCTGCTTGATCGCTGCGGGGCTCGCGCCCACGAAGTCTGCGATCTCTTCGTAGGAGAGCTCTTCGTCGAGCCGAAGCAGGAGCACCTCGCGGTCGGCGCTCGGGAGCTCGTCTATGGCGCTACGCATCAGGGCCCCCCGCTCGCGCATGCCCATGTCGGCCAAGGGCCCCCGCGCCGGGTCGACGGCGCCGCAGTCTGAGGCCAGGCGCTCTTCGCCGCGACGCTTGGCTTGGCGAACCAGGTCCAGGGCTCGGTTGCGCGCGATTCGAAAGAGCCAGGTTCGGAAGCTGGCCTTGCCCGGCGTGTAGCGCTCGCGGGCTTCGAACACCCGCAGGAAGGTGTCTTGGACCACGTCCTCGACCTGTCCGGGGTCCCGCAGGACGCAGCTGATCCAGCGGGTCAGGGGACCTGCGTTGCGATCCACCAACTCTCGGAAGGCCCGCTCGCGGGCCTCGCCGGTCCCCTCGCTGAGGGCGTTCATGAGGGTGTCGTCGAGGGTGATCAAGGCGCGGATTATGCCTAGGCCAGAGCGCAAGGCGGGGTCGGGCGCGGAGCCCTGCGCCGCGGGGAGCGGGGGTGATCAAGGGGCGTCGTAGCAGCCGGCGTCGACGGCGCTCTGACGCGCCGCGCCCGTGAGGTCGCTCGTCGTGACGTGAGCCGCGTCGCCAGCGCCCAGGAGGGGAGCGCCTGCTGCGGGGCGGGCGTTGAGCTTGCTCGCGTCCCAGGCCAGGTCGGCGAAGTCGCCGAGTCCGGTCCCTGCAGCGCCGAGGGAGCCCGCTCCGCTGACGCTCCCGAACACGACGTTCCCGCTCAGGGTCACTCCCGCAGAGCCGGCGCCGAAGCGAAGCGCCTCGCCTTGGCTGTAGATTGCGTTGTTGGCGAGGACCATTCCGCTTCGCCCACCCCAGCTGATCAGGTTCATACCGCGTCCCGTGTTGACGAAGGTGTTGTGGACCACGACGAGGTCTTGGGTCTGCCCCTGGTGATCGTGGGTGTGGAAGGCCGAGCCGGCCCCTGCGACTACGAGGTTGTCGCGGACGAGGGCCTCACCTTGGACCTGCAGGACGTTGTCGTTGCTCCGGTAGCAGGTGTTGCGCTCGATCACGTTCCGAGCCTGACCGCCCGTGCCGTAGACGGTGATCGCGGGGTAGTTGGTGTCGTGGACGTGGTTCTCGACGATCCAGTTCCCAAAGCTGCCCTGCTTGACCTCGATTCCGTCCCCTTGGGACCCTCCGCAGTCGTAGACGTGATTGAGGGCGATCACCGAGTCGCGCATCACGACCGAGGCGTTGTTCCCGCCGAGATACATGCCCTCGCCGGTCCCTCCGGTGGCGTGGATCTCATTGCGAGTCAGGTGGAGGCGAGCCGTGTCGGCGGTGTTGGCAGTGATCGCGACCTCGGCCGAGTCGTGGAGGTGACAACCGTCGACCCACACGTCCTCGCAGTCGTAGAGCCGAATCAGGGCGCTCCCGCCGGTGACCTCCAGCCCGCGCAGACAGAGGAAGCGAACAGGCGAACCAGACCCGACGTTGATCACGTTCTGGTTCGCGTTGCTCCGGGTGATCACGGGCGTGGCCCCGCTGGCGGCCACGATCCAGATCGGCGCCGTGGCGGTCCCCCCGACCGTGACGTTGAAGTAGGCCTCAATGCTGTAGGTCCCGCTCGCGATCTCGAGTCGATCTCCTGGCTGGAGCCCTTGAATCGCGGCCGCCAAGGCCGCTCCGTTCTGGACCGCGGTCCGCGCAGGGTCGTAGGGGTGAGGGATCACCCGCGTCGGCGTCTGCCCGGCCCAGCTCGGGTCGTAGCTCGTGCCGCTCGTCGGCGGCGCGGCGGGAGGAGGTGTTGGGGGCGCGCTCGAAGGGACGGGAGCTGTGCCTCCGCCGGGCGCGCTCGAGGTCGCCGGCGCGGTGGTGGAGGTCGAGGCTCCGGCGCCCGAGCGGGACCCTGAGTTGCAACCAGTCAGGAGAGAGGCCCCTAGGCAGAGAGTCAGGGGCAGGGTCGTAGCGAGCATGAAGCGGGGTGCGGTCACGGGGCGTCCTCCAGTGGGAGTTGCACGCGCTCGCCCCCGTCGCGTAACGAGGTTTCGTAAGTTTTTCGCCTAGCTAGCCTTAGCCCAAGACACCCAGGAGCCAACGTGCAAGTCCACTACCTCGAGATCGTGACGCCCGAGGTCGATGCGACCTGCGCTGCCTACGAGGCGCTGCACGGAGTGAGCTTCAGCCAACCTGAGCCGGCCTTGGGCGGCGCGCGAACGGCCGCTTGGAGCGAGGGGGGGCTCCTCGGAGTCCGGGCGCCCATGCACGAAGCCGAGACTCCGGTCGTTCGCCCCTACGTGCTGGTCTCTGACATAGAGGTGGCCGTGGAGAAGGCTGTCGCCGCAGGCGGCGAGATCGCGCACCCTCCCCTCGAAATCCCAGGGCGCGGCACCTTCGCGATCTATATCCAGGGTGGCGTTCACCACGGCCTGTGGCAGATCTAGCCAGCTTCGCCGAGCGCTAGGCAGCGCTCGTAGGTTGGACCGGTTGGCGCTTGCGGGGTTTGGTCTTCTTCCCTGCGCGCGTGACGCGCGATTTGGAAGGTTTCGCAGCGCCTGCCTTGCTGGCCTTGTCCGCCTTGCTGGGCCTGTCCGCCTTGCTGGGCCTGTCCGCCTTGCTGGGCCTGGCCGCCTTGCTGGCCGCCTTGCTGGCCTTGGCTGGCGTGTTGGTTTCGTTAGGCGCGTTGGCTTCGTCAGGCGGGGTCGGTAGGGCCTTTCGCCTCTTCCGCTTCTTGGCCGTCCCGGCCTGAACGAGCTCAGCCGCTCTCGACCCCTCGCTGGCTTCCAAGAGGAGCTCGCGGGCCTGGGCGCGGGCCGCCTCAGTCAGGGGCTCGCCCCGGATCATTAGGGCCAGCTCGTCTATGCGGTCTTCGCCTTCAAGGGTCTCGACCCGTGTCACGCCGCTCCGCTTGGTGATTCGGTGGTGCAGTCGAGCTCGCGCAGCCACAGGCGCCAAGTGAGTGATCGCGAGGACCTGGCGAGAGTGGCTCATGCGCTCGAGGCAGGCTCCGACGGCGGTCCCGAGCCTCGCGCCTACGTTCTGATCGACCTCGTCGAACACGAGGAGGGCAGCGTTCGCGGGGGCCTCGAGGCCCAGGGCTAGGAATACGCGCCCGAGCTCTCCGCCCGAGGCTTGATCCAGGCCGCCCAAGGGGAGGGCTGGGTTGGCTGAGAAGCGCAGCTCGACCCGATCCGCCCCGTGAGGGGAGGGGTGATCGGCGAGGAGCTCTGGCTCGAGGGCGAAGCCCTCCTCGGAGGGGTCCCTTCGCCCAGGCGCCCTCTCTGCCGAGCCCAGGGGGTAACTGGCTCGAGCAGAGGTTGAGGACGCCTGGGTTCCGGGGTCCGAGGCGGCGGCAGAACGGGTCGCCGTCTCGGGGGTGGGACCCGCGCTGGCTGAAGAAGGGCCAGCGAGGGTCCCCAAAGGGGATGAAAGTGCTTGGGAACCGGTGTGGACCTGAACTTCGAAGCGCGCTTCACCCAAGCCCAGCTCAGGAAGTCGCGCGAGGACAGAGGCGCCTAGAGAGAGGGCCGCGCTCGAGCGGGCCGCGCTGAGGTCGGCGCTGAGGCCAGCCAGGTGTTTTCGCCCCCGCCGGAGGCGGAGGGCCAGGGCGGCTCGCTCGGCCGCTAGGGCTTCTGGGTCCAGGGTTCGAAGGCGCTGCCAGCGGGCAGCGAGGCCCTCGGGCCTGAGGCCCAGACGCCGTGCCAGGGAGCGGAACTCGCTCTCGCGACGTCGGAGGGACTCCAGCTCTTGGGGGTCGAATCCTGAGCTGGCGCGGACGCTGGCCACGCTGCGGCTGGTCTCTTGGAGGAGTTCGGCTGCTTGGAGGAGAGTCTCGTGGGCGGCGCCCAGCTCGGGCCAGGCTCCTTGGAGCGCTTGCAGGCTAGCGCTGGCGCTGGCGACCGCGTCGGCGAGCCCGTCCTCGTCTCCGAAGCCTCGGCCCCCGTCGCCGTAGCCCCCGTCTCCGTAGCCAGACTCGTCACCCTCCAGGTCGCGAGCCAAGGCAGCCAGCGCGGAGGCCTGATCAGCCTGCGCTTCGAGGCGATCGACGCGCGTGATCAGCTCCTCGAACTCACCGGGCTCTGGGCCAAGTGAACTCAGCGCGTCGCGCTGGGCCTGTTGCTCACCCCAGTCCGCGCGGAGCGAGATCTCCTCGCGAGCCAGGCGGTCATGGGTCCGGGCTCGTGTCAGGAGCTCCTCGCGCTCGCTGGAGTAGCGTTGGAGGAGGTCACGGGTTCCGGCCACGGAGTCGAGGAGCTCACGCTGGGCGTCCGGCTCGACGAGGCGCTGGGCCTGGCCTTGGCCAAAGAACTCGCCAAGGCGGCTGGCTCGAGCGCGAAAGGCGGGGAGGGGGAGGACGCTCTCGTTGAGCGAGCAGCGTCCGCGGCCAGCGGCGCTCAAGGTTCGTTCGAGGACCTGCTTCCCTTCAGGGCACTCGAAGACGACCCGAACCTTCGCCTGGCCAGCGCCAGCGCGGACCCAGCGGGCCGCCGCCGCCTTGCCGTTGGAGCCTTGTCCCAGGACGAAGCGGAGGGCGTTGAGGAGGAGGGTCTTTCCTTCGCCGGACCCGCCGGAGAGGACATTGAGGCCCCTCCCGAGCTCGAGGTCGAGGGACTCGATCAGGACGAAGTTGCGAACGCTGAGTTGGGTTAGCACGACAGCTCTTTCAGGTGCACGGGACCGGGGGACGGAGTGCGAAGAGGTGCGGGAGGAAAGGAAGGGGGGAGTTCGGATCAGCTAGCCGGCGAGGTCGTCGCTGAGGCCGCTGACCGCGTTCTGCCAGCGCTCAGGGCTGGCGTAGGTTCCCGCGGCGATCTCGCGCCGCAGCCGGCGGATCAGATCCCAGCGGACACCTTGTTCCTCGGAGTCAGCGCTCGGATCGGCCCCTGTCTCGGACTGGGGGAGGCGGGAGGCCCCGCGTCCCGCGAAGGGATCGAAGGAGGACCCTTCCGAGTGAGTGAAGAGGCTATCGTTTGAGGTGAGGTTGAAGCGGTTCATAGGTTTCTCCCTGCTCGGCGACCCGAACATGCGACTAACCTAACAGAACCCGGCGACAAGTTAGGGTAGAAGTTCGGGGAAAGTCCGGCCAGGTGTTCGGGGGATATTCCGGGCGAATCTCCCAAGGTGATGCGGCGGAATGACTTAGGTCCACTCCCGGATGTTCTTTGTCAGGTTTCACGCGAGCCTGTCCGGACCGAGCGCCGCGCGAGCTGCGGCCCAACCCGAACACCGCCAAAACCCCGACCGACGAGCCAGGCACCCCGTCCCAGAGGCCTTTGAGGCGGTCGAAGCCTCAGGTTCGGGCCTTTTTGCTCTCGTGGCTCCGGGCCTCGGGTAACCTCGAAGCGTGACGTGGGTAGTGGTCTGCACGTCCAACACACTGGGCCGCCCTCTCCCCGCCCGAGGTCTCCGTGAATCGACTCTCCTCAGCAGGTCTCTCTGCAGCCCTGATCTTGCTAAGCCTGGCGCCAGCGTGGGCTGCAGGCGAGGTCAAGGTGACCTACAGCGTCGAGCCGGCCAAGGCTGCGCCGGGCGAGGTCGTCGAGCTCCGCGCCGACGTGGTGGTCGGCGAGGGCTGGTATCTCTACGCCAAGGCCGAGGAGGCCGGGGTCCGCTACGAGGCGACCCTGCCCAAGGGCCTCAAGGCCGAGGGCACCTGGAGTGAGCCAGCTCCGGTCATGAAGGACATTCCCTTCATGGGCCCCAACGGCTCGACCGCTCGCATGGGGACTCACAAGGGCTCGCTGCGCTTCGTTCAGAAGGTTCGAGTTCAACCCGGCGCCGCGGGCTCCCTCTCGGTTCCGCTCTCCTTCAAGTTCCAGGTCTGCAACGAAGAGACCTGCCTGATGCCCCAGGACCTGGCGGGGTCGGTCAGCCTAGAGGTCGGCAGCGAGGCACCCGCGGCGAGCCCCGAGGAGCCCGACGAGGGACCCGAGGTGGGGCCGGACTTCATGGGCGAGTTCGGGGGCCTCGGTGACGAGGAAGAAGGCGGGCCGCCCACGGTCAGCGCCAGCGTCCACCCCCTCCAGGCGGCACCGGGCTCGATCGTCGAGCTGCGCTTCGACTTCAAGGTCAGCCACCCCTGGCACCTCTACGCGCTCCAGAGCCCCAACGGCCAGGCCTTGGCGCTCAAGCTCACCTTGCCTCCGGGCGCCGAGGCTGTGGGGAAGCCCAGCGAGCCCGCTCCCAAGAAGGAGAAGGACGAGTTCTTGGGCGAGGTCGCCAGCCACTACGGCGACTTCCGGGTCGTTCAGCAGGTCCGCCTGGGGCCAGGCGCCGGCGCCCAGCCGATCCAGGCCACCTTGAGTTGGCAGGCCTGCGATCCGAATCAGTGCCTGCCCGGCAACTTCAGCGCCACCATTGATCCGCGGGCTGGCGCTGGGAGCGCTCCGATCACGACGGCCGTGGCTGTCGCGTCCCCGAGCGACACTCCAGCCGAGAACACGGCCGTGACCAACACGACCGTCGAGCCGGAGCCAACGAGCCTGCTGGGCTTCCTCAAGCTCGGCTTCGCGGCCTTCCTGTTTGGGCTGGCCATGCTCGTCATGCCCTGCACCTATCCCATGATTCCGATCACGGTCTCGGTGTTCAGCAAGGGCGCTCAGCTCTCGCGCGGGCAGACGCTGCTCCGCGCCTCGGTGTTCGGGCTCGGGATCGTGCTCTCCTTCGTAGCGGTCGGAGGCGGAGTTCAGCTCGCCCTCGGCGGCGAAGGCCAGGTCGCCCTGAACGCCTTCGCGACCAACGCCTGGGTCAACCTCGGCTTGGGCCTGGTCTTTATCTACTTCGCGTTCTCCTTCTTCGGCTACTACGAGCTGGGCCTCCCCGCCCCCCTGCAGCGGCTGATGCAAGCCGGCGCGGCCAAGACCGACAGCGACGGCACGGTGCCCCTCTGGTCGCTCTTCCTCATGGGCCTGTTCTTCGTGCTTACGAGCTATACCTGCGGCGCCCCAGTCGTGGTCTCGCTCTTCGCGGTCGGCGCCGGCGCGGGCTCGGTGATCTTCGCGACCACGATCTTCGCCCTGACGGTGGCTTTCCCCTTCGTGCTCTTGGCCTTGGTCCCCAACGCCATGCGCTTCATGCCCAAGAGCGGGTCGTGGTTTTCGGTGTTCAAGGTCGTGATGGGCCTCGTGGAGCTCGGGTTCGCCGTCAAGTTCCTGCGCGGCGTCGACGTCCAGTGGGACGCGGTGTCCTTCATGCCGCGCGAGGTTGTGCTTGCCCTCTGGGTTGGGCTCTCGCTGATCTCAGCGATCTACCTGATCGGTCGCCTCCCGATCAAGTTCCCCCACGACCCGCCGCTGCGGCCGGTCTCCAAGCAGCGCGCGTTCTTCGCGACCGGGTTCTTGGGGCTCGCGATCTTCTTCGGCTACGGCTACGTGGGCGAGCTACCCTCGGACGTCGAGGCCTTCATTATGGAGGAGCACGACGGTCCCGAAGTGACCTTCGGCAAGCTGAGCTGGAAGACCGATCTCGAGTCCTTCGAGAAGGCCAAGTCCAAGGCCGGCAAGGAAGGGCGCTTCCTCCTGATGTTCACGGGACACCTCTGCGTGAACTGCATCAAGATGGAGAAGAAGATCCTCCCCGAGCCCGCGGTCGAGGAGGTGATCGGCAAGGTCGATCGAATCGCGCTCTTCGTGGACAAGGGCCCCGTTGAGGCGACCCACGCCAAGCTCCTCGTCGAGAAGTTCGGCTCGGGGGCGATCCCGGCCTACTACGTCGTGGACGGCGAGGGGAAGGTCCACTCCAAGCACGTGGGCTATGCGTCTGAGGAGAAGTTCCTCGAGTTCCTGGCTGAGGGCGGGATCAAGTAGCGACCCTCCGGCGCTGGCGCCAAGCCAACCCCCTCTCGAAGAACAAGGCTGGGGAGAGACTCTGCCGCTCAGCCCAGGCCGCTACCAGGTTGCCCGCCACGCAAGGAGAGCTAGCCGCTCCCGCCAAGCCAACCCCCCCAAAGAGGGGGGGGTTGGGGCGTAGCCCCCCAATAAAGGAGTCTTGAGCGTGGGCTAGCTCCCCTGGGGGCCCTAAGATCCGCCTCCTACCCCGTGGAGGCAGCATGAGCACCGAAGCCGTTCTAGACGCCCTGAGCAAGGTCGAAGCCCCAGGCTTCGACGGCGAGTCCATCGTGGCCCTGGGCTACGTCCGCGACCTCGACGTCAACGACGGCTGCTCGTTTCGGATCGAGCTCCCGACGCCGATCACCCCGGCTCGTCAGGCCCTGGTCGCCCGCTGCAAGGAGGCCCTGAGCGGGTTCTCGGGCGAGGTCAAGGTCACCCTCGAGGCCAAGGTCCCGGCGACCTTCCAGACCGACGAGAAGGGCAAGGGGCTGGCGCCTGGCGTTAAGAACTTCATCGCCGTCGGCTCGGGCAAAGGCGGCGTCGGCAAGTCGACGGTCGCGGCCAACATAGCGATTGGCCTCGCCAAGGCGGGGGCGCGGGTCGGGCTCCTCGACGCCGACGTCTATGGGCCGAGCGTCCCGCTGATGTTCGGGACCAGCCACCAGGCCTTCATGGAGGAGATGGAGCTCCAGCGCCAAGAGAACCCGCCCCCTCCCGGGCAACCCCCGGCGCTGATCCCCCTCGTGGCTCACGGGGTCCACACGATGTCCATTGGCTACCTGATCGACCCCGACCAGGCCGCGATCTGGCGCGGGCCCATGGTCCACGGCGCGATCACCCAGCTCCTGCGCGACGTCCAGTGGGGCGAGCTGGACTACATGATCCTCGACCTCCCCCCGGGCACCGGCGACGTCCAGCTCAGCTTGACGCAGAACCTGCCCTTGGCAGGCGCGGTGATCGTGTGCACCCCGCAGCCGGTGGCTCTGGCCGACGCTCGCAAGGCGCTCAACATGTTCAACAAGACCAGCACCGAGTGCCTGGGCATCGTCCAGAACATGGCCTTTCACGCCTGCGCCAGCTGCGGTCACGAGGACGACATCTTCGGGACCCAAGGCGCCGAGGACGCGGCCGAGGAGTGGAAGGTCCCCTTCCTCGGCTCGCTGCCCCTCGATCGCAGCGTGCGGATCAGCGGCGACGAAGGTCGCCCGGTCCTAGCGCGCGAGGATCCAGGCGCCCTCGGCGACGCCCTCTGGGCGACCATTGATCGCGTGACCGCCGTCGTCGCGAGCAAGGTCCGCGCCCGACCTCGCTCGCTCCCGATCTCGCGGAGCTAGCTCAGATCAGCACCTCTCGGAGGGGCTCAGGCTAGGATCCCGGCATGAAGCCGATCTTCGCCCTCTCCTTGGTGCTCCTCGGAGCCGCCTCCCTCTTCGCCCAGGGCACGCCGCCGCCTCCCGTCGACGAGCCGCCGGCAGAGATTCCGGACGAGCCGCCGGCAGAGATTCCGGACGAGCCGCCCAGCGACGAGCCGCCCAGCGACGATGAGGATCCGGCCTCCGGCGCAGGTGATAAGTCGCCAAAGGACGAATCTAAGAAGGAGAGCGAGCCTCCGAAGGTCCTGAAGGTCCGCGTTCGCGCCAAGCCCAAGGCTGCTCCTGAGGGCAGAGGGGTCCGGATCAACGTCGACATCGAGGACATGCACATAGCCGATGTCATGGACGCCATCGCGAGCAAGGTCGGGACCGGAATCGTCACGGGCCCTGGCGTTGACGAGCTCGTCACGGTCTACCTCGAGGAGATCCCTTGGCGTGAGGCCGTTGAGGTGATCGCCAAGATGTGCCGCTGCGAGATTCGCGAGCCTTGGCCGGGGGTGCTGCTCCTCGAGCAGCCGGCCAAGATCACGACGGTCCTCGAGGACGCTCCCCTGCGCGTCGCCTGCGAGCAGATCGGTGAGACGGCAGGGATCGACGTCGTGATCGGGCCGGGCGTCTCGGGGAGCGTCTCACTGGACCTCAAGGAGGTCGACGGGGTCGAGGCGCTGCGCTTGGCCGTGCGCTCGGCTGGCGCGGCGATCGAGATCGAGGACGGGCTGGCCTTGATCACGAAGGTCCCCCTGACACCCCTGCCGAAGCCCGCAGAGGCGACGAGCGAGCCAGGAGGGCCCTACGTCGACCTCGTCGTCAACGAGGGTCACCTCGACGACGTCTCCCTGAAGCTGGCGCAGGAGGCGGGCCTCAAGCTGATCCCTGACCCGGGCCAGAGCGCTCCTGTGAGCCTCGAGCTGATCGGCGTCCACTGGAGGAGCGCCGTGGAGGCGCTGGCGTTCAGCGCGGGCGCTGAGGTCGAGGAGCTGCCGGGAGGAATCCTGCGCTTGGCTCGCGTTCCCGAGGGCCAGCCTCTGAGCATGATCTCGGCCGACCTGCGCGAGGTGCTGCGTCGCTTGGCGACAGCGGCTGGCCTGAGCGTGGTCGTGGATCCGACTTTGTCCGGGCGGGTCTCGGTCTCCCTGACGGGCTCGCCTGCCTCAGCCTTCTACGGCGTGGCTCGCGCCGCAGGGCTCGAGGTGCTGGAGGACGCGGCGGGGGTCCTGTGGGTGGGCGCCTTCAAGGGGGCGGCCTCAGCCGCGCCGGCGACCTCGGCCACCAAACCTGCTGGGAAGGTCCTAGACATCTCTTTCAAGCGGGTCGAGCTCGCCGACGCCATGGAGCAGCTCGGCCTGAAGCTGGAGCGCAACATTCTGGTCGATCCGAACATCGTGGCCCACGTCAGCTGTCACCTGACCAAGGTCGACTGGCGACTCGCGCTGGACGCCATCGCGCTCAGCCTCGGGTGCGACGTCCAGGATCGTGGGTCTGGCGTCCTGCTCTTCACCCAGCCGCCCCCAAGTCGAGTCGTCGCCAAGGCTGCTCCGATTGGGCCCCTGCTGCGGGCCTTGGCGCAGGCTGCCGGCGTCAACCTCGTCCTGACCCCTGGGGTCAAGGGGAGCGTAGACCTCGACCTGAGGAAGGTGTATTGGTTCGACGCGCTCTACGTCGCGTCGGAGGTCGCCGGGTGCAAGCTGGTCGAGACCGAAGACGACGTGGTCGTCGTGGTTCGCGATCGAGAGCTCCCGAGCTGGGCCCCGAGTCCCTTGGACCCAACGCACCAGCAGGACGTCGCGCGCTGGATCAAGCGCGTCGAGGCAGCCGCCCTGGGCGGTGACCTTGGCGCCTTGGCACGCGCCAGCGCAGCGCTCAGGCGCGTTGTCGAGGAGGCCCAGGTCAAGAAGCCTGCGGGCGGAGTCCCGGTCCCTCCCACGCGGCAGCAACTCCGTGAACGTCGCCGGCCCTTCGAGGTCCTCAAGGCCAAGATCGAGGAAGCGATGTATATCTCCGACATAGAGCGCGCGATGAAGCTCCTCGAGAACCTGCGCGCAGCGCTCAACGACGCCGAGGCTGTTGCCGCCGCCAAGGCGGTCTTCAGTGAGCCCCTGCGGGGGAGGGCCAGCGAGGTCGGCCTCTCGATCCAGCTCCAGCTCTTCGTCTCGGAGGGGAACCTCCTCCTGGTCGACATGGCAGAAGCCTTGGCCGCGGGGCGTAACCAAGCCGCGATCGACAGGTTCGAGGACGTCAAGGAGCTGAGGGACGCCATGCTCCTGACCGAGCGAGACGTGTTTAGGCGCAACGCCAAGGCTCTCTACTACCGCGGTCGATCTCTCCAAGAAGAGGGGATGCGCCAGCTCGCGATCGACGAACGGTTCCACGGCTTGCGGGTTCAAGCGACGCTGACTCAGTCGGCGTGGGGCGGATCGGAGTTCACCCCGGCCGTCGTCGTGAACGCCGAGGTGCTCAAGAAGGGCAGCGGCGGGGAAGGCCTCCCGCGCCTCGTCGAGGTCTTCTCCGGCCGAGTCCGCTTCGAGCACGAGGGACTGGAGTTCGTGCGCGAGCTGAAGTGACAGCGCGCGCCCGGCGCGACGTCAGGGGGGACGTGAGCGGAGCCCTCCGCTCGGACCCCCTCGGAGCGTCCTCGTGACCGCCACTCCCTCCCGACTGCGTCCTACCCCAACCCTGCGGGGGCGGCTTTAGCCCCGCGCAGCGCTCGCTTCCCAGCCCTCTCTCTTGAGTCCGTCTCGACTCCATTCGATTCGAGACACCCAGACCCAAGAGAGAGACCACCATGGAAGCCCTAATCGTCGAAGTCCGCGCCGGAGAAGGCGGGGCCGACGCCAAGCTGCTCGTCGAGAAGCAGCTCATGATCTACCTGAGATACGCCAGACGGCTCGAGTTGGAGTGCGAACTCCTGCGTCAAGAGCCGGGCCAGGTCTCGCTCCGCGTCAGCGGGCGCGGCGCCTGGCGGGCCTTCGAGCACGAGCCCGGCGGGCACCGCTGGCAACGCGTTCCCCCGACCGAGAAGCGCGGCCGCGTTCACTCGAGCACGGTCACCGTCGCGGTCCTCCGCGAGGTCGCGAGGCGTGAGCACGTGATTCCGTCCTCAGAGGTCAAGTTCGAGACCTACCGAGCCTCGGGGCCGGGGGGGCAGCACCGAAACACCTCCGACACCGCCGTGCGGGCGACGCACCTCCCGAGCGGGATCCAAGCCTGCGCCGAGACCAAGAGTCAGCAGCGCAACAAGGAGCTGGCCCTCGGCGTCCTGCGGACTCGCGTGGCCCAGCGCGCCGAGGGAGCAGCTCGCGCCGAGCGGAACTCGCGGCGCCAAGAGCAGGTCGGGAGCGGAATGCGCGCCGACAAGATCAGGACCGTGGCCGAGCAACGGGGCCGGGTCGAGAACCACCTCACGGGTCGCCGGATCCCCCTCAAGGACTATGAGCGGGGGAACTTGGCGGCCTTGCTCTAGGCCCTGGTCAGGGGGCTAGTCGAGGGCGACGTCGATCGGGAGCAGGGCCGTGTCAGCGACGAAGGTCGCTGGCAGGTCCAGCAGAGCCGCCAGGCCCAAGACTGGGTTCCGGCTCGTGCGCTGGAGGACCTCGGCGCTGAGCTTGGTTCCAGCGTAGGGCTGAGGGCCGCTGAGTCCGTGAGCGATGGTGCTCGAGCAGCCCGTCAGAGGGGCAAGCAAGAAGGCCGAGATCGCGAGCAGGGCCAGCCACCAACGGCTGGGGCGGCGCGGGGGACGAGGGCTGGCGGCGTTGGCGAAAGGTTGGATAGCAGTCATGGGATACCTCCTTGGTTCCTGTCTGCCTCCCGTTCTAGGCTGAGCTGATCTCGTATGCAGCTAAACGTAATAACCAGGTTCGTTTACCTAGGCTAAATCTGCGTTTCCCGCAGAGTCCTCGTCTGGCGGGGCTAGGAGCGCGCGGGCCGAAGCCAAGAGCAGCCACAGGACGGCGCCGTCTGCCAGCAGGGCCAGCCCCAGAAAGAGCAGAGCCATGGTCCGAGAGGCTCGACCTCCTTCCTCGATCACGAGCTCGTGGGAGCTCGACTCGCGAGCCCAGCCCTCGAAGGTCCTGGCTGGGGGCGGAGTTCGATCGGCCTCTGCCTTCAAGTTCCTGAGCGCAGTCGCCACGTCTGGATTTGCGAGGCGCACGGTCGCTTGGACTCGATTTCCTGCGTCCTCGTAGGCCGAGACCGGGACGAAGAGTCGGAGCTCCTCTTTCGAGATCGCGTCCTGATAGGCCTCGGCTGCCAAGGGTCTGCAACCAGTCACTCGGACCCAGCGCTTCGCAGGCAGCCCGTTCGCCAAGTCGGCGCAGCTGACCTCGGTCGGGGCGGTTTCGAACAGGCCTGGCAGCTCAGCGCTCGCGCGCCAAGTCAGTCCGAGCGCGAGCACCAAGAGGGTCCCTAGGGCCTTCAGCATTCCGCAGCCGTCCCAGGCTCGCTCCAGGAGTCCGGGCGCAGGCGCCTCCGCTTCCACGGCGCTAGGCCCAGTGCTCGAAGCCCAGCAAGCCGAGCGAGATCAGGAAGAGCGCCCACATCATGGGGGGGAGCTCGCTCCAGCGGCGCGCGAGGCAGAAGCAGAGGGTGTGGAGGAGGAAGCCCACCAGGAGCCCGGTCGTAATGCTGAAGCTGAGCGGGATCAGGAGTAGGACCGCGAAGGCGGGCAGGGTCTCCTCCAGCGGGCGGTCGCGGAGGTCCGCCGCGCGGATCATGAGGGCGCCCACGATCAGGAGCACCGGGGCCGTGGCGTAGGGCGGGATCACGGCCAGAAGGGGGCTGAAGAAGATCAGCGGCAGGAACGCGAGTCCCGCGACGACAGCCGTGAGACCGGTCCGGCCGCCAGCTTCGATCCCAGCCGTGCTCTCGACATAGGTCGTGGCGGGCGAGGTCCCAAAGAGGCCCGAGGTCAGGGTCGCGGTCGCGTCGACGGCCAGCGCTCGCTCGAGTCGGATCGGTTCGCCCTCCTCGTCGACGAGCCCCGAGGCCTGGGCCACGCCGAGGAAGGTCGAGAGCGAGTCGAAGAGGTCCGTGAAGAGGAGGGTCACCAGGGGAGCTAGGAGCGCCACGTCGAGGGCCCCCCGGAGGTCCGCGCTGAACAAGAGCGAGCCGTCGGGCGCGCTCCAGAGTGAGTCTGGGATCTGGACCCACTCGTGGGGGGCGAGCTTGGGCGGGGCCGAGAGCGCGAAGGCCGGGAGGGTGGCCACGGCGATCCCCGCCAAGAAGGCGTAGGGCTTGCCGCGGATATGAAGGCCGAAGGCGACTCCCAACCCGGCCAAGAAGAGGAGGTGGCGCGTGTCGAGGGGCCCCAGGGTGACGAAGGTCACGGGGTGGGGCACGATCAGGCCCGCGTTCTTTAGCCCAATGAAGGCCAAGAAGAGCCCGATCCCGCCCGCTATGGCCCCGCGGAGGTGGAGCGGGATCGTCGACGCGAGCTGCCGGCGAAGCGGGGTCAGGCTCAGGACGAGGAAGATCACGCCGGACCACACGACGAGTCCTAAGGCGACTTTTGGCGGGACGTTTCGCTGGAGGACCAGCTCGTAGGTGAAGAAGGCGTTGATCCCCATGCCAGGAGCCAGCGCGTAGGGGAGCCGCGCGAAGAGGCCCATCAGGATCGAGCCGACCGCGGCTGCGAGGACGGTCGCCGTGACCAGACCCTCCTGAGGGAGGCCCGTGGCGCTCAGGATCTGCGGGTTCAGGACCACGATGTAGCTCATCGTGAGGAAGGTCGTCAGCCCAGCTATGACCTCGCGCTTCCACCCCGGAGGCGCCCCAGTTATGGGCTCCTCGGAGGTCGGCCCGGCTCCAGGAGGGCTCGGCGGCTCTGCTGGCGTCAGTTCGGACTCGCTGTTGGTCACGCTCACACCGGGATTGTCTCAGGGCGTGCCCGTAGGATCAGCCCCCCAAGGACTCGCGCAGGTCGCGAAGTGGGTGGCGTAGGTGAGCGAGGTCATAGGGCCCTATCGAATCGAGCGAGAGCTGGGGCGCGGAGGCATGGGCGTCGTGTATGCCGGCGTCCACCTGGAGCTCGGGCGCCGGGCCGCGATCAAGGTCCTCCTCGATCAGAAGGTCGGCGAGGAGCGCTTCTGGCGTGAGTGCGAGGGCATGGGACGGCTGACCCACCCCGGGATCGTGCAGACCTACGAGGCAGGCGTCCACGAGGGACGTCCCTTCTTGGCCATGGAGCTCGTCGACGGTCGCTCCCTCAAGGACGTCCTCGCGACGACCGGACCCTGGCCCTCACGCCGGACCGCCGAGCTGGGAGTCGCGCTGAGCGAGGCCATGGCTCACGTTCACGCAGGCGGCCTGCTCCACCGAGACCTCAAGCCAGAGAACATCCTGATCGACGCCGCGGGGCAGGCGCGGATCACAGACTTCGGGCTGGTCCGAGGGGTCGGGGGCCACTCCCTAACGGCGACGGGGACAATGGTGGGTACGCCGGCCTTCATGCCGCCGGAGCAGGCCGAGGGTGAGAAGAAGAAGCTGGGCCCCCCTGCGGACGTCTACGGACTGGGGGCGACGCTCTTCGCGGTCTTGACCGGGGTGCCGCCCTTCGAGGGCGCCTCGCCCTACGTGATCGTGAATCAGGTCTTCAACTCACCGCCACCGGCGCCCTCTTCGCTCCAGCCGGGCGTCGATCCTGGCCTAGAGGCGATCCTTCTCCGCTGCCTCGCGAAGGAGCCCGAGGAGCGCTATCCAGACGCTCAGGCCCTCGCGGACGTCTTGGAGAGCTACTTGGCGGGAGAGTTCCAGGCGCCCAGTTCGGCTTCGCGGAGGTCGCTCGTGGCGATCCTCTCTGGGCTCCTGGTGCTGGCCCTTTCGCTCGGTGGCTTCTTAGCGTGGCGAGCTTCGCGACCGAGTCGTTCGGGGACGTCTGTTGACCCCGAGCAGGTCAGCGCTGCTTGGCGGGACGCGCAGGGTGAGGCGACGAAGGTGGCCAAGTGGCTCGAGCGCTACGAGGGCAAGGCGGGTGCCGCGCTCGTGCGTGAGGCGAAGAGGGAACTCGCGAGCCTGACGTGGCGGGATCTTGCCGATATTGGGTCAACCGAGGACGATCCTTCCGTCAACGAGTTGGGCCGCTTGCTGCGCTATCGCGCCCTGGCGGCTTGGGTTCGAGATCACGCTCTGAACGCACCCGAGGGGACCCGCGCCGCTGCGCAGGAGCGTCTGAGGCTGTGGCGGGCCGGAGTGGCCCCTCCCGTCTTGGCGCTTCTCGAGGGGCGGGCGGTCCCCAAGTCCACGCGCACCCGAGATCGTAGAGCCCTCCCCCTGCGGGACGGTCGAGTCCTGACCCTCGGCAAGAGCCCCGACCTCAAGGTCTGGGACCTGAGCGGGGCAGGCCAGGCGTCGGAGATCTCGCTCGCAGGTGAGAAGCCTTCGGAGCCAATCGTGGCGGCCTTGGACCTAGGCGAGGACGTTCTCTTGGCCGTTGACCAAGAGCTGGTTCGCGTGGACTCGAGAACCTTCGAGACGCGCGAGCGCCTCTCGCTGGGGCGATTGGCTGGGCGGGGGATCCTGGCGCTCCCGGGAGGTGGAGTCCTCGTCTTCGGCGAGCTGCAGAAGTCTGGTCCGGGCCCCCGGGGTCCCCGAGGCGGCTGGACCGTGATTCCGACCCAGCCCTGGCCGGAGGGGCCGGTCCAGCCTTCGCAGACCCTAGGGCCAGCTGTCCGCGCGGGACTCGTGGACGCAGACCGCGGGGAGATCTATCTGGCAGGCGGCAGCGGCAACGCCGGCGCGACGGACTACTTCCTTCGTCGCTATCGCTGGGCTGAGGGCGAGCTCCAGCCGGCCGAAGAGGTCAGGCTCCACGCGGCGGGTTACTACCTCCGCTTCCTGCCCAATCGACGCATTCTCGTGGGGCTCAACCGAAGCTACGCGGTGATCTACGAGATCCCAAACCTGAGCAAACGCCCACCGCTCCTGCTCTCTCTCTCCGAGGAGAGGGATCACCTGGGGGGCTTGGGTTACCAGTGCTTGGGGAGCCTCGCTTTGCCCAATGGCGGCGTCTTGGTCGCGTGCGATCCCTACAAAGCCAAGAAGAACGGGTGGCTGGCCTACTTCGACTCGGACCAGCTCGCGTCAGGGAAGACCGAGCCGCTCTTCGCACGCTGGATCGCACCCCTTGGGTCGCGACCCCTCTCCCTCACCCCGAGCAGGGACGGGAGCCTCCTCTTCTTGGGCACCCGGAGGGAGCGGGTGGCGGTGCTTCCCGGCTTCAAGCTGCGCGAGTAGGACTCAGGCGCCCGCTTCTTTCGCGAGCACCTGGGCGGCCGCGAGGTTGAAGGGCTTGTTCATGACCGCTAGCCAGGCGTCCCAGGCCTCCTGCTGATCGGGGTCTTGGACGGGGTGCAGGCTCGTAATGCTCTTGCCGAGCGAGGAGTAGCTCTTACCCAGGGCCGCGTAGGCGAGGAAGATCGGGATCACGAGGAGGAGGTCCATTCCTCTGACTTGCTCTGCCATGAAGCCGATCACCGCGCTGGCACCACCCAAGAGCAAGAACACGCTCGCGACGACGTCGGCGACCTTGTGGCGATACCCGACTCGGCGAAAGGCGTCGAGGTCACCGCGGCCACGAATCGCGGGCACGCGGGTCCTGAGTCCTTGGAGTTCTCTCAGGATCACGAGCACGCTCGCGATCGCGACCAGGCCGAACAAGAGGCAGGCCCCCATGTATGCGAAGCGGTAGGAGGTCTCTCGCGTCACGATCAGGAGCGAGCGCAGCTGAGTCTCCACGGCGACCTCCTCGCCGTCCTCGCCAGCGAAGTAGAAGGTGACCGACTTGGTCTTGCCGAAGTCCGCGAAGATCGCTCGGCCGCCTTCCTTCTCGAAGTAGCGGGCGCCCAGCAGCTTGACGTCGGGGTATCCGAGCTTGCCCTCGACTTCAGCGGCGATCAGAGCTGGGTCGACCTCAGGCCGATAGGCGACCTGGATCGAGTTCAGCTTCCCTTCGCGGAAGGTGTAGAACTCGAAGGCGACCTCGGGATCCTCCTCGGGGATTCGAACCCAGCGGTCCTCTTCGATCTCCAGCCCCTCTCCTTCGATCCGGGTCGGCTGCTGGAGGTCACTGAGCAGCGCTCGCACGAGCGCGGCGGGCTTGCCCAGGCCGACCGGACCATGCTGGTAGGAGAGCGAGCAGCCGCTCGTTAGGAGGAGAGGGAGGAGGAGGAGGAGGAGGAGCGCGAACAACCTGGTCATGGGCGAGACGATAGGGGATCAGTTGCTTGGCGTGGCCTGTCTAGGGCATGCAGATCCGGCCTCGCCTGTAGGGCGTCGCCAACCAAAGCAGAAAGCCCCAAAGCCTTGCGGCTCTGGGGCTTTCCTTGTGGACGGAGGCAGACTTGAACTGCCGACTCCGTGATTTTTAGTCCTGTCGTACCCACCTGCCATGATGTGCCGTGAACAGCCAAGGCCCGCCAGGGCAGGCGTGAGGCGCCCTCCAGGCTGGACGGCCTAAGCCTCGGATTGCCAGGGTAGGCCGTTTTAAGGGGGGCGCCCAGAGGGGCGCTCTCGAAAGGAGAATCGGCATGGGCAGGAAGAAAAAGGGCAAGCGTCGGACCAGATCGCCGCATCCAGGAGTCGTGCTCCGGAGTCGCAAGCGCACGAACTCGACGACCTACTTCGCACGTTTCACCGACCCCGACACGGGGCGAATGGTCGACGAGAACTTGAACAAGCTCGGATTGACGACGGCGGAGCGACGTCGAGCTTGAGCGATCAAGAAGTCGAAGACGCTCGCGACACGCCGGGCTGCGCTGGCTTCGGGCGCTCCTCGCCACACCAACACAGCGCTCGTTGAAGCCGTTGACGCCTACTTCGTCTCCGCTCTGCTGCGCGAGTCGACGGTCGAGAACTATCGTGCTGGGATCAACCTCTTCCTTGGCTGGTGCAAGAAGCAGGGCCTCAAGACTGGCGACGAGGTGTTCCCGCACCACTTGGCGCACTTCCTCAACCACCTCAAGGGCTTGCCTTGTCGAGTTCCGGTCCAAGGAGGCAGGCGGAACCAGCGCAAGGCTCGGGGCCGACTGAAGCCGACGAGCGTCAACAACCGGCTGCGGGCCGTGAAGGCTGTCTTGAACGACCTGCGTCGTCTGGGTTGCTCCCGCACGTCACGAGCGGCGACCTCAAGGACAGGCTCAAGGCAGTCCGCACTGGACAAGTTCGGAAGAGGTTCTTCAGGCAGAAGGAGCTTGGCACTCTCCTCGGAGCGGCTCTTCGACATGACCAAGACTGCTTCCGCGAGACTCGCGAGGAGCACGCCAAGCGCAGCGAGCCAGGAGCGACGCGACGCTACGAACCCATGGCGCCTTTCGTGTGCTTCGTGCTCCTCACGGGATGTCGCCTCGGCGAAGCCTTGAACATGCGTTGGGCTGACATCAACCTGGAGGAGCGCGAGATCACCCTCCTGAGCTTCGCCACGAAGACGGCCCAGGACCGAGTTGTCGATCTCAGCGTGTCCCCGTCGCTCGTCAGGATCTTGACCGTCCTGAAGCTGCGCGCTGGCAACGATCCCTTCGTGTTCGGTGGGAAGAAGCTGTGGAGTCGACACAAGGTTGACCCGGCTCGCGTGCGAATGATTGAGAAGTTTGGAGCCCTCGCGTTTCGCTGGCAGGAGCTTCGGCAGACGACGGCGACCTATCTCACGAATGCGCCCGGGATCTTCCCGGATGCAAGTGCGTGGCGCTCGGCCAAGCAACTGGGTCACAGCGTTCAGATCGCCGAAAAGCACTACGCGAAGCTCCACAAGAACATCTCCCCCGACGCCGAAACCCTCGACGAGGCCATGGAGATCGTGAAAATCCTCGCTGAGATCGAGGCAGATGTGGGGGTGCCGCCAGGCCGACGTCGTTCCTTGGCATAGGCTGGCGCCCCCTGACTTGCTACGTTCAGAGCGGCACCGGGATAACCCAGATCAGAATCCAGCAGACACGCAGGAACGACTGGCCCCCGGGGACTGACGGCTCGCCGTCGGGTGCCCAACGGCACAACCCTCCGTTGGCTTGGCGCGCTCCTTCCGGGCGGTAGTTGGCAACTACCACGGGCGACCTGTGAGATAGCTGGGGAACCATCCCCATTGCAACTGCATTAAGCGGTCCCAAGGAGCGACCGCTGAGGGTTTCCTCATGCCGTTTGACATCAACAAGGCTCCGGACTGGGCCATCGACATCTATCTCAACCTTTCCAACACGTTGACCAAGGGAGACGTCCGAAAGCTACTCGGAGTTAGCGAACGCACGCTCAATCGCCGGATGGACGACGGCAGCTTGGTCTTCATCAAGACCGGCACCCACCGCAACAGTGGCGTTCGCTTTCCTAAGTTGGCGGTCGTGCGCTACATGGTCGAGTCCAGCAACGAGTAGCAGCCTCGATTTTGGAATCGGTCCGGCCACCAGGCTCCCTTGCGGATCCGGTCGGGCCGATTCCTGCGAGCCTGAACGCAAAGTGCGGCTGGGCTGGGAACCGAAGCGACGGACGTTGGCTGAGAGTCCTCCACATTCGCTACAGGCCCTCACTGGTCGCAACCGCTGGAAGTGCAAGAATCGGCACGGAGGCCAGAGTGGCTAAAGAGAAGACCAAGGCCAAGAAGCCCACCACCAAGAAGTCCACCACCAAGCGAAGCTACGCGGCGGCCTTGCGCAGTTTCTCAGAGCGACTGGATCGCGTCGCTTGGGGGCAACTCGAACACGCCTATGGGAAGGCCGACGACGTTCCCGCGCTGTTGAAGGCCCTCGCCGTGGGAGACACAGAGGACCAGGGGGAGATCCTCTCCGAGCTTTACAGCAATGTGCTTCACCAGGGCACCGTCTATGGGGTTACGCCGCACGCGGTTCCTTTCGTCATTGAGCTACTCGACATAGGGAAGGGCTGGAGGCTTCGGGCTGAATTGCTGGAATACCTTGGGCATCTTGCTCGCGGCACCTCGACGGATCCCGTCGTCCAGCGCAAGACTCAAAGAGCGGTGGCCCGGGGGATCGGAAGCTACTCACGCTTCCTCGACGGGGGCCGAACGGAAGTGCGGCGGGCTGCAGTCTTTGTTCTAGGCGGGCTAGTCGCCGCTAGACCCCCCGTCGTTAGGATCTTGTGGAGGACACTGAGCACGAGCAGGAACGTGGGAGTTCGAGCCTGTGTTGCGCTGGCGCTGGGTGGCGTACCGAAGCTGAGGAATCAGAACACCAAGGTGCTTGCGGGCGCGCTGACGGACGCACCACTCGTTCGTATCACCGCAGCGCTGTCGCTTGTGAGCCTCTTGGGGGCCGCCAGCCCCGCGTCTGCTGTAGGGTATGTCGCTCTAGGGTTTTCTTGGACACCAGATTGGGGTGTCGGTCCAGGTAGGGACCATCGCCCTCGAGGTGTTTCATGACCAAACCAAAGCCCAAGCGATCGACGCAGGGGAAGGGCCGTTTCTC
>Ga0316202_10000389_pt1 | contig 51976 bp, 49 predicted proteins | sample 3monrhotite_MG_FD_204934 | JGI IMG/M metagenome (GOLD analysis project Ga0316202, IMG submission 204934) | Microbial mat bacterial communities from mineral coupon in-situ incubated in ocean water Damariscotta River, Maine, United States -... | ecosystem: Environmental > Aquatic > Marine >...
TATTTTCATCGGTTTCAAAAGCAACGCCCTCTCCCACTAGGTTTGCAGCAATCATATCAATGCCCTTTCGCTCCAGTTTTTCCCGTGCATATTGTTCAAGGTTTTCTGTTTCCGCAGCGAAACCGACAGTGAAGGGGGCATTTTTTAATGCGGCGACCACAGCGAGAATATCGGGGTTGCGCTGTAATTCCAATGTGAGCGTATCTTCGGTTTTTTTGATTTTTTGTCCGGCAATATTGACTGGTCGATAATCGGCAACGGCGGCGGCGCTGATGAAAATATCGCTGTTAGTGACGTGCTGCATAACAGCATCAAACATTTGTTGTGCGCTGCGTACGTTGATGCGCTCAACCCGTGGTGGAGTAGCAAGTGAAGTGGGACCGCTGATCAAAATGACTTTCGCCCCTGCTTCGGCGGCGGCTTGGGCAATAGCGTATCCCATTTTTCCGGAACTGCGGTTGCTGAGATAACGTACAGGATCAATAGCCTCTTGCGTGGGGCCTGCAATAAGTAGTACTGTTTCTCCAGACAGTAATCCGCTTTCAAAAATGTCAGCGGTGTGTGCAGCAAGCTGACTGGCTTCCAGCATGCGGCCGGGGCCGGTTTCGCCACAAGCCTGATTTCCTTTACTGGGGCCGAATTGCAATATGTCACGCCGCTTGAGTTGTTGCAGGTTTTCCTGAGTCGCAGCATTGGCCCACATTTGCTGATTCATGGCCGGAGCGATGGCAACAGTGGAGTCTGTGGCCAGACAAATGGCGCTGAGTAAATCATCTGCACGACCTTGTGCGAGTCGGGCGATAAAACTGGCACTGGCAGGCGCAATCAGAATGGCGTCGGCCCAGCGTGCCAGTTCGATATGGCCCATGGCAGCTTCGGCGTCTGTGTCCAGCAGATTTGCGTGTACAGGGTTTCCTGATAACGCCTGGAAGGTCAGCGGGGTGACGAATTCGGCACCACCTTTGGTGAGTACCACACGCACTGCAGCTCCGGCATCTTTGAGACGCCGGACCAGTTCGGCAGATTTGTAGGCAGCAATGGAACCACTGACGCCAAGCAGGATATGTTTGTTATTGAGGCTAATCATGGTCTGTAGTGTATTTGAGTATAAATAAACGGCTTCAATCCGCAGTTTAACTGAATTATGGTGTTTTGGATAAAAACACTGAGCAGGAATAAAGGGAATTTGATAATGAAAATTATGGATTGGCCTGAGGAAGAGCGCCCACGGGAAAAATTATTAGAACGTGGTGCCTCAGCGCTATCGGATGCAGAATTGCTGGCGATATTTTTACGCACGGGTATCCCCGGCAAAACGGCAGTGGATTTGGCGCGTGATTTATTGAATCGTTTTGGCAGTTTACGTGCGTTGTTAAATGCGGACCTGAAACAGTTTTGTGAGGCTCCCGGCTTGGGTAAGGCGAAGTTTGCACACTTGCAGGCTTCAGTAGAAATGACGCGGCGACATTTTTCCGAAACGTTGCAACGTGGCAATGTGTTGAAAAACCCGAAGCAGACACAAAATTTTCTGGTGGCACATTTGCGAGATTATTCGTTTGAGGTTTTCTCCTGTTTGTATCTCGATAACCGTCATCGAGTGATTCAGTTTGAAGAACTATTTCGTGGCACCATCAATGGTGCGAGTGTACATCCACGGGAAGTAGTGAAGAAAGCATTGGGACATAATGCAGCAGCAGTAATTTTTGCGCACAATCATCCATCCGGTATCGCTGAACCCAGCATGGCAGATCAAAAAATAACCCGACAATTAACCGATGCATTAGCGCTGGTGGATGTACGGGTGCTGGACCATGTTGTCGTGGGGGATGGCATTACAGTGTCATTTGCCGAGCAAGGTTTGATATGATTTTTGTTAGAACTTAAAAAAGGAGAAACCGTGAAAAAATTACACATCGCTATTTCCACAAACAAAATAGAAGAAACAATACAAGATTATAGTGCGCGCCTAGAAATGGAGCCTTGCTCACTTGTTCCAGGTGAATATGCACTATGGCGCACGGAGACCTTGAATGTATCAATTCGCCAAGATCCTAATTGTGCTCCGGGGATACTACGACATCTAGGATGGGAAGATCCGTCCGCACCAGAATTTAGTCAAGAAACGGATATTAATGGTATTGTTTGGGAAAGATTTAATGCGCAACATCAGGCAGACGAAATTAATGAACTTTGGCCAAAAATAAACTATAAACCCAAATGAAAACCCTAAGGGATTAGGTTAGATCGTGTAAAGACAAAAACTGTTCGTTACCTCCCCCGAAATTAGCCACTACGTTGGCCATTTCCGCAAAGATTGATTACATATTTTTAATAATATTGAGCATTACCCGCTGTCGATAAAAAACGTCGTGAACGGCCACGCAAACATGTAGAGTGCTGCAATTCGATACCTGGCGGGACATGCAATTGTACTTATTGGTGTCGTTTTTACCTATCCCGGCTATCAAGTCGGGAAAATGCATAATAACGGCTGGAAGCCGCGTGGAAAAAAGCAAGATTACCGACGGGGACTGAATGAAGAAAAGGGGTTCACAACCTCCAACACACATTTGGCTGTAGATTGTGAATCTACTTGCAGCATACCTCGCAGAACTCGAACAACTCTACTTGGACATTGGGATGGGAACATTACCACCCATTACTCTGCCGCTGAAATCGGGAAGCTCATTGAAAGCAAAAACAGGTAAGAGTCCAGCTTTAACCTAGAATCCGCAGTTGAACGGCCTGTAGAGTGCGTTGGATTTTGTGACTGGCGAGGCGCGATGAGAAGTAATAGCTTGCTATTGCGACGATTCGCATTGTACAAGGATGTACCGGTGTCGCGAAGCACAGGACGTGCGAGAGCGACCAACGCGGCCAGACGCAAAAGGCAACGTGCTATACAGGTCGTAGCGACTCACCCAGCAGGTGAACTCTCCAAAACGATAAAACAGGATGTTGATCAAAATGTTAATACATCCTCTAAGCGGTCAACTGCGGAATCTAGGTTTAACGCTAATCAAACTGCGTGCGGCAGGGGAAACTTGTGACCGGCAAAAATTCAGCAGCGGGAATTACCATAAAAAACGGCTACCGAGTAACTCGATAACCGTTTTTTTACTACTAAATATGGCGCGCCCGGAAGGATTCGAACCTCCGACCGCCTGGTTCGTAGCCAGGTACTCTATCCAACTGAGCTACGGGCGCGTAAAACAATGACTAACATCAAATGGTAGAATCAAAAGAGCGGGGAAATATACCGACTCCCTCATCCAGTTGCAAGGCGACTGGTAGACTTGCTTATCCATCCTTTGAAACCAAAACCCTTACCATTCATTTTAAATGGCGGAGAGCGAGGGATTCGAACCCTCGATGGGCGTTAACCCATACACCCTTAGCAGGGGCGCGCCTTCAGCCACTCGGCCAGCTCTCCCGGTCAACAACGCAATTATCTGCGAATGCGACAGGGCGCTATTCTCCCAGAATTGAGCGCAATAGAAAACCCACTCCGGTGACTCTTTCCTACGAAATAGCCAACTATTCAACCTTCGGCAATAACTTAACCAACAGGCTGGCAAGCATGAAGTGGTGTTTCGTCAAATGAACAACAAAAACAATAGCGGAGGTGCGGCAGTTCCACCCACAAAATACTGCTAACACAACAGACGAATAGCAGGCAGGCGATCACCTGCTATAAAATCTCCCAGGAATCCGCGTTACGATGCAGGCTCTTTCGGCGCTTTTTCATTCTGGATGCGTTCGTAAATTTCTTCACGATGCACGGATACTTCTTTAGGGGCATTAACCCCAATACGGACCTGGTTGCCTTTGACGCCCAGGACAGTTACGGTGACGTCATCTCCAATAATCAGGGATTCACCCACACGTCGCGTCAAAATTAACATACTTATCTCCTTGTTTACTTCACACTCTCCATCACGTCCCTGCTGGCCCGCACTGAAGAAACCATCGGCATTTTTTGCCTAAACTACAGACTCGATTCGCATTTACGTATACAAACTCACACTGTCCCTGTGCGAAATTGCATGCGCATTCGTTACTGCGACACTTCGATTGACTGCTCCAACCCAAAACCACTGTGCAATGCCCGCACACCCAGCTCCAGATACTTTTCATCCACCACCACTGACACCTTGATCTCGGAGGTAGATATCATACGAATATTGATGCCTTCATTGGCCAGAATTTCAAACATCTGACTGGCAATACCTGCGTGTGAGCGCATTCCCACACCCACCAATGAAATCTTGACGATCTTGTCGTCAGCATTTACTTCACGCGCCCCCAGGTCTTTGGCAACCTGTTCCAGCACGGTCTGCGTCCGCTGAAAATCATTGCGGTGCACGGTGAAAGTGAAATCCGTAGTGCCATCAGCACCCACGTTCTGGATAATCATATCCACTTCGATGTTTGCCGCACCCACCGGGCCCAAAATCTGGTACGCAACACCGGGATGATCCGGTACACCCTGCACCGTCAATTTGGCTTCGTCTTTATTAAACGCAATACCCGAAATCAACGCCTGTTCCATGCTTTCTCCCTCGTAACTGATCAGCGTCCCCGTTTGCTCAACTGCAACATCGTCAAAACTAGACAACACCCGCAGCGGTACATTGTATTTACCTGCAAACTCCACGGCACGAATCTGTAACACCTTGGAACCCAGGCTGGCCATCTCCAGCATCTCTTCAAACGTGATGCGATCCAGTCGTCTCGCCTTTGGCTCTATTCGTGGATCAGTGGTGTATACCCCATCCACGTCGGTATAAATCTGGCATTCATCGGCTTTCAGTGCTGCGGCCAAGGCCACTGCCGTGGTATCCGAGCCTCCACGCCCCAAAGTCGTGATATTGCCGCATTCATCAATTCCCTGAAAGCCAGCTACCACCACCACTTCATTAGCATCCAGCGCCTCGCTCACCCGCTGCTGGTCGATATCAACAATGCGTGCTTTGTTGTGCGCGGCATCAGTACGGATGCATACCTGCCCACCTGTAAACGAGCGCGCGGCAACACTCTTTTTTTTCAGCGCCATGGCCAACAGAGCAATCGTTACCTGTTCACCTGTCGATAACAGCACATCCAGTTCACGACCATCCGGCTGAGGCTGAATCGCCGTAGCAAGCTCCATCAAACGGTTTGTTTCACCACTCATAGCGGAAACAACAACCACTACTTTATGGCCCTGTCTAACAAAGACTCTAATTTTTTCAGCGACATACTCAATGCGTTCTATCGAACCCACTGACGTTCCACCATACTTTTGAACAATCAGCGCCATGCCGATAGCCCATTACAAAGATGCAAATTCAACACTACTTTATACTCGCTTGAAGGACATTGTAGGATAATTCTTACACAATAGACAAGAAATTCATTTATGTGCACAGTACTGGTGCAATTATCGGAGTTTTGTCGTGCAAATGCGACGCCTCAATTTGCCGCTAGCTGTGACTTCACCCAATCTGGCACGGCCTGTAGCGCCGCTTCTAAACCTGATGGGTCTTTGCCTCCTGCCATAGCCAGATCAGGACGACCACCACCTTTCCCACCCACCTGCTGTGCAACAGCATTGACTAAATCGCCCGCACGCACGCGTGCCGTTTCCGCCTTGGTCACACCAGCGACTAAACTTACTTTGTCGCCATCCACCGCCGCTAACACCACGGCTGCCGCACCCAGTTTGTTTTTCAATTGATCCACAGTATCGCGCAGAGACTTGGCATCACCACCTTCCAGTTTCGCTGCCAATACCTTGATGCCATCGATTTCCACCGCCTGCGCGGCCAAATCACCACCCTGGCTGCTGGCCAATCTGGTTTTCAATTGTTCTAATTCTTTTTCCAGATGACGACTGCGTTCGATGAGCTGCTGTGTTTTAGCCTGCACCGTGCCACTATCGGCTTTTAACAAGGCGGCAATTTGCGCCAGATTTTTTTCAGTCTCACCGATGTAACGCAACGCACCTTCACCCGCCACCGCCTCGATACGTCGCACGCCTGCGGCCACACCTGCTTCGGAGGTAATTTTGAATAAACCAATATCGCCTGTGCGTTTTACATGCGTGCCACCACACAATTCCACGGAAAAATCCCCCATACTCAACACACGCACTACATCGCCATATTTTTCACCGAATAATGCCATGGCACCGGAGGCAATAGCTTCATCTTGTGACATCTGTTGAGCTTCAACAGACACGTTGCCACGAATCTCTCTGTTGACCAACACTTCAATCTCCACCAACTGCGCAGGCGTAATCGCTTCAAAGTGTGAGAAATCAAAACGCAGGCGTTCAGCTTCCACCAGCGAACCTTTCTGTTGAACGTGTTTGCCCAACACTTGACGCAGCGTGGCGTGTAACAAATGTGTCGCGGAGTGATTGCAAGTAATGTTTTGTCGACGTTGTGCGTCCACTTTTGCTTCAACAGTAGCACCAGTAGCCACACTCCCCACCTGCACTCTCACACGGTGTAAAAAGGCATCACCCTGTTTTTGTGTGTCCAACACCGCGAGCTGTGCACCATTCACTATTAGCACACCTCGGTCGCCCACCTGCCCACCCGATTCAGCATAAAACGGGCTACTGTCCAACACCAACAAGCCTTCTTCACCCTCCGAAAGTTCTTTCGCTGCAGTACCATCAAGAAACAACTCAACTATTTTTGCACTGCTCTGCAATCGATCTCTTTTGTAACCGGTAAATTTTGTCTGTCTTCTAATCACTAATCCTTGGACAGTTGTTGCAGCAAACTGGCTGGCCGCACGTGCACGCTCACGTTGCGCATCCATTGCTGTTTCAAATCCGGGCACATCCAAGGTCAACCCACGTTCGCGGGCAATATCCGCCGTCAAATCAATGGGAAAGCCATATGTGTCGTAAAGCTTAAAGACTGTTTCGCCCGAAATTTCTTTACCGGAAAGATTCGATACCGCTTCTTCCAATATACCCATACCGTGATCCAACGTTTCCGCAAAACGTTCTTCTTCCTGTTTCAGTACACGCTCCACTTGTGGCTGAGCTTTAATTAATTCTGGATAGGCTTCACCCATTACTTCGCACAACGTCGCTACCAGCTTGAAAAAAAATGGCTCGCGCAAGCCCAGTTTGTGACCGTGACGAATGGCGCGACGAATAATTCGCCGCAGCACATAACCGCGGCCTTCGTTGGAGGGCACCACGCCGTCCACCACCAGAAAGACACAAGCACGGATATGGTCAGCAATGACGCGCAAGGAAGTATTATTATTGCTTTTTTCGCCAGCCAGTTTGGCGGTAGCCGCAATGAGGTGCTGAAACAGATCGATATCGTAATTGTTATGCACACCCTGCAATACGGCAGCAAGGCGCTCCAAGCCCATGCCGGTATCGACAGAGGGGTGCGGCAACAGATTCATGTTGCCGGAGACATCGCGATCAAACTGCATAAACACGAGATTCCAGATTTCTATATAACGGTCACCGTCTTCTTCTGGTGTGCCTGGCGGGCCACCAGCCACATCGGCCCCATGGTCATAAAAAATTTCCGAACAGGGTCCACAGGGACCAGTGTCACCCATGGACCAGAAATTATCGCTTTCGTGTTTTTTACCACCAGGTTTGTCACCAATACGCGAGAAACGCGTGGGGTCGACACCAATTTCATTCAGCCAGATATCGGCCGCTTCTTCGTCTTCAGAATAGATGGTAATCCACAAGCGATCCGCTGGCAGATTGACGACCTCAGTAAGAAATTTCCAGGCAAACTGAATAGCTTCACGTTTGAAGTAATCACCAAAACTGAAATTGCCCAGCATCTCAAAAAAGGTGTGGTGGCGGGCAGTGTAACCAACATTTTCCAGATCATTATGTTTGCCACCGGCACGCACACAGCGTTGGGAACTGACTGCGCGTTTATAACTGCGCGTTTCCTGCCCGGTAAAGACTTCTTTGAATTGCACCATACCTGCATTGGTAAATAACAGGGTGGCATCGTTGGCGGGTACCAGAGAGCTGCTGGCCACCAGCTCATGGCCATGCTGGCGGAAATAATCCAAAAACAATTTACGAATGTCTGCGCTTTTCATTGTGTCTGCCAATCTGCCCCAACAGCGCATCGTCATCATTGCGCTACCTAGTTATAGTTGTTCGCTGTTAAACATCATCCAGCACCCCCCTAACCTGCTCGGCGGTAAATCCCCGATACTGAAGAAAACGGGCCTGACGAGCCCGTTCTTTGAAGTCCTCCGGCAGCGCATTCCCAAAGCGTTTGCAACGCACCTGTGCGGCACACTCAAACCACTGAGAATCCCCGACATCGAGGTAAGCGGCCTGTATTTTCTCATTCACGCCGCGTTCGCGCAATTCCGACTGTATACGTCGGGGGCCATGGCCATTATTGCGACGATAACGCACAAAAGCTTCAGTGAAACGCGCATCGCTCACCAATCCTTCTCCTGCCAGCTGCTCAACCACCTCGGCCACAATATCCGCACCTACAGCGTCATTCTTGATATTCAGCTTTCTCTGCAATTCAACCACTGTATGCTCACGACGCATCAACAGATCCATGGCCCTTTTGCGCACCTTACGGCGAGCATCAAGGTTCGACGCCTCAAGCGTAGCTATTGCCTCACCTTCCTCTTGCCCTCGACCCATTACTTTCAGGTCTCGGCTTCAACGCTTTCATCAGTGGCTATGTCTGTCACAGACGGTAGTAATTTGGCACGCACCTGGGTTTCTATTTCCTGTGCAATATGTGGGTTTTCTTTCAAGTAACCACGCACATTATCTTTGCCTTGGCCAATGCGGTCACCATTGTAGCTATACCACGCACCGCTTTTGTCGATGATGCCCTCTTGCACACCGAGGGTAATGATCTCACCTTCGCGGGAAATACCTTCACCGTAGAGAATATCGAATTCGACCTTTTTAAACGGTGGCGCCACTTTGTTTTTCACCACTTTGACGCGAGTCTCGTTGCCCAGGATTTCATCGCCTTTTTTCACTGCGCCAATACGACGAATATCCAAACGCACCGAGGAATAAAATTTCAACGCATTGCCGCCAGTGGTGGTCTCAGGATTACCGAACATCACACCGATCTTCATACGAATCTGGTTGATAAAAATTACCAGCGTATTAGATCGTTTGATATTGGCCGTAAGTTTACGCAGAGCCTGCGACATCAGTCGCGCTTGCAGACCAACATGATGGTCACCCATATCGCCTTCGATTTCAGCCTTCGGCGTCAGCGCTGCCACGGAATCGACCACGACCACGTCCACTGCACCGGAACGCACCAGCATGTCGGTGATTTCCAGCGCTTGTTCACCCGTATCCGGTTGCGAAACCAGTAACTCGTCCACATCCACACCCAGCTTGCCAGCATAACTTGGATCCAAAGCATGCTCGGCATCCACAAAGGCTGCTGTGCCTCCCAGTTTTTGGATTTCCGCTACCACATGCAAGGTCAATGTGGTTTTACCGGAGGATTCCGGCCCGTAAACTTCCACTATCCTGCCTTTGGGCAAACCACCGATACCCAACGCCAAGTCCAGGCCCAACGAACCTGTGGATACTACCTCAATGTCAGGATTCGCACCGGCATCACCCATGCGCATGACCGAACCTTTACCAAACTGCTTTTCAATTTGCCCCAACGCCGCGCTGAGCGCCTTTTGTTTGTCATTTGCCGCCATGATTTTCTTCTCCCGGTTAATTGCCTGCAAGCTTGATAAGCTTTGCATCTAATTTAGGGCTGACTGTAGTCTTTACATTTTACACTGTCAATATTTTTTATCACCTAAGTAAAATTTACTATGTGATAAATTTTATTAGGACGGATTACTTAATCCTCGATATACTCTTCAAGGTTTACCGGAATACAACAAAAGGCAGTAATTTCAATGGCCAAAATGCTGAACGACATCAAATGGAGCACCCGGCAACGACTCCAACACATCGAGCTGATGGCCTACTACACAGGCATCATTACCCGTAGCGACCTCGCCCATGCGTTTGCCATCTCTGATGCAGCGGCCACCAAAGACCTCAAACTCTACAACGAGCTGACACCAGATAACCTGATCTACCGTCATAATGTGTTTGGCTTTGTGCCCAGCGATAATTTTCAGCCGCAATTCAGCAAGCTGACCCCGGCCGAAGTGCTGCCAATAATCGCCGCCAATCTGGCCGCAGCCGGCACCCCCTATGACAATCAATCACTGTATGGTATCCCTGTCGAATCCCTGCCCTTGCCTGCCCGCCTGCCGGAGCGCGCGGTACTGGCACAAATCCTTCGTGCCATCAAACAGGGTCGCAAGTTAGCGGTGAGTTATCACTCACTTTCAGACCGAGAGACTCCACAAGAGCGTGTACTCGAGCCCCACGCGTTGGCAAACACCGGCCTGCGCTGGCATTTACGCGCCTACAATGAAGAAACTTATGATTTTCGGGATTTTGTATTGTCACGCTTCACGGCGGCGCAAATGCTGGCCGAAACAGCGGAGTCCAGCACCCAGTATGATGATGATTGGAGCGAAATTGTTATCCTTCAACTCAGCCCTCACCCACAGCTCAGCGCGCAAAAACGTGCTCGACTGCTTATCGATTATCAAAATGAAAATGGCCTGATCGAAGTACCGGTACGTCGCGCCCTCATTGGTTATCTGCTGCAACACTTAGCCGTGGATACCACAGCGGATCACCGCATGAACCCTAACGCTCACCAGTTAATTGTGCTCAATCGGAATGAAATCGAACCTTTTGCAGGCTGGGCGTTTACCTAAAAACACGCGCTGAAGCTTGTCCGAAAATGAAAGCCGTTGCGAGGGAAAACCATTTTGCAGCAGGCTTTTCGTTCATTTGAGATGAATAGTGGTTTTATTTAACGAAAATAAACGGAAAATATGACCAAAATGGCTTTTCCGCAGCAGACTTCTCATTCTCGGACAAGCACCTAGCTTTTAGCCTGTTCATTGCACAATTCCAACACGCCTCGCAAGGCATGCTCCACCGTTTTTGCCCGTACGGCAGCACGATCGCCGCTGAAATACTCAGTACGCACCACCGGCATAATCCCCTCTACCTGCCAAGCCAGACATACCATACCCACAGGTTTATCCGATGTACCGCCCGTTGGTCCGGCAATACCACTCACCGCCACCGCGACTTGTGCATTACTGTGGGCCAGCACACCTACTACCATTTCGACCACCGTAGCCTCACTCACCGCACCGTATTTCGCTAGCGTTTCATCACACACTCCAAGCATGTCCTGTTTAGCCTGATTGGAGTAACTGACAAAACCTCGCTCAAAGTATTGCGAGCTACCAGGGATATCCGTGAGTACGGTAGCAATACCGCCGCCCGTGCAGGATTCAGCGGTAGCGAGCAACCAACCGTGAGCCAACAGGGCGTCAGCGACTTGTTGCGCCAGAATATGGGTTTGAGAACACATTAAGAAAGCCTAACGCATGCATCTCGCAAGATCATCCAGCCTGGAAAATACACATCATGCAACGTAAGTTAATACAACTACGGTAGCAAGTGGGTATTTTCCTTGTCCACATCAACGTCAACGTCTGCATCAACATCGAAACCAGACACTTCGATGAAATCCCGACCTTTGCGTTTGGCTGCGCATAACGCGGAATCCGCACGCTCAACCAGTCGGCTCATTGTCTCACCTGCCTGAAACTGTGCGACACCCGCAGAAAAGGTTGGCAGCTCCACTGCATCGATACCGCGAACCTGTATCACCTCACCTAATCGACGACGTACTTTTTGCAGCGCGCACACCACGCCTTCTTGTGTGGTATTAGGTAATAACACGGCAAATTCTTCGCCACTATAACGCGCTACCAAATCATGATGACGAAAAATAGAAAGCACATCTTCAGCATAACAACGCAGCACTTCGTTACCCACCGTATGCTCGCTAAGATCGTTAATATTTTTGAAATGATCCAGATCCATCAGCACCAAGCTCAGAGGAAAGCCGTGGCGTTGCACGCGACTCACTTCATCTTCCAAACGACGCATAAAGGCGCGACGATTCGGCAAACGCGTAAGCTCATCAGTCAAGCTCAGCAAACGCACACGATCCAGCTCTTCACCAAGCCGCAGATTGTCTGCTTCGATAATACTGAGATATTCCCGTGCTCGGGCAAATTTATCATCCAGCATTTGTTGCCCCGAGATCATTTTCTCCAGAGCCTGCGTCAACTCATTACGCCGCACATCAAGGTCATCAATGGTGGCTTCCTGCTGCAAGACGCTCAGCGTATCAGTGAGCAATCCACCAAAAGCCTCGCCTTCAGATACTGCCTCACCCATTTGCTCGACAAAATCCGCATGCAGTTTTTGCATCTCTTCGCGTTTCTTGTCGAGGTGCTCGCGATATACCATGTTGACCTTAAGCTCAGTAACCGGCTCCTTGTTTTGAACGGGCTCTTCATTTGCTGCACGTCCTTCTGCTGCACGTCCTTCGCTACGCTCTTCCGAGCGCATCTGAGATGCGGACGATGGAATTGGGGTCGCTAATGGTGGTTGTGACTGTGGTTGCGGCTGCCCTCCAAAACGCTCAACGACCGGGCTGAGCGCCCGGGCCAAATCACGACCACGGAAACTGCCCGATCTTGCCAACTCATCAGCAATGGCTTCTACGGAGCGACTTAATGCACTCAGCTCGGAAGCGGACAACGGTGGAATCAGACGCAGCTGTACTAATCGTAAATGCGTATGCAGGGGCAAATCTGCCGGTATCAACGAGATACAGGCTTCCATCATCATCTCCAGAAAACTGGCGTAGGCTTCTTCCGTTTTGCGATGGTCAGCAGACACCGCGAGCAGCATCTGTTCAATGTGCCCATGAATAATTGCTCCTGACGACGATACTTTCATATCCTCCAAAAGCCCCAGCACTTTATAAAGCACAGGTGATTCCTGAATATCCCTTTTATTACTGCTCATTACTACACCTCTGTACATCAATCGTGCACGACGACGTTCCATTCATGATTCAAACTTATCCTATTTACCCGTAGCGGTTGAAATTTAGATTTTTTGGCAATATTCCGTTCGTCTTTGGCCTGTTATGACGCACACCAAGCGCCTAAATTTCAAATACCACAGATACATACTGCGTAATAAACACTTTCCCGGAGCCTGACAAACTTAGGGGGTGCTCCCAATCAACAAAGCCGTACTACCGAACTTCTGCCCTCTGTTTTGTCTGACAAGGCAACACGAGCGCGGCGTGGTTATTCCACATACAGCGAGCAATAACACTGCCAGGCGAAAACAAAGTTCCGATCCTTCGGGTTACACCCGAAAAAACACCATGCTGCGTTGTTCGTCGCTCATTTGCAATAATAAGCAAACCTCTCCCCTCATGCCTAGTCTGGCGGTTTTTCAGGCACAACAGTAGGACTTCCTTGTTAATTGAGGGCACCTCCTAGGCGATCACAGCAAGAGAAAGCCATTCGGAGTCCATTTTTGATCGTTGCAAGGCGGACATTGAACATATTCGACGAAAATAATCGAACAAATGAGCCAAAACAAATTTTTCGCAAAAGATTCCCACGTCCGACAAACCCGTGGCTGCACCTATTTTTTTGTTATGACTTAATTGCGGTGCTTCGCTGCAGCTCATCCCAAAATGACGAGCTGCGGTGACCGCCAAGCGCATAAGATAGCATAAGAACCGGCTGAAAGTAGCACTTATTTCAATACATCTATTGGTTGATGAATATGGTTAAATGTACTGATTTTATTGTGAAAGCTACTCGCTTGTGACATAACTTAATGAACACGGAAAGACACAACCACTTCTAAATTTGAGGTATTTAATGTGAATATTACCAAAAGCACAAAACGCGTCACCATCAGTAATTTGCTACTCATATTTGTTTCTATAACCTGTTTTTCGCCCGTCGCTCAAGCAGCAATGATCGGCACAGGACAGATGATGGACCACAATCAGGCACAGCAAGAGCGGGCCCATGTCAAAGTCTTGTTGAATCGTGCCGAACTAGCCTCGCAACTAAAAAATGCCGGCGTTGACCCCACGCAATTGCAAGCTCGCGTTGATGCACTTACTGACGAAGAAGTGGCTCTGCTAGCCACTCAGCTGGATCAGCTTCCGGCAGGTAGCGGCATCCTTGGCACTGCCGTATTTATTTTTCTGGTATTGCTGGCAACAGATATTCTGGGTTACACCGAAATTTTTCCATTCGTGAAAAAAAACGTTGACCTCAACTAAGGTCGACCATTTTCGTCTAGAAATGCTGGCACAACAAAAAGCAGTGCAAAAAATTGTACTGCTCGCCATTTTATTTTTGATCAATGCTTGTGCCAGTGCCCCACAGACACAACGACTGCTTGCGACACCCAACAGCTTTCCCAACAAAACCGAACTCAGCCATACCCCTTTTTTTCCACAACAGCATTACCAGTGCGGCCCAGCGGCGCTAGCCACCCTACTCAAACATTCCGGTGTAAATATTGACAGCAACACACTTGTCGATGAAGTCTATCTGCCCTCCCGCCTAGGTTCTTTGCAACTCGAAATCCTTGCCAGCACCCGTCGCCATGGCCGCCTGCCCTATCGTATTACTCCTGATATGCACACACTGCTCAGTGAAGTCGTCGCTGGCAACCCAGTACTGGTTCTACAAAACCTTGGGCTCAGTTGGGCACCACAATGGCACTACGCCGTAGTGATTGGTTTTGATTTAAACAAACGCGACATCATCTTGCGCTCCGGCACGAATGCACGCCACGTAACCAGCATGAACACCTTCGAACTCACTTGGGCACGGAGCCAGTATTGGGGCATAGTGGTCACGCCGCCGGACAAACTGCCAAGCACAGCAACCGCCGAGCAATATCTGCGTACAATCATCGCACTGGAAAATACTTCTGCTAACAAACAACAGTGGCACAGAGTTCATCGCGCCTATCGCAATGCACAGTCACGCTGGCCACACAACCTCATCGTACAAATGGGGCTGGGCAACAGCGCCTATCAGTTGGGTGAACTGAACACTGCGGCACGAGCCTTCCGTAATGCCGTACAAAACCATCCCGATGCGGGTGCGGCCCACAACAACTTGGCACAAGTATTACTGAAACAGGGAAAACTAAACGAAGCGGAAAAACAGGTGCGACGTGCCATAGCGCTAGCCGGACCTTATCTGGAAAGTTATCGCGCCACACTGACAGAAATCCAGCAGGCAAAAAACATTAAACCATAGGAGGCATAACAGTTATTGGAAACCATAACCTGGCAGACTTAATCGCGGATGCCTACTAACAGTTTTCCATCAAACCACTACTTTTCGTTAGCCCGCCTGTCGCCTAAGTTCCACCATTCATCACTAAACCTCTCGTCCTGAGAAGCAAAGTAAGTATACTTCCGCCCATGAACAGACAGAATGGATTCTCGCTGATCGAAGTTATGATCGCCATGGCCATTGCGGCTATTGCCCTTTCTGTTGGCGTCCCCGCATTTCAGTCATATTCCCAAAATAGTCGTCAAACTATCGCCATTAACGAACTGGCCACCGCGTTGCAATTAGCGCGTAACAGTGCTGTTGCGCGTCGACAGCCCGTCACTTTGTGCAAAAGTCCTAACGGCATCAACTGCGTCACTGGTGGTACTTCCGGCGATTGGTCACAGGGCTGGATGATGTTCACTAACCCCAATGACATTGATGGCACCGCAGGTCTGACTCCTGGTACGGAAGCGCTGTTACGCGTCCATGGTGCCCTGCAAGGTAACGCTACACTCGTGGGCACGGGCCCAGTGGTAAACCAAATTACCTTCATGCCCCAAGGCAGAATCAATAACGGTTTCGGCGGTACCATTACTCACTGTGACACACGAGGCAATACAGCCGCTACCGCACTGGTTATTTCTATTGGTGGCCAAGTACGCCAAGCCAAGGATACGAATGGCGATGGTATTGTCGAAAATGGCGGAGGAGATCCTGTCCCATGCCCGACATAGCTCTGCTCGACACGGCAATTCGCAGACCGCGCATCCACGCCCTGCACCGGTGCAACAATGGTTTCACCCTCATAGAGGTGCTGGTCACTATCGTAGTGGTCTCCATCGGTCTGCTAGGACTGGCAGGACTGCAAATCGATAGCCTGCGCGCCAATATGAATTCCGAGACACGTAGCAAGGCAACCTTGCTCGCAAACGACATCGTAGAACGCATGCGTGCCAACCTTTCAGGCGTCAATGCCAACGCTTACAGCAACATCACGGTTAATGCTGCACAGTGCGTTGCACCGGCAAGGCTTTGCGGCAACACCAGCACTGGTACTGCTGTCAATTGCACGGCCCCCGAAATGGCGGCCTTCGATATCTGGGTGTGGGGCTGCGGTACAGCAGCTGCTGGCGTCCAGAGAAGCGGGGTGACTAACCAGCTACCTAACGGTACAGCCAGTGTGGCCTGCAATGACGTCCCATGTTTACCAGGTTCAGCACACACTGTGACCATGAGTTGGAATGAATCCAGCCCTACGAATGGTGCAATCTCATCACAAACCATCCGTTTGATCATTGTGCCCTGAATCTGAGCGCCTCAACATGAAAGAAATGGACTTCAAACATAAACAACGCGGCTTCACTTTGATAGAAATCACGATAGCCATCACCATTGGTTTGCTGATGCTGGCGGGCATTCTGCAAATTAGCCAAGCCAATAAAGAATCCAATCGCTTGCAGCGCAATATGGGTTTTGTGCAGGAAAATATGCGTATCGCCATGGAATTGCTGGCCTGGGATATACGCATGGCCGGTTTTAATGGTAGCTCGACCAGTCCCATTTCCACGCCACAGCCTCTCTTCATTGATGTGGTCAACCCCACGCCTGATGTTCCCTCACCTTCCGATATTCCTCGCACCAGAACAGCTGATGGTGGTGGTGCTAATAACGACCAGATCAGCCTGACTTACAGATCCGATACAGATTGCCTCGGCCAAGCTACTCCTGTCCCCGCTATAGGCACTCGAGTTGCCACGAATCACTATTTCATCGCCAATCAACGCCTGATGTGCCGTGGTAACACTGGTGGGGCACAACCACTGGTAGACAATGTAGAAAATCTGCAAATCCTCTACGGTGAAAACACTGACGGTGATCCACTTTCTGCCAATCGTTACGTGCGTGCGAACCAGATTGGTGACATGGCCAACGTGGTCAGTGTACGCATCGGTATGCGTTTTATCAGTCGCGAGGCTGTGCGCCCCGCCATTGATGCTGATTCTTACGCCTTGCTGGATGCCGCACCTTTTGCTCCCAATGATCGTTTCCTGCGCCGAGAGGTTACGACCACTATTTCCCTACGTAATCATTTGTGAAAACAGGATCACACCATGTACACATCACATAACATAAAAACCCGACAACACGGCACCGTACTCGTCATAAGTCTGCTCGTCCTACTGGTGCTTACCCTCGTCGGTGTCAGTAGCCTGGATGGCTCGCTCATGGAAGAAAAAATGGCCTCCAATTCACAAATCGCCACTACGACTTTTCAACAAGCAGAATCATCAATACGCGAAGCTTACTTTACTGAGCTCGCAAATCCTCACGGGGCAGTGATGAAAGATCGCAGCAACGCCCCTCTCGTTAAACGCGACCGTACTGTCAAAATTGATGACGTCACCCTCGCCATCAGCAGTACCAGTCAACACAAATACGATCCTGACGCTCCTGATGTTGCTATGACAAATAGCAGCGGCAACATTTTTGTGGCGCGCACCTTCGAGATTGAAGGTGTCGCCCAACTCGGTGCAATTCGTAGCGTCAATATCCAGGGTTACCGCGTGTTAAACGTAATGCCAAGCCGCTAATCGCAATACACAACAACCATCGGATGAGAAACCAGAGGGCCGTTGCAGCACAGCGGAGGATTTCTTGCCCAAGCACATAACCATAGGCAGATAAAATGAAAATGAAAATCAAACGCCATCTCTTCGCACTGTGCGCTAGCATGCTGTATGTATTAGCCGCTGGTCACCCCGTATTAGCGGATGATACTGAAGTGCTTGTCGGCCCTGGCGGTCTAGCCAACATGAAACCCAACGTGCTGTTTATCCTGGATACCTCCAGCAGTATGGGGTGGAGTGTAGATGCATATGATGCAAGTTCACCGGTAACAGGCCCTTCACGCCTAGCCATCCTGCAAGACGTATTTCGCGAACTGATGGAAGACGGGGCTTACCAAGGAATAAATGTCGCCATCATGCGTTTCGCCAGCAATGGTCGTGGTGGTTATTTTGTTTCTCCCATGCAGGAACTCAACAACGACACTCGAGAAGGTATCATTCGCGCATCCAGGAAGCTAAGTGCCGATGGTAATACCCCCTTATCCGAAACACTCTACGAAGCCGCGCGTTTCTGGGGTGGAATGAGCGTTGGCTACGGTCGCACCGCCCCTGGTATCAACCATCCTGATGTCACCGACGATGATTATAAATATATCAGCCCCATCACCAACAACGAATGTCAGAAAAATTACACCATTCTGCTCTCCGACGGCCAACCACATCAAGACAATCAGGCCGATGCGGATATTCATAAGTATTTCCTCAACGGCGCGCAATGTGATGGCCCTCTCGACGGTGCCGATAATAATGGTGATGGCTACAACGATGGTGACGGTCGTTGCCTGGATGACATTGCCAACTACCTGAACACAGTAGACCAATCCGACAGTGTCCCCGATACACAAACGGTACAAACCTATACCATTGGCTTCACCATAGATAATGAGCTGCTAAAGCAAACAGCCATTGAGGGTGATGGAACCTATATTTTTGCTGAAGACCAAAATGAATTAAAGGCGGCTTTCACCTCCATCCTCAGCATCATCACCAACTCCAATGACAATTTCTCCCCTCCAGCATTAGCCGCCAATACCTTTAACGGTGTCACACACGTAAACAGACTGTACTACTCGCTGTTTGAACCCGCCGCAACATCCAAGTGGCATGGCAATGTCAAACCCTACAAGCTCAACGATGCCTATCAATTAGTTGATGCTGCTACTCCCGAACGCCCTGTTGTTAACGAACACGGCATGTTTTTGGAAAGTTCACGCAGCTTTTGGTCCAGCATAGACGATGGCGCGAATATTGTTATCGGCGGAGCCAATGACCGCTTGCCTGACGCTGGCGACCGAAACCTGTACACTTATACAGGTAATTATGACGATGACGAAACAGACTCGGGTATCAATGTTGTCATAAGTACTGACGACAACGCATTGGAAAATACCGAAACAAGTCAATTGACAGCGGATATGCTGAATATCAGCATCGCTAATAAGGGCGGCAAAAAAAGTTCCAAAAAAGTCAAGGCCAAAAAAATCAATACCGAATTTACCCGTGTGCTCAACATCATCCGCGATGCCAAACTTGGCGCACCATTGCATTCACAACCAGTGTTAGTCACTTACGGTGGCGATAATGCAGAAAATGCCGACCGAACCTTATTCGTTGCCACTAATGATGGCTTTCTGCATGCACTTAATGCTAGTCCCGCTGACGAAGGCGGTACAGAAGGCGGTAAGGAGTTGTTTGCCTTCATTCCCAAAGAACTGTTACCCAACCTACCAAAACTGGTCAATAATACCGGCTCTATCGTTTACGGCCTGGATGGTGATATTTCGGCCTGGGTCAAAGAAAGCGATGATCTAGACTCTACTATTGAACTTGGTGACAAAGATCACGTTTATATTTACGTCGGCATGCGTCGCGGTGGCAGCAACTACTACGCGTTAGATGTCACCACCCGCACTAAACCCATTCTGAAGTGGGTTATCCGAGGCGGTCCTGGTGGCACACCAGGCTTTGAAGAGCTGGGCCAAAGCTGGTCCAAACCCACGCTGGCATCCATCAAAGATGGAAACGATAGCACGAAAAAAGTACTGATTTTTGGAGGTGGTTATGACAAGGCACAAGATGACAACCCGTTGAATGCCGATGCTCATGATAACAATGATGACACTATTGGCCGCGCTATTTTCATCGTTGATGCTGATACCGGCGAACGCTTGTGGTGGGCCGGGCCAACAGACAGCAACGCCAACCTGAAGCTGGAGAAAATGACTCACAGTATCCCCTCTAATATACGTCTGGTGGACAGCGACTACGATGGCCACACAGATCGTTTGTATGTCGGCGATATGCGCGGACAGATTTTTCGCATTGATCTCACACCCACGCTCACAAACAGTACGGGCGTATTGCTCGCCAGCCTCAGCGGTGCTACCGAGGCTGACAACCGTCGTTTCTATTATCCACCAGACGTGGTCCTCACTCAGCACGGTAGTGCATCCCCCTATGTTTCCATCAACATAGGTTCCGGTTACCGGGCACACCCGTTAAACCCACTACTTAAAGATGGCACTGCGGCTCATCGTGTGAATGATCGTTTTTATTCACTGCGTGACCCCTATGTGACCGGCCCCATTCCAACAGGCATAACCATTATACCTATCAGTGATGGCAGTGACGGCAGTAACAACACTTTATTCGATGCTACTGACAACCTGGTTTCCAGTAGTGATGATGTCAACAATTTAGCCGCCGCCACTGGCTGGTACATCACTCTTGGTGACGGCAACGGTGAAAAAGTGCTAGCTCCTTCCATAACCATTAATGGCGAAATTCTCTTCACCACTTACACGCCTCCAGAATTCGTCGAACAAAGCGAGTGCGCACCACCTCCTGGCAAAGGTCGTCTCTATCGCGTCAGTTTGTTTGATGCCACACCCACGCGTAATAACGCCGAAACGGGCTACTCGGGAACGCCAACCGCTCTGACATTAGAAGATCGCTCCAGGTACACAAGTTCCCCAGGCATACCACTAAGCCCCACCATCATCTTTCGAGAAACCAACAAAGGCAATGTCGAAATAGTTAACTGCGTAGACACTGAATGTGAAGGAATGAGTAACCCTGACCCAATACAGGAGACCTACTGGCAGGATGGGACTTAAGCCCAAGAAAAAACCTCCCGTCATTTTCAGCTTGTATCGAATGATGGGAGGAATATTTTTTCTATGGCATCCTCCAGGTCAATGAAAGTTTTCGCATGGTGGACTTCGCCACACATTGGCATACCATCATGGCAGGCACGATAATAATCAGCACGCCCATCTCCACATTGACAGTAAACCGCACTTTCTCCCAGCCCTTGAACATCTCGTCCCCCCCACCATCTTGAAGTTTGCTTTTCACCAACAAAGACAGACTTCCAGCTACGTATATCCATAGCAATTGATATTCAAGTGTTAAATATGCGCCATATTCATTTCATAGCAGCAAAATAAAACATTTTTAAGAAAAGACGCTGCGATAACATGAAAAGAACGTGCAATAAGTATCTGAACATCAACCTGATTTCCAAAATGTACCGTAACAGTTCAAGAGGCTCACTTGTTTAGGTTACCATGAGCCTGATGAAGCATCACAAATAACTAAAGATAAAATAAATATCATGTTACAAGCCCAACACACCATCGCCAGCCCGATTGCGCTGTTAAAAATCATCCAACGCCACTATCCTGGCATTGGAGCCAGCGACTGCCAGTTATTGGCTCTCGGCTGCAATGATAATTTCCGTATAAAGGGCAAGCGTCAGGACTTTGCTTTTCGTCTATACCGTTACAATTGGTGGCCTGAAACCGACGTGGATGAAGAACTGCGCTTCCTTGAGGCGATGCATCGTCGCAAACTCAATGTATGCAAACCCGTTCGGGCTGGAAACAAGCAACGTTATATTTCAGTAATGACCGCAGAAGGCAAGCGCTATGGTGCCCTGTTTTCCTTCATTCCTGGTCATCCGCTGGGTCATAACTTTGGAAAGCGTAATAACAATATGAACCACCTTGGTGAAATGATCGCCCAGGTCCACACAATCGCTGACGGATTAAAACAGCCTGTACAACGTTGGACCATGGATTTTGATGCCATTGTCACACAATTCCTTGATAGCGCACCATCCGTGCTTAGCCATCGTGAAAAAGACCTTTCTTATCTTCACAAACTTGCCTCGCGACTTGAAGGCGTGATCTTTGATCAACCCGAAGGCGCATTGGGCTTTGGCTTATGTCATGGTGATTTACATACTCATAACGTCATGTTGCAGCCTGATGGTGATCTGGCAATTTTCGACTTCGACTTGTGCGGCTACAGCTGGCGAGTCTACGATCTTGCCACTGTCTGGTGGTCTTTACCTCGTAACGACAAGAGTAATGCGCCATGGCGTTCTTTTTTACGCGGCTACAGCCAACAGAACAAACTCTCCCAACAAGAGCGGAAACTCATGCCTTGGTTCGTCATTTTACGTGAATTTGAGTTGCTGAACTTTCACCTGTCCATGCGCAAACACGTCGGAACCGCGTGGCTAAACGACAATTATTATGATCACCATATCGGTTTTTTCAAGAACTGGGAAAAACAACATCTGGGGAAATTGTAATAAAAAAATTAATCAGGCTTGGTTGACAATTTCGCCTCGCTGACAATGGCCTTCCTCTTCTGACGATAAGATTAGCCACGTCGCAATCCAGTGACAACACTATTATGTGAATCCACTTCCGCTATGGAGATATTGTTCAATAAACCGGCTTCGAATAAGCTCAACCCGTTTAAGTGGCTCAGATACTAGAGGGTGTTAACACTCCCGAGCAAGGGACTATTTCGGAACAACGATCGTCAATCCCAGTGACTGCCAAGCCTGCATGCCGCCACGGTAGTAAAAAATTTTCTCGGGCGGATACCCCAAAGAGAGCAGGTTTTTAATCGCATGAGGTGATTGGCCACACCATATACCATTGCAGTATAGTAATATCTCTTTGGCGCGTGAAAAATCCCAAGGACTATCCGCTGCATTAGCATCACCACTAAAAAAATCACGAATGCTATCCATGAAAGAGCCACCGCCCGCACCTTTTTTTTGTACATCCAACTTCAACAATACATCGGCTAACGCCGCTGCTGATTTTTTCGGATCAAAATGAGTAAAAGGAATATTAATGGAACCGGGGATGGTGGCTTTTTGATACCATGCTGGAGTGCGCGCATCAACAAGAACGCCATTACCCATTTCCAGCTTTTTATCGATAAAATCCAACAACTCTAATTCGGCCACGGTAACAACACCAGGAGCCACATGCAGCGGTTGAATACAAAATGGCGGGCATTTACGCGAAGTTTTCGTGTAGCCACCAGTGAGCACATTATCCTGATCCTGGATACGTTGAATATTAATAAAATCATCACCGTGATGTACCGGCATGGAAGGCATATCCTGTGTAATTTTGACTTCCAGTGCCAAGGTATTAGCGGGCATCAGCAGAGTGGTGAAGGCCATCACGACAAAGGCAAGCAAAACTGAATGAGTATATTTCATGATGTATTTCTCGTAGCGTTAATTAAAAATGGTACAAGTGGTTTTTGTTGTTGACTTAAACAGGTTACTGAAAAGCAGGCTGTTGCAATCTATCGTTTAAAATACAGGTCCAGAATTTTTTTCCGCAGATGGTCAAATTTCGTGGATGTATCCGCATTGTCGATGCGATAAAGTTCTACAATTGTTGCCTTATCCCGGCGATTGAGTTTTTTGTAGTACTTGAAAGTGGAGGGCTTTTCGTTTTCCAGAAGTTTTTCCAGTGCAAGTTGCTCTTTAGTAGGCCCAGCACGATCCTTGTTAGTTGAAACATGAGCGCTGGCTTCAGCCTCCGTGGATAATTCATCCAAGTAGTTGTCGCCTGTCGATTTTTTTTTAGGCGCTACATTGTTGCCTGCCTCGCTTTCCAGCGCACTCAGGTAGTCATCATCTGTAGCCAACGTGGGGCTAGCGGCAAAAATAAAAGACAGGCTGATAACCCAAGCAAAGAAAAATAGGATTACAGGACAAACGGATGTTTTTATTGCATGCCTGGATATATTACGTCGTTTCATAAGTCCTCTTATCAACGGTTTATCGAAGAAAAAATTGATATAAATTAAATACATCAAACCTATTGGTCAACCCTTCTCTCTAATTTATGATTGGGTATATACCTAGCGGTAATTGAGGGAAACCATCAGCCATTCATTATTAGCAATACAACACATAGAGTTTACAAACTTTTGTTGCTGATCATACCCCTGTATCCTTCGGATGAATGGCGTTTTTTAGCCTTGGCGCAAGCGGTTTTCGCTTAATCATTAATTCAACCTCTGAATATGGATAGATACTTAAAACCATGCACCGACAAGAACTTTTGCAATTATTAGCAGATTACAAAACCCCTCATATGGAAGAAGCCGCGATGGTCAATCGCACTCGCCATTTCATCGCACAACATAGCAATTGCTTTGACCGCCAGTTGACATCTGGCCACGTCACAGGCTCTGCCTGGGTAATCAACCCAGCTTGCAGCCATGTGCTAATGCTGCATCACCGCAAATTAGACCTCTGGCTACAACCTGGTGGCCACGCCGACGGTGACACAGACATCACTCGAGTGGTATTGAAAGAGACTGCGGAAGAGTCCGGCATCGACATTCAACAGATCAAGTTACTCAGCGAAAGTATATTTGATGTAGACGTTCACACCGTTCATGACAGTACCCATGATTTTCGACATGAGCATTTTGATATCCGTTTTTTACTGGAGATTGATGATAACTTGCCAATACCTGGAAACGATGAGTCCCATGAAATTGGTTGGGTACCGCTGAGTCGAGTCTCTCACTTCAACAACGCGATCTCGCTTCGTCGCATGGTGCAAAAGACTCGGGGACTAGTCGCGTAAATATACCCGTCGCGATTGAGATTTAGGTTTTATGGCACACTCCCTTACGAAGGAGGGATCACCCCCGAAAGGTTTTTCACCGCATGTATGGCCGCTTGGGCAGCCGCATCAATATCAGCCTCACTGCCCGACAGCGTAAGCCGCCCAAAAGCACCGACTGCCCTGGCATCTACCAAGGTAATACTGGCCGCTTTTTCCGCTTCATTGGCCGCATATACAATGTAACCAGCGGGTTCTGTTTCAAGAATAAATAAGCTCTGGCCTGGCAGTATCATCGAGCCCTTGCGATCTTGACGATTGATCAATACCGCATGATCAGGCGTAATTGCGCGGACAGTTTCACTCCAAGCAATGCGACATTTTTGCCGAGCATCCTCATGGGTATTTAAAATATTGAGCACCGAACGACCTGCTTCGATCACATCGCTTTGGTCTCGTTGATGGAATACCATCGAGCCAAATGCACGCTCCACCACCTGCTGCCCTAAATGGACACGGGTCGCTTTGAGCGCAACATCAGTAAGCCGATGAACAGCCATCCCCGGCGCCACTTCCATCCAGAGACAAGCATCGCCAGGCACTGGCAAAAACCCCTGAGACACTGTCCCCAAGTAAGTAGCCAGTTGCGGTTGCAAAGAGTCAATGAACACATAAGTTCGCAACTTAATCATATAAGTCTTACCACTAGTTACAAGCCTTTATATTCAACCTATATTCCTCTGACACAGTATTAACCGGAAAGCTTATGCTTATCGCGTTTGGCTTGGTGGCGCTGAGAAAACTTGGCATACAAACTCCGCATCCGCTCACTAATAACCGGCTCACTCGCACGAGCAAACTCAAGAAATGCCTGCGCAATCAGTGACAACACTTTATCCTTGGAATGGACGAGATACCACTTTCGCTCAATCGGAAAACCTACTACATCCAGTACATCGACCGGCCCATTGTCTCTTTCCAAGACCAAAGTATGCAGTGATAATACTGCCACACCTAAACCGCCCACCACGGCATGCTTAATCGCTTCATTACTGCCCAATTCCATACGCACCTTTGGCTTCAAACCATGGCCAGCAAAGAGTTTCATGGTCGTGTCACGGATACCTGATCCTATCTCTCGCGAAATAAACGGCTCTTCCGACAATCGTTGAATTGAGATATCTGATTCCAAGCACAGCGGATGATTCACCCCCGCCATAACAACCAATGGGTTAGGTGCAAAAGGATACACTTTAAGATTCAATGACTTTTCTGGCGGTTGTCCCAATATATAGATGTCATCCTCATTGTTCTGTACACGTTCTAGAATGCGCTCTCGGTTGGTCACTTTTAGAGAAACATCTACACCCGGAAATTGGCGACAAAAATCCCCTAATATTTCCGGTGCAAAATATTTGGCTGTGGTGATAACTCCCAGGCGCAAACGGCCACGACGTAATCCTTTTAGCTCCGCTATGAAGGTATCCAGATCCGCCATGGTGTCGAAAATTTTGTGGATAGCCCGATATAACGCCTCACCCGCCTCGGTTGGCTTTAACTTGCGGCTAGACTGGTCGAGCAACGGCAAATCCATCGCATCCGCCAGTTTTTTGAATTGAGTCGAAACTGTTGGCTGGGTAAGAAATAGCTCCTCCGAGGCGCGCGTAAAACTACCCAGCCTTACCACGGCTTCGAAAATTTGCATCTGTCTAAAGGTGGTATGGCGGATCAAATAATCAGGCATCCCACCCTTGAATCTATCATTCTTCAACTCGTTCATCACCGACTCCTACCCCATTAGGGGCGGTACAACCTATTAGTTTAATGTCTTATCAAACTTCCCCGGTGTCATTACCTCTATATCAGTGATAAAAACGGTCAAATGATAACCTTTATGAATTTTTCGCTCCAAACTATCCAGTAAATCTTGCATGCGTTCTTCAGGCATAATCACTTTGACCAAAATATTCGCATCAAAGCCAGTCATGTCTGCTTGTCTGCCAGAAGAGCCTGCCCCACGTGCTCGCAAAATAGTGTAACCACTTGCACCGTACTTTTTGAAAGAATCAACAAGCTTATCTTCCAAGGCATCGTTGGTAATGATGTTTATCAGCTTTTCAGGATACAAAGTAACCATAATGTTCTACCCAATTGAGTTTCAAGCGGTTTTATTTCAGGTGGCAAGACTCTGTACTACACCATGGTAAAGGGGAATCCCGACCATCACATTAAAGGGGAAAGTAATACCCAGCGACAACGTTAGGTAAAACGAAGGGTTCGCCTCTGGCACTGCCAAACGCATCGCTGGTGGCACCGCGATGTATGAAGCACTCGCACCCAATACAGCAACTAACGTTGCGCCACCGACACTGAAATCGAGAATGTAATGGCCAACCAGGACACCAACCATACCACCAACCAACGGCATTACAATCCCAAATGCCGCCAGCAACCAGCCCACTTGTCGAAAATCACCGAGGCGACGCGCCGCAACCATGCCCATTTCGAATAAAAACAAACACAACACACCCATAAAAATATCATCAATGAAAGGAAACAATTTCTCCATACCCGATGGCATAGAGATAGCACCAATAATCATCGACCCTATCAATATAACAACACTGCCATTAGTGAAAGCATCTCGCATTAGCCCACCGAAGCCACCATTGTTGTCATCCGTATTAGCCGCCACTGTGCCTGTGCCATCAGGCGATAGGCCATTCTTATCGGCCTGCATAGATTGGCGTGCCTTTGCAGCTAAAATGAGACCGACAATGATGGCGGGTGACTCCATAACCGCGAGCATAATCAGCGGATATGATTCGTAATCGACGCCTGCACTGTCCAAGTAAGCAATCGCGGTAAGGAACGTACCCGCACTCACTGAACCATAATGAGCCGAAATAGCGGCTGCATCCATGGGATTAACTTTGCGCGTCATCAACAATGCCAGATAGCCAATAATCGGTAACGTAAAACCAAGCACCAGCGCCCACATAATAGAATTCAGCGCGATGACAAAATCGGCCTTGGCCAATTCATGACCGCCGTGAAGACCGATTGCCATTAGCAAATATATTGAAAGTACCTTGGCTAAATCAGGGGGAAAACGCAGGTCCGACTTGATCAGTCGGGCGATGCAACCAAGCGCAAAAAACAGCACCGCTGGTAATAGTAAATTATTCAAACTCGACATTATTTTATTTCTCCGCTCGCTCACCATTTGGCAAGCTGTATACTGCCTACACTATCCTTGATTCACAGTAAGCTGTGCCAATTGATAATGTATATCCTTGCCATTGACGGAAGGTAATACGCTTCAACAGTATCTGTATCTCAGTCAGGCCAGACCCGCCGTGAAAAAAATGGGGCATCCTGTTCCGTGACGGGGGGTGTCTTACGCGACGGTGATTTTTCTTCTGCTGCTTTAGTCTGTTTTGGCATTGCCTGGGCTGTTTTCTTCGCCACGACAGGCTTAGATTTAGTGGCAGGATTGCTTCTCTTAGCTTTTGATTCTGCACTAAAGCTATCAGACTTATCTCGTTTAATATCATTCGTCATCATGCTCTCCGTTGTATCACCATTTGGCAAATTACTTGCTCAAACATTTCGCTGGAACAAGCTCATCCACCAAGTGGGCATAACGAATCAACTCGTCACTCAGCTCTTCAGCACTGCTGTCTTCCGGCTGAAGTGAAATACTGACATGGGTGCGGCCAAAGCTCATATCAGGATAATACCCATGACTCTCAGACAGTTCAGCCGCTCGCTCAAGAAACTCCCGAGTCTCTTCATAATCTGAAAACTCAATACGACGTTCAAGGCGCGCTGGGCGTTTACGTGTAATCCAGTTGTCGCTCATAGCGGTATCCTCACTTAACTCTGCACGGTCTCTTGACCCATCATGATTTGTTGTTGCCAGGACTCAAGTCCAGAAGCATGTTGCTGCTCTTCTAGCAACAACGTTTCAAAAAAAACCCGACTTTCATGATCCTGGGTGCGGCTACAATATTTCACCGCCTGGTCATAAAACTGGATAATCTCTGCTTCTAAATTACTGGCGTGTTGCATCAATTGTGGCAATGCACCATCCAAACGGGGCGGTCTCAAACAGCTGGCATTGGGTGCTACACCCAGTGCTAACATTCGGCCTATAATCCGCTCTGCATGTTGCATTTCCTGTTGTGCCTCATGGCGAAATTTTTCGCCTGCCTGAGGCATCCCTCGCAGTTCCAGCAACCTGACCAGCGACAGGTATTGCTGCACCGCTGATAGCTCAAGGCTCAGGGCACGACCTAAATATCCGAAAATAACGGGATCCTGTGTCATGCGCTATACCACTTTTTCCGTTAGTGAATCTGGGCTGAACATGGTCATGAAGCAAGAAAGCTCCCGACCATGTTCACACCCATCATCCTCGAATTACGCCTTCACAGTACCACTAAGTACTGGTTCAACTTCTTTGTGTGGACGCGCAATGATATGCGCCGCTACCAGACCATCACCGACACGCTCACAGGCGTCCGCACCTGCACGAACAGCAGCGTTAACTGCACCTGTCTCACCACGCACCAAAATAGTCACATAGCCACCACCAACAAACTCACGACCGATCAGACGAACTTCTGCGGCCTTAGTCATGGCGTCCGCTGCTTCGATAGCAGGAACTAAGCCACGGGTTTCAATCATGCCCAGTGCGATACCATATGTTTCATTTGCCATAGTCTTATTCTCCTATATAGATAGTATTTAAAATTAGTATTTAAAATTTAAAGAGCTGGGCTCGTGCCATTGCTCATAGCCAATACAGGTTCAACTTCTTTATGTGGGCGGGCGATAATATGCGCCGCTACCAGACCATCACCGACGCGCTCACAGGCGTCCGCACCAGCACGAACAGCTGCATTAACTGCACCCGTCTCGCCACGCACCAGGATAGTGACATAACCACCGCCAACGAACTCACGACCAATCAAACGAACCTCTGCTGCCTTCGTCATGGCGTCTGCTGCTTCAATGGCTGGTACCAGACCACGTGTTTCGATCATACCTAACGCGATACCATAATTGTTTTCGCTCATTGCTCTATCTCCATCTTGATGTCTCATTACTCGTTAATAAAAATGCTCTAGCCTCTATTCCCATGTTGCTCTCTAAGCTGGCTCTTCGAGTTGCCCAGAATCTTCATCCCAAAAATCTATCACGCCACCTATCGCCAGGTCGGTTACGATCGATGGATCACCGCACGCCAAGCGTGCGGCAGTTCCACTTATTACGAATACCCAGCTTCCATCACGCGCACCGATAGTATCTATTGATACCTGAGTCTTACCATTGGCACTGCGCAGTACTCGCAAATTACTATGTTGGAGGTCTGGATGACGAAGCGTGCAAACCACTGACCCCACCACCTGCAGGATTTCCATCGACCTAGTCCTCGTCCCAGTAATCGATGATGCCAACAATTGTTAAATCACTTGGGTACTCTTTGCTGCCAGCCGCTTCACGAGCCGCAGAACTGCCAACACAGAGCACCCAATCACCCGGAGCACAACCCACCGAATCAACGGCAACCAATCGGCTACTACCGTCAAGCACAACCTGTAAATGCTTGTGCGCCATACCTGGAATCCGGTTGGTTGCAACCAATGGCTTTTCAACCTTACAAATTTTCATTAGTGTGCCTCCTGTTTATTCAACATCAGGGAGCTGCCGACCATCTCCGCCTTACCGTCATTCTGACAATCACGAACCATCATCATGGTGTGCAACAAATCGCGATCAACATAGTTTTGAAAGCGTGTACGAAGCGCACCATCCAACTGTTGGCAACGTGCAATAGCCCGATCCTTTGCACCTGGTACCTGTCCGTGATAGTCATAACGAATGACCACGGGTATAGGCAGGCTTCGATTAGCATTAAGACCGGTAAAGATCTTGATGCCTACATCCATATCCTTGGCCCCTTCTTCCACTGTTTGCAGATAGGCGAAGTAAGTCAGATTACGTAGCTGAACCTCTTCAAAGCCGATACCCATACCAATAAAGCGCTCTTGATGACCAATATCGCTGTAGCAACCACCATAGTACTGACGCACATAATCAATCTGCGAAAGGTTGCCACATAACAGCCGGGCGGCAAAACGCTGCATTCCTTCTGATGGCAGGGTCATACCAAAACCTGCATACTGATCTTCAAGGTATGCTCTCACCACAACCTCAGCATTGGCACCTGACATCACACGGCTTGCATCATAAAGCTTGCCAGCATCAATATAATTATCGCTACTGATCTCACCGTTAGCGTCAGGAAGATGCAGACGAATCACATCGTTGTCTGTATCAACACCGATCAACAACAGATCAATTGATGCTCCACAGCAGAAACTGTTTTCAATACCACGACGAAACTCCTCCAGTCGTTCGAGTGCTGCCTTTGCCGCTTTCTCAGTATCACTGCCGTGCGCTGCACAACCTTCGCAATTTGGTAGCGATGAACTGTGGTGATAGACCGCCACTTTTAAGTAGCGGGTATTCGCATCAGCGGGGTTTGGACGTGCTTCGCGATACCGTAACATCTCGGTCTCAACCCACTTTTGCAAGCTATCTTCCACATCAAACATCGCGCCCGCATAAGATTTACGGCGTACAATTTTGTACGGTAAACGCAATACATAACGAATCACATGTGCCAGTCGACCATCTGCACAGGGCGAAACATCCAAGGTATGAAATCCACATTCTTCAATAAAACGTTGAAAGTCGTGATTTTCACTACTTGCCAACGGCTTTGCATCAAAGAACTCATCCGACATTACGCGGAAAGTTTTAAATACACACCAAGCGTAAAGACGCCCTATATCCAGCGATTTAATCCAACTGTCTTGCAAAAACTCGTTCGGCAACTCAAAACCCAATTCTCTTTTAGCAATTCCTTGGGCTTGCGTCACAAAATCAACATCGTGCTGCAAAGCAGAAATACGACGTAATGACTCTTCAATACCGTCAAATGCCTGCTTCACCTGCTGCTCATAACCATATAGGTGAGCATTCTCTTCCGCACGGGTGAACGGATGCAGATTGCCATTAGCACTGATCATCGCACTATAGCCAGCAGGCTGTGCGATCCGTTGCATAGGCTGAGACCTCTGCAACGGATTTCTATTTCTTGACCTGCCTCTGAACATACTGCTCACCGTTCCCCCAAAACCTTTTAAAACATCGTCACCTCAGGCTTGGTCGGCAGAGCTTAACAACAGCTCCACCTCCCAACTTAATAAGTACACCTCGATGAGATTGACCGATTAACCTCGAGCACCACCAGACAGTGTTATCGGTGCGCCCTTTTCTGAGGTACCAGTACCACCAGTGACTGTTGAAGTGCTAGGCTCTACCTCAACATTGCGCTTTGGCTCTGAAGAAGGCATCGCACTAATCGGTCCACGACGGGTTGGATTGCGCTTCGCAGAAGTGCCTTCCGTACCTGTAACATGGTCACCACGATTCCAGTCGTTACCGGTAATTTTCAGGCCGCTATCGATACCTTCACCTGTAATACGAGTAACATCTGAATCTGCTACTGCTTCTATGGAAGCTGGCACTGAACTCATCACACTCACATTGACACTTCCTTTAGACTTATCACCGAAACGAAACTGCTCTGTTCCTGTGATCTTACCCTCGCCTAACGAAAAGGTACCGCTAATACGACCTTGCTCATACTGCGTTCCGGTCACGCTTTCTTGCGCTGGAGACTGTGGCTGACCTGCATGAGCCGGCGATAACACGCTAAATGCGCCCCACGGTGCATCGGAGAGCGATTGAGGAAAATCTGACTCACCAATTTGAGCGGGTGCTACACCACAGACTTCCTGTTGTTCAGTACCAATATAAGCCGTACCACTGACATTCTGGCATACGCCTTTTTCTGCACCGGTCAACCCTGAAATACCAGGTTGAATACCACTCACATCACGAATCGTATTATCACTTGGCTTTTGAGTGCGCACTTGAATAAGCTGCTTTTCAACCGGCTTACAGTACTCATCAAACTGCTCAATTCCCGCATAAGGCGTACCCGTTACAGACTGACATGTTCCCTTTTCGTCGCCACTCACTCGCTCAGAACGAGCAGGCTTTGAACCTGAAACCACTTGTCCTCGTGTCGTCTTCGAAAAGCTCACTTTGGCAGTGCCTGGCTCAGGCTTGGACTGGCAAAAGTCGTCGTACTGCTCACGTCCGACATACTCTGTACCGGTCACTGAACGACAACTTCCACTCTCATCACCACTCACCTTATTGCTGCGACCCACCTTGCCACTTGCCGTGATAACACCACCACTCAGGTTTTCAGACGTTTTTACCTTGGCGGGCACGTGCGGAGTCGTCTCTGATTGACAAAACGTGTCAAACACTTCGCTCGAAAAATAATCCGTACCCGTCACAGACTTACAAAGCCCCGTCTCATCACCTGTGGTTTTATCACTGTGCGACACTTTGGTACCGCTTACATCATCAGCAGGTCGCTCAGGACGGCGGCGACCCACAGGGGCCGAACGCCCAGTAGTACCTACTGCTGCGCCACCACTGTTGCTACGTTGGGTACGCACAGTACGCGCCAGCTCACGCCCAGAAATATCTGGATTTTGCTGACGAACCATCTGCGCAGAACTCACTCCCTTGCGGAAGATATCTGCACCCGTTTTACCGTGTGCAGAGAGAGCCTGGCGACGCAAACGAGAATTAATACGACCAGAACTACTGGCCGAAGCAACCTTCACCTCATTGCGGCGCACTGAAGCGCTAGCCTTTGGTGTGCCAAACACTGGCGCAGCAGCCTGCTCTTCACTTGCATCACCACAGGCACCTGTTCCACCGCAACCGCATCCACAATCTTTCTTTTCGACTGCGTCACGCTTACTTCGCCTAGCATCTTCCTGGCGTTGACGATCACTGCTTGAAACACCTTTCTTGCCCTGTGAGGACATTGCTAAGCGACGCTTACGAGAGGCTTCACGACTGCTGTTCGCAGCAACGACAGAAACATTTCGTGCAACAGGCTCTTCAACCACTTCTGCTATAGCAGTCACCGCAGCCCTGGCCGATGAAGCTTGCGCAACATTCTTTTGAGCCGATGCAGGCAGAGCAGCTTTGCCGTTAATCTGGGCGTTGCGGCGTGCTCTTGCCGCGCTACGTCCTGACAGGTCTTGATTGGCCATAACTGTTATCCCATTTTGTCTGACAAAATTTGGTTAACCGTGGCATTCAAATGCCACGACCAGCCCCTCTTACCACGCCTTACCGCGGTAAACCACAAAACATACACCTTGACTCTGGGTATAGTTGTCATAGCCAAGCAGACGCACGTGGTGATCTGGGTAAGTGCGATGACAAGCTTCAAGCTCAGCAACAACGTTACCCAAGTCCTTCTCACCGAAGAATGGAAGCTTCCACATAGTCCAGTAGTGGTTAGTCGCCTGCGAAGGATGTTCATGCTCAATCGCAGGCGTCAGTCCTTGGCCCAACATGTAGCTGATTTGATCGTAAATTTCTTGCTGAGTTAGCGGCGGCAGAAACGAGAATGTCTCCAAAGTCTGCTGTGTACGGTAATCACCCGTTACGGTTGTTGTGCTCATGCTTTATCTCCTAACTTTTAATGACATTAAGAACGTTACGCAATGTCCAGCTTGTCAACAGTGTCAAATTCAAACTTGATCTCTTTCCAAGTCTCCATAGCCATTGCTAATTCTGGGCTATTGCGGGCAGCATTCTCCATGATGTCGCGTGCTTCACGCTCAAGATCACGACCTTCGTTACGAGCCTTAACGCAAGCTTCCAAAGCAACACGGTTTGCCGCAGCACCTGCAGCATTACCCCATGGGTGACCCTGCGTACCACCACCAAACTGAAGAACTGAGTCATCACCGAAGATGGTTACCAGCGCTGGCATGTGCCATACGTGGATACCACCAGAAGCTACTGCGAATACGCCAGGCATTGAGCCCCAGTCTTGGTCGAAGAAAATACCGCGACGACGATCTTCAGGAATGAAAGACTCACGCAATTGGTCAACAAAGCCCAAAGTCGACGCGCGATCACCTTCCAGCTTACCTACAACGGTACCGGTATGCAGATGATCACCACCTGACAGACGCAGACACTTGGCCAGAACACGAAAGTGGATACCATGCTTAGGGTTACGATCGATTACCGCGTGCATTGCACGATGGATGTGCAGCAGCATACCGTTCTTACGACACCACTTAGCCAGACCTGTGTTAGCAGTAAAACCACCCGTCAAGAAGTCATGCATGATAATTGGCTGATTCAGCTCTTTAGCGAATTCAGCACGCTCATACATCTCTTCCGGCGTGTTAGCAGTAACGTTCAGGTAATGACCCTTAGTCTCGCCAGTTTCGGCTTGTGCCTTCTCAACAGCCATCGCAACAAACTCGAAACGATTCTGCCAGCGCATGAATGGCTGAGAGTTTACGTTTTCATCGTCCTTGGTCAGATCCAGACCACCACGCAGACACTCATATACTGCACGGCCGTAGTTCTTAGCAGACAGACCCAGCTTAGGCTTGATGGTAGCGCCCAGCATTGGACGGCCATACTTGTTTAACTTGTCACGCTCTACCTGGATACCACTGGGTGGGCCCATACAAGTCTTAACAAAAGCAATTGGGAAACGGATATCTTCCAGACGCAGGTAACGTAACGCCTTGAAACCAAACACGTTACCGACCAAAGAGGTCAGTACGTTTACAATGGAACCTTCTTCGAACAGATCAAGCGGGTACGCAATAAAAGCAAAGAAAGCCTCTTTGTCACCAGGAACATCCTCGATACGATATGCACGCCCCTTGTAAAATTCCATGTCAGTCAACAATTCTGACCATACGGTACTCCAGGTACCCGTTGAAGACTCAGCCGCTACCGCTGCTGCACACTCTTCTCTGGACACACCTTCTTGTGGGGTAACCTTGAAACACGCCAACAAATCTGTATCAAGCGGAACATAGTCCGGAGTCCAGTACAGATCGCGGTATTCTTTTACACCGGCATCATATTTCTTTGCCATAGTCAGTTCACTCCTGCTGTGGTTGTTTAAATCGTCGAAGCAGAGAGTAAAGACCAACGAGACACAAAACCAATCGATAGTTTGAATGCATTACATAGATGATTATCTATAATACAAATACCATACAAAATAATCGGAATATGATATATCGTGCATTTCGATGAACGACATCAACAATGACCAATAAATTGACCATGTTCTTATTGAGAGTGTCCTTATCTTTATATAAGGATAAGCAAACAGCAAGATCATTACTTTTAACGGATAAAATGGATGATGCTTAACACCCTCTGAGAGCCTGTCCGAGAATGGCAAAAGCAGCACAACCGTGTCTTTTAATTCTTTATTTATCAGTAAGTTAAAAATCTATATTTTCGAAAACTGAGTGCTCGGACAGGCTCCTAGGCCCGCGCACAAACCCACACTTCTACCTGCTCCGCCCCAGCGTTCAGCAAGGCATCCGCCAATTCATGCGCCGTGCTACCGGTAGTCATCACATCATCAATAATCACCACGCGGCCATTCAGCGGCTGCATAACTTCAAATGCGCCACGAACATTTTTCAATCGCTCTTTGCGCGATAATTCAGACTGCGGGGGAGTCAGTCGTATGCGTTGTACGCCGTGATAATTCAGCGGTACGTCAAAATATCTAGCAATCGGGCGCGCCAATTCCACGGCCTGATTAAAACCTCGCTCACGCAACCGCGTAGCATGCAAAGGTACGGGAACAATTTGCTCGGGTGGAATTTCCACCACGGAAGCCAGCCACTGCGTCATTAGTTCACCTAACAAACGTGCCTGCGCCAATCGACCGTTAAATTTGAGGCCCAATAACAAATGATCCAGTGGAACCTGATAATGAAAAGGTGACAAACAAACTTCAAAGGCAGGCGGCTGCGTTTGGCAACCACCACACAGGGCTTCGGTAGCCATCGCGCTCAACGGCAGGGCACAGCGGACACATTGAGCACTAGCCCAGGGCAGAGATTGCTGACAAGCCGGACATAAATCCCTATTGCGATGTTTGCTCATTGCACCTGCCGCACCGCACAAAATGCACACAGGAGGCAGCAAGACAGATGCTATTCGTAATTGTACGCTTTTCATCCACTCGTTCACTTTCTATCGCCTCCCTGGTTGACAGTCAATTGCCAGCGACTAAAATGCCCCTTCGATACGACACCACCCCAAACACACCGGAGCTCCCATGGACAACGCCACTTACCAACGCATTGATGACATCACCCACCGGGTCCTTGATGGCGGCGAAACCAGCGCCTTAGAAGGCCAGTGGCTCATCAGTTTACACCACGATTACCTACCTTGGCTGATGGCAGGTGCCGATCGCATTCGCAAAGCGAATCGCGGTAATGAAATCGAAGTCTGCGCCATCTCCAACGTACGCTCCGGCAATTGTTCAGAAAACTGTTCCTTCTGTTCCCAAAGCGGTCATCACAAAAACACCATCGCTCCTGTGTACGAATTCATCGACAGTAACGAACTGACCCAACAGGCGCAACGCGCTCGTGAATGGGGAGCCAGCGACTTTGGTGTGGTCTCCAAAGGCTGGGGCATGCGCTCAAATAAAGAGCGCCAAAAGCTGGGCGAGTATTTCTCTGCGATGGATGAAAACTCTGACATCGGCCGCTGTGCCAGTCTCGGTGTGCTGACTGAAGGCACAGCCACCGAACTGAAAGACATGGGTCTGGAAAACTATCACCACAACCTGGAATCCGCTGAGAGTTTTTTTGACAACGTTTGCACTTCACACAGCTATCAGGAAAACATCGACACTATTCGTCACGCCCGAGAGGCCGGGTTACGCGTTTGTGCTGGCGGTATTTTGGGTATGGGTGAAAGTCTCGACCAGCGCATCGAACTAGCCGTGCAATTACGCGATCTTGGCGTAGAGTCTGTGCCACTGAATTTTCTCAATCCACAGCAAGGTACACCCATGGCCGACCGCGAACCACTTTCGGCCTATGAAATACTGCAAAGCATTGCCGTGTTCCGTTATTTGCTACCCAAGGCAGAAATCCGCATTGCCGGTGGTCGTCAATTTCTTGGCGATATGCAATCGATGATTTTCATGGCGGGTGCTTCTGGTGTGATGATCGGTGATTACCTCACCACCAGTGGTCGCAGTGTGGATGATGACTTGAAAATGTTTGATGACCTGAAAGTGCAGGTGCGTGGTGATACCCAGCAACGTCGCAATGCTCAAAAATCAGCTTCGATGTAATCACCCCGCATCCCAGTCTTCTCCCTTCAAAACAGACAGGTAGGGTGCATTTTATGCACCCAGAATTATTTCATTGTTAACCATGTTTCATTATCAATGCCAATGTTTTGTGATACATGGAATGCACCCTGGCTTACTCCGTGCTTTTTCTTATTTTTGGACAAAGCACTCGAATAAACCAAAAACAATCCGAATTAAAAAATAATCACAAAATGGCAATTCAACAATTAATGGATGAAGCTTTGATCCCGGCATTGCAACAGCGTCGTGAACAATCTCTCTATCGCCAACGTCGCATCATTACTGGCCCTCAAAACTCGAATTTACAATTAGACAATAGCCCTGTGCTCAATTTTTGCAGCAACGATTATCTTGGCCTTGCCAATCATCCAAATATTATTACGGCACTAAAATGCGGCGCCGATAAATACGGCGTCGGTGCCGGTGCTGCACATCTTGTCAATGGCCATAGTCACGCTCACCACGCATTGGAAGAAGAATTGGCAGATTTTTTAGGGCGTCCACGCGCACTGTTATTTTCCACCGGCTACATGGCCAACCTGGGTGTGATTACCAGTTTGGCGGGTAAAGGCGATGTCGTACTGGAAGACCGTATCAATCATGCCTCGCTCATCGACGCCGGACTGTTGTCTGGCGCACGCCTGCAACGCTATCTGCATGCCGATGTCCATTCACTCGACAAGCACTTGCAAAAACAGGCCAATTACAACGACAAACGCCGCCTCATTGTCACCGACGGCGTGTTCAGCATGGACGGTGATCTCGCACCTTTGCCCGCACTCTCCACCATGGCACAGCAACACTGCGCCTGGATGATGGTGGATGATGCCCACGGCATAGGTGTTATCGGTAAACAAGGACGTGGCACAGTTGATCACTTTGAGTTAGATCAACATCAGGTACCGATACTAATGGGCACGTTGAGTAAGGCCTTCGGCACTTTCGGTGCTTTTGTCGCTGGCAGTGAAGCATTAATCGAAACTTTGATTCAACAGGCACGTAGCTATATTTACACCACAGCGCTACCGCCAGCGATTGCCGTGGCAACGCGCACCAGCCTTGAGTTACTACGCACAAGTGACGAACGACGTGAAAAGCTCACGACGCTCATCAAACAATTTCGCAACGGCGCGGAACAACTGGGGCTGACATTAATTGCTTCACAAACACCGATTCAGCCACTGATTGTCGGCGATGCTCAACAAGCCATGGCCTTGAGTGAAACGCTGTTACAAGAGCATCAAATTCTAGTTAGCGCCATTCGCCCACCCACGGTACCTGAAGGCAGCGCCCGATTACGCATCACTTTGTGCGCCAATCACACCGCAACACAAGTTGACCGGTTACTTACAGCACTCGCCACAAGTACACAGAAAATGGCGCAATGAATCTTTTCACAAAAACGCTCGGCAACGGGCCTGATGTTGTCTTGCTGCATGGATGGGGAATGAATGCTGACGTATGGGAAGGCATTTTGCCTGCACTCACAAAGCGGTTTCGCATTACCCTGCTCGACTTGCCCGGTCATGGACGCAGCCTGGACAGTCTCACGGATTACAGCCTGAAAAACCTAACCGCAACTATTGCTACCTTTGTTCCTCAAAATGCCATGCTTGTCGGCTGGTCATTAGGCGGCATGATCGCCACACAATTGACATTAAATAACCCAGATAATATTCGTAGACTCGTGCTCGTCGCCAGCGCACCGCAATTTGTGTGCGACGATAGCTGGCCCGGTGGCACAGATGCCGAAGTGTTGGATAGTTTTGCCGATGGGCTCAAACAAAACTATCAGCAAACCATTAAACGTTTTATTGCTATTCAAGCCATGGGTAGTGAACATGCCCGTGAGCAACAGCACATCTTGCGTGAGCGAGTGTTTCGCCATGGCAATCCGCAACCTGCCGCATTAGAAGCCGGACTGGTTATTTTGCGCCATACAAACCTGCGCCCCGAACTATCAAAAATTATCTGTCCCACATTACTTGTCAGCGGAGAACATGATTCACTGTTCCGACCCAGCGCCGCAGAAAAAACTCAGAGCATGATTAGCAACGCTCGACTGTCGATGATTCCCGGTGCAGGACATGCGCCTTTTTTATCGCATCCGGATGAATTCCTGCAAGTACTTATTCCCTTTTTATCCTGATCCTTTTACCGCACACCAAATGACAACTAACACGCTTTCACAAAACCCATTACACAAACTGGAAAAATTGCGCATACGTCAATCTTTTGATGCCGCTGCTGAACATTACGATGATGTTGCGGTACTGCAACGTGAAACCGGTGAGCGCATCCTGGAACGCCTGGAACTGGTTCGCCTCAAACCCTGTCGCATACTCGATGTCGGTTCTGGTACTGGCGTGTGCTCACAGGCATTGGGCAAGCAATATGAAAAAGCGCACGTTATTTCTCTGGATATCGCACCACGCATGCTGAGCTTCGCCCGACAGCGTAATGGCTGGCTGCATAAACAGCTCAACAAATGGAAAGCTAAAAACAGTTATGTTTGTGCCGACACTGAACAATTGCCTATTGCCGACCACAGCATTGAACTGATCTTTTCCAACGCTACCCTACAATGGTGTGATGATCTCGATCACACTTTTGCTGAATTTCGACGGGTACTCAAACCCGGTGGGCTGCTGATGTTTTCCACCTTTGGCCCAGATACATTGAAAGAGTTACGTCAAAGCTGGCAAGTAGCAGACGCTGATGCCAGTGAGACTGTGCATGTGCATGACTTCGTCGATATGCATGACATTGGTGATGCCATGCTACGAGCTGGCCTAATCGACCCGGTAATGGATGTGGAAAACTTCACCCTCACTTATCCCGATGTTTATCAACTGATGCGCGAACTTAAAACGCTGGGCGCACACAACACAGCCAACGAACGCCGCCACACGCTGACGGGGAAAACACGCCTGCAAAAAATGGCCGCGGCCTACGAAAAACTACGCTGCGATGCGGCCCTTCCGGTAACCTACGAAGTGGTGTACGGACATGCATGGGCACCTGTTGTTGCCGGTAAAAATGAGATAGCCGTCAACATGCCAGTCAATCCGATAAACCCTGGCGTACGCCGCTAATGAGTAAAGGTTTTTTTATCACTGGCACCGACACCGATGTCGGTAAAACCACCATCGCACTGGGCCTGATGGCAGCGTTTCAACAACGGGGGTTAAGCGTCGCCGCAATGAAACCTGTATCAGCAGGCTGTACAAAAACAACAGCCGGTTTACGCAACGACGACGCCATGCGACTGATGCAACAGGCCAGCCTTGAACTACCTTACGAGCTCGTTAACCCTTACGCTTTTGAAGCCGCCATTGCACCACATATCGCTGCGGCACAGAACAACGTATCCATGCACATCAACCCTCTTTGTCATGCTTACAAAAAAATTGCAGCACAGGTCGATGTGGTGATTGTTGAAGGAGCCGGTGGCTGGCAGGTGCCGCTCAATAAAAACGAAACCATGGCTGATCTCGCTGCCACGCTGGGGCTACCGGTCATCAATGTGGTGGGCTTGCGTCTAGGCTGCCTGAATCATGCACTGTTGACCGCAGAGAGTATTGCCAAACACCGTCTGCAACACACAGCCTGGGTTGGCAACACACTCTGCGCCGACATGGTTTGCGCAACTGAAAATATCACGGCCCTGAAGCAACGGCTGCCGGGTAATTGTCTTGGCATCGTGCCATTGACTACACCTTCATATAAAGACATTACCCAGCATTTGAATATTTCTTCACTGTTGCTCCATTAATAGTGAGGCTCACAAAATTTCAAAGGTGCCATCAGTGTAAATGATTTTCGTTAGCCCGTTATTCAAGTGAACAATGGTGCCGTAAATTTGACCATTGAGCGCAATACCTCCGGGCGAAATTTTAAGATTATTCTCCATCGTCATGCTGACACCATCCTGATTGGTGATGATTACACTGCCTGTTATCGTCGAAGAAGTGAAGTTGTTCAAACCCGTGTAGCCGGTCTCCATGACGATCTGCCGTAAACCGTAATTAATGACGACTGTCGTGCCACCTTTTTCATAAAAACCGCTTCGATAACTACTGATATTAACAGCAGCCTCTGGTAAACCGGCCAGTTGCGAGGTAAAAGACAAGCCCATTCTCCCCGTTGACAACGGACCCAGTGGTAAAAAACCGTTACTAAATCCACCACCAACACCGGTAGTGTTACCAACAAGGTTCGCTTCCAAGCTATTACCCGCAGTATCACTAATACGGCCATTCAGTATCAAGGAGTTGGATGTGACCAAAACATTACCACCAAAACCATCTTTTACGGGTTCTGCTAGCGTAATAACTAGGCCTCCCGCAAAAGTCACTGGCGCCTCTATCGGCTCACTCATCACATCCAGTTTTTGTGTCAGTGCTATGTCCAGATTTATGGAACCGCTTGAGACGCGAGGGATAATATCGGTGCTTAGATCATCAGGCATCCAATTGACGGTATAAGGCGTCGAGGTATTCAGCGTAATTGTGCCTTCATTAATATCAACATCGGTAGCATCACTACGCAAACTGGCAGAAGTAATGCCCAGTTTAAAGCTTGATGCCGTTACACCATGAGCAGGTAGCTGCAAAACCATATTGACAGTAACACCGTTAATCACACCATCAATGATGGTAACAATGCCTTCCGCATTGGTAATAATGCCAGCGCTGAATTGCGGGTCCCCCGATGATCCCACCGTGTAATCACTGAGAACAGCACTGGCTGCCATATTTGAAAAGCTCTGCATGATGGCATCAAATGCACCGTTAAAAGCTGGCCCAGTCAAAAACTCATAACTCGCACGTGCTGCAGAGGACGCCATACCCGCCTGATGCATGAAAACACTGTGTTCCGCACGCGACTCTTCCTCAATAACGAACCCCCAGGTACGCATATCACTCACAAAACCCTTAACTCTGGCCAGCGCAGAGTCACCAGTGATAGGACTGGGCTTCGGATCAATGTTACTACCCGCCGCAGTGGCCTCATCAATACCGACCTGTAAAGAAGCGATTTTTCCTGATGTATCAGCAGTAACGCCAATCTTATCGAGAATACTGTTCGCCGCATCAATGATTTCCTGCAAAGAAATGATGTTGTCATCCGAGCCATCATCATCGGCGGCGATCGTGCCACCACTAAACGAGCTGGATAGGGTGGCAAGCACACCGTTGATATCTGGATGGCCTCCAGAGGTATCCGCCAAAGTAGCGATAGCAGACGAGAAAGCAGCATAGACAATCTGCGTTGCAGAGCCACCTCTCTTCACCATGTCATCATCAGTGATATCCAGAGCATGAGTTTTGAGAATATCAATGCCATCCAACAGATTCGACACTTCGGAATTGGCGTTGTAAATCCCGGCTGCACTCAATGTAGGTGCTTCCATAGCACGGCTGGCTGCCAGGTGAGTATAAGGCGTAATGTTAACAGCGAGGTTATCTCCGGTAGTGGCTTCTGCAACCAACGCGACCATCGTCAAGCTTCCAGGCTTATACCACTCACCAAAATCAATGGCGCTATCACTGTCCGTGATACCGTCTATGCGTACTCCACAACCTACCGGTACATCACATTTCATCTGGGTCTTTGTGTCAGCATTGACAGTGACCCGAATAGGCCCACCGTTATAGTTTTTGTCCACGGTGAGTCTGTAACTACCATCAATAGCCGTGATGGTACTGCCCACCTGGGCGATAGCTGTGCCACTGGCATCCAATTCTTCGGCGACGATGTTGCCGAGATTGATAATGCCCTTCGCTGCGCTACCACCAAGGATGACATTGCTGATATTTTGAGAAGGAGCAGAATTCCCCCCCTCACAACCAACCAGCATAACAACAACGAGTCCTATAAACCCGCTTAATACTGTCCTTGTACGCATGATCTTTACCTCTGCTAAATATGCAAATTCCTCAAGAATTTCCCGAAAAACTATAAACAGACACAATTAAGCGCTGATTTATGGTGGGATATTGAACCCGGATTTCGCAGTTGACCGCTTAGAGGTGCATTAACATGTTGCTGAGTATTATATTTTATGGGACTGGAAAGCTCACTGACCAGATAAGTCGCTACAACCTATAAACACTTTGTATGTGTGTGTCTGGTTGCATTACTCGCTCTCGCATGTCCTGTATTTTGTCGCAATGACTTACTGTTACTCGACAACTGCTCCCGTATTACTTGAGGCGTCTGTTTTTAGCGGCATCAGCCACAAAAAAATAACGCGCCCTACACATCATTAGGCTATCCAACTACGTATTCCAATTTAGATGGTTACATATCTTTTCAGCAAATCAAAATCATAACTAGATATAAGCAACTGGGAACTCACCCTACGTACTTATCAGTCCTTTTATTTGTATACTCTCTCACGCTTAAGTGTGGCCAAAATAAAAAACCACTCATAAAATAAAGTGGGATCGCAACACCTAGTTACGGATAGAATATAAACATAAAATCAAAAGTGCCAATCCAATTCTAACCATTAGGATACACACTGACCAGATAATCTGAACGGGTAATGGCAGCGCTGTGCTAGCCCAAAATTCATTCCTTGATTTTGTTCCTAATCAGAAAAACTATCGGTGAAGACCGCATTAAGTAAAACTATGTAATCATCACCAAGATTCGCGCACTTAGTACCGGGAAAATACGTAGGGCATAGACTGAGGAAGCTAATGATATTAGCGATCGTCATCATCACCAAATTACAACCGTTGCGATACTCAGAATCAGTAATAGTTTTATCAATCTAGTCCCAAGAAGTTATGCTGTTTTAATTGGCCTTAAAGAAACAAATGTCGGCGTTATCAAAGAGGTCATTGTCCAAGTAATCGCCAGCAATAATATCGATTCCCAACGACAGACTTGCACCAACAAATTTGGCCACAGCAACACCAATTCCCAAGTGGTCGAAAACCGTGCGCATGCGCAACTGAAGTAACTCAGTAATATCATCCACTCGCATAAACTGCGCTTTCATCTCCATCAAACCCCGAGCAGCGAACATCTGCCCTAACGAACTGGCAGTGAGGACTTTTATTACCTCAATACACAGGCCGTCGACCCAGGCATTGCCATTACCAAAACGCAAAAATATGTCAGCCACCTTAGCCGCATCAGTATAATCGAAACCTACATTTATATCGGTGAGGTCTTCAGAATCATTATTGAACGGGTCAATACTGCTAGCATCCACCACCATACAACCACTGATATCACCGTTGTCGGCTTCATCCAAGAAAGAAAAAAGCCTAGGCTGTCACCACCCGCTCATTCATACAGCTTCCGCAACGCCGTTGCCCTGGCCAAAGCACAAAACAAAAGTGCCGATGTCGCCGCATTCTGGCAACGCATGGCAAAACTGGCAAAAACCAGTCATCGGCCACTAAAAGTGCTAGAGCCATCCACTCGACGCATGGAATTGGTCAGTGCCACTTATCTGGCCTACGACGCTTTGGGATTAGCAATTCACGTCGAAAATGGGCGCATCGGCAGCTGGCACCCTGTATCGCCCCGACGGCTGAAAGATGAGACGCCAGGTGGATGAAATCACTCAACCTATGCTTCATTACCAGACCGGGCACTTCTGCTATGACAACCGCCATCGTTATCAATGCACCCTCCCCGATGCGCCCCCCTCGTAAAAACGATCAAGCCTTATGTGAATAAGGCAACGCCAGTTACAGCTGGATACTGGACGACCTCACTCGCCCACAACGCCTGCAACATTTTGAAAGCCGCAACCGAAGACAACCTCAGCGCCTACCTGTTCCAAATCGCCAACTCACTGCTCTTTTACGAACACTGGAAAAACTGGCGACTGGGTCGCCTCACTCAACCGCCTCAATACCGCTCTCAGCCCACGAGTGCCCGCACAACAAACCGATCGCCAGCAACTCTATTATTTTTGCCATAAAATCTAAGTACGATTGGCACGGCTTAGTGGATTATTGAAGTAATGGAATATGAATTAAAGGCTGAATCACCCTGTTAGCATTTTTTACTGAAAACACCGTCATTCCGGCATATTTTTAGCTGGAATCCAAGGGGTTAAACCTCCAGACAAACATCCCAATACATTTAAGGGAGATTATGCTGTCGTGGCACTGACAAATGGCGTGTTATAAACGCAGAGGGCGCAGAGTTTCCCTGTGTTTTTCTCTACGTCTCTGCGATCTTTGCATTAAATACCCGGCGGTTTTTTAAAACAGTGTGTTTTTAGCACTTAATTCACATTGGAATATGAAAGCATTAAGATTAAAGAGCACAGATCGACTAACGCATAAACTAAGGTTGAGCAAGCAACTTTAAGCTGGACAACAAGCTTTGAAAGCTTTACGAAATATAAGCCTATTTCACACCAATTAATTAACTGGCCGACTGACTGACTATAAAGACAGTATAAATAGTTAACGCAAGAATAACTATTTATACACAAAATTATTGGATGATACGCAAATAACGAAACCAAGAAATATACCCTGATACTGGTTAAACTGGCGGCAATCGCAATGTAGTCGGCAAGTCACAAGACTGTATTTTTACCTTATACCCGTAGTGTTTGAAATTTCAGTATTCAGCATGCGTCATATTCATTTCATAGCGAGATTAAATAACAAAAAATAGCAGATCTATTATAAAAAAATTTAACACTGCCGCGAAACAAAGAAGGCGGGTAATAAAATCCAAATTTCAATCGCTACGAGTATATTATTGAGTTATTCGACTACTTGGTAAAACTATGATAAAAAATACAATCAGCGCGTTTGAGAGGAACATACGTTCGCGCAAACATTAAGCTTTTTCCGTAGGAGACAAAAATGAATGGGATAATAGTTGGGGCGGGAATTGGTGGCCTTTCAACGGCCATAGCAATGAGAAAACATCATATTGATGTAAAAATATACGAGACAGCAACTCAACTTTTGCCTGTTGGGGCAGGGATTCTTGTTCCACCTAACGCAATGAACATACTGGAGCGATATGGTGTGGCGGATGACGTAAAGGATGCTGGCATTAGTATCGATTCATTGATTATTTTTGATAATAATGGAAGAAAAATATCGGAGACACCTGCTTATTTCTCAAAAAATGGGGCGCAATATCAAACCGTGGCAATTCATAGAGGTATTTTACAGGATGTATTATTGAGTTGTTTGCCTTCTGATATATTGCTAACTGGAAAATCATGTTCTCACGTAAATGCGCACGAAGGGGAAACAGAAGTATTTTTTGAAGATGATACATCGACTAAGTGTCGTTTTATTATCGGTGCAGACGGTCTTCATTCAAAAGTTAGGGAGTCGATTTTCCCTAACCAGAAATTACGTTACTCTGGCCAAGTATGCTGGAGAGGGATATCTGATATAACTCTTTCTCCTGCGTGGTCAAAGCAACTCTCTGAAGTATGGGGAGCTGGAATTCGATTTGGCTTTGTTCCAATCGATGCTTCTAGGGTGTATTGGTATGCGACGAAATCAGTTAAAAAAGGCAGCATCTCAGAAAACATATCGATTAAGAAAATGCTTCTCGACACCTATAGTGAGTTCCCTGATCCGATTACGGAAGTTATTTCTCAAACAGACAATACTTTAATTATTCGAGATGACATAAACGACTTATCTCCCATGAAGTCTTGGTTTTCAGGGGCCGCTGTACTCGTTGGGGACGCTGCTCACGCATCAACACCAAATATCGGACAAGGAGGCGCACAAGCCATAGAAGACTCATGGGTGCTTTCAGAAAAAATAGCTAATTGCGCTTCTCTACAAGAAGCCTTTCACGAATTTCAAGCAACAAGGTTTTCTAAAGTACAAAGGATTGTCAATGTCTCATGGCAAATTGGGCAGGCAACCAACCTGACAAATCGAACAGCATGTAAAATCAGGAACTCGTTATTTCGTTACGTGCCAGACGTCATAGCGAAACAGCAGTCTCGTTTAATATACGATGTCCCTTACTGAACAACCTCGGACGTAAAGTCGCTGATTTTAACCTTGAGATGGAAAATAAATTTAGATGTAACAACCCGTTATCGGTTTGTGATGCGTGGAATGCCCAACCTGCCTATAAGCAGGTGAGCACAATTATTTTAACATTTTCTTGTCTATTTTTTGGCCTTCTGAGTTGCCGCTACGATCACGTAGCTCACTATGCTCATCTTCGCAGCGTCTTGAAGGCCGGAAAATATCCTGCGAAAATTTTGTTAAAATAATTGCGCTTACCTACTTACAAGGCGTAGCGACACACGCCAAAATTTGCAGTAAATCCTACAGTAAAAAACAATCTTGGCAACATTTCGCTGCCAAGGTTATTTTTAATGCGTCATTACGGTGCTGTTTTAAACAAAAAGGCATGCTCAGTCATCCCATTGTTGAGCACATTGCCATCTGTGTCTGTCGCTACTGTAGCGCCCGTTGTCTTTACCGTCACAGTGTAAAGCGTATCTGGCGCCATGTTACCCGGAAGAAAATAAAATGCTTTTTTATTACCAACGTCATAGAACACATTCGGTGTCCCACCAGCAACAGCTGGGGAAAGCGTTATGGTAGTGCTCGTGAGAGTAGAGGCTAACATATCATCATCAAAGGTTATCTGGATACTGGCGACATTCACAGCCACATCAGTCTCGCCTGCGGCCGGCGTAGTGGATGAAACCGTAGACCCAGTTACATCAGTTTCTACTACTGAAAATGTAAAGGTTTCGCTAGAGAATCCTGCTACCGAATTCCCAGCATAGTCCACTGTAATAGTCATAATCCTAGATTCCGCAGTTGACCGCTTAGAGGATGTATTAACATTTTGATCAACATCCTGTTTTATCGTTTTGGAGAGTTCACCTGCTGGGTGAGTCGCTACGACCTGTATAGCACGTTGCCTTTTGCGTCTGGCCGCGTTGCGAATCGTCGCAATAGCAAGCTATTACTTCTCATCGCGCCTCGCCAGTCACAAAATCCAACGCACTCTACAGGCCGTTCAACTGCGGATTCTAGGTTAATCCCGCTATCGATAACTGAATCAGCAGTTATAGCCAGACCGAGAGATACCGGGCCGAAATCATTAGTATCACCGGGTGTAATAGAAGTTGGGCCTTTTAACGAACCATTGACCGTTGCAGCGCTAATGCTGGTTCCGGAAGGTGGTACCTGTCCACGCACATCGAAAAAAAGGCGGGCCGTATGGCTCGCCTTTTTATTTAACTCTGCTATTGCTGTAACTCATGGACAAGTCTCAGTGACTGGATAACTTACTTTCGAAATGATTCCTCCATGAGTCTGTCGGACTTATCCTCAGTTATAGATTAAAATAATCGCACGTCATAAACGCTCAAGAGAAAGCCAATGGCCATTAAACCTATTCCGTTAGACCGAGTCACCCCAGGCATTAAATAATTACGGGAGTGTAACAGTAACATTTACGGTGGCAGTAGGCTCACTGTCAACCGTAAAAGTTATGACAGCTGTATCTCCTGAAGCACCACCAGTAATCGTTACATCAGCAAAAATCTGTCCACCAACATCAGTAATGTAATTTCCACCAACTGTCCCGTTGAAAGTAACGGTTACAGCACCTGTCACAACGGCCGTTGGAGTTATTCGCGAATAAGGGACAGGGATGTCGTCACCTCCATCCAGGTATCGGAGCGTAAATATTGCTGAACCACTAGACGCAGTAGGTATGGATGTAAGCGTTCCGTCGGCTATACGGCTCAGGCAAGGCTCATCAATAGTGGCAATTGTCCCGGAACTGTTTGAAGCCATTAAATAAATGTCGGCCGACCCTATGGGCAAATAACGAGGGTCATTTTCAACACAACCCACAGCAAGCGTGTTCGAATTCGCAGGGTATGTAATTCTGAAATTGACGATACCATCAATAGTGGAACCAATTCCTGTTGTCAGTACGCCATTTTCATCAGCTCCGGCTACTTCAACACCTATGTGTGAGCCACCCAGCACGTAACTCGTACCGTCTGTCGGATATGTTATATTTGGATAATTATTCGCATAACTGTTTGTAACAGTAACGGTTGCACCTGTGCCAGACGCCACCGAGCGCGCCATATCCGCTTTAAATCCCACAGGCTGGCCGCCGCCGCTTAGGGATGTCAGAAATAATTGATCCTGGGAACTAATAAATTCAAATGTATCGTTTCGAATAACATAGGCTGCATCAAAATTGGTGGGCACCCCATCGCTCAACGTAACCCCATTATCCGTCAGCACTGTGCCGGAAATACTATCACCATTTCCAACATTAATGGTGCCGGTCGCCTTAATAGAATCAATAATTTTAAACAAAATTTCCGTACCATCCGGCACAGTATTACCATCAATATCGGTGACAAAAGCAGATCCTGTTCTCCGATAAATACCGCTGCCAATATTTTCAATGGCATTGGTGTTCGGATATGATATTGCGATATTTGTCACAGTACCCAGCTGTGCTCCAGAACCAGGCACTCCGGTGCCTCCTCCATTGCCAGAGCCATCCCCAGTACCTCCGCCGTCACCACCATCCCCAGCACCTCCGCCGTCACCACCGTCACCGCCGTCCCCAGGGCCTCCGCCGTCACCACCATTAAAGGCGTCATCACTACCGCTACCGCTACACCCCACAAGCCCGAAACTCATCACAACCAAAAACAGCATCATCAATATTTTTTGGAATCTACCCATTATTATCACCTAGTGTTTTCCTTACGTATTCCCTGTTATTTCGCTGGGTACACCTTAGCATTCTCAGCCATTGAGCAGCAGTCAGCAGACAGAGTGTGTATTAGTCACCTATTGAATTCAAGTTAGGTTCCGGATAGCGGCCAGAATCACCGATTTTTTATCAGTTAAAAGGGCTTTGCCTATTCATCCATCGAGCCTATCGGCACTATTACGCAATTGTTTAGATCAAAACATGACCAATAATTGAACGTAGAGCACAAACCCACCACTTTATTTTATATACAAAAAAGGGGGGTGCATATTCACCCCCCCTTTTTTCATCATTGGCACGGTCTCAAACCGTATTCACGGCCAATTATTTGTAAAAACTAATCATCTTCTCCAGTGACAGCGGAGTGATCTTCGAGGCATGGCCCGCACAACCGAATGCCTCAAAACGGGCCTGACAGATACTCTTCATGGCAGCCGTGGATTCCTTGAGAAATTTACGTGGATCAAAGTTGGAGGGGTTTTCCATCAAATGCCGACGCACTGCACCGGTAGAGGCCATGCGCAGATCGGTGTCAATGTTGACCTTGCGTACACCATTTTTGATACCTTCCTGGATCTCTTCCACGGGCACACCGTAGGTTTGACCCATCTCACCACCATGGCTATTGATAATTTCCAGCCAATCCTGAGGCACTGAAGAAGAACCGTGCATCACCAGATGGGTGTTAGGAATCACTGCGTGGATTTCCTTGATGCGGTCAATACGCAACACGTCACCAGTAGGCTCTTTAGTGAACTTATAAGCTCCGTGTGAGGTACCGATGGCGATGGCTAAAGCATCCACTCCAGTTTGTCCCACAAAGTCTTTGGCTTCCTGAGGGTCGGTAAGCAGCATATCAAGGTCAAGTTTACCTTCAGCGCCGTGGCCGTCTTCTTCACCCATTTCACCGGTTTCCAGAGAACCCAGGCAACCCAGCTCACCCTCTACGGAAACGCCACCGGCGTGAGCCATTTTCACCACTTCTGCGGTGGTGGCAACATTGTATTCAAAACTGGCAGGGGTTTTCATATCGGCTTCCAGAGAGCCATCCATCATTACCGAGCTGAAGC
>Ga0316202_10000390_pt1 | contig 51854 bp, 56 predicted proteins | sample 3monrhotite_MG_FD_204934 | JGI IMG/M metagenome (GOLD analysis project Ga0316202, IMG submission 204934) | Microbial mat bacterial communities from mineral coupon in-situ incubated in ocean water Damariscotta River, Maine, United States -... | ecosystem: Environmental > Aquatic > Marine >...
GCAGAGACAACTTCGACTTTCACCGATGTCAGAATCTTTCGTTTTGAATTTAGCACTTCCTGAAATTGCTCTCGGGAATGCTCCAGGGAGACCAGATTGCAGGAGGAGCCTCCTGATGCTGGTTTATAAAACTTTGTCGTAGCATTTCTTAAGGTTGGTATGTCAGTTTCAAGCGTCAATTCAAGCTGATCAAACAGGTATTGGGCCGAGGCGGCCTCTGCCAACGCGAATTGTGCACAAAAGCTTATTTGACCAAAAAAATTGTGAACCTTATCTCTATCCGGTAAGAGAACAGCCTTGGCGTTTTCATCATAGTTGATGCCAAGGAGCTGATTGATCGGTACCTCTGCTACGCTTCCCATGATTCTTCTCTCCTATAGGTAGATCTGTTTTCTAACATGTAAAATCAACAGAATATGCGCTATCAGGCAAGGAGGATTTTCCTCCGATAGTCTCAGTGGCCTGTTTGCCAACTCTTGTGGATATCAGTAACCGACTATACATGAGCATAGAGATATACCCCCATGGCCAAGGCAAAAAGCAGTGAAAACAATACGATTGCCCCGAACTTGTGTTGCAGGTGATCGAGTCTCTCAAACTCATCCCAACGTCCTGCATGTGCAGCTGCTGCGCGTTGAAAAACCAGCCATGCACAATAGATGTTTGCAGCAACAGCAGCTGATCCGAAGCCGAGCTTGAATAAAAGAGCTACGTTCCAGCTGACCTCGGGCAGCATGAGGATGCCGGTGATTAAAACGATCAGGAACGCCGGAATTTCGACGAACTGGTCAACGCGTTTATGCAGATCCACAAGCAGTAGCTCATGATCTCTTCCCTTACCAAGCAGCGCCCGTTCAAACAGCGCCTCCGTGACTATACATCCGAGCCAAAGGCCTGCAAAAATAAGATGAATCAATAATAGAACAGAGTGCATCATAGCCGTCACCTCATTTGCTGATTATCTGTGGACTCAATCGGCTTGACGATGCCGTGCGTCAGGATGCGATCATAGAAGAGTGCAAGGCGATCAAAGAATTCACTGTCGATCGGTTCATCCAGCTGTTGTGCGAGGAAGTCACGAATCAACATCGGCATCATGGACATGCTGACCGCCGCAATACGCAATAACTCAGGGTCTATATCCGGGGCGATTTTCCCCTCATTTTGCATACCCCTGATCCACTTCACCCCGGACTTGCGGCCACGTTCCAGAACGGTGTTACAGAGAAATTGAGCTCCCGGCGCATTCGTAGCGTTGACGGTTTTCATAATCAGGAGTGGAAAGCGTGGATGCACAAGTGCCGCCCGATAATACATGCGAAAGAACTCTTCGATACTGGCCGGCCCATTCTCAGCTGCCGGTGAATTTATCTTCTCTATGAGCGGTTGTAGCCAGGTACGCAGTACCTCTTCAAACAGTCCCTCTTTGCTGCCGAAATAGTAGTAGATCATTGACATATTGGCGTCGGCCTGTTTTGCCACACGGCGCATGGAAACACGGTGAAAATCGTCTTCCAGAAAACAGGCAAGAGCGGCATTCAGCAGGCGCTGACGTACATTGATGTCGGTTTTCCCAGAATGATGCGCATCAACCATTACCGCCTCCTGATCAAGCGATCAAGGCCAGCGTAGAGGTATATGCATGAAATGAGAAACAGTTTCGTTGATCAAAATGATCGGTTTGATCAGTACATATCAGGAAGATTGTCTGCTACCTCTTGCCAGCTTGCGCTTTGGGTTAACACCCTGATGACTTCCGGCAGAGGCTCGGCATGGATTCCGGGTAGATCAGCCTCTCCCTCGGTGATGATCGGAAAGGCGAGTCTTTCCACTGATGGCATGAACTGAGCATCCACACCCGGCTTGTTGCCGCGAGCATCGATTCGGTACCAGCCGTAATCCTCCAGCCAGACAGCATTCAATCCATGCAGGCAAAACGGTGGTTTATCATCGCTGATGATAAGTCTCTGGTAGCAGAGTCCCGTAGGGATACCGTTGGCCCTGAGCAGGGCGGCCAGCAGGTGGCTTTTGGCATAGCAGTAGCCCGTACCATGTTTCAGTACATCAGAGGCGCTGCAGGTAACAGGGTTCAGTTCAAAGTCCCAGCTGTGCTTGATCTCGTCGCGCACGAACTCGAAACAGGCTTTTGCGACCGGCTCCGCCGATTGCTCTCCATCACCAAGCTCTTTTGCTACAGATAGTACTTCCGGGTGTTGCCAATCAATGTACTGGCTCGAAGCAAGAAACTGCTGCATGTCTTCTCCTGTCATCAGCTGTCTAGCTCGGTCAGAAAGTGGTAACAGATAATTTTCATCTCCTGATTGAGATAAAACTTGTGTGCATCATGCCTCTGCACACCTGAGTCGAGGTGAATGGCTGAGCAGCCGCTCTCCTTACCGTACACTTTTAGCCACTCAATCATCTGCTCTCCATATCCATTTGAACGAGAGCCTACATCGGTAACCAGGTCTTCGACGTACAGATGTTTCCCAAGGAAGAGGTTTGTTTGCACCTTAAAGCCCGCAACCGATTTAATGGCACCATTAACGGTGAGAGATGCCAGTTCATACCCTTCGTTCATTAACACCCTGACGGTTTTCGCAAACGAATCTGCCGAAATCATCGGACGCAACTGAGCCATTACCGGAAAACACGACTGAATCTCCTGATCGGTTACTGCTATTTTAATCATATCCCCTTCCTGAACAGCTATAGCTTGTTGTAAATAATTTCCGGTATGAGCTTCATCACCCACCCAATGAAGCGCCACCGTTTTGTAACATAGACATGTTTTTTGTTCTTCTTAATCGCATCATAGATTTGAGTCGCCGCTTTTTCGGGCGAGGCAACCCAGAAAAGTCCATCTCCTTGAGCCATGGCTGTGGCGACAAAGCCCGGCTGAACATCTGTGACCGTGATCATCATGCCTGACTTGGCAACAAGATGACGAAGCCCTTGTAGATAGTTGGAAACAAAGGCTTTGGATGCATTGTATGCAGGGGCATCTCCTCCACGAATCGCGGCAATGGAAGATATTCCGACCAGATGCCCTGACCCCTGCTGTTTGAAATGATGGAATGCTGTATTTGCCATCGCAGTAAAACCAAGGACATTGGTATCAATTGTCTCTTTTTCACCTTGCCAGGGCATCTCCGGATCGTTGGAGCCTGTTCCTGCGCTGATAATAAGCAGGTCGATTCCCTGCATTGCTTTAATGAGACTATGCAGTTCTAGCTGAGCAGCATCGGCATTCGTCAGATCCATTTCCTGAATAAACGTCTGCGTAGGAAGCTCGTCTTTTAGCTTTTCCAAAAGGTGTAATCGCCTTCCCGTGATACCAACGACGTATCCATTGTTCGAAAGCACCTTCGCCAAATGGTAACCAATGCCCGATGTTGCGCCGATAACTACTGCTTTGGCTGATGGTTTAGAATCAATATTTAGCATGAATGTCTCAGTTGCCACCAGCGTTCGTTAGCATCTGTTTGGTGCCATCAGCATGGTCGTGATATTTTTTGAAATATACAAACAGAATGAGCGGGTCTCATTTTGGAACATATCCGTCAAACTGGGGAAGATCATCATGGATTTGTTCCCAATTGGCCTTGGAGGAGGCAAAAATATGTGCGGTAGGCCGCTCTTTAATGTCCGACTCAATGCTTCCAAGACGGATGCGCACTTTGCCCGGACGTTTATCGCTTCGATTCAGCATTGGTGAACCGCAGAGGCTACAAAAGTATTTTACGTTGCCAGGAGCGGACTCGTAACCCGTCAGTGTTTTCTCGCCATGCAGGGTGAATGCGCTCTCCTCCACCAAACCATTGGTGGCAAAAGCACTGCCCTGCGCTTTTCGGCACCGAGAACAGTGGCACATTATGATATCATCAATGCGGCCGTTAATTTCAAACCTGACAGCGCCACAAAGGCAGCTTCCCCTGTACATGCTGCCTATTCCCCTTCCCAATAGTCCCCGGACTCCTCAGGCCGTCCTATGAACATGAAGCGCTGGGGTTTGCCTTCGGCATCGGGCGGGTAGTCAGCCAGTACACCGAATTTGCCGGAATCGGGATACTCTGCGATTTCTGGAGAAAGTTTCGTACTTACTGCCAGATACTTCAGCTCTGCATCGCCCGTATTGATGATCTGATGTGCTGTGTCCGGCCCACCCGGAGGACAGGCGACAATGTCATGCGGCTTGAGCGGGAATGTTTCATTGCCGATGCGTACTTCGCCAGTGCCTTCAATGATCAGAAACATCTCTTCGTTAACGCGGTGGTTGTGAAACGGGAAGGCGCGCTTGCCGGGCGGCACAGATGTGAGATTATACCCCAGTTTCTGTGCCCCAAGCAGAGGAGCAATCATACCCATTTGCAGATCGTATCGTTCAGCGGCTTCGCCTGTGGCCGATAGTGCGGCAGGCAGTGGCCTCAGCTTTACTTCATCAAGATTCATGACGGGCTTTTTCATAATCATCTATCCTCCTTCGACCGGTTAGTTATAGCACAAAACTGCCGGAAGCGATGGACATTTCTATCAAGAAGAGCGATGTGGTCGATAACTAGGCCTGATTTTCGAGATGATCCAGCAATGCTTCGGCGTTGGCGACCAGCATCTGGTATGCATCTTCGAATCCATGTGCACCTCCATAATAGGGGTCGGGAACATCAGGGATGTTTGTGGCATTTTCAAACTGGCGCATCATCAAAAGGCGTGATTCGGGTACACCCATACGCAACAAGTTCGCCCTGTTCTCTGCATCCATGGCGATCAACCAGTCCCAGTTGGCACAATTGGACGCAGTGATCTGCTGGGCGCTGTGGCGGCTCAAATCCAGCCCCTTCTCTTTTGCCTTGGCTGCTGAACGCGGATCAGATGGTTTGCCGATATGCCAGTCTCCGGTTCCGGCTGATTCAAAATGGTAGCCGTCTATGCCTCTCTGTTTTGCCACAGACTTTACGACGACCTCCGCCAGGGGGGAGCGGCAGATATTGCCGAGACAGACAAACAGTACACGTGTTTTATTCTTATCCATGAATATTTTTCTCCGCTTGAGATCGCTGCAGATAGACCGGTTCCGGGTAAACAGGGAGCTTGCTGATGGTGGATTCAGTCAGGATATGTTCTGTTTCAGCCAGCAGTGCGGCGGATCGTTCAATCAGTAACGGTAGCCGTTGCCATCCCTGCATCTCTGATGCGGGTTCGTTGTGGCTGGCGAAGAGGCCAGCTTGTAAATCACTTACCTTCTGCCAGCTGATGCAGCGATCGCCGCGGATCGACTCCCCGGCCTCATAACAGCCGACAAAGGCCTCGCCAGCTCTGGCATCCTCAATGACCCATAAAGGCTGGGAGGTAACTGCCTGCCTGGCAGTAATGGCAAGTGAAGAGAGATGCAGGATTGGCAGTCCAAGGCCACTGTTGATGCCCGCCAGCGTTGCCGCAGCGATACGCAGACCTGTAAAAGCGCCCGGTCCTGCACCGAGGGCAAGCAGGTCCAGTTCGTTCCATTTCAGGTCTGCCTGTGTCAGCAACCCATCCAGTATCGGGACTATGGCTGTGGAACGGGTTTTTCCGCTGGTCGTGCTCTCCACTCGCGTTAAAAATGGTTCACCATCCCTGATCAAGGACGCTGAGATTTCACCAAAAGCCGTATCCAGTGAAAGTATATTCTTTTCTTCGATCAAAGCTGTTCTTTCAGGATCTTACGCAGGGCTTCGCCATACTGTGGGTGCTGCAGCCCAAGGATAGTATTGGCCTGAAGAAAGCCTTCCGGATTGCCCGCATCAAATCGCTGCCCGTCAAGTTGCACACCATATACAGGCTCTTCCTTCGCAAGCGCGGAAATGGCATCGGTCAACTGGATTTCATTGCCTTTACCTGGTTTCACTTCTTTCAAGAGTTCCATCAGGCGTGGGGTGAAGATATAGCGGCCAACTATGGCCATATTTGACGGGGCAACATCCGGCGCGGGTTTTTCCACCATATCAGTCAGGCGCATCAGTCCATTTGCTTCGGTCTGGAACTCTACAATCCCATATCGATAAACCTGATCGGCTGGCACCTGAGTCAGACCAATAACCGAACAGCCAGTCTGGTTGTAGACCTCGCGCAGCTGCTGCATAGCCGGGTTTTCATGGATGATCAGTTCATCAGCCAGGGATACACCAAAAGCTTCATCACCAATCCAGTGCTGGGCACAGAGTACGGCATGTCCCAGTCCAAGCGGTTCTTTCTGACGCACGTAGATCACTTCGGCCATGCGCGCAACGCGAGAAACTTCATTATACAGTTCGCTTTTTCCTGCTTTTTTCAGGCTGTTTTCCAGTTCGGCAGAGATATCAAAATGATCTTCAATAGCACGTTTTCCGCGGCCTGTAATCATGATGATCTGTTCCATCTCTGCTGCCAGGGCCTCTTCTACCCCATATTGAATCAACGGTTTATCAACGATGGTCAGCATCTCTTTAGGGCTGGCCTTGGTTGCTGGCAGAAAACGAGTTCCCAAACCTGCAGCAGGGAAAATGATTTTATTTAACGGTTTCATATAATCTGCTCCGGATTCATAGAATTGTCTCAGTATAGCACAGCTTGCTGGTTTTTAGGTGAGGCGACCATATGAGTGGAGGCCTGAGAGATACATGTTTACACCCAGGAAGCAGAATACCGTTACGAGGAAGCCTGCAACAGCCCACCATGCCAAGGCCTTGCCATGCCAGCCGTGTGAGACACGTGCATGCAGATAAGCACCATAAACCAGCCATACGATCAGTGCCCAGGTCTCTTTAGGATCCCAGGACCAGTATCCACCCCATGCTTCAGCAGCCCATGCTGCACCAAGTATGGTTGCGAGAGTGAAAGCGGGGAAGCCGACAGCAACAGCTTTATATGCCAGCTGATCCAGTTGTTCCAGTGACGGGAATACATTCAACATCTTCGATGAACTGCCTCTGGATTCCATGCTGTGGCGAACCAGATAGGCCATGCCCGCACCGCAGGCAACAGCAAATGAGCCATAACCGACAAAGTTCATCGGTACATGGATCTTCATCCAGTACGATTGCAGTGCAGGTACGAGTGGCTTGATATCGGCCTGGCCGACTGAGTCCAGCCAGATGCCGAAAAATACACCGGCAGAAACCAGAACCATGACAAATGCGCCCATGCCTTTGGCCTGATAGCGGCGTTCAAAGGAGAGGTAGACGGCAGCTGTGATCATGAACATCAGGATGAACACTTCATACAGGTTGGAAACAGGAGCATGGCCGATTTCGACATCAATCAGGTAGGACTCATGCCAGCGCAGAAGCAGGGCGGTGCCGCCTGCATAAATGCCGGCATAGGCCGAAGCCGTGGCAAGGCGGCCGATGAACGTTTCCGGGGCAAACAGGTATGCGATATAGGATACGGCTGAGAAGATGAAGACCACGTTCATGGCCATGATGATTTCGCCGGCAATCAGGTTGGACTGATCTTCATAGGTGATCTGACTGGCCGCCGGTTCAAAGAGTGCTGCAATAACAGCGAGAATGACCATCAGTAGTGAGCCATCCAGCCAGGGTACGGTATTCGGTGCGACGCGTCCCAGCAGTATGGAGGGTTTTATTGCCGAGGCTGTAGCGGCCAGTCCTGCGCCTATCAGGGCGCCTGTACCGCCCCATAATAGCCCCTGCATGCTCAGAATCTGATAGAGGAAGGCATCTTCATCGTATCCACCTGAGTCATACATAGCCATGCCAGCTATGCCGAGGGAAAGGCCCAGGTAGGCATAAAAGCGGAGCAGTGCCCAGCGCCCCTGATTCATGTTTGCCAAGATTGATGCTTCAGCAGCGATTGCGGTCATGCGTTTCTCCTGTTGATTGGTCCATCGTACCTGTCTGTGGATAGCCGACTATCTGTGGTCTTATCCTTTACCCGACTGATTGGTGAAACCCTCATCTAGTTTTGTGAACAGATCGTTAAATGTTTCTTTAAAAGAGAGCTGATTGCGGTTGGTTAACCCCGCAAACGTTATGTGTGTTCCGTTCGATCCAGGACGAACCACCAACCATAATTTGCGGTGCGGCATATAAAACATGATGCAGAGGCCGATCACAAGAATTCCGCTGCCCACCCATACCGTGTTCATGCCCGGATCCTGAGCCAGCTGGAGTCCTGTGTAATAAACATGGTTGTAGTCTGAGAGCATGGGAATGACATGCCAGGGCAGCTTGGGAAGCATCTGTACAGCCTGGATGGTGCGCACTGCCATATGCTGGAAATCTTCGGGACGGTTTTCACCAAAGACATCGTTCATCGCCAGCTTGAACGCTTCAAGGTTGGCCTTTTCATCACGCGTAGCCTGCTCTGACATCCGCTTGTAGAAGGCATGGAAGAGCTTCCACTCCTGCGGATTGGTAAGATCAAGCCCGAGTGATACAGACTGATAATCCTTGGCATCACCTGTCATCGACACCTGGAGCCATGAGCCCTGGTTGTTGCCATTCACATCAATATAGGGGTTCATGTATGCTTTTACTTTCACTGACTTGAAGTTAGCTGAACGCATCACATATTCGATCGAGGGGCCAATGTCCTGGAACTTCTTCTCACCGAAATTTTCGGCGATATTCTCTACGTTGTATGGCCTGAAGTCGGTGACCTCAATAGAGGTGCCGGTCTCTTTATCCGTCCAGGTTTTATAAACCTCGGTGTTGGCTGTGCGAATGCGCTGTGAGCCATCGAGATGATAGAGATCGAATGTAATGTCCGAGCCGCCATCGCCGAAGCTGGCCTGGTAGATATAGACGCCTTTATAAAACAGCGGTTTATTCACGATAATATCAGAGGTGAGTACCTCTTTGCCGTCATCAATAATGGTCAGATTACTGCGGAACTCTTTTGGAGCACCTGTAGGAAAGAAATCAATCACAAAGCTGTTGCATCGCACTTCAAACGGCATATCCAGTGCTGCGGTTTCAGTGCCTTTGAGGAAGGTGATGGTCTTCTCCATTTTACCTTCGGGTACAGCCATGTTTCCGCGGAAACCATACTGCACGCTAAGCCAGCCGCCAACCAGAATGACCAGAATAGCCGCATGTACAGAGATGTAGCCGGTTTTGTGAAAGCGTCCTTTGTCGGCACGCAGGTAATGGGTACCGTTTTCTTCTACGGTTTTGAATTCCCAGCCGTAGAGCTGTTTCTTCAATGTATCCTGCAGGGCTTCAGCGCTGATGTTCCCCTCAAGCTGCCAGTCCTGTTTGAGTTCAAGGCGATTTAACGAGCGGTCATTCACCGTGCCTTTCCGGCCTCTCATCTCCTTGAGCATTTTTGGAACATTGCGCCACAGGCAGGCGGTGAGCGAGAGCATAAGGAAGCCGAGTATGCTGAGGAACCACCAGGTGTGATACATATCGAACAGCCCGAGGGAGCGGAACACCCAGTACCATAGCGGGCCGAACTGCTGAAGATAATCGGTTTGATCCTGATTCTGGAGTAGCACGGTGCCGATGACCGATGCGATGGAGAGTACCATCAGCAGAACAATGGCCAATGACATGGATCCCAGGCGTTGCCAGAGTTGTTTGAATAGGTCGGTGAATGAGTTCATGGCGGCATGTTAGCCATTCACAGCGGTGGCGTCATGGCCGGATTATGGTGAAATTATTGCGCCATACACGCAGAATTGTTGAGGCTTTACCTGCACCAGCCTGACCTGGCAGTCGATTGTTCAGGTGTCGATGCAGTTTGTAACAGGTTTTCAGATCCGGGGTTTCGGGCCTTTTTCCCTTGCGGTTCAGGCTGCTGGAGAGCAGCAGGCCTCCGCAGGCTTTGGCCAGTTGACGGGTCTGCAGGCTGGCATCAACCCTTATGGCCATGCTTCCCTTGGCATAACACTGTTTGGGAAGTCCCGGTTTGGCAGGCATGATGATGGTTACGGTACCCGGCCAGGAGTGTTTGATCAGTTTGCGTAAGGCGGGGGAAAAAAATCGGGCTTGTTGCATGGCTGTTTTTGCAGAATCGGCCAGCAGCAGGAATGGCCCCTGCCGCTGTTTAAAGCGGCAGAGGCGTTTGATGGATGGTGTAGAGCGGGGATTGGCTGCAGCGCCGGCAAGCGTGTCAGTATGGTGCGCAATCAGGCCGCCCCGTTTAAGCACACGGCCTGTTCTTAACGCAGCCAGTTTATTTGCAGTGGCTCCCATGCCCGGTGCCTTGTATCAGGCAGAGAGAATGGCTTCAGCCTGAGCGCGACGGTCTGCTTTCAGCTTCTCTGCCAGTTCTTCATCATTCTGAGCCAGCATCTGAACAGCCAGAAGGCCTGCATTTTTTGATCCATTGATGCCGACGGTCGCAACAGGCATGCCCGGTGGCATCATGACCGTTGATAGCAGTGCATCTTCACCATTCATCGGGCCTGATGCGATGGGTACACCAATCACCGGCTTGACGGTTTTTGAGCAGACCACGCCTGCCAGGTGTGCAGCCATGCCTGCAGCACAGATGAATACCTTGCAGCCGGCTTCTTCGGCTTCCTTGATCGCTGTAACCGTAGCTTCAGGTGTACGGTGCGCTGAACGGACCATGGTTTTGTACGCTACGCCGAATTCATCGAATACAGCCTCGGTTTTTTTCATGACAGGCATATCGTTGGCACTGCCCATGAGAATGAGAACTTTGATGTTTTCCATTGTTAACCTCGTTTTGTACCTCGCGGGGCACAGCTCTTCTTGTTCAACTATACTTAGTCATAATTTGACCAAGGGTGTACATTTCTATCGTATTGTTTAAAACAGTGTCAACTGTGACGCGTGCGAATCTACGATCGCGCTTGTAAAACAGGGCTCACTGCCTTGTTTTTATTTTACAACTATCGCTTGCTCTTCGCGGGCTACTGCGCGGTAGCCGATGTCCTTGCGATAAAAACCGCCCGACCACTGCAGTTTTTCCAGTGCGGCATAAACCGTCTGCTGTGCCTGCTTTACTGTTGGCGCCACAGTTGTTACACCAAGTACACGGCCACCTGCATTGACGATTTGACCATCTTTTTCAGCTGTTCCTGCATGGAATACCGTAGTGCCGGCAGCTTCCACGTCATCAAGTCCAGCGATGGATTGTCCTTTTGTAAAGGTAGCCGGGTATCCATCCGATGACACGACTACGCAGAGAGCTGTGCCTTCGTGCCACTCCAGCTCTGCACCGGCCAGTTTCCGATTGGCTGCAGCAAGCAGTACTTCACCCAGATCGGATTTCAGCCTGCTCATCAATGGCTGGCATTCAGGGTCACCGAAACGCACATTGAACTCCAGTGCTTTCGGTCCTTCATTCGTCAGCATCACACCGGCATAAAGTACACCGATAAACTCTGCACCCTTCTTTTTCAGGGCCGCGATGATAGGGCGGGCGATGGTCTCCATAACCTCTTCAGCCACCGCATCGGTAACGCAAGGAGCCGGTGAGTAAGCACCCATGCCGCCGGTATTCGGTCCCTTATCCCCGTCAAGCAGGGCCTTGTGATCCTGTGAAGAAGCTAGCGGCAGAATCGTGTCGCCGGATACGATGAACAGGCATGATGCCTCCTCTCCAATCAGGAACTCTTCAATCACAACCTGTGACCCGGCATCACCGAAACTGTTGCCTGAGAGCATGTCGCGTACGGCATCAATCGCTTCTTTTTCGGTTTGCGCCACGATCACCCCCTTGCCCGCAGCAAGACCGGATGCTTTGACAACTATCGGCGCGCCCCATGAGCGAATCGTATCTGCCGCTTCGCTGGCATCAACATGCACTTCAAACCGTGCTGTCGGCACATTGGCTTCATGCATCAATCGTTTGGAGAAAGATTTGCTGCCTTCAAGGTTGGCTGCGGCTTTGTCCGGTCCGAAAACAGGGAAGCCTTCAGCACGCAACTGGTTGCCCAGTCCAAGTACCAGAGGTACTTCCGGTCCGACGACTACCAGATCAGGCTTCTCGGCCTGCGCCAGCTTCATCAGCCCTGCAACATCCTCGGCACTTACATTTTCACAGCGTGCAACGCGTTTGATGCCAGGGTTTCCCGGAGCACAGATCACTTCAGTGACTGAAGCTGAGTCTTTCAGTTTCCAGCACAATGCATGTTCGCGACCACCGCCGCCGACTACCAGTACTTTCATGTTATCTCCTGAATCTGTTAATGGCGGAAGTGACGGATGCCGGTAAAGATCATCGCCAGTCCATGTTCATTAGCCGCAGCAATGACCTCTTCATCACGTACCGAGCCACCCGGCTGGATGACGGCTTTTGCTCCGGCGTCAGCCAGTGCATCGACACCGTCACGGAACGGGAAGAATGCATCCGATGCGACCGCCGAACCCTTGATTGCGACTCCACCATGGTGGGCAGCAATACGGGTGGAGTTCACGCGGTTCATCTGTCCTGCGCCAACACCGAGTGTCGTACCCTCTTTGGCAAATACGATAGCATTGGATTTCACATGTTTGGCAACCGACCATGCAAACAGCATGTCGTTCCATTCACTCTCGGTAGGTGCACGGTCAGTGACCACCTTGCAGGCATCACGATCAAGGATATGTGCGTCACGCTCCTGCACCAGCAGACCACCGTTGACACGTTTGAACTCCAGACCGCCATTTACTGCAGTAGCGGATGGAGCCAGTAGCAGACGCAGGTTTTTCTTGCTCGCCAGAGCAACGCGGGCTTCATCACTAAAGCCCGGTGCAATCACCACTTCCATAAATGTTTCAGAAATCAGGGTTGCAGTTGGACCATCAAGCGGCTGGTTGAAAGCAGCAATACCACCGAATGCAGAAGTGGCGTCGGCAGCACGAGCGCGCTCGTAAGCTTCAGCCTGGGTCCCACCTATAGCCACACCACACGGGTTAGCATGTTTGACGATGACTGCGGCATTTTCAGAGAAATCGCGTACGCAGGCAAATGCAGCATCGGCATCAGCGATATTATTATAAGAGAGTGCTTTGCCCTGCAGTACTTCACAGTCGGCAAGGGAGAGTCCCTGATCTTCACTGTCTGCGTAGAAAGCCCCATCCTGATGCGGGTTTTCACCATAGCGCAGTTCATCGGCTGTCTTGACGAACTGGCGGGTGAAGATATCCGGGAACTTGCGTTTGCTGCCGTCTGCATTCAGGGCAGAGAAATGGTTGGCGATCGCGCCGTCATAGGCTGCGGTGTGGGCAAATGCCTTGGTTGCCAGAGCGCGGCGGATATCGCCGGTCAGGGCATCAGCATCGATAGCGCTGATGATGTTGCTGTAGTCGGTTGGATCAACCACGATAGTCACAAATTTATGGTTTTTGGCAGAGGCACGAACCATGCAGGGGCCGCCAATATCGATGTTCTCAATCGCGTCATCAATGGTGCAGCCCTCTTTGGCTACCGCTTCACGGAACGGATAGAGATTCACACATACCAGATCAATCTGCTCGATGCCGTGCTCTTCCATGGAAGCCAGATCGCCATCGTTATCGCGACGGGCGAGGATGCCGCCATGAACCTTCGGGTTCAGCGTTTTTACGCGACCATCCATCATCTCCGGAAAGCCAGTATAGTCCGATACGTCGCGGCATGCGATGCCTGCTTCACGCAGCAGTTTTGCAGTGCCACCGGTGGAGAGAATCTTAACGCCACGCTCGCTCAGTGCTTTGGCAAAGCCTTCCACACCTGTTTTGTCTGAAACGCTGATTAGCGCCTGTTTGATAGAAGCCATGGGTTAGCCGCTCCGGAATGTATAGAATAAAAAGGGAACGGCAGGCTACGCATTGCTTGCTAGTTCGCAACTAGAAGTGCGGAGGCAGAGTCTGTCGAGTCTGGGGTATCGCTGTCAGTTTTGTGCAGAGCACTTTATTCTGCCTGCGAATGGTGATCAGGGGTTCTTTTGCTGTGATTTTGTGAGCTGGCTCACCGCTGTCAGTTTCAGAAAAGGGTATAAAAGGGGCTTGAGATTTGCAGATGCATGGAGGTTGTATGCCATCAGATCATAATCATCGTTGCCGCACAGAAAATAGTGTGGCCGTTATTGCCGTGGTACTGCTCGTTGCCATTTACGGCGTTGTTTCCGCGTTAATTTAACCGCTCCAGTGCTGTTGAATTTAGATCAGCCTTTCAAGGCCGCTCATGAGCAGGCGTACAGCGAGTGCTACGATCAGGGCAACTACGATGGAGAGGGCAATGGAGAAGAGTGCCTCTTTCCTGCCTATGACGCGCAACATTACCGCAAAGGTTGAAACGCAGGGAATATAAAACAGCAGAAAAACGAGGAATGTTGCGATCTGGGTCGTATCCAGCAGCTGACCGATCTCGAAGGTGCCAAGTGCCTGATAGATCATGACCAGAGACAGCTCTTTTCTCAGTACACCGAACAGAATCGGTACGCCCAGTGCGACAGGGAGCCCCAGGGCCCAGACGGTAACCGGGGCGAGGGCTGTATTAATGACGGCGTCGGCACCCATGAACTGCAGTATGGCCAGAATTACGCTGCCGCCGACCAACAGCGGTGTGACAACGGTGAGTATGTCACGTGTCCGGTTCCAGGTGGATGCCAGCAAGGGGCGGAGTCTTGGCCAGGCGTATGCCGGGATTTCCTGAATCATGCCCGGGCTGATTTCCGGATAGCGATGCGAGAGCAGGCGGCCGAGCACTGCGATCACCAGCAGACTTAACATGAACAGGAGAAAGACTCCGCTGGCACCGAGGTATTTGGCACCAATTGCCAGAACGATGGCTGAGCGGGCGGAGCAGGGTACAAAGGTGATCAACAGCGAGGAGACCACACGATCCCGTCCACTGGAGAGGCTTTTTGTGGCAGCAATCGCGGGCACGTTACAGCCTAGTCCCAACAGGAAAGGGACTGCGACCTTGCCGTGCAGGCCAATAGCATGAAAAAAACGATCCAGCACAAAAGCGATGCGGTGCATGATGCCGCTCTCTTCAAGTGCGACCAGCATTAGAACGAGCGGGAGCATGTATGGTATGACAATCCCGATCAGGCCGATCAGGCCGTCCACAACAGCATGGCCAATCACACCCGTAATCGTGACAGGCTGCCAGGCGGAAGCCATTTCCGAGAGTCTGGCTGCCGACATGGCATCGAGTGCCGTGCTTACTTCAAATACCATAAACAGCACGGTGGCAAAGACAGCCAATGAGCCGACTAGCCCCCAGCTTGGGTGCAGGAATAGCATATCCAGGCGCTCTTCCCAGCTTACTTTCGGCCGGTGCACCAGGCGTGCAACATCTTCAAACAGGCTGACGGCCCGATGGTGGCGGTCAGCCCTGATCTCCTCCTTTAGTGAACGGGGGAGTTCATGGTCTGCCTGAACATGTAAGGCGTGAACATCGGATGAAATGTCGGGAAAATGATGCTCCAGCTCTGAAAGAAAAAAGATATCCTGCTCCAGCAGGGTCATGGTCAGCATGTTGGCTGGGATGGCAAAAGCATCGGAAATATCAGGCCTGTCCAGAAACTTATGTAGCTTGAGCGCCCATTTCTGAATGTGCAGGCTAGGAGCTTGTGGTAATGGGCACACAGGTTTTCTACCGCGTTCTACCACTTGTTCAAACAGTTCGGAGAGCCCGTGCCCTTTCAGGGCAACCGTAGGAATGACTGGTGTTCCCAGCTTTTCGGACAGGGCACAAACATCAATCTCTACACCTTTGCGATGCGCTTGATCCATCATGTTGAGCGCGATGACGATAGGCAGCCCCAGCTCCGTCAGCTCCAGGGCCAGTTCAAGGCTTTGCTGCATCGAGCTGGCATCAATGACATAGACGAGTACATCAGGGCGGGAAAAGGGTGTTTCCGGTTCCTGCTGCTCGTGACGTGTAACCAGTGGGCGGGTATCACCCCAGAGCAGGTATTTCAGCGATTCCAGATCATCGCCGCAGAGGTTGCGCAGCCCGTGGAGGTTGGGCAGGTCTACCAGGTGAATTTCATCCGCGCCTATCTGTACCGGGCACTCGGCGTAGGGTTTATGGGTGCCGGAAAGCTTGCCTGTGCGATAACGGGTGCTGGCAACGGCATGGAAGATGGTGCTTTTACCACTGTTGGGGAGGCCGATAAGTGCAACGCGCAGACGATTTTCGCCGCGATATACGTGATCGTGCAGGGTGATCGGTTGGCTTGTCGCTGTCATCTGTTGATTCAAAACAGATTCACCCTGATAATGGGTGACAGCAAGTCAAGTTCTATGCTGATGCGTGATCAACTTGCGATTTTCATCAGGGTGCAATACGCTCATATAAACAGGACTCGCTTTTTCATGCGGAGAGCAGGAGTTGTATTCACGTATCGGTATGAATTGAAGCGCTAGCCGGAAAAGTTACGGAGATGTGATGGATTATAGCTTCCTCAGTGATGCTCTGATTGTTCTGACTGCAACCGTTACGGTTGTGGTGTTGCTGCTTCGTATGGGGTTGCCTCCTATACTCGGTTATCTTGCAGTTGGCGTGACGGTAGGCCCCTATGGGTTGGGACTGGTCTACGATATTGAGAATATCAGAAATTTTGCTGAATTCGGCGTGGTGTTCCTGCTCTTTACGATAGGCCTGGAGTTTTCCATATCGGTATTATCGCGCATGAAGGCCTCGGTGCTAGGTCTGGGCAGTGCGCAAGTCTTACTGACCGCAGCCTTGGCTACGGGACTGGCACTTTTTTTCGGTCTGACGTTGGAAAGCGCACTGGTGCTCGGAGGGGTGGTGGCGATGTCTTCAACCGCATTGGTCACCAAGCAGCTGGCAGACCAGGTGGAGCTGCATACGCGGCACGGCCGAAACAGCCTTGGTATTTTGCTGTTTCAGGATCTGATGGTGGTGCCATTTCTTATTCTGGTTGCAAGCCTTAGTGGAACAGCTGGATCTGCATCGACACTGACTGTGCTCTCAGCTTTGGGCGAAGGGCTATTGGCCTTGTTGCTTATTTTCGGACTCGGCCGCTGGGTACTCAGGCCGCTGTTTCGGGAGGTCGCCAGGTTTCACTCTGCTGAGTTGTTTACGCTGACGGCGCTGTTGGTTGTGCTCTGCTCTGCCTGGATCACACATCAGATCGGGTTGACCTTTGCCCTGGGAGCTTTTCTTGCCGGCGTTATGCTCAGTGAGACCGAGTTCAGGCATCAGGTCGAGTCGGAAATCAGGCCGTTCCGGGATGTGTTGCTAGGCCTGTTTTTTATCTCTGTAGGCATGATGTTGAATGTGTCGATATTTCCTGGTTTCTGGCCCTATGTGCTGGCGCTTCTTGCCGCGCTCATCATCTTCAAGCTGCTGCTGGTTGCCGGATTCTGTCGCATGGTGGGCTGGAACAGTTCGGTATCCATGCGAACAGGCTTGATACTGGCGCATGGCGGGGAGTTTGGCTTTGCAATTCTGATTCTTGCTATGGATGGAAATATTCTCCATCCGGATGAAGGACAGGTTATCCTTGCTGCGATGTTGCTGAGCATGGTGATTGCACCGATTATTATACGCTATAACAGCAGGATTACAGCACAGTTGTTACCCGGATCTATGGAAAGAAGTAAGAGGGAGATTCGAGAGCAGATTATTGACCGATCTCATTCACTGGATCATCACGTGATTGTGTGTGGTTATGGCAGAGTAGGCCAGCACTCATTAAGCCTTTTGATCGAGCGGAATGTCCCATGTATGGCGGTTGATCTGGATTCCGAACAGATACAGAAGGCTGTGGTCAAGGGAGATCCTGTCTCTTACGGCGACGCAGCAAGTCTGGAGCTGTTGCATGCCTGCGGTTTGGAGCGGGCATCCGCATTGGTCGTAAGCATGATCGATTTTAGCACGACGATGAAAATCATTTCGCGTGTGCGATCGGTATCCTCAACGATCCCTGTCTTCGTCAGGACTCGCAAGGAGGATCATCTTTATCAGCTTTATCAGGCCGGGGCGACAGAGGTGATCGCCGACAGCTTCGGTAGCGATGAGATGATCACTACCGAAATGCTCAGCAGGTACGGGGTTGTGGAACCAGGGGTTTGAAGGTGTGTGCCTTATGCCTGCAGGAATAACAGATAGAGGTAGCCTGCAAAACCACTGGCCAGTACGCCGCCTTCAAAGCGGCTGATGACGCCGCCTCCCTGACGACGCAGGCCGAATGAGACCACAAAAAGCATAGCCGTAAAGCCAAGCATTATCGGGAAGTCGCGCAGCAGTGCTTCCGGGGCATACTCACCGGGGTGAATCAGGGCAGGCATGGCCAGAACGGCAAGGATGTTGAACATGTTGGAGCCGATTACATTGCCGATGGCCAGATCGGCTTCATTTTTCAGGGCGCCGGCAATGGCGGCAACCAATTCAGGAAGGCTGGTGCCGATAGCTACGATGGTCAGACCGATGATCAGGTCGCTGACTCCGAAGAAATGGGCGATTTCCACCGCGCCCCAGACCACCATGCGAGAGCTGACAATTAGCAACACCAGTCCGACTATGAACCACATGGCGGATTTGGCCATGCTCATCTGATCAGGGATTGATTCTGTGAACTCCTGAACCAGAGGGTCATGTCGGTCTTTCATGCCTACGCGAGTGAGCCAGATGAGCATGAGAACCAGGCCTGTGATCAGTATGATGCCGTCGATGGAGCTTAGTTGGCCATCGGCCATCAGGGCAAAGGCGAGGAAGGTGACCAGAAACAGTACAGGCATTTCACGGCGCAGTGTCATGGATTTCACCGAGAGTGGAATAATCAGGGCGGTGATACCGAGTACGAGTCCGACATTGGCAATATTGGAACCCAGTACATTACCTATACCCAGATTGCGGTTGCCGTCGAGGGCTGCCATCGCAGCAACGATCATTTCCGGCAGGCTTGTGCCAAGACTGACAATGGTCAGGCCGATAATCATCGGCGGCACACGCAGGTTTTTGGCGACAGAGGCGGCACCATCAACAAAACGGTCTGCGCCCCAGACCAGCAATGCGATGCCGGCAACCAGGGCTGTGATCGCGAGCAGCATCAGGAGGCCTCGGTCAGACGTGTATATGCCTCACGGTATTTCTCGGATGTTTTTTTCATGATCTCTTCCGGCACTTCAGGTCCGGGGGCCTGCTTGTTCCAGTCCAGTGTTTCCAGCCAGTCGCGAATGATCTGCTTGTCAAAGCTTGGAGGGCTCACGCCGGGCTGGTATTCGGCAACAGGCCAGAAGCGAGAGGAGTCCGGTGTCAGCACCTCATCGATTAATGCCAGTTTGCCATTCTGATCGAGGCCGAATTCAAACTTGGTGTCGGCAATGATGATACCTTTTTCCAGTGCGAATGCTGCTGCTTCCCTGTAGAGCTGCAGGCTTACATCTCTAACCTGTGTGGCTAAATCAGTGCCGATGATGTCACGCATGGTCTCAAAATCGATGTTTTCATCATGTTCACCAACGTCGGCTTTGGTGGAGGGGGTGAATATGGGCTCAGGCAACTGGTCAGCCAGTCCGAGTCCGGCGGGGAGCTCAATGCCGCAAACTGAACCTTGTTTCTGATACTCCTTCCAGCCAGAGCCGATCAGGTAGCCTCGCACAATGGCTTCGATCGGTAGTGGCTTCAGGCGCTTTACCACGATGGCATGCTCTTTTACACGGCTGTACTCCTCCGCATCAGTAATTGCCTGTTCAAGCGGCATGTCGGAGATATGACTGGGGATGATATGGGAGAGTTTTGCAAACCAGAAGTCTGAAATGGTGTTGAGCACTTGCCCTTTGCCCGGAATTGGCGTGGGCAAAATGACATCAAAAGCTGACAATCGGTCGGTGGTAACAATCAGAATATGATGATCATCAATTTCATACATATCACGGACTTTGCCACTGTGTAGTAGCTTCAGGCTTTTGATATCGGCGTTTAACATTGCTTCCATGTTGGTTCTCCGAGTGAGCGTTTGAACTGTGAAAGCGGCGAAAAATGCCTGAAGCTGATGATTCACTCAAGTTGAATTTTGATGGCTGGTGCTCAGGAGGGGCTTGGGCGCTGTCACATTTCTGTCACATTTATGTGCATAGTATCGTAATCTTGTCGTTTTCAGGGGCCCCCAGATGAAACTGATGCTTGCCGGACTTTTGTCACTATGTCTGTTCTTTTTTCCTGTTACTGCTGGTGCGGCGAGTGGAAATTCTGGCGTGGATTCTATGCAGAATCTGAAGATTGTGTTGACCAAGCTGAAAGAGACGACCTCTTATATTCGTGATATTGGAGAGATGAAGTCCATGGGCATGCCCGAGTCTGAAGTTGCGCGCTTGAAAGATGCCCTGAGTATGAAGATTAAACAATTAACGGATGATGCGATCTATGCCATTCATAACCTGTGAGGCAGTAATGAAAGCTGTACTGAAACAAGCTCGATTGAGACAAGTCGTAGTGAAACTTATGATGCCTGTGTTACTGCTGATGTCGGTTTCTCTTGCGCATGCTGATGAGCATGTGCGTTTGAATATTGCGGCATTTGAGAAGCGAGATCCGGGTTTTGAGTTCGAATCAATTATCACAGGCACTCATGCGCAGATGTTTGAGCAGATGCAGGGTAAATCGGATGTTATATTCTTTAACCGTACACCGGTGCTCCAGGATAAGGATGTAATTAATTTACAGCTGGATGCGCTGCGTATGGCCGAGGGGAAGCTGGCTAATGGAGGATTGAACTGTCAGTTCAGCTTTGACAACGAGTCCGATGAAGATTCTCAGTTCTACTCTATCGCAGGCATGTGTACCCTGATGTTTGCTGAGACAGAGGGTACGCGCAAAGTGCGTGCCTTTGTTAAGCGCACGATGCTGTCTGATGTGAGTTATGGCATGAATGTCTGGATGAAGGTTTATGAAGACAAGAAAGAGGGTGTGGCCATTTACGCGGATGTTGATCCGAAGTAGTGGATGGCGTGCCTTCCCTCGAAGGTGGAGTCCAAGGGCTGAGCTCTGCTTGCCTGCTTCTTCATCAAGAATGCTTAAGCATCTTTATGTGTTCTGTTCTGTTCTGTTCTGTTCTGTTCTGTCATAGTTAGCATGGAACTTGCTTGTGGTAGAGGGCTGAGCTGTTAATAGGCCGGAGAGGAAGGAGGCGTTGTGCATTTAGATCCCATGATGATGGATATAACAATCGTTTTGTCTCTGGCGCTGGCGATCGGCTACCTGACTGTGCGGGTGGGGCTGCCGATTGTTGTGGCCTATATCGTTACGGGTATTATGTTAGGCCCCTCGATGTTTGCTGTTATTGATGATCACAAGATGGTCGTCAGGGTCGGTGAAATCGGGGTGGTGATGCTGCTCTTCTTTGTCGGCATGGAAGTCTCAATTCCCCGGCTGATGGAGAGGTGGCGCATCGCTGTCATTGGTACTGCAGCACAGATCTCCATCAGTGTTGTCGCTTGCCTGGCCCTGGTCTGGTTTTTTGATCTGCCGGCCAGCCTTGGTATCCTGTTTGGCTTTGTGATCTCCCTCTCCAGTACTGCGGTGGTTCTGAAAGAGCTGCAGGACTCCGGTAAAATGGATCGCCCCTTTGGTCAGAATGCCATCGGTGTGTTGCTGGTGCAGGACATGGCCATTGTGCCTATGATGATAGTACTCAGCCTGATGGGTGATGCCGAGGTGAGTGCGACTGATCTGACGAAGCAGGTCCTGGGCGGGCTTGGTATATTTGCACTCGTTGTGTACCTGATGAGAACGGGCATCCTGCAGATCCCTTCGTTTCTTAAGGGGGGGCTGGAAAAACGGGTGCTGCTGGGGCTTTTGTTATGTTTGGGGGCGGCTACACTCACAGCATGGCTGGGGCTTTCACCGGGTCTGGGAGCATTTCTCGCGGGCATGGTGTTGGCATCAAGTGATCAGTCTGACTGGGTGCATGAGCATCTGGAATCAGTATATGTTATTTTTGTCATGATCTTCTTCCTCTCTGTGGGGATGATGGTGAATGTGGATTACCTGCAGTCACATTTGTTACTGGTCTTTGGTGCGACCATGGCAGTATTCTTGTTTAATTCGGGTGTGAATGTTTTTGTGATGCGTGCGCTTGGCGAAAGCTGGGAGCAGGCATTGATTACCGGGGGGCTGCTCAGTCAGATTGGTGAATTTTCCTTCCTTCTGGCGACAGTTGGTGTTTTTGCCGGTATTTTGTCACCGGAGCTGCATGAGTTGACGGTCATTGTGATTGCCATGACGCTGCTGTTCAGTCCGCTCTGGCTGATGTTGACCAAACGGATCGCACGCAGGCATGGTGCTTTGCCTGAACCTGAATAGTCTTTAGGCTTGCGGAGCCTCTGGTTCTCGCGCCATTTCGGCATGGGTTGTATCAATAGGTGACTGCAGGGTTTTGAGTCGGGCGGATGTGAATAAGGATGGGTTTGCTATGAAGCGGATGATTTTGATGATGATCGTGATCTCTGGGTTGTTACTTCCGGGGCTGGCTTTTGCGTCGGCCGACGCTGGGGTCTCCCCTCTGGATTTCACAGCGACCTGGTTCGGTATCGTTTCATTGATTATTTTTGTATTTGCCTATGCGCTGGTTATCGGTGAAGAGACTTTGCATCTGCGTAAGTCCAAGCCTGTTATGGTTGCTGCCGGTCTGATCTGGATACTTGTTGCGGTAGCCTTTAACTCTCATGGCGATACCACTACTGCGCATAAGCTGGTTCAGCACAATGTCCTTGAATATGCGGAACTGTTGCTGTTCCTGCTTGCAGCCATGACCTATGTGAATACAATGGAAGAACGCAATGTGTTTGCAGCTCTCAGAACCTATCTGGTTTCAAAAGGACTGTCGTTAAGGACAATATTCTGGCTGACGGGGCTTCTGGCTTTCTTCATCTCCCCCATCGCGGATAACCTGACCACTGCACTGGTTATGGCTGCTGTAGTCATGGCAGTGGCTAAAGATAATGTGACCTTTGTCTCTCTCGGCTGCATTAATATTGTTGTAGCAGCCAATGCCGGCGGCGCATTCAGCCCCTTTGGAGATATCACGACCCTGATGGTGTGGCAGAGTGGCCAGGTTCATTTTCAGGAGTTCTTCGCGCTGTTTCTTCCTTCGCTGGTGAACTGGCTGGTGCCTGCGGCGATTATGGTGATGTTTCTGCCTAACTCTATACCGGAGCGTGTGACCGAAGAGGTTCAGGTGAAGCAGGGCGGCTTTGTTATTATAGCAATGTTTCTGCTGACGATTGCTATGGCGGTGACGTTCCACAGTGTGCTTCATCTGCCATCCATGCTTGGCATGATGACAGGTCTTGGTCTGTTGAAGTTCTACGGTTACTGGTTGAAGAAGTCCGAGTTTACCTACGAAGAGTCTTTTCAGGGTAACACCCAGCTTGATAATGCACCCAAAGGCCCCCCCTTCGATATTTTCCATCAGCTGCAGCGTTCGGAGTGGGATACGCTGATGTTCTTCTATGGCGTGATCCTTTGCGTGGGCGGCCTGGGGGCACTTGGTTACCTGAACCTGACCTCGCAACTGATGTATGATCAGATGGGGCCGAGCTGGGCGAATATTCTGGTTGGATTCCTTTCTGCCATCGTCGACAATATTCCTGTGATGTTTGCTGTGTTGAGTATGTCTCCGGAGATGAGTGTGGATCAGTGGCTGCTGGTGACATTAACGGCAGGTGTGGGCGGCTCTCTGTTATCAATAGGCTCAGCGGCAGGTGTGGCGCTGATGGGGCAGGCTCGCGGAGCCTACACCTTCTTTGGTCATCTCAAGTGGGCCTGGGCTATTTTTCTGGGTTATGCCGCATCCATTGGCATGCACTTCTGGATATCGGGCATGAATTTTAGTTAAAGGGCTTTGTAATATGCGACTGCTGCATACTATGATCCGGGTGGCTGATCTGGATTGTTCGATTGATTTCTATACCCGTGTGTTGGGCATGAGGCTTTTGCGCCGTAAGGAGTATCCCGAAGGTGAGTTCACGCTCGCTTTTGTTGGATATGGTGAGGAGTTTGACACATCTGTGATCGAGTTGACCTACAACTGGGAGGTTTCCAGTTATAATCTTGGTAGTGGTTTTGGCCATATTGCCATCGGTGTCGAAGATATACATAAGATATGTGATGAAATTCGTGGCGCTGGCGGTACTATCTCCCGCGAACCGGGCCCGATGAAGCATGGGACGAGTGTCATCGCCTTTGTGAAAGACCCGGATGGCTATGCTATTGAGCTTATTGAAGGGCGTTGAAGCCAGGCGTGTTCGCCTGATTTAAGGAATATTTACCTGAATCAGAAAAAAACTTTGCATTAGGCCTTGCTTAATCGCTTCAGGGACGCTAGAAATCGCGCCCTTTAAAAAATGACGGAGAAATGACGTGAAAGCAGACATTCATCCAGAGTATCTCGCATCCAAGGTAACTTGTTCTTGCGGAAATACATTTGAGACGCGCTCGACCAAAGGCGACATCCACGTGGAGATTTGCTCCGCTTGCCACCCGTTCTATACGGGTAAGCAGAAGATTGTCGATACTGAAGGTCGTGTTGAGCGTTTCTACAAGAAATACGGCAAGCCTGCGAAAGCTGCGTAAGGCTCGGAGTAATATATGTACGCTGTAATTAAAACTGGTGGTAAACAGTACCGTGTTCAGGAAGGTGATGTCCTGCGCGTTGAGAAACTGGATGCCGAAGCCGGTAAAGAGATAACATTTGATGATGTGCTGATGGTGGGTGAAGGTGAGTCCATTAAAGCTGGTACTGATGCTGCAAGTGCATCTGTAACCGGTGTGGTAACTGAGTCCGGCCGTGGCCAGAAGATTGTAGTCTTCAAAAAACGTCGTCGTAAAAACTATCGTTTGACCCAGGGTCATCGCCAGAGCTTCACCTCTGTGCGTATCGACTCGATCAAGGAGTAAAACCATGGCACATAAAAAAGCAGGTGGTTCCAGTCGTAACGGACGCGATTCCAATTCCAAGCGCCTTGGCGTGAAAAAATATGGCGGCGAAGCTGTCATTGCCGGAAATATCATTGTTCGTCAGCGCGGTACTAAAATCCGCCCGGGTGATAACGTCGGTTGTGGTCGTGACTATACCCTGTTCGCACTCACTGACGGCAAGGTTGAATATTATAAAAGTGCCGGTCGTACAACTGTTCGTATTGCTGAATAACAGTTTTGGATCGAATCTGAATCATGGGGTGCGCTTGTCGCACCCCTTTTTTTTGCTCCACAGATAGAGCACTGAGATCACAGGGTAAATCCATGCAGGAGCCTCTGTTTTCAAGATTCCCCTTTGCGTATCTGTGGTAAAAAAAAGATTGGCAGATCGTTGCTTTTGCTTAAAAGTGGCACCACATAGGACAAAGAGATTACAGGGGAAGTTCCCTGCGGGAGTCCCTGTTTCTCAAAGTTTTTCTCTGTGCTCTCTGTGGTGAATAGATTGGCAGATCGTTGGTTTTACTTAAAAAGAGTGGTGTAATGCAGCATGCGTTTTATTGATGAAGTAAAAATAGAGGTGCGTGCCGGTAATGGTGGCAAGGGTGCGACCTCATTTCGGCGTGAGAAGTATATTCCCAAGGGTGGCCCCGATGGCGGCGATGGTGGTCGCGGCGGCCATGTTATTCTTGTGGCCTCTCGAGACAAGAATACCTTGCAGGAGCTCTATCTGCGCAAGCGCCTGATAGCCAGAAATGGTGAATCGGGAAAGGGTTCTAACTGTCATGGTAAAAATGGCGATGATATCATCATCGATGTGCCGATAGGTACGATCGTGAAAGATGAAGATGGTCGCACGTTATCCGACCTGTCGGCCGCCGGCGATCGTTATTTTGTCGCTCGTGGCGGTGAAGGCGGCATGGGAAATGCGCGCTTTGCAACCAGTACCAATCGTGCTCCGCGTTATTCACAGCCGGGGCTGGAGGGTGAGCAAGGTATTCGTTTTCTGGAGCTCAAGCTGATGGCTGATGTTGGTCTGGTTGGTCTTCCCAATGCCGGTAAATCGACCTTGCTATCTCATATCTCCAATGCACGGCCCAAGATTGCCGATTACCCTTTCACCACGATTAAGCCGATGCTTGGTCAGGTATTCATGGATGATGGTGATGGGTTTGTTGTGGCCGATATACCGGGGTTGATTGAAGGTGCCCATGAAGGCAAAGGGCTGGGGCACCGCTTCCTGCGCCATATTGAACGCACTGCTGTATTGCTACATCTGGTTGATGCGGCCTGTGAGGATGGTAAACCAGTATCTGAACAGATCGAGGAAATAAACGGTGAGCTGGAAGGCTATGGCGATAGCCTGGTTGAAAAGCCACGTCTGCTGGTATTCAATAAATCAGATGCGCTGCTGGATGAGGAGCGCGAAGCGATAGAGGCTGAGATTATTGATACACCTTACAAGGTGTTCTTTGTTTCTGCTGTAACCGGTGAGGGTATCAAGCCACTGTTGTGGTATATATACGAACAGGTACTTGCGATGCGTAAGGCTGCGTCCGATGCTGCAAGGCAGGTAGATTTTGTAGAAGACGCATTCGGGGACGGAGATGATTCGATCCAGGTCTGATTTAACACGGTCAAAACGCGTGGTGGTAAAGATCGGCAGTTCATTGCTTGCCGATGCGCAATCAGGTGTTTGCCAGGGGGTGATTGACCGGTTGGTCGATGATCTGGTTGGTTTGATGGCCGATGGCATGGACGTTGTGGTGGTGACATCCGGTTCCGTAGCTCTGGGGCGTGTTGATTGCGGCTGGCTTGATCGGGAGCTTTCTGTGCATGAAAAGCAGGCGGCTGCCGCTATAGGTCAGCCAAAGCTTATGGATGCATATGCAAAGGCCTTTGCCCGTCATGGTCGTAGTGTCGCACAGATGCTGTTGACCAAGGATGATCTTCGCAATCGCCGTCGTTATCTTAATGCCAGCAATACCAGTGAAACACTGTTTTCTGTGGGGGCAGTCCCCATTGTAAATGAGAATGACACGGTTGTGGTGGCTGAGATCAAGTTCGGCGATAATGATTCGCTGGGCGCGTTGGTCAGCCTGGTGGTGGATGCCGATCTGCTGGTGATGCTCACGGATGTGGAAGGCCTGTTCGATAAAAACCCGGTCAAACATGAGAATGCCAAACGTGTTGATGTAATTCAGCACCTAAATGAAGAACATATTGCCATGGCTGGAGATGCAGGATCCTCCTTCGGGACGGGCGGCATGGCTAGCAAATTGATGGCTGCACGTGTGGCGACGAAGAGTGGTGTCGCCGCGGCAATTATCAGTGGTGAAAAGCCCGGAACTTTGCGCAGGCTGATGAAGGGTGAAGATGAAGGTACGCTGTTTTTGTGCGGTGTGGATCGGCAAACCAGGCGTAAACACTGGATTACTGAATTGTTGCAACCTATAGGTGAACTTAGTGTCGATGCCGGTGCGGCACAGGCGCTGTTGAAAGAGGGGGGCAGTCTCCTGCCTGTTGGTGTGAGAGCAGTTGAAGGTGTGTTTGATAAAGGTGACTGCGTAGAGATTGTCGGGCCCGAAGGTCTGATTGCTCGTGGCCTGTGCAACTATACGGCTGAAGAGATGCGTCTGATTATGGGTCATGCCAGCAGTGATATAGAAAGCATACTTGGGTTTCACGATTTCACCTCGGTGATCCATCGTGATAATCTGGTATTAACATCAGACGCTTAAGGGTGCTTTAAACCGCAGGACATTGAAGTACGGAGATAGAAATGGAAGCAGATGCAGTAACCATCATGAATACATTGGGCAGCAATGCGAGAGCCGCTGCAAAAGCAATGCGCATGGCAGATACCAGGGTAAAGAATGAAGCATTGCTTCTGGCTGCAGCGGTGATCCGGCGTGAGATGCAGGAGATTATTGCTGCCAATGCTCTGGATATGAGAGCCGCCGATGAGAATGGGCTGGATGATGCAATGAAGGATCGTCTGCTGCTTAACGGTGATCGCATTGAAGGCATGGCTGAAGGGCTGGAGCAGATAGCGGCACTGCCGGATCCGGTTGGTGCCGTTGACCATTTGCGCTATCGCCCGTCGGGCATTCAGGTGGGGCATATGCGTGTGCCTCTGGGTGTGATTGGCATCATCTATGAGTCGCGTCCGAATGTAACGGCCGATGCGGCAGCGCTCTGCCTGAAGTCCGGAAATGCGGCAATCCTGCGTGGTGGTTCTGAAGCGATACACTCCAATCGTGCTGTGGCTGCCTGTCTGCGCCGTGCGCTGGTGGACTCAGGCCTCTCACAGGATGCGGTACAGCTGGTGGATTCAACAGATCGAGCTCTGGTTGGGGCGCTGTTGAAAAGTGAGCAGTATGTTGATGTGATTATTCCACGTGGTGGCAAGTCTTTGATTGAGCGTGTGGTAGCAGAATCCCGCGTACCTGTGATCAAGCATCTGGATGGTATCTGCCATGTTTATATCGATGCTTCAGCCAAGGCCGCGATGGCACTGAATATTGCAGTGAATGCAAAAACACACCGTTATGGTGTGTGCAATGCTATGGAGACACTGCTGATTCATCGGGATGTAAAGGCCGAGGTGAGTTGCGCGATCATTCAGGCCATGCTGGATAAAGGTGTGGAGGTTCGTGGCTGTGAGCAGACACGGGCTCTGGCTGAGGGAGTGGATGTGAAAATAGCCACGGATGAAGATTGGGCTACGGAATACCTGTCACCTGTCTTGTCTGTGCGTATTGTTGATAGCCTTGATCAGGCAGTCGATCATATTTCTGAATACAGCTCTGGCCATACTGAAAGCATAGTCACCGAGAGTTATGAGGCAGGCCAGCGATTCCTGCGTGAAGTGGATTCAGCATCTGTGATGTGGAATGCCAGTACCCGTTTTGCTGATGGTTTTGAATATGGATTGGGGGCCGAGATCGGCATCTCCACAGACCGTTTGCATGTGCGCGGGCCGGTAGGACTGGAGGGGCTGACAACACAGAAGTGGATTGTGCTCGGTACGGGGCAAGTGCGATCGTAAGAGAGAATCCAGCGCTGATGAATTCACCACAGAGTACGGAGGGTGCAGAGAATGGATGGTTTGTCTCTCTGCTCTCTGTGTACTCTGTGGTGAAAACTGCATCGCTTTGAAACAGGTCGGTCTGTTTGGCGGGTCATTTGATCCACCTCATCTTGGCCATGTGGCCTTGGTACAGGCAGGTCTGGATATGGGGCTGGATGAGGTCTGGGTGATTCCTGCCCATCCTGTTCATCGCGAACTTTCAGGTCTGGCCGATGGTCAAACACGCAAGGCCTGGCTGGACAGGGTCTTTGCAGGGCATAAGCATGTGAAGGTGCTCGACTGGGAGGTCAGTCAGCAGCAGCCGACACCTGCAACAGACACGTTGCGCAGGTTCGGGTGTGAGTGTCCGAACATCGTACCCTGGTTGATGCTGGGTGCAGATGCGTGGGCCGGTCTTGATACATGGCGTGAATACCCGTCTCATCTGGAGCTGTGTAATGTTGCGGTCTTTGCTCGCAAGGGGATGGAAGCAGTGCCATCCCATGCAGGCTGGCAGCAAGTGCTGTTGGAGCGCTGGTTTACCTGTTCAACGCCGGGTCATTGGTGTTTTGTGCCGGTGGAGTTGCCGGATATTTCGGCAACCGTAGTTCGCAGTAATGCGGAGTCAGGTCTGTCGCTGCTCGGGCTGGTGCCTGGGGTCATATGTAGTGATATTGAAGAAAATTATACGACTGTGAAGGAGAATATGTGACACAGACAGTGGAAAGAGATGAAAACTTTGAAGCCATGACAGATGCACTTGTTGAGGCTCTGGAAGATAAAAAGGCTCAGGATGTACTGGTTATTGATGTGCGTGGTCGTTGTGATTTTACCGACCGCTTTATCATTGCCAGTGGTGGTTCTGATCGCCAGCTCAAGGCACTTGCGAATTCTATCGGGGAAGTTGCTCATCGGTATGACTTGCCGGCAAAAACAGAAGGGCTGGAGGCCATGGAGTGGCTGATTGTCGATCTTGGTAATGTTGTTGTTCATCTGTTTGTACCGGAAGCCAGAGAGAGCTTTCAGCTGGAAAGGCTGTGGAGTGCACATAAGGCGGAAACCGACGCATCGTGAAACTGCGCCTGTTGGTCGTTGGTCGGGGATCAAAAGAGCTGGCCGATTTTGAAGCCCGCTTTATTGAGCGGCTAAAGCCCTTTGCGTCATGCACGGTGATTGAGCTTCCCGAAGGGCGAGGTAAGCAGGTTTCTCAGCGCAAGCAGGAAGAGGCCAGGCATATTCTCAAGCAGGCTGGCCGCGGCTTCATCCTGTTTGATGAACACGGTTTGTTGCATGGCAGTAAACAATGGGCCTCTCATATCGGTCGCCTTTCAGCCGATGCACAGCTCGATTTTGTGATTGGTGGCGCCGATGGTGTGAATGATGCTGTGCGCAAGGAGGCTGGGGCTTGCTGGAGTTTGTCAAAACTGACACTCCCGCATCAACTGGTTCGAGCGCTGGTTCTGGAGCAACTTTATCGTGCATTTACCATTATCCAGGGACACCCTTACCACCGCGTATGATTAGTCTGCTTCGGATTCTGACGATATTGATGGCTGTGACATGGATTCCATGCACGACAGGGATGGCTGTGGCCGCTGGTCAGCTTTCAACAGAGCAAAAAATCGAACGCATCAAGCAGGAGCGGAAAAAGCTGACCGGGATTAAGCGGCAGTTGGAGAGGAAGCTGGGCTCGATTGGTAAAGAACTGAGAGGGCTGGATTCGGCTCTTGTTAAGGCGCGAAAAATCACCCGTGCTGCACGAGACAAAGTGCGGGCAACGGATAAGAGGCTTGCCAAGCTGAAGACCGAGTCACGCACTCTACAGAAGCGAATTAAAGCCTTAAAACAGACCATGCTCGATCAGGCCGCTGCTGCCTGGCAGCGCAGCTCCCGGGCTTCCGAATGGATGGGTGTTTTTACAGGTGTGCCCGTCGGTGACATACCTCATCGCCGTTACCTGTTGAACAGGGTGATGGACTCCCAGGCTGATGATCGACGCCTTTATGCTGAGTCGGTAACCGAGCTGGCCAAGGTGGAGCGTGAGCTGCAGCAGCAGCGCACAGAGCTTGAGTTATTTCGCCTGGAGAAGAGGAAGTCTGAACTCGCACTCTCTTCCCGAGTGGGTGACAAACGCAAGATGATGGAGCGCGTTCGTAAAGAGATGCATAGCCAAAAGGGGAAAGAGAAACGGCTTGCACGTGAAGAGAAGGCTCTGCTGAGGCTGCTGGATGGCATCGGTCAGGATGAATTGCTAGCTGTTGATAAGCCGGCGATTGGAACACAGCAGAAGGTGCGCAAACGGAAAGGGCGCCTTCAATGGCCCATGCCGGCCCGGCTTGTTGCAAGTTTCCATTCACGTCCACGGGCGGGGGCACCGCGACTGCAGGGTGTGCAGTTAAGGCCGAAAAACCGTGTGAAAACGGTGAAGGCCATGGCTGCAGGTCAGGTACGTTATGCTGACTGGTTTGGCGGATATGGTTTGATGACCATTGTGGATTATGGTGATGGAGTACTTGGTGTTTATGCACACAATAACCTGCTGTATAAACAACTGGGGGACTGGGTTGAAGAGGGCGAAGTTATTGCTGATGCCGGTAGTACCGGTTGGGTGAACAAGGTAACACTCTACTTTGAGATTCGGGACCGTGGTAAAGCGGTAAATCCGAAACGCTGGTGTCGCCGCTGATAGACTGGCATCCTGCAGCTTGAAAAGTGACTGCTGTGCTCGTGTCATGGCTCACTGAGTCCGGTCTGAATATCATGATGCTCAGGCCATCTGAAATGGAGAACAATATGTCTTTGAAGTTGCGTCGAGTTTTACTGGCTACAGGAGCGATAGCATTGCTGGCTACAGGCGTAATGGCCTGGCAACCGGGAACAGGCTATCAACAGGCTAGTGCTGCGACCGATTATGAACAATTACAGAAATTTTCCCGCGTGATGGACTTGGTGCGGCGCGCCTATGTGGAAAATGTTGGTGATGAGAAGCTGATCGAAGGCGCATTGACCGGTATGCTCTCCAGTCTTGATCCACACTCTACCTACCTTGATAAAGAGATGTATAAACAGATGACTGTGGATACCAAGGGTGAGTTCGGTGGTCTGGGCATCGAGATCTCCTCGGCTGAAGGTGGCATTCGCATTGTTTCTCCGATTGAAGACACGCCTGCCTATCGCGCTGGGGTGAAAGCTGGCGATTTGATTATCAAGATTAATGATGAGCTGGCGCGGGATATGTCGCTTCCTGAAGCCGTGAAGAAGATGCGGGGAAAGGTTGGCACCAGCATTATGTTGACCATTTTCCGTAAAGGTGCAGATGCGCCGCTGGAAGTAAAAATCATACGTGCAATTATTAAAGTTAAATCAGTGAAAAGTGATCTACTGGCGCCGGGGTATGCTTATCTGCGTGTAACCCAGTTTCAGGAGCGCACAGGTGCCCTGCTGAAAGATCAGATTAAAGCGATGAAAAAACGGGCTGGTGGTTCGCTGTCCGGGGCTGTGCTTGATCTGCGCAATAATCCGGGTGGGCTGTTGAATCAGGCGGTTGAAGTTTCCGACATGTTCCTCGAAAAGGGCAATATCGTCAGTACCAAGTCACGTGCGGGCAAGAGCCTGTCGTTTGATGCGACCAAAGGTGATGAGCTGGATGGATTGCCATTGATTGTGTTAATCAATAATGGATCGGCATCGGCATCCGAGATCGTTGGCGGAGCATTGCAGGACCATCATCGTGCTGTGCTGCTTGGTACCAAAAGTTTCGGTAAAGGTTCTGTGCAGTCGGTTGTGCCGCTACAGGATGGTACTGCCATCAAGGTGACTACAGCATTGTACTATACGCCTAGCGGCCGTTCTATTCAGGCTACCGGTATCGATCCTGACATTGAAGTTGAACAGATCATCCACAAAGCCGTTGAGACTGCAGCCAGTAAGGTTCCTTCGGTATCCGAGAGAGATCTGAAAGGACATCTCTCCAATGGTAATGGCAAGGCTCCGGCCGCAGCCAAGGAAGATCATGGGGAAGATGCATCTGAAGCGATGCATGAGCGTTTAAAAATAGATACGCAGCTACAGCGAGCGCTGGATCTGCTTAGAGGTCTGCACGCTCTGCAGGCAGGGTAATTCACTGCTCTTGAAGTGATGAATGTCTATGTCGCATAAAAGAAAGCTGCCTCTGTGGCTGGTCGTGTTACTGTCACTGCTACTGCTTGTGCTGTTGGCAGTGATGGTTTTGAATCAGGATACTCCTGCGCCTGCAAAGCATGTTGCGATTCCGGATGCACAGGCACCGGTGGCCGAGGAGATTGAAAAAATCCTCGCAGAGGATGACCGTTCTGTTGCTCCCCTAGCCGTTGAGCCAAGGGCAGAGTCGGGAATCGCCTTGATTCTTGATGATGCAGGCTATGATATGGCCGCTCTGCAACGGTTATTGGATCTTTCGGTGCCAATTGCGATCTCAGTGATTCCGGATGCACCGTATGCCAGAGAGTCGGCAGAGCTTGCACATCAGTCAGGGCAGGTGGTGATGCTGCATCTTCCGATGGAACCAAGTACTGCCAGATACAGGAACAGCATGTCAGCCTCTTTTTTGCATGAGCATATGAGTGTGGATGAGTTGCGCACCACCTTCCACGACAACCTGAGAAAAGTTCCCTATGTAGAAGGTGTGAATAACCACATGGGCTCATACCTTACCCAGCTTGAACAGCCGATGCGTGATGTCATGCAGCTGTGTCGTGAACAGGGACTGTTTTTCGTGGATTCCAAAACCAGTGCAAAAAGTGTCGCTGCAGAGCGCGCGGAAGCCGAGGGCATTGCATGGGCATCACGGCAGATTTTTCTCGATCACGATATCGAAGAGCAGGCGATGCTCAAGGCATGGCAGCGTGCCCGGCGTTGCGTGGAAAAAAAGCGACGTTGTGTAGTCATTGCGCATCCACACCGCGAAACATTGAAGTTTCTGGAAAAACATCTGACCCGGGATGACGCATCCAATATGCTTTCGGTGAAACGCCTGCTTAGTCCTGCAGTTTCGGTGCAGGTTAATCAGCGTGAGTCCGCTGGCCCGGAAAAGCTGTTGTAGTGGCCGCATTACGCAAATACCTGCTGGCTGGTATTGTTGCTCTTGCTCCGATACTGGTGACTGTGGCGCTGATGAACTGGTTGATTGAGCTGTCTGACCATGCGCTTGCGCTATTACCTGAACCGTATCAACCCGAGATGTTTATTGGTATGAATATCCCGGGCCTGGGTATTATTCTGGCACTGTTGGCTATTATTGTAATCGGTGCGCTGACCACACATTTCATCGGTTATCACCTGATGCGTCTGATTGACCGGATCATGGGGCGTATTCCTCTGGTTCGTTCAGTTTATAAAGGGACCCGACAGCTGCTCGACTCGATCTTCAGTGACCATTCACAAGCCTTTCAGAAGGTGGTTATGGTGCCCTTTCCTAACAGAGAGAGTATGGTCATAGGTTTTGTGACAGCAGAAGCACCGGTATCAGTAACGGGTGAGGGTGAGCGGCGGGTCTCTGTTTTTATCCCCTCTACCCCGATACCGACAACAGGCTGGCTGTTGTTCGTTGAGGAAGCAGAACTTAAGACGCTTGATATGAGTGTTGAGGAGGGCATGAGACTGGTGCTTTCCGGGGGGATGTTACCAGCAGGCAGCGAAGAAAGGCATGTGCCGTAGTCAACAGGGCTCTTGTTCCTTAGCTCAATACCGTTACGATGCTGGTATGATGGGAAAAATTACTTGTCTACTCCTTTTTATGATCTCTGTTCCGGTTTTTGCGGCAGCTCAATCGGCCACGGTTGAAGCAACGAGCGTCAGCGAACAGGACCTATCAATAATCACCCTTCTCAAGGAGAAGGTAAAGGCGAACCCTGAAGGCTATCAGGTCTGGTTCCAACTGGGTGTGACTCAGGCTAAACAGAGGCAGTATAATGATGCTATCAAGTCCTTTAACAGAGTCATCACCCTGCAACCCAAGCTGGCTGAGCCGCATAATAATCTGGCGGTAATCTATAATGAGCTGGGTGATTTACGCGCTGCGGTGAAAGAGCTGGAGACCTCCCTGGATCTGAACCCGGGTTATGGTACCGCTCACGAAAATATTGCGGATCTCTATGTGAAACTTGCAGCTCAGGCCTATAAAAAAGCGCTGGGCAGAAACGACAGTGTTTCACTGCGTAACCGTTATGAACGCCTGCTTCGGATTCATGATGGTGGTGCAGCTCCACTGAGTGTTGCCGCTACCAGGATGCCAAAAGCTGAAATCAGCCAGCCTGTGAAGGTAGTTGCAAAGAGCGCGCCTGTAATAGAGCCGGTCTGGCAGCGTGCTCCGGAGCCTATGGTTGAAGAGGCGGGTTCGAGTGCTCACAAGCAGGTTCTTGAAGCGGTAGAGGCGTGGCGCAGCGCCTGGAGCGCACAGGATCTGGAAGCCTATTATGTCGCCTATGATGACAGCTTTGATCCGGGTAAACGTTTTAAAACGATCGACTCCTGGAAAAAATACAAAAAGTCTGCCATCAGGAATAAAAAATTTATCAGGGTGGAACTGAAAGATATTGTTATCTCACCTCAGCGGAATGGCCTGATAAAAGCTGTGATGCTGCAGAACTACAGTTCAAACAGTTACAAGAGCGAGGATCGTAAAGAGATCATTTTCAAAAGCAGTGATGCGGGCTGGAAAATAGTTCATGAAACCTCCATGTAAAAGCCTGCTTGTTCTGCTGTTCAGCCTGTCTCTGACGACGCAGGCATACGCAAATACGGATGAGCTGGATTATGCTTCTCAGGTGTTAAGCGAAGGCACACACCAGATGGTGCGCGGGATCAGCGATCAGGAGCGTACCATACTGCTGGCTACGGCAGCCCTGAATTCGGACAAGCCAGAACAGGCGCTCAATCATCTTGCTCTGGCCAAGAGCAGGGACCCTCTGGTGGCACTGCTTGAAGCTGAAGCGCATCGCCAACAGGCTGTCGAAGCCATCAAACAGGCGGGTGAGATATTTTCCGATGATAAGCAGCAGATATTGCTTGCTTCTGCTGATCTGGGGCGAGGCCTGGGTGAAGCCAATGCGCGGCTGCACTCCTTTATGGATAAGTTGAATAATGTATCAGGCGACCCGGTGGATATACTTTTGCCGGGCACTGCGGTTAGCAATGTGTTCATGTTCGATAAAGCTCTTAATCGTATGTATCTGTATGAATCTGATGGAAATGGCGGTTTGAGAAAGATTGCCGATGAATACGTTGTGACCGGGTCAGTGAAAGGCGATAAGCAGGTGCAGGGTGATGGTAAAACACCAAACGGCATCTACCGCTTTATTAATAAATTGCAGGGTAAGGAGCTAGAGGCACGTTATGGGCCTGTGGCTTTTCCTATCGATTACCCTAATGAACTGGACGCATTACATCAGAAGAATGGCTACGGAATCTGGCTGCATGGCTACCCTGTCGATGTGTTGCGCAGGCCGCCACAGGACACCAGGGGCTGCTTCTCAATCTCGAATAGCCGTCTGGTTGAGGTGGCCGATCATGTGACTCTCAAGCGGAGCTGGGTCATCGTCGGAGAGAACCTGGAGTTTGACAGGCATGAGAAAAAGCAGGCTCTGCTTGAGTCGGTCCGCCGCGATATTGAAGCATGGCGTAGTGACTGGGTCTCATTAAATATCGATGCCTACCTTTCTCATTATCACCGTAACTTCCGTTCCGGACAACGGGATCTGCAGGCATGGCGTTCCTATAAACAGCGTGTCAATGCCAACAAAAGTTTTGTAGAGGTGACGTTTTCCAATCTGACGTTGATGCATGATCCGAATCGTTGGGATGAAGGTGAAATACTGGTGGCCGAGTTTGATCAGCACTACAGCTCAAGTAATTATACAGATCTGGGGCGAAAACGCCTCTATCTTGCACGCGAATCGGAATCGCAACCGTGGAAGATTCTACTCGAAGAGTCGTTGTCGCAATGAGTGATAAACATGATGTAACCAGTGCAGATGACTTTTCATCGCGCCGTTTTCAAAAGCTGGCAGATGAGAACCGTGAACTGAAAGCTTATGTGGCTGAAGTTATGCAGCGCTTGCGTCAAAATGAGCGACTGTTTTCGCGCATGTTTGAACTTGAATCTCAGGTGCTGATGTCCACAGACCCTGAAGATCTATGCTTTACCCTGTTGAGGGGACTACGCTCAGGTTTTGAACTTGATTTTGTTCGTTTCTGGCTGGATAGATCAAGCTTTATCGGTGGCCACAAGCTGGATTCCCTCTCTGAACGTGACCTTGTCTGGGTAGAAAAAGATGAGATCCAGCAGATGGGCCTCTCGCGTAAGCGTGCATGGCTGGTGCAACTGTCACCCGAAAGCACTTTTGAGTGGCTGGATGCGCAGGATCAGCATATCGGTTCGATTGCACTGCTCACTCTGGGTGAATTGGACAAGCCCTTTGGTGTGCTTGGTGTGGGTTCAGTAGATAGGGAGCGTTTTGCACCGGATCAGAGTAGCGACTTTCTGCAGCATCTTTCTCAGGTGGTAGGGCTTACCCTTGAGCATGCGGTAACACGCGAACATCTGGCCCGCCTGTCGGTTACCGACACTCTGACCGGTTCTCATAATCGCCGCTTTTTGCAGCCGCATAGTCATCAACCGCTATCACAATGGTTCGGGCAAACCAAGGTTGCCTGCCTGTATGCGGATGTTGATCACTTTAAACCCTTGAATGACAGGCTTGGACAAGAGGCTGGAGATGAGCTGTTACATGGTGTTAGTGCGGCCTTGCGTGAGCATGTACGAGCCGATGACCCTCTGATTCGTATGGCTGGAGATGAGTTTGTACTGCTATTGCCGGGTTGCTCGGAAGAGAAGGCACGCGAGATTGCCGCATTGGCAGTAGAAAGTGTTGCAAACATTTTGCTTAAAAATGGCGAACGCAGCAGCGTCAGTATTGGCGTGGCATTTTCCCCAGCCAAAAAAGATATGGCTGTTAAAGCTCTGATTACTGCAGCGGATCAGGCGATGTATGTCGCCAAAGCGCTGGGTGGCAACCGCTTTGAAGCCGCTGAACCTGAAACTGGTGGAGATGAGGGCTGATCTCAGCCTCAAAGAGGCAGTTTCATCCTTTTTGTGTGAATTGGCCGATGTTCGGCTTGCATCCGCTCATACGGTGGCCGCCTATAGACGCGACCTTTCCCGTTTTGTTGAGCACTGTGGTGAAGCTGCAGCTCTGGCTTCGATTACCCGAACGCAGGTACAGGACTGGCTTGTGGCTTGTCACGCAGAGGGACTCGCCGCATCCACGCTTGCCCGTCGTCTTTCTGCGCTATCCAGCTTCTTTGATGCGGCAGTCAATGCCGAGTGGTGTAAAACCAATGTGGCTGCCGGCGTGCGTCCTCCCAAAATGCCCAGGCGGCTCCCTCGTACGCTGCCACCTGAGCAAACCTCGGCACTGATGGGAGCAACAGATCGAAGTAGTGAGGCCCGTGATTTAGCACTTGTGGCTGTGATGTACGGTTGCGGCTTGCGTGTATCGGAGGTGGTTGCTCTCGATCTCTTGGATATAGACCTGTTCCAGTTTGAATTGAGGGTGTTGGGAAAGGGGCGCAAGGAGCGTATCGTGCCGCTGCCTGAAGGGGCGGTTCAGTATGTGCAGGGCTATCTGGCTGAGCGTGCCGCTGATCATGAAGTGCAGGCTCTGTTTCTCAATAACCGTGGTCATCGATTGTCGGTGCGCAGTGTGCAACGGATGTTAAAGGAGAGGGCTGTTCAAACCGGTGCTGATGTGTCGGTCACACCACATCGGTTGCGCCACTCATTTGCCACGCATCTCTTGGCCGGTGGTGTTGACCTGCGGGCGATACAGGAGCTGCTTGGTCATGCATCCCTGGCGACCACGGAGCGCTATACCCACCTTGATATCGCCAAACTCACCGAAGTTTACGATGAAACCCATCCGAGAGCCAAAAAAAACAGGGGATGATGCAGCGGTCCTGAGGCTATTGGCTGCTGTCATGGATCAGCTGTTTTCTACGATGGACTCCAGGCGAGTGAGGGCAAGCAGCAGGCGCATGCGACGAGACTCGGCGCGTCGGGCCTCGCCTGGCTTTTGCTCTGATTCAAACCTCTCATAGGCATGGGTGGAGAGGAATGGCTTCATTTCCGGCCATAACGGATGCTCATACCAGAGTTTCTTTCCAGCACGTAGATACTGTTTATCCGGTTGTTCAAGCAGCTGGGTAATGGCCCTGTTCTTTAGCATAGTCAGACGGTGCAGCCAGGCTTTTCGTAAATTATGTGTATCATCATCATCGCCCCAGTCAGGGGTTCGAAGCGGTATCTCAAGGTGTTCGATGGGTAACAGTTCAAGGCAAACCTGGCTGGCTTTGAGGCACTGCTTCAGTGGTCGGCCCGTGGATGATGCCAGATGCAAGGCACAAGCCGACTGCGACAGCACAGGCATCGCCGCCATATGCAGTGCCTGCTCTTGATTGAGTTCTGAAATAGATATGCTATCCATCAATTCGGAGAGGTTGCTGCCGGCAAGTTTGGCAATGCCCATCTCGCTAATTGAGTGACGGAATCGTGTCAGTCCCTTCTGTTGTTTGTTTACCCATGCCATATCCAGCTGTTCAACAGGGCAGAGTCTTAATAGCTCCTCGGCAAATAGCATCAGTTTCTCCTGCAAAACGCTTTGCAGATCCAGGATGATTTCCATATCGCTGCCAGAACTCCAGATAGCTTCATGCAGCGGTGTGGCATCGGTGACTGTTTCAGTGATCAGCAGTGCTTCAATAATATCGCTAACCGAAACATCCAGCATGGTTTGAAGGTGGTGGACGGCAGAAAGGCCAAAGCGGTTTACAATATGGTTGCTTGCCTGGGTATGCATGATTTCATCTGCCAGAGGATGCTGGCTGTATGATGCTCCGTATCGTTTGTGCAGATCGGATGGGAAATAGCCACGCAGCAACAGCTCCCCGAAGGAGCTGTGCTGAAAGAACGACTGGGCTGAGAGCTGACTATGGATGCGGTTCTTTTCCTGCCCCAGTAGCACTGAGAGTTGGGGTCGCAGAGACAGTAGCTTATTGTCCATGATTTTGGGTGCTATAGATTCATCGAGCCAGCCCTGTTCTTGCAGGCTATTGCGCAGACGCTGCAGACGTGGTGGATGATGTATGGCATCCATCTCTGCCAGTGTTAATACGCGGGACTGCAGGCGGTTATCAGTAAGACATAACTCGGTAACCTCATCAGTCAGGCTTTTCAGCAGCTGATTCCGTTTTTCAAAAGATAGATGTTTGCCTGTGGCGGATGAGAGCAGAACCTTCAGATTGACCTCATGATCGGACATATCCACACCGGCTGAATTATCCATGGCATCTGTGTTGACTATGCCGCCCGCCAGCGCGAACTCGATTCTCGACTCATGCGTGAAGCCAAGGTTGCCGCCTTCACAGATCACTTTACAACGCAGCTGGCCTGCATTGATGCGCACAGAGTTATTGGCTGGATCACGAACCTGGGCATGGGTTTCAGAGCTTGCTTTGACATAAGTGCCGATGCCGCCGTTGTAGAGCAGGTCAACCGGTGCGCCGAGTATGGCTTGAATCAGTGCTTCTCCGGATAGTTTTTTTTCCTCGATGCCCAAGGCTTTGCGTACAGGCGCTGCCAGGCTTATGTGCTTGGCACTGCGCTCGAAAATACCTCCGCCGTTACTGATGATCTGCGTGTTGTATGCATCCCAACCACCCAGGTTGGCGAATAGTCGTTTGCGTTCAGCAAGGGCAGTGATGCTATCGGGTTGGGGATCAAGAAAAATGTGTCGGTGATTGAAAGCGGCGATCAGCTGCAGTTCGGGGTTTAACAGCATACCGTTGCCGAACACATCGCCGCCCATGTCACCAATCGCAACACAGCTGATTGGGTCGCTGTAGGCATCAATACCTGACTTGGCAAAATGGTGAGCAGCACAGACCCAGGCACCGCGAGCGGTGATGCCGACAACCTTGTGGTCGTAGCCATAGCGGCCACCGCTGGCAAATCCGTCATCCAGCCAGAACCCGGCCTCTTGTGCCTCTTCATTGGCATCATCGGAAAAGCGGGCCGTGCCTTTATCTGCTGCAACAACCAGGTAAGTATCATCAGCATCAGATTCAGGAATGCGGATGCCATCGGGTGCATGAACGGCTTCACCAACCCTGTTATCGGTCAGGGTCAGCAGAGTGCGAATAAATGCACGGTATTGATTCAGAACAAAAGCAGGCCCGGCACCATCACGCACAACAAAACCACCCTTGGAGCCGGTAGGCACGATCAGGCCATTTTTTACAATCTGAGTGCTCATCAATTCCAGTACTTCGGTACGGAAATCTGCGGGACGGTCAGAATATCGCAGACCACCACGGGCAATCGGACCTGCACGCAAGTGAACACCCTCCAAGTGTGTACCATGTACAAATATCTCTCTGTAGGGATGTGGAGTTGGGGCAAAACTTAGCAATCGAGGATCAATCTTGATGCCAATAGGAGCTCCGTTCTTGCGAATGAATGCGTTGGTGCGCAGCGATGCATCAATCAGTTCGGAGAGTGCCCTGAACCATCGGTCATCGGAGAGGCTTTCTACATGTGTCATGGCCTCATGAAATGTTTCGCGGGCTTCAGCAATAAATGTTTCGGGCATGGCAGGCAGATGCCGGGCTGCAAACAGCTTCTGCAGGGCCGAGGTTGCTTTGGGGTGGCGCAGCATCATGTCGGATAAAGGCAGTTTGGCTGCATCCGGCATCAATTGAATCAGATGATTGCGCAGGGTGATGAGAATAGCGATCTCATCAATATCAAGGCCTGAAAAAACGGTTAGTGCATTGATCTGATCGTGGTCGGCTTCATTGTTGAGTACCAGTGTTAGCCCGCGCCGGAGTCGAATGGCGTCCTCTGTTACCAGATGACGCGGGGAGCGGCAGGTTAGTGATGAGATATGAATGCAGTTGTTTTTGGCTTCCGAGGGGGCTGTGTGCTGAGGGTCTTTGCCGAAAGCGATGACAGCCTCCTGCTCAGGATCCAGACCGAAGGCACGAATAATATCAACCAGATTTCCTAATGATGGTGTCTTGAGTGAATAGATGCGCAGCTCTACCTCGTCGCCGGAGCTCTTGGATTTGGATGAAACATAAACACGTGTACGTCCGGTTCTGAGAACACGTTCTCGCATCTGTAAATCGTGTGTGAACTGGGCCGGTGGAAACAGCTCCTGATAAAGAGGCGGGATCGACTCGAGTTCTTGCAAAGTACTGGGAATATCCAGGTTGTCTGCATGTCTGAGTACTTCGGCTCGTGCAATATCCTTCCAGAATACAATGCAGTGGCGAATCAGCTCATCCAGTTTCCTCTGCTCAATGGCGGGGCTGGCCTGATCTATGCCTATGATGATGATGCGATGGGGACCAATGCCGAAGGAGTCATAGCCGTGAGTGATTTGTCCTGCCTCAGCAAGGCTTTGAAGCAAGTGTTTCATGACACCTGGTCCGTAGCGCTTGGTTGTTAATGCGATGATCAGCGTGTCGAGATTACCCGATATTGACGGGACCAGGCGTGCAACCAGCTGCATCGGGCCAGCCAGATCGACAATCTCTTTCAGGGGACCCAGCCAGTTTTCTGCCTTTGTAGCCATCAGAATGCGTTTGGGCATACGGTCGAACATGGTACGAATCTCGCGCCGATAAAAGGCGGAGTGTTGAAGCAGGTCATCAGAAGCAAGGGTGCTCCATTGCTCCTCCATAAGTGGCAGGTGGCTGGCGTTTGCAAATCTGGCGCTGCGTGAAAAATGGCCGATAATAATGGCTTCTTCAATGTCACCACAGGTGTTATGCCAGCAGATGCGAACAACCTCGGTTCTGGCTGCACTGTAGATATAGTATTCAGTTGCACTTAAATTGAGCCAGGAAAGTCCGGGCTCCGTGGCTCGGGGGGTTGTTTTGATCTGTTCGGAAAGCTGAGGTGCAATGCGTGACATCACGCGTTTGTTTCGGGTCAGACCGAGCCGGGTGTTGCCATGCTTGATACCGAAAAACAGAAAATGATTGTCGTTCATCCAGTCAAGCAGTGCTGCAGCCGGACTGTTGTCAGGCATCAGCTGGGCAATGCAGTGGCCGATACATTGTTGCATAGCGGCATGATCATGAACGGAGAGGTCAACAGCTTGCAGGATGGCATGGATATCCTTGGTCAGAAGCTCAGGATTCGGAGTGATGGTTGCGGAAATATGCATGGCAATGAACATGAAGTTCTCTTCGTCGTGCATGTCAGGTTTGCGCAGTTCAAGATCACAGCCATCGGCGCCACACTCCATCTTGGCAACCATGGTTTGCTGTCCGATGGGCTGGATGCCACTGCGTAGCAAATAGGATCGGACAGCATCAAGGTAAAAAGCCTGATCAGGACAGCGAATCGTGATGATATGACGGTGAATGTTTCCGTGCGTAAGGGTGCGCGAAACCATGGCCACCTGTTTGCTGTTGCCTTTTGGCAACAGGCTGAGCAGATCCTGTACCAGTGCGGCCAGTAATCTGGGGTGGGCTGCTTCCATTCTGTGTTGGCTGCGTGCCTGCTCAAGCAGGGTGATTAGCTGATCACGAAGTATGCGCATAGTCATAGTGTAACTCTTTTATTATCAGGCTGTCGAACATCTGTTGTGGATTCGAATCGTACTCCGAGGTTGTGTGAACCCTTTTCATAAAGGGCCGATTTGACGCAGGGGCTGATTTTGTCTTTTATAAGGTAGGGGCGATTGAGTATGGATAACAGCGCTAAAGGGCATCGCCAGCGGTTACGGTTACGTTTTCTGACCCATGGGCTTGACGGTTTTCATGACTACGAGGTTCTTGAATTGCTGCTTACCTATGTTGTTCCGCGCGTTGATGTGAAACCGATTGCAAAGTCTCTGCTTAAGCAGTTTGGCACACTGGCAGGTGTCTTTGATGCCACTTTTGATCAGCTCTCACAGATGCCGGGAGTAGGTGAAAAAGGGGCGCTGTTTTTGAGTTTGATTCGCCGGATTGAACTTCGCTACCTGGCTTCAGACCTGCCCGGAAAGCAGCTGTTTGATCGGCCGGACCGGGTCAGGTCATATCTGCGATTACTGGTGCAGGGGCGTGGAATGGAGTGTTTCGGAGCGCTGTTCACCGATCAGCAGCACCGGATGATCAGTGCCCAGATTATGTTTGAGGGTACGGTGGACCGTGCAGCAGTATATCCACGCAATCTGATGAAACGGGCGCTGGAGCTTGATGCCAAAGGTATGATTCTGTTCCATAATCATCCCGGAGGTACAATGAAAGCGAGCCCTGAGGATATAGCACTGACCGGCCGCATGATGGAAGCCTGCAGGCCGCTGGATATCAACATACTTGACCATTTTCTGATAGCAGGAACAGAGGTGCTCTCCTTCAGGGAGAATGGTTGGTTTCCCATGACATAATCTATTCCGTGTGCGTATGACCGGTTTTGCAGGCTCGGGCCAGAAAGTCCATGTGATCAATGCCAAAGAGAAGTTCGCTGCGGCGGCCGCTTCGCGGGTGCAGAACGAATGTCGGGACACCAAAAGCACCGGCCTTTAGGGCAGCGAGGGTATTTGATTCAAACCCTTCATCTGCTTGTTTTAGCCACTGTTGTGGCAAGCCTTTGAGTTCGAAGATGTGTTGTAGCCACTGCTGATTCCCGGGATCAACAGATCCGCTCCATAAGGCATCGAAGACAGCGAGACTGAATTCAGCTCTATCCTTTCCCTCAAGGGCGCAGCTAATACGTAAGGCCGCTCTGCTATCAAAGGAGCCGGGGCGAATCATCTTTAATGGCACATCCAGCCAGAGGGCCCAGCGTTTTAAGTCCCGAAGCGAATAGATCGCTTTGCTCTTGATGTTGGCGGGAGAGGTGTTGCCTGAGAGCTTTATTAATCGTGGAAGGTTGACCGGTAACCAGTTGAAACTGACGGCATGTTGTTGTTCAAACAGCTTGATTCGGGTTGCTGCCAGATAGCTGTAGGGGCTGATGAAGTCGAAATAGAAATCGATGGTCGGTTTATTCATGATGACTGACATAACCTATTGGTCTGATAGCAACTGTATTTTTGATGCGCGTACATACCTTGCCATCGACCCTGACATATTGCATGGAAAAGCAGGGGGTTGATTTACCATGTTCGAGCAACTCCAGGCCGATCTGTTTGGCTTGCTCTTCGCCAAAATCAAAGTGCAGGGTTAAGTCGGAGTTGCCTGTCCTGATGAAATCAATTTCGAGCTTCTTGGTTGCAATTCTGTATCCGGGGAATCGTTTCAGACAGGCCAAAGCCGGCACCGGGTCAGCAAGACTGGCTTGATAGCCGCCGAACATGTTGCCGGCGGCATTTGCTGATACCCAGTTCAGTGGCAGGAGTATGCGTGCGTGACCCCATGACTCTCCCAGTTCCAGCATTTTTACACGCATCATGAAATAGGGGGGGAACAGCTCAAATCGTCGTCTGTCTGACAAGAAACGTAGCTTTTTCAATGCATGCTCACGGTTTGGCATGACAATTCAATATGCCCTGTTTGTGCTGTAAGATGTTGATTTTAATATTAGTATCTCCTGGGAACCCTCTATGGATCTACATGGGCGCTGTAGCAAGCGATCACTTCGAACGTAGGTTTCTTTTGTAGACCTGATATGCTTCCTTGATGAGTATCAACTTTCAGCATGAAGCCCCATGTCCTATTGCCAGCCTGCTGGAGTTAATGGGTGAGCGCTGGTCATTCCTGATTATAAGGGATGCATTCTATGGTGTCAGGCGTTTTGATGGCTTTCAGCAACATCTGGGTATTTCTAAAAAGGTATTGAGTCAACGACTCCATAAGCTGGTGGAGACAGGTATCCTCCAGAAAGAGCTGTATCAGCAGCGGCCGGATCGTCATGAATACCGGCTCACAGCAAAAGGGCAGGATCTGTTTCCTGTGTTGATGACTATGATGCGTTGGGGTAATCGCTGGCTGGTAAAGGATGAGCAGAAGACCGTTGAGTTGCAGCATAAGGATTGTTGTGAAAAGGCTGAACCCAGGCTGGTCTGCAGTGTTTGTGGAAAGCCGATGACGCCAGGCCGGGTGCAAGCTGTTCCCGGGCCGGGGGTCAGTCGTGATGTAGTACAGGAATTCCGTAAGATCATCAGGAAATCGGAATATAAACCCGATGTCTGAGAAAACAGCGAGGATTCAGGTGTTGGTCTGCTATAATTTTATATAACTATAAGGCGTTTACTAGTTCTGATGAACAGCGTTTTACGATAGAGAGGTTGATATTGGGGCAAGATGATCTGAGAAAACAGAATGAACGGCTGCTTAAGACACTGGAGATTAGCCAGTTGATTGCAGGCGAATTGCAGTTGGCACCACTATTAAACCAGGTGATGGATTTAACCCGGACGATTATGGATTCGGAGAGCTGTTCGCTATTCCTGTACGATGAAAAAAACGAAGAGCTGGTGTTTAATGCCTGTGCAGGTGAAAAAGAGGATCAGCTCAAGGAGATCTGCCGTTTGCCGCTAGGCAGCGGTATCGTAGGCTGGTGTGCCGAACATGGTGAAACTGTGCGCGTGGATGATGTCTATTCCGATCCACGTTTTGTGGTTGAGTTTGACAGGCAAACAAAATTTACCACCCGCAATATGATCTCGACTCCACTGTTGGTACGCAACAAGTTGATCGGTGTATGTCAGATTATTAACCATATACATGGTGATTTTTCGGAGTCCGATGAGCAGTTGTTGGAGTCACTGGTGCCGATGATTGCTATCGCCATCGATAATGCGCGTGCGCATCAGCGTTTACTGGATCGCGAGCTGTTTCAACATGATCTAGAACTGGCCAAATCGATTCAGGATTCATTTTTGCCTGATAGCCCGCCTGAGGTCAGAGGTTACGCTGCTGCATTTCATATGCATGCGGCTTTTGAAGTGGGTGGTGATTTCTATGATGTCGTTCAGATGCCGGATCAGCGTATTGCCTATATCATCGGTGATATTTCCGGCAAAGGCGTGTCTGCAGCGATGGTCATGTCCAGTATACTCAGCGATCTACGCATGGAACTATCATTTGGCGGTAGTGCAGCCGAGATTCTGGGGCGATTCAATCAGGCGCTATGCCACAAGGCACAGAAGGGCATGTTTGTCAGTATGGTCTTAATGGTTCTGGACCCGGAGAATCATCGACTGGAGCTGGCAAATGCGGGCCACCCTCCTCCGGTTCAAATCCGGAAGGAGCGGATCTGGCAGCATAGTGACGCTTCCGGGCCACCTGCAGGTATAGTTTCAGATATCAGTTATGATTGCGAAGCACTGAACCTGGAAGCCGGTGAGATGATCTTGCTATATACCGATGGCATTACCGAAGCGCGCAATGCAAGCTGTGAAATGCTGGGAACGGGCCGTTTGATGAGCTGGCTGGATGATGCTCCGGACTCTGTGGATGCCTGTATTGAATATCTGATTGATAGTCTCAGTCATTTTACCGGTGAAACCGGACAGAATGATGATATTACCCTGCTGATGCTGGGCCGAGATTAGGTTTTAGAGCGCAGGCAGTTTTCCGGTCTCGTAAATCTCCTTCAGGGCCGAGACCGTTTCAGCCGATGCCCAGGGTATTGTGCCTGCGATTTTCTCGACCACGATACCGTCCCGGTTGAGAATAAATGTTTCCGGAAAACGAAAGGACTTGAAAACAGGGGAGGCAATCTTGCTTCCACCCTTATCCCAGAACATTGGAAAACTGACTTTTTGTTCTGTAACAAAGCCTTTCACATCTTCAAGGCTGTTATCAACGGAGAGACCGACAACCAGGAACTTGTCAGCTGGAAGTATTTTAGACAATCGAACCAGATCGGGCATCTCCTGACGGCAGGGTGGACACCAGGTAGCCCATGCATTGAGTACAACGACCTTGCCTGCAAACAGCCCCCTGCTGTCGATCATCTCGCCATTGAGCGACTGCATTTGAAGCGCTGGCATCGCAGCTCCCTTGCTGGCAGCGGCTTGCTCTGAATCTGAACTGCATGCTGTAAGCAGCGTGGCCGTCAGTAGTGCGGCAAAAATGTTGAAGGATTTCCATTTCATATCTGTGTCCTTATTTGTAGCTATTGTAAATCTTGCTGTTGCCCTGCTTGTCGAAGCTTAAAACGTCATAACCTCGTGGAGGCAGTCCCTCTTCCTGCATGCCAGGCGACTTCATCGGCATGCCAGGAGCAGTCAGTCCATAGATTGCGGGCCTCTCCTTGAGCAGTCGTTTGATATCATCAGCAGGAACGTGCCCTTCGATAATGTAGCCGTCAATGATAGCTGTGTGGCAGGAAGCAAGTCGTGCAGGTACGCCGTGGGCTGCTTTGACACTTCCCATATCATCACTGATTTTTTGCGTGACGGTAAAGCCTTCCGCCTTGAGGTGTTTGGCCCAGGCGCCACAGCAGCCGCAGTTCGGATTCTTGTATATAACTGCCTCAGTGGCTGAAATCTGTTCAACAGGATTACATGCAAGCATAAGCAGCGCGACAGATGCCAGAATTAGTTTTGTCCATGCGACTTTTGAAACAGAAATGCTAGCCATAATATCTCCTTATAATTTCGTCCGCTTCAGGCGCAATGCATTGCTGATCACTGAAACAGAGCTAAAACTCATGGCTGCTGCTGCAATAACGGGAGAGAGCAGCAAACCGGTGAAGGGGTAAAGAATGCCCGCAGCTACTGGCACACCGGCTGAATTATAGGCAAATGCGAAGAACAGATTTTGCCGTATATTCTTCATAGTTGCACGCGATAGCCGAACCGCTCGAACGATACCTGTAAGTTCGCCTTTGACCAGCGTAACGCCAGCCGATTCCATAGCCACATCGGTGCCTGTACCCATAGCGATACCAACATGGGCTTGTGCCAAAGCAGGTGCATCATTGATACCATCACCAGCCATAGCCACGATCTTACCTTCATCCTGCAACTGTTTGATCACAGCTGCCTTCTGGTCCGGAAGCACATCCGCCTCAAAGCGGTCGATCCCCAGTTTTGCAGCAACGGCTGCCGCAGTATTGCGGTTATCGCCGGTAAGCATCACCACTTCAATACCTTCTTCTCGCAACGCCTTGATGGCGTCTGGCGTGGATGCTTTAATCGGGTCAGATACACCTACCAACCCAGCCAAAGCTCCATTAGTAGCCAAGTACATCACCGTCCCGCCTGCCAACTGATGTTTTTCTACCATTGCTGCGACTTCAGCGATGTCGATGCCGTTCTCCTGCATCAGTTTTGCATTGCCCAACAGCACCGCCTTGCCGCCTACCCTGGCGCTTACGCCCATGCCGGTCACAGCGGTAAAGTCTTCAACGGCCTGCGGCTCAAGGTTCCGCTCTTTGGAGCCAGCGACGATCGCTTCAGCCAACGGATGTTCGCTGGCCCGCTCAATGCTGGCAGCAAGTATCATGACTTCGTTTTCAGTCACATCACCAACCGTCTGAACCGTGGTCAATTTTGGTTTGCCTTCGGTCAGCGTGCCGGTTTTGTCCACCACGACCGTATTCACCTTCTCCAGTATCTCCAGCGCTTCAGCATTTTTGATCAGCACACCGGCAGTGGCCCCTCGTCCAGTACCGACCATGATCGAAATCGGTGTGGCCAAGCCCAGAGCACAAGGACAAGCAATAATTAATACTGCTACAGCATTAACGATGGCGTGCGCCAAGCGCGGTTCCGGCCCGATAGATGCCCATACAGCGAATGCAATCAGGGCAATGACAATCACAACAGGTACGAAATAACCAGCCACGGTATCGGCCATTTTCTGGATTGGTGCCCGTGAACGCTGTGCATCAGCAACCATGTTGACGATCTGGGATAGCAGTGTGTCCGCACCTACTTTTTCGGCCAGCATCAATAATGATCCGTTTTCGGTGCCATACCAAGCAGAAGTTTGATTGCTTCATTGGTGCGCGATCGAGCTCTGAGTTCCAATACCTGACCGAGCAATACCAGTGCGATAATTACCGCAGCTGCCTCAAAATATACATCGACCTGCCCGCCCTCCATCTGCATAACTGGTGGGAAGACGGTAGGTACGAGCAATGCAACTACGCTATAGATCCATGCAACGCCGACACCGAGGCCAATCAGAGTGAACATGTTCAGGTTCCAAGTTTTCACAGACAGAGCCATACGTTCGAAAAATGGCCAACCGCCCCACAGAACTACTGGAGTAGCCAATACAAATTCAATCCACTGCACTGTGCCTATATCAAGGCCGGCAGGTAGCCATCCCGGTACAAGATCAGCTACCATAGCCAGTATAAATACCGGTGCTGCCAGAACCACGCTGACATTGAAACGACGGTTCATATTATCGAGTTCAGGATTTTCCTCTTCTGCTGCTACAGTGTGCGGCTCTAATGCCATGCCGCATTTAGGGCATGACCCAGGCTTATCGCAGACAACTTCCGGGTGCATAGGACAAACATATTCGGTTTTCCCGCTACTTTCTGGAAGACCCATTGGCTCAAGCGCCATACCGCATTTGGGGCAACTGCCGGGAGCATCCTGCTCTATCTCCGGGTGCATTGGGCAGGTAAATCGACCCATAGCATTTTCACTTGCCGGAACGTCAGGCTGGCTCTCCTTGTTGATATATAGAAACGGATCGTCTTCAAATTTGTGCAGGCATTTCTCGCTGCAAAAGCGATAACTGTTGTCGGCATGTTTGGTGCGGTGGAGAGATTCAGGTTTGACATGCATGCTACAGACCGGATCAATGGTGAAGTGGTCCGGATTAGCATCAAATTTTTCATGACAATGGCTACTGCAAAAGTGCCACTGATGCCCGTCAAATTCGGTGCGATGAGGTGAATCTGTTTTGACTTCCATTCCACATACCGGATCAATTTTCATGTCTTTCTCCTTTTGGAAAGAACACTCTCATCTTTAATCAAAGGCCCATGAGAAAAGTTTCTTTTGATTTAATTTTGTTCCTTCCAACAGCATCACAAAAAGGAGTGTTATCATAGATGCAAGTAACAAACCCACAGCTGGCCCAAACAACCAGAGTACACTTGCCTCAGCGCCTGCAGGCCCCATTTCAGCAGTGCGGAAGCCCATTAATATCCAAGCAGGAGGGTAAGCCAATGCACCTATACCAAAGGTCCACCCCAATACTCTCTTCCAGCAGTTTTTAAGTGACGTGAATGCTGTAATGAGAAGCAATGCAGCAGTTAGCACACCTAGCCCCATAAAATGGATATGACCGCGCAACAACCGCTGCATAGAATCCTTTGCCAGTGAGCCGGAGTGACTGTGCTGTCCTCCTGCAGTATGTGTCCCTGCGTTGTGTGTTTGCACTGGCGCATCGTGATGACCAGCCGATGTGCCAGCAGAATGCGCATGCTGGTCCATCTGAAGTTGGCTGTGTGCCTGCGTCCTAGCTTCCTGCGCTTCAAAGGTGCTATGCAAAGCTTCGTGCTGGGTGGCCATGTAACCTGCCCACAGTGCTCCGCTCAGCAGAGCCATTACTGCCATGATTAATCCATGGCGAACTGGATTAATGATGCTGTTCATGATCAGATCCTTGGTTTTCTATAACACTTGTCTGGTTGGATTCATTTTCAGGGAAGAAAACACCGCCGAAATGTTTTTCGCCATCGGGCGTTTTAAACAGAATCATCAATTGATGGGCTCCCTCATGGCCCAGGTCATAGCCAGCCATATACCAGTCACCCATTTTCGTTAACATTTTCGATTCGGATGTGCCGTTGGGATGTTTTACCTTTGAATTAACCGCCAGACCAGTCAGCGCTTTGCCATCCCTTTCTATTTTAATCATGGGGCTGACACCTGACTTTTAGAAAGTTAAGGTGATCTCGTGTATCTAAAGCATTGTAAACTAAGTGGAAATAAGCAGTTGGAACTAATGAAATACTTCA
>Ga0316202_10000392_pt1 | contig 51479 bp, 35 predicted proteins | sample 3monrhotite_MG_FD_204934 | JGI IMG/M metagenome (GOLD analysis project Ga0316202, IMG submission 204934) | Microbial mat bacterial communities from mineral coupon in-situ incubated in ocean water Damariscotta River, Maine, United States -... | ecosystem: Environmental > Aquatic > Marine >...
ATCAGCGCCGACGACCTGAGCCTAAAGCTCGGCGACAGCAGCCGCGGAGCCCACGGAATCGTGCTCCATCTAAAGAACCCGGACGAGATCGATACCCGAGGCTTGAAGGTCGGAAAATCGATCAAGTATAGTGCGCGCCTCGTCGACTACGACGAGCAGGGAGTCTTCACCGTCGATAAGGGCGTGGTAGAAGAGGACTGAAACTCAGCGCTTGTGTAGCTCAGTTGGTAGAGCACGTCATTCGTAATGATGAGGCCAGGAGTTCGAGTCTCCTCACAAGCTTGAGACCCCCGCACCTGCGGGGGTTTCTTCGTTGGTTCGCAGCGCTCGTCGCTCACCGACAGCCTCCTGCTGTCCACAGCCTGCTCGCCGTCTAGAGAACCGGTCTAGACTCGGCGAGTGAGCCTGCCCATAGACAGCATCCGTGAGGAGTTCGAGCGTCGCTTGGATGCGTCGAATCGGCTCGTGGTCACCGCCGAGACCGGCGCGGGCAAGTCGACGCGGGTCCCGGTCTGGCTCGCCGAGAGGATCGCCGAGCGAAGGGCCGAGGGTCTAATCCTCGTGGTCGAGCCTCGTCGAGTGGCCTGCCACGCCCTCGCGGAATACCTGTCTAGCCAACGCGGCGAGTCGGTCGGCGGCTACTTCGGCAGTCGGGTTCGTTTCTCCGATCGATCCGGGCCCCGGACCCGCGTGCTCTTCTGCACCCCGGGAGTCGCCCTTCGAATGCTCGCCGACTCGACGACCTCCCCAGCTGCCATCATCGTCGACGAGTTCCACGAGCGCTCCTGGCAAATGGACCTCGTGGTGGCGGCCGTGGCCAGTCTGCCGCGCTTTCGCGAGGTTCCGCTGGTCCTGACGTCTGCGACCCTCGACGCGGAGGCCGTTGCCACGGCCCTCAGGGCGACGACCTTGAACGCCACCGGACGGACCTTTCCCGTCGAGGTCCACCATCAGGGGACCTCGCTCGAGCCCATGGGCGAAGAGATCGGCCCGCGCGCAGCGGCCGCGGTCGAGCGGGCCCTGCGCGACCACGAGGGCGACGTGCTGGTCTTCCTCCCTGGCATGCGAGAGATCCGGGCCGTCGACGCGTCCCTGGGACGCCGCGGGGAAGAAGTCCTGATCGTGCACGGCTCCCAATCGCCCGAGGCAATGCGCCGGGTGTTTCAGAAGTCAGCGCGTCGGCGGATCTACCTCTCGACCAACGTGGCGGAGACTTCGATCACCCTCCCCGGAGTCCGCGTCGTCATAGACAGCGGGCTCGCCAAGACGCAGGTCCATCGCGGGGGGCGCACTGTGCTCGCGACCGTCGCGATCTCTGAGGCCTCGATGCAACAGCGCGCCGGGCGGGCTGGCCGCGTCGCCCCCGGCAACTGCATTCGGCTCTGGTCCAAGCGCTTCCAGCCCGATCCCTACCTGCGCCCGGAGATCGAGCGGGTCGAGCTAGACGACCTCCTCCTCCAAGCCGCCCAAGTCGGCCTCAAGGGCGAGGCCTTCGCAGGCGCGAGCTGGGTCACCCCTCCGCCGGACTTCGCCGTCCAACGGGCCCTGGCGCGCCTGCGCTCCCTCGCCGCCTTCGAGGGAGACACGCTCACCGATCGTGGTCTGAAGCTCGCTTCACTCCCCGTCTCCGCTTTCGAAGCCTCGCTCCTCATAGACTGCCCGCCAGCCATTGACGGGACCCTCTGCGACCTCGTCGCGATCCTGCAGACCGGCCGCCTCCTGCGCGACCTCCACGAGCTCGACCCTCGGGCCCGAGATCGCGTCCAAGAAGCGCGGGACACCCTGCTCGCTCGCGCGGCCGACGAGGTCACCACGAACATCGTGCTGCTTCGGGCCGGAGTCGCGGACACGCACCACCTGAGCCGTCGACGTCTCGCCGAAGCACGCTCGATCAGTCGGCAGCTCCGCGGGCTCGTCGGCGCGAGCGGTGAATCGACCCAGGGCCTCGCCGGCTGCATCCTGAAGCGGCTGCCCTCTGCGGGCTTCGTCCGGCGACCCAGGGCGAGCAAGGGACGAGGGCACTCCGAACCCTGGGCGAACGGCGAGATCGAAGTCCAGGTCTTCCCCTTCTCGCCCCTGGCCTCCGGAGTCGCCGCCTGGACCGCGAAGGCTGCGGTGATCCTCGAGGTCGATTGGTTGTCCTCAGCCAAGGGGGTCTACGGAGTCGGTCGCATGATCCTGCCTAGCGCACCCAAAGCGCTCGCCGCCGCCGGACTCGGCGAGCGGAGAGTCACGGACATCACCCTCGATCGGCGCCCCCGGGGTCGCGTCGAGATCTCGGCGACGCGAGAGACGCAGCTCGCCGGCGTGACCCTGGCTCAGGACGAGTCCGTGTTGGATGGAGCCGAGCTGCGTCAGGCCGTCGCCGGACTGATCCTCGAGAACCGACTCTTCAAGGGCGCCCGCGAGCTCGTGCGCGACGCTCTGCACGGCTGGGACGTGCTGGCGAACTGGAAGGGCGATTGGGTCTCCGAGACCCAGCGCGTCGCCAACCCGGCCCCGGAGCAGGTGGATGTCTGGCTGGCCCAGCGATTGGCAGAGCTCGGCGTCGAGACCTGCGAGGACCTGGAGCTCATAGAGAGCAGCGATCTGGTTCCAGACCTCGCGACAGAGACCGGGATCCCCGACTGGGAGTCGAAGCCGATCCTGCAGGCGCTTCCCCGGCTCTTTCACTACCAGGGCGGGACCTACTCATGCACCGTCTCCGCTCGAACCCAGACGGTCCTCCTGGAGCCTATGGACGCCAAGGCCAAGAAGGCGAAGGATCCCCCCCTGCGAGTCCTCCCGCGATTTCACGGGTTTCGCGTCACCTACAAGCAAGGCAGCCGACGGCGAAGGCTGCGCTAGCCCGTCGGCAAGGACGCCAAGCCCGAGAGACCCCAGAGCGGGAGCCACAGGGGCGCGCTGGCCCAGGAGAGCGGGAGCGCCAACGAGCGCAAGGTCACGTTGAGGGCAGCGCTCACCTTGGCTCCGGCTCCGCCCATGGGGCGCTCGACGAGCGCGCCTCCCACGACGTCGAACACACGCAGGGGCCGCTTGGCCCGCGGGGTATCGCGAAAGGGACGTCCCGAGATCCGGCCCGGGTTGAAGACCAAGACCGCGCGCTGGCCAGGGCCGCGGACCACGAGCGGTTGGTCTCCCCAGGAGTAGCTCTCGCCCTGTCGCTCGGCGAGCTCCTGCCCCTGGGCCTGCCAGGCAGGCAGGGTTGGATTCAGAGCGTCACGCGTTGACAAGACCGCCTGGGCCCGGTTACGTATCGCCGGCCCCTCGTCGTGGCCGAGGGCTCTGAGGAAGAGGGCGTCTCGGGTGGCAGGGTCTTCCGGCCCGAGGCGAAGCGAGACCGACTCGCGCTTCTGCTCGGTGAGGTGCGCCAACTCCAGGGTCAGCACGCGCTGGCCGTCTCGCAGGTAGATGGCCTCCTCGGTGAACCCCAGCCGCCTGAGGGCCCTGAGGGACGAGCCTGGAGGACGGCGGAGTCCCAGCTCACGCACTTCGCCTGAACCGCGCAGGATCACGATCCGCTCCCCAACGACCTCGCGAGGCCCCCTCCCCTGCGAGGTGGGACCTTCCTCGTAGAGGTGAAAGGCGAGCCAGTCTGGCCCGGTGGCGATCACCGCCCAGGCCTTGGACCCGGGCGTCCAGCTCACACGCTCGATGCGGTCGGGGTGGGCCACGAGGACCCGATCCCCAGAGACGAGGGCCGCCCAGGTCTCGGTCGCGTAGAGGACAGCCCAGGACTGCGCCGGGACGGGCTCGGGGGCTGGGCCGCCCTCGCGAGCTTGGACGTGCAGCTCGTCTCCCTCGACCCAAGTGAGCAGCTCAGGCGTGATGGCGTAGCCAGGTCCCCAGTCCAAGCCGCGCTCGATCACCCTCCGACCCCCACCCGAGTCGATGGCGACCAGGTCGCCGTCTTGGAGGCCGTAGAGGGTCCCCTCCTCGTCGAGCACGCAGTGGCTGAGGACCTCGTCGTGGTAGCTGCCAAGAGGCCAGGTGGCGAAGTCCGAAACACCTGCGGCCTTCTCGGCCCAGCCGACCATCGCGCAGCCATTGGCGGAGAGGAGCAAGGCCAGGGCGAGCAGGGCGCGGGTCAGGTTCGAGAGCATGAAGTGCGATGCGCAACGCGCGTGCCGCGGGTCACCCAAACGACTTGAGCGCTCTCGCGCGTCAGGACCGTGGGGGGTTGAACAGGCTTCGGCGAGCCGCCCAGCTCGCTGGGCGCGATCAGTGACCTGCTCGGCCCGCGCTTCGTCGGCGCCACCAACCCTCGACCCCCTCGACGGCGGGTGGACTCCGAGCTCCGGACCTCAAGACCCTGCGAGGGACTCGCCGAACTGGCGGAGGGCCTCGCCGAGCTGCTCTCGCGAGAGCTCGAGGGCCGCGTTCCCGATGGTGACCTCGGTGCGGGCGCCCTCGTCGCTGGGGTTGAGGGCACCCAAGAGCCAGACCCCCTGCTCCTCGGCGACGGCGTCACGAGCGAGCTCGAGGGCCTCGGCCTCACCCTCGAGCAGGAGGTGGAACATGTTGGTCTGGGGCGGATCGGGGAGGACCCTCACTCCAGCCAGAGCGCTCCACTGGGCCGCGACCTCGAGGGCCCGGTCCCGGAAGCGAGGCATTCGCTCGAGCTGCGGAGCGAGCCGCATGTGTGCCGAGACGACATTCGGGAGCACCGAGTAGAGGGTCCCGCCCTGCCGCCGACGCCAGAGGTTGGCCTCTTGAATGAAGTCCGCAGAGCCCAGGAGCATGGCCCCGGGCAGGGCCCCGATCCCCTTGTAGAAGGAGACATACACCGAGTCGAAGAGGCCACAGAGCTCAGGGAAGGGACGTCCATAGGCGACCTGCGCCTCCCACAGCCGGGCGCCGTCGAGGTGCACTCGAGTCCCGCGCCCGCGGGCGGCCTCGACCAGCTCGACCAGCTGCGCCCAGCTCGGGAGCTGACCGCCGATCTCGCGCGCTGGCAGCTCGACGAGGAGGCTCGAGAGCTGCGGCAGGCCCTCGAGATCCTCAGCCAGGGTCGGGCGGCTCGGGTCGCCGAGGAGGTGCGCTCGCAGCCCGTGCAGCTCCCGGTAGCCGTGGTTCTCGTGCAGCTCGAGGTGCGAGGTCGCGTGGAAGGCGGTGTCGAAGGTGTCTCCCCGCTCGGCCCAAATCCGGAGCGCGATCGGTTGAGCCATGCACCCGCTGGGCATGTAGCTAGCTGCCTCCATGCCCAACAAGCCACAGACCTCGGCCTCGAAGTCCTCGATCACAGCTCCCGCGCCGTAGTGATCCTTCTCCAGCTCGTGCTCCCTGACGTAGGCCGCGACCCGCTCGAGCTCTGCGGCCTGGCTCTCGGGTCCGTGGCCGCAGAGGTGGAGGCAGCCGGCGCGCAGCGCTCGTCGTCGTTGGCGGAGCGCGTCTGGGTCTGCGGATTGGTTCATGGCGCGAGTATCAGGAGGCCCAGCGGAGGGGTCAACTCGCCCAGAGGTCCGTGCCTCTCGACTCCTCGCTGCTCGACCGGGTGCTCGCGAAGGTGCGGCTGGGGCGCCTTGGCGAGGGGTCGGTTCAGCCCCCCAAGCCGGGCTAGGATCGCGCGAGATGAACCGTGGCCATCTCCTCTTCTTGTTCGCTCCGCTGGTGATCTACCTGCTGGGCCAAGGCCACGTCCTCTCCGTCTCTCTCGTCGTCGGGGTCCTGGTGGTGATCGCCCTCTTGACTCGATTCTGGTCCCCCATGGCCAACTTGGCGGAAGCCGCTCGAGTCAGGAATCACCAACGCAAGCTCCGACCCTGCCTTGGCTTTCCGGGGTTGGAGGAGGGGCGCTTCGAAGGTCGACGCATCAGAGGCCGCTTCGCCGGCTACGAGCTCGAGCTCTCGCTCTCGACGCGCGTCCGGGGGGACGAGAGGTTCGAGACCCTCGTCTACGCGCTTCAGCTCCCGGGTCGCGCCTACTCCCAAGAACTCAGCCTGATGTCCTTGCGAGAGTCCGCGGACAGCGAAGGCGCTCAGGCGGCCGGCGTCAGGGCAGCCCTGGCCCACTTGGGCAAGATCCCCGACCTCGAGCTCTACGTCGCGGAGGGCTGGATCGAGCTGGAGCGAGCGGTGACCAGCTACGCCAAGGGAGACACCTCCTTGTCGTCGGCCTTTCGAGCACTCAGTGAGTTGGTCCCCTTGTTCGCGCGAGTGGAACTGGACCTTCAACTGCGGCCTCGCGAAAGCGGCGCCCCAAACGTGCAGGCTGACGCGCAGGCTGATTCGGGGCTGACCCTAGCCTGGAGCGAGAAGGGGAGCGGGCAACCTCTCTGCCCCTACTGCCGCGACGACCTCGATCAGAGCGACCTGGAGCTCTCGCGCTGCGCGACCTGCCACACACTGCATCACTCCGAGTGCCTGGAAGAGCTGGGGCGCTGCTCGGTGTTCGGCTGCAGCGGAGAGGGACGCCAAAGGATCCAGGCTCGCGCCTAGGGCCCGAGAGGATCAGCGAACAGTCGCGTCCAGTTCCCCCGAGAGAGCGGTTAGCGTGGCCACGTCGGAGTCAGCGCCCCCTGTGAGCGAAACCGAGATCCTCGATCAGAACAACCTCGAGCTGGCGTGGCCCCTCGCCGGCTTGGCGCTGGTCTGGGCCTACCTCGGCGCCACCGTCGGAGCCCTAGCGAGCGCTCCCTACCTCTACGGCCTCGTCGCGGGAGCAGTCGCCACCGCCACGCTCCTCTACCTGATCACCTCCCGGACCTCCGTGGACCTGGGCTACGTGCCCGTCGGCTTCGCGGGCTTGGCCCTCTTCGCCCTCGGCCTCCGCCTGGCCGGAGGCCCTGGGCCCTTCCTCTTCGGAACGGTCTTCTGCGGAGCCCTCACGACCCTCCCCCTAGCCGTCTTGGCGCAGTCCCGGGCGATCCCCAAGCTGCCGGGCTGGCTCGCCACCCTGGGAGCCGGGCTGGCCTGCCTGGGCGTCGTCGCCGCGCTCTTCGTCCTCCGTGGACGCGTTCAGGAGTGGCCAGCGCTCTCGTTGACCTCGCTGATCGGGGTCCCGCTCTTCGCGGCCCTGGCCTGCTTCAGCTTCTGGAACCTGATCTGCCACGTGCTCCTCTTGGCCGGGCGCCTCGTGATCCACCTCGTCTATCGGATCACCTACGAAGGGCTCGAGAAGGTCCCCAAGACGGGCGGGTTCTTGGCCTGCTCCAACCACGTCAGCTACATCGACTGGCTGATCATGGGCGTCGCGCTCGAGCGCCCCTATCGGATCGTCGGAGACCACGCCTACGTCAGCGGGTGGTTTCGCTCCTTCTTCGTGGGCGGAGGGGGAATCCCGATCGCCTCCGCCCGGGAAGACCCCGCCCTCCTCAGAGAGGGGCTGCGAAGGATCGCCGAAGCGCTCAAGCAAGGCCACGCCGTCGGGCTTCACCCCGAGGGCTTCATGACCCGAACGGGCCACCTCCAAAAGATCCGGCCTGGGGTCGAGCTGATGGTCGCGAGCGCCTCGGTCGCCGTGGTCCCCGTGTTCATCGACGGGATGTGGGGCTCCTTCCTGAGCCGCAAATACGGGCGCAAGCTCGGCAAGGGGGATTGGACCTTCAGGCGCCGTGTCCTCGTGCGCTTCGGAGCGCCGATCCCGCCCGAGGGGTTCACCAAGGAGCTCCTCGAGCAGAGGCTCGTTGAGATCGGCGCGACGCGAGAGTCCGACCTCGGGCTCGAGTCGCGACCCAAGCGCGTGGCTCCGGCGAAGCAAGCCGCCGAGCCCCCCGCTTCAGGAGACGCGAAAAGTCCCTAACCGACACCCTTCGCGAGGGGCTCCGCGCAGCTCGCGAGGGCTACTCGCCCTCGTCGGCGACGCCCGAGTCTCCGCGGGCCAGGGCGACGAGGTCGGGGTCCTGGCTGGGCGGGACGTAGAGGCCGAGGCCCTTGGGCTTGGCCCGGCTCCCGGCGGGGCCGAAGCTCGTGGCCTGCTCGCGCAGCTCGTCGATCCCAGGCTCCGACTTCTCCGGCGACTCGTGACCCGGGAGGGACTCGACGTGGAGGGTCTGGGTCGGGAACGCGAACTCGACGCCGATCGTCTCGGCCATCCGCAGGATCTCAATGAACATGTTCTGGCGCGCGACGAGCTCGGTCGACCAAGAGGGGACCTCCAGGAAGCAGTAGAGGAGGATCTTGAGGCCCGAGGAGCCGTAGCCCGTGAACGCGACCTCGAAGGCGTCCTTCTTGGTGTGCTCGTTGGCCTTGACGATGGCCTTGACCCCCTCGATGAAGGCCTCGATCTTGGCCGGCGGCGTGTCGTAGGTCAGCTCGAAGAAGGACTTGATCCGGCGCCGCTCGCGCTTGCCCATGTTGTCAATGTTGGCCGCGGCCAGCTTGGAGTTCGGGACCGAGATCACCGAGTGATAGAAGGTCCGGATCCGCGTCGAGCGGAACCCGATCCCTTCGACCGTCCCCTCGACGCTCCCCGAGATGATCCAGTCGCCGATCTGGAAGGGCCGATCCGCCAGGATCATGATCGAGCCGAAGAGGTTGGCGCAGGCGTCCTTGGCCGCCAGCGCGAAGGCCAGGCCGCCCAGGCCGAGTCCCGCCAGGACACTCAGGACGTTGAACCCGAGGTTCTGGACCGTGACCAGGAGGCCGAACACCACGATGAAGGTGTGCAGGGCCCGACGCAGGAGGGGCACCAGCTGATCGTCGAGGGTGCTGTCTGTCGCGGCCGCGACGCTGCTGAGGTATTCGGTCAGGACGTCAGCCAGGCGATACACGAGCCAGACCAGGCTCAGGCTGACGAGGACCTCGACCAGGATCTGGAGGACCGTCTGGGGGGTCCCCTCGAAGCCGACGAGGTAGATCGTGAGCCACCAGAAGGCGCCGGCGCCGATGAGACCGATCGGGCGCTCGACGGCCTGGACGAGGCGGTTGTCCCAGTCGTTCTCGGACTTCTGCGCCAGCTTCTTGAGGAGCCCCACGATCCAGATCACGAGGGCGCGGACCAAGAGTCCGGCCAGGATCGAGAGGAAGAGGCTGACCCACTGCCAGTTCGGGAGCAGGAGGAGCGTCTCCTGGGTCCAGTCCGGCAGGTGGCGCTGGAGCCAGGGCGCCTCGTAGAGCGCGCCGCGTCCGCTGCCCTTTAGGTAGGGCAGGGTCTTGACCTTGTCGTAGAAGGCTCGCGCTTGGGCGACGGTGCCCTCGGAGAAGAGGTATTCCCCGCGGCGCTCCCCCTCTTCGATGCGGACGATGGTGATGCTGGTGTCCTTGAGGCGCCAGCGCACGAGGGGCTCGCCGTCCTCGCCGACCTCAGGGACCCGGTGGAGGTCGACCACGATCACGCGGTCTATGACCTCCTTGAGGAACACGACCGCCTCGCGCCCCTTGGCTTGCTGGAGCAGCTCCGACCCGGCGAGGTGCAGGCAGGACACGGCGTCAGCGATGCGGCCTTCCAGGCGCGGGTCCTTGTTCTCGACCCCAGCCCGGTAGTCGTTCATGGCCAAGAGGAAGGAACGCATCGTGGCGCGCGGGGTGTCGGTCTTGAGCGGCGCTAACCCAGCGTCGTCGACAGCCTTGGCCCCGCTCCCCTTGAGCAGCGCTCCCCGGCCGGATCCCTCGAGGTAGGGGAGGGCCTCGACCTTGCGATAGAGCCGCTGGGCGAGGTGGACGGTTCTGGGCGAGAACAGGAACTCCCCCGCGTGCTCGCCGGCTTGAACTCGAGCCAGGGTCACGAGGGTCTGCTTGACTCGCCAGCGCTGGATCCCCTTTGATTCCGCCTCGCCTGGAGTCTCGGGGTCGTTGACGAGGACGACTCGGTCCAGGATCTCCTTGAGGTAGACCGCAGCCCGGCGCCCCCGCGGCAGGCGGGCCTCAGGTTTGATGTCGCTCAAGTCCAGACAAGCCAGGGCCTCGTCCAGGCGGGATTCGAGCCACGGGTCTCGCTGCTCCAGCCCCAGCCGGTAGTCGTTCATGGCCGAGAGGAAGGTCTGCAGGGTGGCTCGGGGCGAGGTCGTGCGGAAGGTCGGCAGGCTCCGGACCGGCTCCTGCTCCTGGACCGGCTCCTTCTCCTGCGCTTGGAGAAGGCTCGGGAACACCAGCAGGAGGGCCGACGCGCAGAGGACAAATCGCTTCATGACGACCACCAGTGGTAGAGGGGGGCGGAGCCTACCAGCAGCCATGCCGCGAGCACCTCAGCAGCGGGAATCGGGCCCAGACTGATCTGTCTGGGACACGACCCAAGCAGGGAGCCCTTCAGGGACAGCGCTAGACTGCCGCCGAGGTGTTCATGTCCAAGGCTTCCTTCTCCCCCGCGCTCTTCGCGTTTCTCCGCCAGCTCAAGGCCAACAACGACCGCGACTGGTTCAAGGCCAACCAAGCCAAGTTCGAGGACAGCGTTCGGACGCCCGCCTTGGAGTTCGTGCGCGACATGGCTCCGCGCCTAGAGGCCATAAGCCCGCACTTCCTCGCGAGCGACAAGAAGGTCGGCGGCTCCCTGTTTCGGATCCACCGCGACACGCGCTTCTCCAAGGACAAGACGCCCTACAAGACCCACACCGGAATTCAGTTCCGCCACGCGGAGGGAAAGAGCGCCCACGCTCCCTGCTTCTACCTCCACCTCGAGCCAGGTGAGGTCTTCGTGGGCGCCGGCATCTGGCACCCAGACACCGCGACGGCCAAGCTGATTCGCGAGGCCATAGTCGAAGACCCCAAGGCCTGGAAGCGCGCGACTCAGGGCAAGGCCTTCAGCAAGCGCTTCGCGCTCCAAGGCGACTCGCTCAAGCGACCCCCGCGTGGCTTCGACCCCGAGCACCCGCTCCTGGAGGACCTAAAGCGTAAGGACTTCATCGCCGTCGCCAAGCTGACCCAGAAGGACGTGACTTCAGGGGACGTCCCGAAGACCTTCTCCGCCCTCTGCGAGACGAGCACCCCCCTCGTCGAGTTCTTGTGTCGCGCCCTCGAACTGCCCTTCTGAGCGCGACCCGCCGGCCCCTTCCCCCGCTCAGCAGTTTCGATTTTTACGAAGGTTCGTTGCGAATAAACCTGATTTTTACTGATCAAGGCTCGAAGTAGAAGGCAGATGCTGAATTCCCGGCAACCCTTCCCGCCACGGGTCCATTGGTGGAGTCTCCCCGAAGCACCCGATGACCCAGAGCGGTTCCCCTCAACCCCCCAACGTCTCGACTCGCGTTCCGCGGATCGGCGCGCTCCTCGACGAGGAAAACGTCCTCCTCGACGTCGAGGCATCGAGCATGGCGGAGGTGTGCTCGATCCTCGTCGAGCACGTCGTCAAGCAGGGCTTGATTCCAGAGGACAAGCGCGACGAGCTCCTCGAGAAGCTCTTGGCGCGAGAGCAGGCCTCCTCGACGGCGATCGGCCTCGGCGCCGTTTGCCCGCACGCCTTCGTCGACTACCTCGCCAAGCCCATCGTGCTCTTCGCCCGGCTGACCGCCCCCCTCGAGGACCGTGAGGCCCACGCGCCCGACGGGACCCCCGCCGACCTCGTGTTCTTGCTCCTGGGCCGCAAGGATGACGCTCGCGAACACCTCGAGTCCCTGATGCAGGTCGCGCGGCTCCTCCAAGACGCCGCCTTTCGCCAAGCAGTCCACAAGGCCAAGACGGTCACTGAGGTCGCCTTCGCGACCGTCGCTTCGGAGCAACGCCTCGACCCAGTGGCGGAGAAGCCCAGCCTAGTCCGGGCAGGGATCGAGACCCGGACCGGCCGCTTCGCCGGCGGGATCATGGACGACATTCGTCGCCGGCTCCCCTTCTACGCCGACGACATCAAGAAGGGCCTCTCGCTCCAAGGCCTCGCGGCCACGGTGTTCCTCTTCTTCGCCTGCCTGACCGCAGCCGTGACCTTCGGCAGCGTGATGGCCGTCGAGACCAACGGCGCTATAGGCCCCGTTGAGATGCTCCTGGCGACCGCCCTCTGTGGCGTGATCTACGCGCTCTTTTCAGGGCAGCCCCTGATCATCCTCGGAGGCACCGGCCCCCTCCTGGTGTTCACCGCGATCCTCTACAAGCTCAGCGAACCCCTCGGAGTCGAGTTCCTCCCGCTCTATGCCTGGACCGGAATCTGGGCTGGTCTGTTCACGATCTTGCTCGCGGTCTTCGACGCCAGCGTGTGGATGCGCTACCTGACCCGCTTCACCGACGAAGTCTTCGTGCTCTTGATCGCGGCGATCTTCATCTACGAGGCGATCCGCCTGACCGTGGCCGAGTTCACACAGGACGAGAACTACGCCACCGCCGTCTCGACCGTGATCCTCGTAGCAGGGACCTTCGGGATCGCAATGGTTCTCCGCCAGATTCGCAAGAGCTCGCTCCTGCGACCCTGGGCGAGGAACTTCCTGGCGGACTTCGGAACGGTCATCGCCATCGGCGCCATGTGCTACGTCGGCTACAAGATGCGCTTCGACACCAACCTCCCCCACATCGTCGTGCCCGAGAACTTCTCGCTCAGCCCCAGCGATCACCTCGTCCCGATCATGAACCTCCCGGTGTGGGCCATAGCCCTCACGGCGCTCCCCGGCCTCTTCGCCACGGTCTTGATCTACCTCGACCAGCAGATCACGGCTCGGGTCGTCAACTCACCCCACTTCAACCTCACGAAGGGGCCGGCCTATCACCTGGACCTGGGACTCGTCGGGGTCTTGACCGCGCTCTGCTCGATCCTCGGCTGGCCTTGGTTGGTCGCTGCCACGGTTCGCTCGCTGAACCACGTCGCCGCGCTCTCTACGACCCACGCCGAGGACTCGGCCACGGGCCCCCACGTCGTGTCCGAGGGCGTCCTCGAGAACCGCGTGACCGGACTCGGGATTCACGTCCTGGTCGGAGCCTCGCTCTTCTTCGTGCCCCTCCTGGCGAAGGTCCCTATGGCCTGCCTCTACGGGATCTTCCTCTACATGGGCATAGCCTCCCTCTCGGGCAATCAGTTCGCCCAGCGAGTCACGCTCTGGGCGCGCGACCCGGACCTCTACCCTCCGATGCACTACCTGCGGCAAGTCCCGGTCAAGACCGTTCACCTCTTCACGCTGATCCAGGCGGCCTGCCTGGCCGTGCTCTGGATCGTCAAGACCAGCGTCCTGGCGGTCCTGTTCCCGCTGATCTTAGGCCTCCTGGTTCCGATCCGACTCTTCCTCCTCCCTCGCTTGTTCAGCGAGCGTCAGCTGGCTGCCCTCGACGCCGAGGAGACGCCCGAAGAGGAGACCGATCACGAGGCAGGTCCCTGATCCCTCGCTACTCCTGGGGGAGGTCCGCGATCAGCCTCAGCTCCCGACGCAGCTCAGCCTGACGAGCGAAGCGCTGCTTCTCGGTCCGAAATCGGACCTTGCTCAGCTCGCTCTGAGTGGCCTTGGCCACTCGCTCGAGGGCCTTGCGATCGATCAACCCTCGCTGGTAGGCCAGGCGGGCAGCCTGGGCGTAGTTGTCGAAGACCATCACGTCGAAGTTGCCCAGGCGCTCTCGCGTCCCGAGGTCGATCCCCGTCACGTCCTGAATGAAGGTTCCGCGCATCCCGCGCGGGTTGCGTCCATACAGTCGCTTGGCGACAGCTTGATCTATGTCGCCGCTGTCGCCGGTGTAGACGTAGCCATACTCAGGGTAGAGCGCGCGGACCTCCTCGACCTGGCGCAGCTTCCGCTTGGCCCCCGCCGCGTTGGAGCGCAGGTCGAGGAGCGAGCCCTTGAGCAGGGGTCCAGCCATCTTCGCCGCGTCGAGCTTTCGCTGGAGGATCCCTGCCGAGAGGCCGGGCTGACCCGTGAAGAAGTTCAGGTCCCCAGGTCGACCCTGGGCCCCCTGACCGGCCCCCTCGTCGAGGGCCTTGTGGAAGGCGCGCACCCCGGGATAGATCGTCCGACTCGGATAGCGATCGTCGCTCTCGAGGGACATCACGGTGTTGACGACGCCGCTCAGGACCTTGACCTCCTCGCTCGGAGCCACCTTGGCTTGCTCGGCGAAGTGGTCGAGGATCTGCTTGCGCAGCTTCTCGTCGTTGATCTGGAAGTAGACCAGGGGGTGCAGCCCACCCTCGGCCTCGACCAAGCGCTTGAGCCGCGTCAGCTCCTCTCCCTCGGCGCCGATCAAGAGGCCCGCCAGGGACTCTTGGGCCTTGGAGTCGAGCCGCCCGCTCCGCAGCTTGGCGATCAGGTCCGCCCGTCGCTTGAGCTCGAACTTGGCTCCGGGCGGATAGCAGCGCCCCTCGACGCAGATCGGCTTGGTCCAACCGGCCTTGCCCTTCTCGAGGGCCCCCTTGATCCCGAGGCCGGCGCGGCTGGGCTGGGCTGAGGCGAGGGTCGTGAGGGCGATCGAGACGACGAGAGCGAGCAGGGTGCGGATCATGGGTGTCCTCCGTTCGCTTCAACCTGAGCACAGGCCAGGCCAGATCCCCGGGACAGGAGTTAGGAGACCCCGAGCCAGCGGGGACCCCGAATGGGTCGCATCCGAGGAGGGGTGCCTCAAAGGTGGGGCAGGAGAGAAGAGCCCTGAATCTCGCCCCCCTTTCGCCTAACCTACGGGCCGCCGCGGGAGGTCAATACGATGCGCTCCAAGACCCGAGTCTCTAGAAGCCTCCGGATCGGGCTTCTGCTCCTGCTGGGAGTCCTACCCCTCGAGGCGAGCGGCTTTGGCGGCGAGGTCCACCGCGACCTCTTCGACTACGCCATAGACCCGCCCCCTGGCCAGTCCAAGCCCAGCGCTGCCGTCAATCGCCCCGTCAGCCCACCCACGGTCGAGCAGCTCGTGGCCTTCCGGCGCGTGGTCTGGGACTACGCCTCCAAGGACGCGCGCTTCAAGATGCGCTGGCCGACCTTCGAGCGCTTCGACAGCGCCGCCTTCAAGGAGTTCCTCGGGCTGAACCCCTACAAGCAGGTCGTCGGAATCGACACCGTCCCCTCAGGACGTAATGACACCCTGAGCATCGTCCGGGCTGCCTCCTGCGACCCCGACGAGGACGGCCGCAACGAGGACCGCTTCTTCGCCGAGGAGGGGAAGATCCAGCTCGACGCCTACGGGCGCGCCCTGCCCTACGACCCCCGCCTCACGGGCCAGCGGATCGGGATCGCGAGCCGCTGGCACGCCCACGGCGCTACGCTTCGGAGCGGGAAGAAGAGCGGGAGCGTCCTCAAGGCGATCCGCAAGCCAGAGCAATTCGCCCGCCCGCCGCGCCCCGCTGGTTCAGCGCCCGAGTATTCCCAGACCTACTCTGAGCTGGCCATGATCGCGCGCCTCTGGGGCGGTCAAGGCTCTGAGTGGCTGGCCCTGACCTATGGCGGTCACAGCCTGCACGGGATCGAGGACCTCGGTAACCAGATCCACTGCACCCAGCTCGGGAGCTACAAGTTCCTCCTCGACGGGGCCCTGGCCTACAGCGGGACCCGCCTCAGGCGCTTCGGCAAGAAGCGGCGCAGCCTCAGCGAGCAAGGGTTCGTGGCGCCTGGCTCGCTCACGACCGACCAAGTCAACGCGGCTGCGGCCTTGATCGGAGATCGCCGCGCCAGCGAAGCCGACCCCAAGGTCCTCTTCGCCCTCGGTCACGAGCCCAAGAAGCCTGGGATCGTGGGAGTCGTCAACGAGATCGTGGGCAGTCAGCACCGACTCCTCGAAGCCTTCGTCCAGAAGCAGTATCTGACCAGCCGCGACCTGCTCCGAGCCGGGCGCGAGGCCGAAGCGCTCCCCGAGATCAAGCACCTCATCGCCGTCGCCCGTCGTGGCGACGCCGCCTTCGAAGAGACCTGCCGCGCTCGGCTCCGGGCCGCTGGCCTCAGCAAGAGCTCCCCGGGGACAGCGCCCTTCGCCCACGTCATAGGCGAGGCCATGATCGAGGCCTCAGCGCCAGAGGCCGAGGCCTGCTACGAAGCGATCCGTGGGATCAGCGTCAAGGAAATGCTCCGCGGCGCTCGCTTCGACTTCGATCAGGATCCGCTCCAGTTCGTGACCGCTCACACCACCAAGAGCAAGGACGTCCGCGCCATCTGGCGCCTGTCCGAGACGGCTTGGGCCCGCACGGTGACGGCCGTCCGGCTCTGGCTCGAGGTGTTCGAGGTCGAGACCCGCGGAGTCACGCCCGGGAGCGCCGAGGCGCGGGCCAGGATCGACCGAGCCACCCGGCGCCTGGTCGAGCGCCAGCTCGACTACCTCGAGGCCAGCGCCAAGAGCCGCGCTGAGCACCTGAGCGAGCAGGAGGCCAAGCTCGCGGCCGAGAGCAGTGAGAGCAAGGGGATCTTGGGGCGGCTCCGCGATCGCTTCCGCTAGGGGGCGAGCTCAGCCCTGCGCGCGCACGTGTTTAGTGGTGAAGGGAAGCCCGACGCAGGCGGGTCTCTATGGGTCGGTGCTAGGAGCTGAGCCCACCCTGGCCCCGGAGCGCGGTCGGATCGGGCGAAGCTCCTTGGCGTCCTTGGCGTCCTTGGCGGTTGGATCTTCTTTCGTGAGCGAAGTCGAGTCACGCTTCGCCTGGGTGCACAGCGAGGCGCAGGCACGCCCACGGAGGCCTGTGCGAAGTACTTACTCAGGCTCGGTCGAGGCGGGAGATCCTGTGGAGGGTCTCGGCGTGACTGGCTAGGTCGGCGATCTGGGACAGGAGCGCAGCGTCGTCGCGGGCTCCGCCGGCGACCTCGATCAAGCGCGACAGAGAGCGCGCGAGGCTCTGGCGGCCAGCGAGCTCGGCCAAGCCTTGGGCGCGAGGCGCGCTCGCTGGGAGGAGCAGGAGGTGGCGGTCCCGCTCGCGGGGGTCTGCGGCCGCCGCGCACGAGCGGGCCGACGTCAGGATCTCCTCGAAGAGCGCGTCCATGGTTCTCCTCCAGGCCAGCACCGCGGCGAGCCGGGCTCACCCGACCGCGACTGGCGCCAAGCGGTGCTGACTCCTAAACGCTAACGAAGGGCCTCGGCCAGCGAAGTCATCAACCTTGATGGAGCCTCCCCAGGCCAAGCAGAGCGCTGCTCAGGAGATACCCTGGGCCCCATGGATCATCCCGCGGAAGTCCCCCTCAACGCCTTCAAGATGGACTTCGACGTCCTCCCCACTGACATAGACGCTCAGAACCACGCCAACAACGTTCGCGTCGTGGACTGGATGAACACAGCCGCAGTCGAGCACTCCAACGAGCTCGGGTTCGACGTCCCGCGCTACCAAGAGATAGGCGGAATCTTCGTCGTCCGTCGACATGAAATCGACTACATCTCGCCCTCCTTCGAGGGAGAGCGCCTCCGAGCCTACACTTGGCCGGTGGCTCCGATTCGCCGCTGCCTCGCCCAGCGGCGCCACGTCATCGTCCGCCTCGCGGACGGCGCTGTGATCGCTCGGGGGCTCAACCACTGGGTCTTCGTCGACACCGAGCGCGGGCGTCCTATGACGATGCCCCCTGTGATCCTCGAGACCTTTGACCCCTCGCAATGGGAGGGGGGAGCCTGAGAGGGCCAGCAGTCTCGCCGCCGCGCGGTAGGTTCTAGGGGTGCAGATCGGGCCCTACAGGATCGAAGCCGAAATCGGTCGCGGTGGCGCGGGGCTCGTCTACCGCGCGATCGGCCCCCAGGGCCCCGTCGCGCTCAAGCTCTTGAAGGGGCAGAGCGAGGCGGCCTTCGCGCGCTTCCAGCGAGAGGTTCAACTCCAAGCGGAGTTGACGGGCGCGGGCGGCTTCGTCCCGATCCTGGACGCAGGCCGTAGCCCACGCGGTCCCTACCTCGTGATGCCCTTCCTGCCCGGAGGGACCCTGCGCGACCGCCTGCGCCGGACCGCGGGGGGCCTGCCAATGACCGAGCTCCTCGAGCTCGGCGAAGCCCTCGCGAGCGCCCTCGGACGCGCCCACGCCCACGGCTTGGTCCACCGCGACCTCAAGCCCGAGAACGTCCTCTTCGACCACCTCGACTGCCCCCAGATCGCAGACTTGGGCCTAGCCAAGGCTATGGAGGCTACGGATCCGGGGAGTTCGGGAGGCTTGAGCAAGACCGGGGAGCTGCGCGGAACCCTCGGCTACATGCCACCTGAGCAGATCCAGGACTCCAAGCGGGCGACCTCGAGCTCGGACGTGTTCGCGCTCGGCGCGATCCTCTATGAGTGCGCGACCGGGATCGCCGCCTTCTCTGGCGAGGGCGCCCTCGACGTCATGGACGCCATCAGCGCCGGTCGCTACCAAGACCCGCGCTCCCTCCGCCCTGATCTCCCAAAGCCCATGGCTCGCCTGATCGCGAGCTGCCTCTCCACCGACCCCGAGTCCAGGCCCCCCGACGGACACGCCCTCTCCCAAGCCCTCGCGACCCTTGGCTTGAGCCGCCCTGGAGGCTCTGCTCGGCGCGCGCTCCTCCTGGGAGTCGTAGCCATGGCAGGCATCGGCGCCGCGATCCTCGGCTACCAAGCGATCCGCAGCGGCCGCCTCCCGAGCTCCTCAGCGTCTCCCACCGAGCCGACCCAGCCCCCAGCGAGCACGCCCTCCCCTTCCCTCGGCCGACCCGCGCCCCTCCCTTCGCTCACTCCCTCCCCCCTCGACTCGCCCAGGCCTCTTCCGGCCCGCTCCCCCACGCCGCGACCTTCCAAGACGCCTCCGCCGCCGCCCACCTGGCCGAGAGAGAAATACGTCCTCGCCAGAGACCTCGACCGGCTCGAGAGCATCGTCATCGACGAGCAATTTGGCCAAGGGAGTCATCGGACGACTTCGCCGATCCAGAAGCTCTTCTTGATCAAGGAGGAGTCTCAGCTCGTGGTCTGGGACGAGGACTACCTTTGGACCTACAGCTTCCCGAAGCTCCGGCTCCTGAGCACCATTCGGATCGCCTTCGCGGCGGTGGACGAGAGGCGCGATCCCGCATGCGTGCGCGACCTCAGCCCCGATGGCCGCTGCTTTGTGACCAGCGTCAAGGACGGAGCCTTCGTCCACTCGACCGGCAAGGGGCTTCGAGTTCAGCTCCCCACCAAGCTCGCGGCGGCTGCCGCCTTCTCCCCCCTCCCCTTGGCTGCCTTGGCCGCTGGCGAGCGCGTGACCCTCGTCCAGACCCAAGAGCAGGAGCTCCGCGGGACGCTCCTGCACCAAGGACCCGTGGTGGCGCTCAAGACCTCCCCAGGGTCAAACCGGCTCCTCTGCGCGACCGCTGCTGGGGCCGTGCACCTCTGGGAGGTCAGCCCCGACGGGAAGAACAACGAACACAAGGGCAAGGTGACGACCCTCGAGGGAGCCAAACACCTAGCCCTTGGCCCCGGGGCCGAGGTATGGGCCGCCGCTAGCCCGACCCAGATTCGCGTCGAGAGCGTCTCGGGGAAGGACAAGACCCTCATCATCAACCTCGACGGCGAGGAGCCTCCGACCTCGATCCGCTTCAGCTCTGACGGAGAACTCCTCCTCATCCAGAGCCAGCACCAGGTGGCCACCGTTCGGCTCAAGGACCGAACCATCGCTCGCAAGACCAAGATCCCAGCGACCCAGGCCTGCCTCATAGACGGGACCGGTGACCAAATCGTGTTCGCGGCCAAGAACTCGCCGCACCTGATTCGGAGCAGCCACATCCCGAGCGACAAGGGATTCAAGACCGCCATCGGCCACGTCGGCGCGATCCGGGCGATCGGCCACGCGCCGGGAGGGATCGTGGCCGGGGACGCTGCCGGTGCGCACAGCTACTGGAGTCGCGGCCGCTGCCGCTACGTTCGCCTCACCCCCGCCCCTATCTCGGGGATCCTCAGCCTGGAGGGGAGAACTCTGATCGCCCGCTGGGGCCGTCCTTCGAGCGAGGTCAACTTGAGGGGCGAGGCACGGAATGACTTCCAGGGAAAGAGCACCTGCATCGCTGTGGGACCCTATGACCAAGCCCTGGTCGGGGAGCAGGACGGCGGAGTCCGAGTGATCCGTGGCACCAAGCGGGTCAAGGGCTGGAGCCTGCATCAGGGGCCCGTGCTGGGGGCCAGGCTCCTGCCTAGAAAGGTCGTAGCCAGCTGGGCGAAGGGAGAGCCCTTCCTCCTGGTCTCGCGGGAGGGCGAGGTCCTCCACAAGCTCCCGCATCAGGCTACCGAGGTCGTGGACGCAGCACCTCTGCTCGGGAGTCACTTAGCCATTGGGACCCGCGACGGCCGGGTCTTCGTGCACGACCTCGAGACCGGTCGTCTGGTGACGAAAATCACGGCTGCCCGGGGAGACGAGCTGACCTGCCTGACGGGCCACCGGAGCGGCCGCCTGCTCCTCACAGGCGATCGCACGAGCGCTGTCCGGGTCTTCCATTGGAAGAAGGGTCGGCTGAAGCTGCGCGAGGAGATCGACCTGGCAACAGAGAGCCGCGACTTCCTGACTTACGCTCGCCAAGGTAAGACCCTCGACGACGTCTATTTCGGGACTGCCCGCGGTGTGGTCCTCACAGGGCGTTGGCTACCCGTAAAGAACAAGTAGCGACCCGGCTGCTAGGGGCGATTGCCCTGGCGGGGCGGGGCCTTGAGCTGAACGTGCAGGTGGTCGCCGTGGCGCGGGCGCGAGACGCAGAGCTTCTTGCGGACCAAGACCGGGTCTTGGAAGTAGATCGTCTCGACGCGCGGGTGGGCCCGAAACGCCCGCAGCATGGCCTCGGTGGCGGCCCGGTCGTAGACCTTCCACGTGTAGTAGGCCCCGCTCCGCAATCCGTCCGTTCGCGGGAGCCCGACGTCCAGAGCGAGGCCTGTCTCGTGCCCCTCGTGGTCCGGCGTGTTCGCGCAGCGATTGCGGCTGACGTCGTTGGCCAAGATCGGCATCGCGCGCGGGCGAGTGGCGCGGTAGTCGCGTTGATACCTTTGTCCGGCGAAGACGAGGACCTCGCTCATCCAGCTCGTCCCGTAGTCGTGGTCGTCGCTGGTCTGATCGATCCGCTCCAAGCTGTAGAAGCCCGTCCCGCGCCTGGGCGTCAGGCCCCAACGAGGCGCGTTCGCAGCGTGGAGCCAGTTGTCGAGGTATCCGCGAGGCTCGACTCGACCGCCGCGGCTGCTGACGTTCTGCTTCCCCTGGACCATTGACTGGAAGGCGCGCAGGGCTCGCCCGACCTGGGGACCGAAGTCGCCGTCGACGGCGACCCAGGAGAAGCCGAGCTGCCGCAAACGCTGCTGAACCCAGCGCACGTCGGCGTCGGTGTTGGGGGCCCCGGGGCCGACCGCGCGCCGGATCCCTCCGCTGGCGCGCGGGGCGCCCTTGGCCAGGACGATCCAGGCTTGGCGCTCTCCCTGAGCGGTCCGCGTCTTCCAGACACCGGAGTAGGCCGGCCCCAGGTCGACGAGGTCTAGGTCGTGAAAGAGCTGCCCCGAGTTGGGCCCGATCGCTCCCACGATTCCGGTGTTGGTCCCGCCCCAGAGGTCGAGCCGCCCTTCGCGTCGCATCCCTGCGAAGTCGTGGCGCCCTTCGCCCTGAACCTCGATCTCGAGGGTCACCGAGCTGGGGAGCAAGGTCAGGCTCGCCCGGATAGCCAGCTGGCGCCCGTCGTCGGTCTGCGCCACGCCGCTCAGCCGCTCGGACTGAGCGTGGGAGGGCAAGGCGAATGCGAGCAGGACCAGCGAGCTGAGGACGAGGGATCTCACGAGGGGCAGATTGTAACGCCAAGGCAGGGCGTGCTCCTAGCAGGAACTACGCTCACACCTGAACGCGCCCCAACGTCGCGATTCGAGCACCAACACCCACGCCCCTCCCTCAGAAGCCAGCCGTCTCGTTCAACCACTCCTGATACCAGGTCAGGAAGTCCGGCGCGTGCGGCTCCAGGAGGTCCATGCCCTCGCTCCGCCAGACCTGACCTCGAGCCTCTCCGCTCACGACCAGGTGCCAAAAGCTTGTCCCGCCGTCGGTCCCCAAGGTCAAGTTTCCCCGGTCGCGACCTTGGATCCGACGTCGCAGGTCGGGGCACGAGCGCTCCTTGGCCGCGTCATCTGCCTCGTCCCAGCGCCAAGCGCTCGTGAAGGGGAAGGGATTCCGGAGCTCCCGCTCCAAGAAGGCTCCGCGATAGACCTCGGCGCTGTGGTCGTCGTCGTCTAGAGACCACAAGCCAAAGTAGGGCGGCCCCTCTCCTCCAGACCCGATCTCGAGGAGGAACCGCCGGTAGGCCTCTGGGAGACGAACGCCGTGGCGCGCCTCCCAGCTCGCGACGAGCTCCTCCGAGACGGGGCGATAGAGGTAGACCTCTGCTTCTGTGACGTCTGCCCGGAGCTTGACCAGCCGGGCCTCGAGCTCAGTCGGGCTCAAGTCACGCCGGGGGATCGAGTCCCGGCTCTCGGAACGACGCTCTGGGAACAAGGTCGACACCTAGCTAGCCGAGCACGCGAACGCGCTTCCGCACGGCTTCGATCAACGCAGGCATCGCGCGCTCTTGGACGGCGCTGGCGATCTTCTTGGGGATCCGGATCTTGGGCTCGACGTGCAGGACGTAGGCGACCAGGGTCCGTTGGGCGTCGCCCTTGAAGGGGGTCAAAGTCCACGAACCGCTGTTGCGCTTGTAGTCGCCCTCCGCCAGGTCCCAGCGACGCACCCAGGACTCCCCTTCGCTGACCTGATGGTCGCCCTTGGTCGTAGCCGTCAGGTTCTTGAGCGGGAAGGGCATCTCCACGGTAAGTCGCGTCTTGACCTCGTGACCGACGCGCGAGAGCTCGCGAGATTCCTTGACCCGCGGCATGAACGCGCTGTAGCTCGAGCTGTCGTCTATGACCTTCCAGACCTTCGCAGGCGGGGCCTCGATGACAGCGGTCACCAAGAGCTTGGGGGTCGCGGCGCCAGGCACGGCCTCGGTCGCGACGACGACCTCACCGCGCGAGACCCGGGATTCAAGGGCTGGCGAGAGCTCGCTCATGAGTAGTCTCCGGATGGTTTGGGACCGCTCCCCGGCTCATGACCGAGATACTCGTGGCCGAGGGCCTCCAGATACCAGCGAAGGTAGCTCGGGAACCAGGCCACCAGGCGAAACTTGGACTCGCCGTCGGCGCGATCCGTCCATTGGCTGGGGACTTCACCGACGCGGTAACCCTGAGCCCAGGCCTTGACCGTCAACTCGAGGGAGAGCTCGAAGCCGCCCTTGCTCTCGACCTCCACGGCCCGCAGGAAGGAGGTCCGATACATGCGAAAGGCGTTCGTGACGTCACGCGTCGGCATCGAGGTCAGGGCGTGGAGCGAGCGCCCTGCTAGGCGCGAGAGGCTGGTCTTGATCAAGCCGCCGCCCTCTTGGCTCCCGCCCGGACAGTAGCGCGAGCCGGCCACGACGTCGTAGCCGTGCTGGATCAAGCGATACATGGGGGCCACGGCCGCCAGGTCGTCGCTGAGGTCGGCCATGACCACGACCAGGGCTCCCGGGTGAGTCGCCGCTTGAAAGCCCTTGCGGATCGCGTTGATGACGCCCTTACCGAGGTCGTTGTGGAGCAACTCGACGTTGGGGAATCGCTCGAGGAGTCCCTCGACGACAGGAACGGTCGGGTCCTCGGGGTAGTCGTAGACGACCAAGAGCCGGTGCGGAATCTTGATCTTCTCGGCGACCTCGGCCAGGGTCCGAGCGATGGTTGCCTCCTCTTGGAACACCGGGACCACGATCGTGAGCGGGAGCTCTGCGGTGGCGGTCTCTGCGCCAGGGCTTCCTGGGCCGGGGCTCTCGGGGCCGAGGCTCACTTCGCCGGGAGTCCTTCGGGCAGCTGGACGAAGACCTGATCGGCCTCGAGGACGTTCCAGACGTCAGCGACCAAGGTCGGACCGACCGAGCGCAAGAGCTCATGGTCCAAGGCTTCGTATTCGCTGTGGTTGGTCGCGATCAGCACGGCGTCAGCCTTCTCGAGGAGCGGCCGCAGCTCGCCCGGAGCCAAGTACGGGTCGTGGGTCGTGACGTCCGCTCCGTAGCGCCGCAGGACTTTGACCGCCTTGTAGGCGAGGCTGTTCCGGTTGTCGTCGATCTCGCGCTTGAAGGCCAAGCCCAGCACCAGGACCTGCTTGTCCTCCAAGGTCCCCAAGCGCTCGCGCAGCCCAGCGATCAGGTAGGCCGGGACCGACTCGTTGATCTTCCAGGCCGTCGTCAAGAGGTCAGGGAAGGGGGTCCGATCAACGAGGAAGAACCCGTCCTTGTAGAGGCAAGGGCCCCCGGTGAAGCCTGGCGACTTGAGGCCTCCGCGCGGATAGCCCGAGTTGACCAGCTTCAGGATCTCGTAGATGTCCCGCTCCTGCTGGTCGGCGAGCATCATGAACTCGTTGCCAATGGCGAAGTCGATGTATCGGTAGACGTTGCAGAAGAGCTTGGCGATCTCGGCCGAGCGCGCGTCGCTGGTGAGGACCTGCGACACGAGGGGCGTGAAGAACTCGACGGCCTTGCTGGAGCTGGCCGGATCCAGGGCCCCCACGATCTGAGGGATCTTGGGGAGCTCCTTGAAGCTGTGCCCCTGAGCGATCCGCTCGGGACAGAAGGCCAGGAGGAGGCTCTCCCCGACTACGAGCGAGGTCGTGCGCTCGATGTAGCGGCGCAGATACTCGGTGGTCCCTGGGCTGACGGTGCTCCTGAGGATCAAGAGCTGGCCCTCTTGCAAGAGGGGTCCCAGGGTCGAGAGCACCGCCTCCAAGCTGCTAAACACCGGGTTTAGGTGCTCGTCGACAGGCGTTCCCAAGGTCAGGATCAGGACCTCAGCATCGCTGACCGCAGCGCCGGCGTCAGAGGTCGCCTCAAAACGTCCTGCTGCGACGACGCGCGCCAGGACCTCCTCGGCCCCTTCCTCGTGGAAGGGCATCCGGCCAGCCTGGATCGCCTCGACCCGCGCCGCGTCGACGTCGAGTCCGATCACGTGGTGGTCGTGGTCCGCGAGATAGAGCGCGAGGGGGAGCCCGACTCGGCCGATCCCGACGACCGCGACCCGACTCACTTGCCGCGTTCCTCGGCGTGCCTCACGCGGAGCCACTCCAGGACCTCCGCCAGGCCGGCCTCGAGGCTGACGGCTGCGTCGAACCCGAGCAGGTCGCGGGCCTTGTCGACCGCGGGGATCCGTCGCTTGACGTCGTCGCGGAAGGGGTCGACGTGGGTGAAGCGTGGCTCGTCGTCTCGGTAGTGCTTCCAGATCGCGGCCGCGAGGTCGAGGACCTTGGCCTCTTCGCTGCTCGAGATGTTGAAGTCCTGGTTCCGGGCCTTCTCGCTCTCGAACACGGTCACGATCCCGCGCGCGATGTCGCTGATGTGCGTGAAGCAGCGCGTCTGCTCCCCGTCGCCCAAGATCTCGAGGGGATCTTGCCCGTCGAGGATCTTCCAGGCCAAGTCCGGGATCACGTGGGCGTAGCCGACCTCGTCGCCGGGGGCCTCGTTCACGCCATAGGCGTTGAAGGGGCGCACGATGGAGTAGTCGAGGCCGTACTGCTCGTGGAAGGAGCGGCAATACCACTCACCCGAGAGCTTGCTGAAGCCGTAGGCCGATCGCGGGACCGGCGTCGTCATGATGTGGTCCTCATGGCTCGGGAACACGAGCGCGTTCTCGAACACCATGCTGCTCGAGACGTAGAGGATCCGGTCGTATTTCAGCTCGGCGCAAGCCCCGAACACGCTCGCGTAGAGCTTGTCGTTCTCCGCCAGGATCGTGGCCGGATACTTATGGAAGTAGCCGATGCCGCCGATCTTGGCCGCGAGGTGAATGCAGAGGTCGTGATCCGCGAACGCCTCCTTCGTGGCGGCGGGGTCCGTGAGGTCCCGCTTGAGGAAGGTCACGGGTCCAGGACCCGGTGCCTCCGGAGCAGCGCTCTCGGGCTTGCTCAAGTCGTCTATGACCGTGACGGCATAGTTCTTGGCACTCAGTTGCTTGACGACTTCCCGGCCGATAAAGCCGCAGCCGCCAGTGACGATCACTCGCTTTGACATGGCGGGGATTCTACGTGTTTCCCTCGCGGGGAGTAGCGGCGGGAGGGGAACTCTCAGGAGCCCCACCTGAACCCTCTGGGAGCGGGCCCTCAAGCGCGGGCTGACTCCCTGAAGCCCCGTCTGAGGGCCCCTCTTCGGGTGTCCTCGCCGGGGCTCGGAGCCGGCCCGCGACCCAGAGCGCGAGGGCCGGGGCGCCGCTCAGGAGCACGAGGAGCTGGGTCGTCGAGAGCCCGCCGGCCCCACCGCGGGGGTCTGCGCGGAGGGCCTCGATCACGAAGCGCCCGGGCGCATAGAGGACGAGCATCGCCAGAAACACCTCGCCTTCGAAGGCTCGCCGCCTCCGAATCCAGCGCAGCGCGAAGAACAACCCGAGGGCAAAGAGGGCCGAGGCGAAGGCGGTCGGATAGCGGGGGACGCCCCCTACGGGCGCGGGATACCAAGAGGGAGGCGTGGCCCACCACGCCGCTTCGCACACCGAGCCGTAGCAGCAGCCGCCCAGGAAGCAGCCCAGGCGCCCGAACACGAGGCCCAAGATGATGGCGGGGGCTGTGATGTCCGCGATCCGTCGGAGCGGCAGGCCGTGCTTGAGGGTCGCGATCACGCACAGGATCACGGCCAAGATCAGCCCGCCGAAGTAGGCCAGCCCGCCGCGCCAGAACTGCGGAATGTGGCTGGGGTGGGTTCGATACCAGAGCCAGACCGGCACGTTCTGAGCGTCCGTCTCGACCAAACGCAGGGCCTCTGCCCGCGCCTGACCCTCCGGCATCTCCACCAGGAACAACCAGACCGCGGGGACCGGTCGCTTGGCCAAGGCCGAGTTCAGGTGTCCTTGCAGGACGGGATCGAGCTCAGGCGCCCTCTCGCGCAGTCGCTCGACCTCGCCAGCTTGGAGGGGGTGAGCTGGTAGGGGCTCGGCCACCACGTGGAGGATCCGCCCCCCGATGAGGCCGCCCAAGATCGCCGCGATGCAGATATCGATGAGCCCCAGGCGCTGAAAGCCCTCGGACTCCCCGACCCGAACCAGGTAGACGAAGCCCAGCGCGAAGCCTATGGCGAGGAAGAGGAAGTAGGGGGACCCGAGGTGCTCCACGCCGGCATGGTAGCCCTGGGGAGAACACGACGCGCCCGCCAGAGCCGAGCGGAGCTTCCGAATCCACCTCGAGAGTGGTTGAGGAGAGGCAAGAGAGCGCAAGACAGGGAGGACACAGAGGGCGTCGCCGAGAGCTCATGGGGACGCCCAGCCGCCTCCGCCGCACCTACTCGCGAGAGGCCCCCCCTCCCGCGACGCGCTCTCAGCGACGCCCTCCGAGCCCTCTGCGTCTCCGCGGTTCAAGAACCGCTCGCGCCACACGCCTGACTGCACGGGCGAAGCGCCTTCCCAACCTCGGGGGGTCCGGCATGACGAAGCCGAGCCGCAGCGACCGGCTCTCGTCGGGCGAAGCCTCCCTCCCTTCCGTCTTCGACTCGCCAAGAAGACGCCGCCACTCCCAACTCCGAGGCGCCCTCAAATCTCGCGAGACGACCTCTCTGACCTCCGTGGATCTCCGTGCCCTCTGTGATTCAAAAGAAGCGCAGGCCGCAACCAGGTCTTCGGAACAGGTTCCGGGCGCGGTCGAGCGGGCAGGTGCGCCTCCTCGCTACTTCCTCCCAGACGAGAGCAAGACCGCGAGGTCCTTCGGACCAAACACCGGCGCCTTGCACGCGAAGCCCTCGCATACGTAAGCCGTAGGCCGTCCCCCGATGGGAACGAGAGCCTCGACCCAGGGGACCTCGGCCAGGAGCTCCTTGGCGTCCCCGGGCGGGCGGAGGATCGTTACGGTCCGCGGGGTGTAGCGCTGCTCGACGACGCGCAGGAGCGCCTGGGTCCCGGGGGAGTTGGGGTCGCCGGCGATGACGACCTCCCGGCGCGGGCCGAGGGCGAAGTCGAGGGCGCTCAGGCCGAGGGCGCCGGCGCGGCCACCGTGGTGGGCTAGGAGCTGGGAGTAGAAGGCCAGGGTCGCCTCGCCGCGCTCGAAGCGCTTGGGCTCACTGCAGATAGCCCCCAGCCGCACGAGGACGTAGGCAGCCGCGGAGTTGCCCGAGGGGATCGCGCCGTCGTAGGTCGGCTTGGGACGAGCGATCAGACCGCTCTCAGCTCCGACTTGGAAGAAGCCCTTGCCCTCGGCGTCCCAAAAGCGCGCGACCATTTGGTCGGAGAGGACGCGCGCCTCGCGCAGCCAGCGTGGGTCGTAGGTCGCCTCGTAGAGGTCTAGGAGACCCCAGGTCAGGAAGGCGTAGTCCTCGAGGAGCCCCGAGATCTTGGCCTCGCCCTCGCGCCAGCGATGCAGGAGCTGAGCCTTGGGCCGCAGCGCCTTCAGCACGAAGCTCGCCCCACGTCGAGCTGCCTCGGTGTAGCGGGCCTCGCCCAAGACTCGGCCGGCGTAGGCCAGGGCCCCGATCATGAGGCCGTTCCAGTCGGTCAGGACCTTGTCGTCGTGGAGGGGGGGGATCCGCTTGCTGCGCCGCGCGAGGAGGATCTTGCGGGCGGCGGCCAGGCTCTCGCGCGCCGCGGGGAGGGTCAGCTTGTGAAGCTTGGCCAACTCGGCCAAGTCCGTGGGCTCGGTTCGGGCCAGCTGGAGGTGGTTGTCGGTCTGGCCCGGGTGCTCGTGGAAGTTGCCGTGGTCGCTGACGGAGTAGCGAGCGGCGAAGAGGGGGTAGCGCGGCCCCAAGGCCTCCTTGAGCTCGGCCTGCGACCACACGTAGAACTTGCCCTCGGCTCCCTCGCTGTCCGCGTCCCAGGCGGACGTAAACCCGCCCTTGGGGTCGCGCATTTCCCGCAGGACGAACTCCGCGGTCTCGCGCGTGATCTCGGCGTAGCGCTCCTTGCCCGTCAGGGCGTAGGCCTCCGCGAAGGCGCGCAGGAGCCCGGCCTGGTCGTAGAGCATCTTCTCGAAGTGCGGAATCTCCCAGCGCGGATCGACGCTGTAGCGGTGGAAGCCGCCCCCGAGGTGGTCACGGAGGCCGCGGTCGGCTATGGAGTCGAGGGTCTTGGTGGCCAAGTTCAAGGTCGCCGCGTCCCCCGAGCGCTGGGCCTGGCGCAGGAGGAAGCTCAGGGTGTGGGGCATCGGGAAGCGCGTGGGCGAGCTCCCGCCGAACCCGCCGTGGGTCACGTCGAAGACCTTCCCCAGCGACTCCACGCCGCGGGTCAAGGCCTTGGGCTGGAGTCTGACCTCAGGTCCTTGGCGGACGAGGGTTCGCTTGAGCCCTGCTGTCCAAGCCTTGGCGTCCTTGGCCAGGGCGTCGCGGTGCTTGCTCCAGAGGTCTTGGCGCACGGCCAGCTCCGCTAGGAAGGCCCGGCGCCCGAAGCGGGCCGGCTGCGGGAAGTAGGTCCCGCCCGTGAGCGAGCTCCCCCAGCTCTTCTCGAACTCGTCGACGTCGGGCAGAGGTTCACCGTCAGGCGTCAGCCACACGCTCAAGGGCCAGCCACCACGCCCCGTCGCGCTCTGGACCGCAGTCATGTAGATCTCGTCAATGTCTGGGCGCTCCTCGCGGTCGACCTTGATCGCGACGTAGTGCTCGTTGAGGTAGCGCGCGACCTCTTCGTTCTCGAAGGACTCCCGCTCCATGACGTGGCACCAGTGGCAGGTCGCATAGCCTATCGAGAGGAAGACCAGCTTCTTCTCGCGCTTGGCCTTCTCGAAGGCCTCCTCGCCCCAGGGATACCAATCGACGGGGTTGTGCGCGTGTTGGCGCAGGTAGGGGCTCTTCTCGTGGACCAAGCGGTTGGTGTGCTTGACCTTGGCGGGAGTCGCTGCGGCTGGAGTCGCGCTCGGCGTTGGCGAAGCCCCAGGCGTCGGCTTCGGGCTCTCCTGGGCGAGGCTGTGGCCAACCACGAGCAACAAGGCCCCGACCCCGCAGAGCAGGGACTGACGGGTGTGGGCCCTCAACATGGTCGACTCCAGGCTGCGCGTCTCAGCGCTTGACGTATTGGGCAGAGACGAAGCCGCGCAGGGTCTTGCCCCCGCTCGCGACCTCGATCTCTAGCCAGCCTCCGCTCTCGGAGACGATGCTGACCGCGGTCCCCCGGGGGAGCGAGGTCAGGACAGCGTGCGAAGTCCCGGGGCCCTTGCGCATGTTCAGGGCTTGAGCCGTGACCGTCCCCTGGGGACGCGACTTGGGAGCGGGCTCCGAGTCCTTGCCCTTCCGCTTGGTCTTCTTCTTCTTGCCGTAGCCGCTAGACGTCTTGAACTTGATCCAGTCGCTCTCGACCCGGTTCCCGTGGGCGCCCTCGACTCGGACTCGCCAGTGATAGGTCTTGCTGCGCTTGAGGCGGAGCTTGGGAGGGAGCTCAGCGCGGCTCTGGGCTCCGGTGAAGGGTCCCAGCTTGACCCAGACTCGCTTGTGATCGGGGTCCTTGTCGAGCTCGATCCAGTAGCGACGCTGAGGCGCGCCCTCCTTGACGTAGCTCCAGACCAGGGTCGGGCGGGCGTCGATCTTGCCCTGCGGGCTGCGGCCCTCGACCTTGGGCTCCTCGAGGTCCACCGAGAGGGTCTGCCAAGAGCTCTCCAGGAGCTCCTCTTGTCCCCCGACCTCGACCTGGACCCGCCAGCGGATCGGCTTCCCGTGCTGGACCGCCAGCGGCACCTTGTAGGCTGGCTGTCGCAAGCGCGCCTGGCCTGAGTCGTGCAGGATGCCGTTGCTCTCGTCGAGGTCGTCGACCTGGACCCGGACGCTCTTGAGCTTGGCCTGACCCAGGATCCGCCAGCTCAGGATCAAGCCCTTGCCCTCCTCGTCGACGCGTCCTCTTCCGACCCAGTCACCCGTTCGTGAGCCTGGCTCGGGGAGGGCCATTAGCGCCCCCGCAGCAGGGACGCGCTTGGGGTCGATGACGATGTGGAAGTGGTCGTCGTGCTTGGGCCACTTCTGGGCCACAGGGATCGCCTTCACGACTCGCTCCCCGTTGTAGAGGATCTGCCTCGCGCCGAGGTCGTACATCAGCTGCGCGAGCTCTTCAGTCAGCCCTTGGTCGGCGAACTTCACGTGGCAGGCGTTCTTGGGCGTCGTGAACAGGTCGGCCGTCAGGCCGTCCTTGTGCGTCTTGTGTGGAGGGAAGGTGCCTCCGTCCGGCTTGGACATATCACCGATTCGCAGGAAGGGGCCCTGAGGGTGTCGCCGCTTCCACTCCCGCGCGACCATCACCAGGTAGCGCACGAAGACCGGCGTCCCCCAGTTCCGCCCCGAGCCCGTCTTGGCCGTCAAGACGTAGCTGCCGTCCTCGGCCACAGGCATCTCGATGTAGCCCTTGGGCGAGGTCTCTTGAGCCGCAGCCGTCCCCGCCCAGAGGCAGAGCGCTAGGGCACCGGCGAGGGATCGACTCCAGAAACTCCAGCCCACCACCCGCTACTCCGTCTTCTTCTTGCGCGAGGTCCGCTTCCGCGTCTTGCGCTTGGGCTTCGGCTTGGGCTTCGACGCCTCCTCAGCCTCGTCTTCCGTGGCCTTGGCCTCGTCTTCCGTGGCCTTGGCCTCGTCTTCCGTGGCCTTGGCCTCGTCTTCCGTCGCCTTGGCCTCGTCTTCCGTCGCCTTGGCCTCGTCTTCCGTGGCCTTGGCTTCGTCTTCCGTGGCCTTGGCCTCTTCCTTCAGCGCGGACGCCTCGTCGCTGGGCTCGAGGACTCCAGAGAACTCGACGACGTCGTTCTCTGGCTTGCTGCCGCGGAAGCGCGCCAAGCCCGAGAGCTTCTTGCTCTTCTTCTTTCCGCTGGAGCTCTCTCCCTCAGCGTCGGCCGGAGGATCCGCGACGGTCTCCTCAGCCACTGACTCGGCAGCGGGCTCCTCAGCCACAGCCTCGGCAGCGGGCTCCTCGGCAGCAGGCTCTTCGGCAGCAGGCTCCTCGGCAGCGGGAGGAGCGATCACCGTCTCCTCCGCCGGGTCTAGCGCCGCCTCGACCTCGGCCGCCTCGACGGTTTTGGTGCCGGCATCTGCTTCGTCCCGTGCAGACCAGCGCCGGGGCCCCGGATCGGGAGCCGTGAGGGCGCTTTGACTGGGGCTAGCCCAGGTATCGGTGACCAGATCGTCTCCGCCCGGAGGAATCAGGACCACGTCACCCAAGACCTCGGAGCCCTCGGGCAGGCGAAAGGTCAGCGAGCCCTCGGAGTTGAAGTCGAAGGCGCCGCGAAGGCTGGCCGGAGCGTCCTCGCCGGACCCTTGAAGGGTCAGCACGCCCTCTGCGACCTTCGCTGACTCGGGCAAGACCAGACGGACCCAGCCGCTCTCGAGGAGTTCATCCCGAAGCCCGAGGTAGGTCCTAGACTCGCGGACCGAGGCCAACTCCAGGAAGTCGTCTTCCTCGACCAGCTCCTCACCCGCCAAGGGCGGCAGCCAGAGCAGGCCGTTCTCGTTGCGCGCCAGCGGGGGCAGCGCAACTCGAGCCCGCTGCCCACAGGGCAGGGCTTCGACCTCGAGGAGCGCCGGTCGCGTCCCGCGGGCCTTGGCGTCGACCTCGAGGCCCTCGCTCGTGATCTCCGCGCCCGGCCCCAACTCCAGGCTGGTCCAGCCGTCGGCGTAGGCGCGCTCGGTCAAGCCGAGGTAGCTGCGTTCGCTTATGAGCGCCCCGTGGGGGAGCGCCGGGTCGATCTCGACGGGTGGCGGAGCGTCCTCTTGGGGCACCTCCAGCCGTCCCTCGCAGTGGGTCACCTCAGGTGGAAGCAAGAAGCAGAGCCCCCCCTCGCCGTCGACCCATGTCCGCGCCGGACGCCAAGCGAGCTGCGTCGCTTGCTCCTCTGGAATCCGCAGAGCCCGCGTCTCGGGGTCGTACTGAGCGCTGCTCGGAAGGGTGACGTGGAGGACGCCTGCTATCAGCTCTGCGTCGAGGGGGATCCCCCAACGGAAATCGCCGCTCTCATCAACTCGAACCTTCCCGACCACCGAGCCGTCCGAGAGGCGGCGCAGTCCTGGGAGGACACGCCAGCCATCTTCGACCGGCCCCGCGAAGATCAGTCCGCGCTGGATATCGTGGTGGACCTCTCCGTCGAGACCGCTCGCGACAGCCTCTTGGCCTTCGCGCCGGAAGCTGCTGAACATCTCTCGCGTGCCGCCGAGGGCCGCGTCCAAACCGAGGCCTTCCAGCTGAAGCTCCTCCGTCGTCGGACGCAGGACCTCGAGCTCGGCAATGTCGCTCGGCATGTCGACCATCGTCCGCTCAGCGAACTCGTCGGGGCTGATCGAATCGGTGGGTTGATCGAGGAGCGCCGGCCCGAAGGGGTCATTGGGGTCGGCCCCGGCCCCGAGGGCCGCAGCCTCAGCCGCGCTCGGCGAGGCCGAAGGCCCCCCCAGGTCGCCACCAAAGGGATCGGGACCGCCGAAGGGATCGGTCGGACCACCCCCCTGAGCGCTGTAGCTGGGAGCCATCGTGAGCTCGCCCGCCCCGAGGTCGGCCCCGAAGGGGTCTGCTCCAGCGGCGGGCGTCGCCGCTCCGCCCAAATCGGCGCCGAAGGGGTCCGCGGGAGGAGCCTGGCCGCCGCCGGCGTAGCCAGGCGCCATCGTCATCTCCGCGCTCGCGAACATGTCGTCGCTGGGCGGCTGCCCACCGGGAGTCGCTCCGGCATAGCCCGGAGCCATCGTCATCTCCCCGGCCCCGAGATCCGTCCCGAAGGGATCGGCCTGACCTGGGCCAGGAGCGCCACCGCTCGGCTTGGCCCAATCTCCGCGAGTCCCGAGGTCACCGCCTGCGTAGCCAGGCACCATCGTCATCTCGGCGGGATCCATCCCGCCAAACTCTGGCTCGGCGCCACCGCCTGGGACCGCGAAGGTCTCCGCCGTGGGGTCCATCGCATCGGAGCCGGGCGTCATTGCTCCGAGGGCGCCGCCTCGGGCGCCGTCCGCGGCGGGGGGCCCGCCCATCCCGAAGGGATCCGTTCCGCCCGCAGGCGCCATGGGATCGCCGAAGGGATCGCGAGCCCCTCCGCCAGCGTCGGAAGGGATCGCATCGGCGAAAGGATCCGGCGCGTCTGGGCCCGGAGCCATGGGGTCCCCGAAGGGATCGGGAGGAGCAGCGCTGGTTCCGCCGAGCGCTGCCCCGAAGGGGTCCGGTCCGCCTCCAGGAGGGGGATCTGTGAAGGGATCCGCCCCGCCGGGCCGCGGCGCGGCGTAGTCGCTCTGGTTGCCGAGGTCCGCCGCATAACCCGGCGCCATCGTCATCTCGCCCGCCACGAACTCGTCCCCAGGGGACGAGGGATTCAGGCTCCCTGGGGTCTGATTCCCGAAGCTCACGGCGCCGATCTCGCCCGAGGACTCCGGCTGAATGTGCTGGACGTAGCCGGGAGCCATCGTCATCTCGCCGATGCCCGGATCTCCCTCAGGAGCCGCGGGGCCGGAGGCGTAGCCCGGCATGATCGTCATGTCATGCTCGGGGATCTTCTCCCCGCCAGGCGTGGTGGCCTCGTCGTCCTTGCCCTTGCCGCCGAAGAGCCCGAACAGGCCCTTCTTCTTCTTGTTCTTCTTCTTGGCCATCAGCTGCGGGCCAGCTCGAGGAGGCGCTCGAGCTCCGACTCCTCGAGGGAGTCGAGGCCCAGCTCACGCACCCGCGCCAACTGCTCGTTGCGGGCCCGCACTCGGCGCAGCGCGCCCTCGAGGTCTACGTCCAAGCCCGGCACCCTCAGTCCGCGGAGGGGGACCACTGGGCCCTCCACGCGCCGCAGGGCCTCGCGATCGGCCTCAGCCGCGATCGCGACAGCGAGCCGCCGCCGAAGCCCGTCGTCGAGACCCAAGGAGTCGAGGATCGCGTGGAGGTCAGAGTCAGCGGCCGCCGCCAGCGGGTCGCTGGGAGCCGAATCCAGCTCCGCGCGGATCCCTTCCAAGGCGCCGCGGCTCGCCGCCAGGGCCTCCTCGACCTCGGCTCGCTCGGCTCGCGCCGCTTCGGCTGCTTCCTCGGCGAGCTTGCTAGCCTCGTCCTTGGCTGACTGCAACTCGGCCTGATGAGCGTCCTTGGCGGCCTCAGCCTCGGCCTTGGCCGCGTCGGCCTCGCCCTGGGCGGACTCCAGCTCGCCTCGCGTCGCCTCATGCTCGGACTTGGCGGCCTCCAGCTCGCTGCGGAGGCTCTCGACCTCGCCTTGCGCCTTGGCCAGCTCGCCTTGCGCCGTCTCGAGGGCGCTGACCGCGTCGGCGCTGCTGGTCTTGAGCGAGTCGAGCTCGGCTTGAACCTTCGCCTGTTCCTCTTGAGCCTTGGTGACCTCTGCTTGGGCAGCCTCCAGTGCTGCCGGGTCCGCGCCTCCGCCGGAAGCGGGTGGCTTATCCATCCAGAACTTGATGTAGGTCTGCCCGACGATGAACACCTCGCCCGGGGTCAGAGGCACGATCTCGGGGGGATTGTTGGGGCCGATCCGGCGCATCTGCATCACGGTCGAGCCCGACCCGCCGTCGCGCAGCCACCACTTGCCGTCGCCTTGGTAGACCTGACAGTGATTGGCCATCACGCCCGCGTCATTGCACTGGACCTGGGCCTCGGGGTTGTTGCCGATCACGGTGCCACCCGCGGCGCCCAGCTCGATGAGCTCCTGATCGCGGCCGCCGCTAAAGAACTGCAAGAAGGGCATGACTAGCTCCTCTCCGCGCGAGCCGCGCTGAGCAAGGCCTGAAGCGCCTCGGGCGAGAGCTCGTGGAGGCCGGACTTGGCGATGGCCGCCGCTCGGTCTCGATCGGCCCGCTGAGCCTCGAGGGTCGACACGAGCTCGTCGCTCCCGCCGGCAGCTTGGATCTCTTCGATCGTGTAGCGCTGGGCGATTGCGCGCTCGAGGGCCTCCTCGGTCTCGCGCTCGATCAAGCGCAGGACCCGGGGCGGAGCGTCCTCCCCCAGGCGAAGCCGCTCTACGCGGCGAAGGAGGTCGTGTCGGGCGAGCGCCGAGGCGCCTCGGGCTGGACTGCGAGCGTCGCTCACTGGATCTACTCCCTGGCCCGCGGCTGGCTCGGCGGGCGGCAGCCAGACAGTCTCAGCAGGCCTCGCCTCTGGCGCAACCCCTTACGCGGGCTCTTTACTCCTCTCCTCGCTTCTCCCCCGAGGGTCGCGCATCGCGCCCTGAGCCCCCTTCGCGCACCCAAGGGGCGAGCGCCCAGTAAGATCAAGCCGACTCGCCGCCTGGCGAGGCGTGGGGGAGGGGCCTCTTGGCCCTGCAAAGTGGGAGCAAGGTCAATGGCCAAGATTCTGGTCGTAGACGACGAGCGCAGCCTGACGAGCCTCCTCGAGATCGTGCTGACGCGCTCGGGGCACAAGGTCCGCTGCGCCAACTCCGAGGACGAGGGCTTGGCGGCCTTCAAGGAGCAGCAGCCAGACCTGGTGCTCCTCGACCTCAACTTGGGCGGACGAGGCGGCCTGGCCGTCCTCGACGAGTTCAAGGAGATCGACCCCTACATCCCCGTGCTCGTGATCACGGCCTACTCGACCTGGGACAACGCCGTCGAGGCCATGAGGCGCGGGGCTTACGACTTCATAAAGAAGCCCTTCGACGACAACGACCTGATCCGGGAGGTCGTGGCCCGCGCCATAGCCCACCGCGCCACCGTCGCCAAAGGCGATCGTCGGGAGTCCGCCTCCGAGATCCTCGGCAACTCCGAGGCCATGCGTCACGTGCTCGACATCGTCAAGCGCGTTGCCCCGACGGACTCCACGATCCTCGTGACCGGCGAGAGCGGGACCGGCAAAGAGCTCCTGAGCCGCGCGCTCCACTACACCTCCCACCGGGCGGGTGGCCCGTTCCTCTCGGTCAACTGCGCGGCCCTCCCCGAGGCGCTCCTCGAGAGCGAGCTCTTTGGCCACGTCAAGGGCTCCTTCTCTGGAGCGCACCAAGACAAGAAGGGCCTGATCGAGGTCTGCGAGCGCGGGACCTTCTTCATGGACGAGGTCGGCGAGCTCCCCCTGACCACGCAGGTCAAGCTCCTGCGAGCTCTCGAGGAGCGCCGCGTGCTCCCCGTCGGCGGGACCCAGCCGCGCAGCGTGGACGTCCGCTTCATCTGCGCCACGAACCGCAACCTCGAGGCAGAGGTCCAGGCTGGACGTTTCCGCGCGGACCTCTACTATCGGATCAACGTCCTCCCGATCACGCTCCCGCCGCTCCGTGAGCGCAAGCGGGACGTCCCGCTCCTGGCCGCGCACTTCCTCGCCAAGTACTCCCGTCGCCTTCAGCGCGACGTGACCTCGATCTCGCCAGCCTTCCAGCGCCGCCTCGAAGAGCACGACTGGCCCGGCAACGTCCGCGAGCTCGAGAACACGATTCAGCGCTCGGTGATGCTCAGCCGGACCGACATCCTGGAGGGGGACCCCATCCTGGGGAGCCTAAACCCGGGCGTCGGAGTCGGAGGGTCTGCCCCCCAAGGCGAGAGCCAGGCCCCGGTCAAGCTCCCGGTAGACATAGAGAAGCTCCTCGAAGACACCGAGCGGAGCTACCTCGAGGCGGCCCTCGAGGAGACCAACGGGCACCTGACCAACGCCGCTAAGCTGCTGGGGATCTCCTTCCGCGCGATCCGCTACAAGCTCAAGAAATACGACATTCGGGCCGAGCGGTGACCCCTTCGTGCTGAGCCCCGAGTTCCTCAAGCGCCTGGAGCGGGTCTCGATCGTGGCCCGCAAGTCGCTCAAGGGCGTCGGGCAAGGTGAGCGCCGCGGCAAGCGCGCGGGTGGCTCCGTCGAGTTCTCCGACTACCGACGCTACAGCCCTGGCGACGACACCCGCCGCGTCGATTGGTACGCCTACGCGCGCCTCGAGCAGATGTTCCTCAAGCTCTTCGTCGAGGAGCAGGACCTCGCGGTCCATCTCTTGGTCGACCTCAGCGGCTCCATGGAGGCGGGCTCCCCCAGCAAACGGGTCCAAGCGCTCCAAGTCGCAGCGGCCCTGGGCTACGTCGCCTTGTCCGCCGGTGACCGAGTCAGCCCCTGGTTCCTCCGACAAGATCAGGCTGAGCGACCCCTGCCTTCCCTCCGCGGTCGCCACTCCCTGGCCCGGCTGCTCAAGGCCCTCAACGAGTCCGGTCCCGGCGCGGGCGGGACGACCCTCGACGCCAGCGTCCGCGCCTTCCTGGCCCGGCGTCCGGCGCGCGGGGTCGTAGTCCTCATCAGCGACCTCCTCGACCCGAACGGGGCTCAGGGCCCTATAGAGCGCCTCCGCTACGCTGGCTTCGAACTCCACGTCCTGCACGTGATCGCGCCGGAGGAGCGCGAGCCCGCGGTCGGAGCCGAGGTCGACCTCCTCGACCTCGAGACTCAGGAGAGGGTCGCGGTGTCACTCGATCAGCGGGCGATCCGCGCCTACCGCGCCGCCTTCGAGAGCTTCCTCAGCGAGACCGAGGCCCTCTGTCTCCGCCACGGCGTCTCCTACGTCCCCGCGTCGAGCAGCGACCCCCTAGACGAGCTCGTCCTGGGTGCGCTGCGCCAGAGCTCCCTAGTCCGATGAGCGAAGAGGGACAGGGAGTCTTGCGTGACGTCTGGGCGAGCCTGGGAGCAGGCGCGCTCCTCCTCGGCGCGATAGCGATCCCCCTAGCCCTCCTGACCTGGCTAGGAGAGGTCGGGTTCGGCAACCCCTGGGGGCTCCTCCTGGCGCTGGCCGCCCTCCCGCTCCTGCTCCTCTTCGTGCTCCGGACCAAGCGCAAGGTTCAAGCCGTGGGAAGCCTCCTCTTCTGGCAGGCCGTGGCCCGCGAACAACGTCACGCCCAGACACCCTTCAAGCGCCTGCGGAGCAACCTCGTCCTGGTCCTGCTCCTCTTGGCCCTAGCAGCCCTGACCTACGGCCTCGCCGAGCCGATCATCAAGGCCGACGCCCGCTCGGGGCGGGCCCTCCTGATCCTGATCGATACGAGCGCCAGCATGAGCAGCCGCGACCGCGAGGGCGGTCCGACTCGCCTCGAGGAGGCTCAGCGCCGAGCCCGGGAGCTCTTGGGCAGCCTGGCCCGCCGCGACCACGCCGCGATCCTGGCCGTCGACGAGCACGCCCGCCTGGTCGTGCGCTGGACCGACGACGAAGCTGCCTGGGATCGTGGACTGAACGAACTCCAGGCACGTCCCCTGGGGACAGATTTGGGAGCTGGGCTCCTGGCCGCTGTCGACGCCGCAGCGGACGCTCCGGGCGAGGTCGAGGTCGTCCTCCTCTCTGACGGAGGCGGGCCCCCGCCCCCGCCCGTCGAGCTGGGGGCCCCACTCCGCTTCCTGAGCCTAGGGAGCGAAGGCGAGAACCTCGGGATCTTGGCCCGGACCCTGCGGCCCGGCCAGCGAGAGGAGAGCTGGGAGCTCTTCGCGAGCGTGGCCAACTGGGGGGCAGAGCCTCGGACCTGCGTCGTGGCCCTCGAGCAGGACGGCCGCCCGCTGGCCGCCCGCAAGCTGAGCCTGCCTCCCGGCGGTCAGAGTTCGGTCGTGTTCGAAGAGCGGCTCGGGTTGGGTGCCCTCACGCTTCGCCTCGTCCCCGAGCCCCTCCCGGGGGGCGCGACACGCGAGTCCTACACCTGGGACGACACGGTTCACCTCCCGGTCCCCGACGCCCAGCGTCCCCGGGTGGCCCTCGTCGGGCAGCTCGGGCGTGAGGTCTGGGAGCGCGCCCTCCAGGCCGCCGGCGCCGAGGTCACCCCGCGCCTAGGGGGTCGCGAGACCCTCGCCATCTTCCTCGGCGAATCCGTCCCAGCTCGACTTCCAGGCTGCGACGTCGTGCTGGTCGCTCCTCCGGGCCCCAACGACGCCGGGGCCCGCTTGCGGGGGCCAACCCAACCCGTCTTAGAGTTGATCGGCGATCACCGTGAGCCCCTCTTGGAGTTCGTCTCGTTGGGAGACTTCGCGATTCCCCAGGGTCGTGGTCTGGCCCTCGACCCAGGAGCGCGGGTCCTGTTCCAAGGCCGCGGCGCGAAGGGAGAGGCTCTCGTCCAGGCTTCCCTCGTTCGGCGAGGGGGGCGTCAGCGCGTCGTGCTCGGCTTCGATCCCGCTCAGACCCGCTGGCCACAGCGAGCTTCCTTCCCCATCTTCGTCGCGAACTGCTTGGCTGAGGCCGCGAAGGGTCGCCCCCTCGAGCTCCCCGCCGGCCTCACTGCGAGTCTTCCGGTCCGGGGCGCGGCCACTCTGACCACTCCCCAAGGGGAGGAGCGCGAGCTGACCGTCCGCGCAGGCGAGGCGAGCCTCGACGGCCTCTGGCCACCTGGGATCTACGAGCTCCGGGACGAAGACGGGGTCCGGCGCCTGGGCGTCAATCCCAAGGCGCCCGACGAGGGCCGGATCGCCCCTCGGGCCGAGCTCGACGCAGAGGTCGAGCAGCTCACGAGTCCGCCCGAGCGTGTTCGGCCCCTTGAGATCGGGCGGTGGTTTGCGCTCTTGGCCCTGGGGCTGCTGACCCTGGAGGCTTGGGCCTTTCACCGGCGTTGGTGAGCCTCGCTCTCTCGAGCCACGGACCTCCACGGAGGTCGACCTCGCGCCGGGGCAGCTGTTGCGAACCCGAAGGGCGCCGCGACCACCTCTCCTACACGGCTTCAAGCGCCGTCTAGAGCAGACCTAGCTCGCTGGCAAGAAGTCGCGGGAGGACGGCACTGGGACTGCCTCGCTGTGAGCCTGGAAGACTAGGGACTGGCAGCCCAGGGTCGTGCAGCGGCTGGCTTCGAGGGCGCAGGCGGTGTGGTGGAGGGTGCCGCAGGCCCCGCAGCTCGCGGCCTGCTCGGCCTCGACCCGGAGGGAGTCGTGGCAGAAGGGGCAGCGGAGGACCTGCGCCAGGCGGAGGGTGGGGCGGGGGGCGACGAGGGGCGCGTCGCAGTGGTTGGCTAACCCGGATAGGAGATCGAGGAGGCACTCGGTGAAGTAGCTCGCTTGGCCTAGGTCACGCTCGCACTCGCGCACGACACGGGCCCAGCGCTCGCCGAGCTGGATTTCGCGCAGGCCGAGCTCCTTGAACAAGCAACCGAGGAGGATCTGGCTCTGGCGCCGCGCCAAGCGCCCGACCCCGGCCGGGTGCCCTTGGATCCAGAGGGAGCCTATACGAGCGGTCGTTGAGGAGCTTCGCGGATCGAGGCGCTGCAGGAGGGTCGCGCGGCGAACCGTGACTTCAGGCCCCTGACGAAGCTCCAGGCGGACCGTCAGCCTCGACTCTCCAGGCCATTGGGCCAGGCGCACCCGACGGCCTCCCCAGCGCCCCCGCAAGATCGCTGCGCTGTTGGCGGTCCAAGGCGTGCAGGACTCGAGCCAGCCGCGCTCGGAGAGGAGGTCGTGGACCCGGCGCAAGAGCGGCGAGATCGACGCCCGCGCCGCGTCCGCGCTCTGACTACCCTCCCCAGCCTCCTCACGACGGCTCCGTGCGAGGGCTCGCTCCCGGGTGCGCGCCGACACCTGCTCAGGCCGCAGTACGAGGGTCGTCCGAGGGGCCGCTACGGCAGAGGAAGGCTGCATGCGAGGTAGGAAACACCTCGCGCCAAGTCCTCACGCCCGCTCTCGACGTCGTCAAGCGCCTGCGGGCCTAAGAGGTGGGGGCCTGGGGGTCGCAGACCCCCCAGAAGACCAGCCAGCGGTCCGTCTCCCAATCACCGCCCCCGACCCGTAGGATCCCGCCCTCGAAGGCGGAGGCCCCATGACGAACGTTGGACGAGCGAGTTCCTGGCTGGTGGGCCTCACCCTCCTCTCGCTCTGCAGCCTCGCGCCTGCGGGCGACCCCGAGCCAGTTCGCAGCCCCGGTGGCGAGCCTGGCCGGGTCCACGCCTTGGTCGGAGCCACCATCGTTCCAGCCCCCGGACAGCGAATCGAGGGCGGCACGATCGTGATCCGCGACGGCCTCATCGAGGCCCTCGGCCCGGGGGTCGAGATTCCCAAGGACGCCCAGGTCTGGGACCTCAGCGGGCGCACGATCTACCCGGGACTCATCGAGCCCTACCTGCGACTCGAATCACGGCCTGATCCATCCAAGCCCGCAGCCCCCGCCCCCGCGCCGAGGGGCGGCGCCACGCACCCCAACCCCAAAGTCCGGGCTCACCACGACGTCGCGCGCACGCTGAAGCTGGAGCGCCAGGCCCTGACCAGCCTCCGCGCAGTCGGGTTCACCGCGGCCCTCGTCGCCCCCGAGCGGGGCATCTTCCGCGGCACGAGCGCCCTGGTCGCCCTCCGCGAGGGGAGCGCCCGCGAGCAAGTCATTGAAGCCCGGGTCGCGCACCACCTGGCCTTCGAATACGGCGGCTGGGAGTCCCGGAGTTACCCCAACTCGCTGATGGGCTCCATGGCCCTGGCCCGCCAGACCTTCCTCGACGCCGAGCACAACGCCGCGGCCTGGGAGGTCTATCGCCGCAACCCCATCGGCGCTCCGCGCCCCAAGAGCGACGAGAGCCTCAAGTCCTTGGCGGACGCTATGGGCGGCCAGGTTCCGGTGTGCTTCGAGGCCCGCGACGCAGGCATGCTCCTGCGTGGCGCGAACCTCCTCCGGGAGTTCGAGCTCGTGCCTTGGGTCGTGCTCGGGAGCAACGACGCCCCCCGCTGGCTCGACGAGGTCCGCGGGAGCGAAGCCAAGCTGATCCTGAGCCTCAACTACGCGCCGCTCCCGATCTGGGACAGCGAAGCCGAGCTACCCGACGTCGCCCACGCAGCCCTGCGGGCTTGGCATGAGGAGCCTGCAGCTCCCGCCTTCCTGGAGCGGGCCGGCGTCTCCTTCGCGTTCACGAGCCAAGGTCTCAAGGACCGAAGTCAGCTCCTGGCCCGAGTCCGCGAAGCGATCTCACGAGGGCTCTCGGAGAAGGCGGCCCTGGCCGCCCTGACCACGGTCCCGAGCAAACTCCTGGGTGCCCCTCAGCTGGGGACGATCCGGACAGGCGGCGCCGCCAACTTGACCGTCAGCGTCGGCCCTCTCTTCGCAGAGACCAGCGCGGTCACCGAGGTCTGGGTGGAGGAGCTGCGCTATCCCACTCAGACCGAGCTTCCGACCCCTAAGGACCTAGCCGGACGCTGGCGCCTGAGCGGACCGGGCGAGGATCTCGACCTGGAGCTGACCCACGAGAAGGGCGTGCTCTCGGGCAAGATCCCCTCCGCCGGTTCCGGCGCCGCAGACCAGCCCCTGGGCCGCGTCGAGCTCTGGCGGGATCGACTCCGACTCCAGCTCCCGCCCAGCTCAGGGGGGCTGCTCTTGACCCTCCGCGGCCGGCCGCCGCTCCTGGAAGGCCGCCTCGGCGGCGGCCCCCTCCTCCTCCAGAAGCTCCCCGCCCAGCCCAAGCTTCCCCAGGAGGGCGAGCCCGCGCCGCCCTCCCTCGCGCCCCTCAGCCTCCCGCTCCGAGCCCCCTGGCCGCCGCTGCCCAAGGCTCGAGACCGCGCGCTCATCGTGCGAGGCGCGACGGTCTGGACTGGAGGTCCTAAGGGGACGCTCAAGGACGCCGATCTCCTCGTGGTCAAGGGCGTCATCCGCGGGGTAGGGGCCAAGCTCCCAGTCCCCCCAGGCGCGCGCGTAGTCGAAGGGCGTGGGCTCCATGTCACGCCCGGGATCGTGGACTGCCACAGCCACTCGTTTGGAGTCGGGCCCGTCAACGAGTCCACTGAGAGCTGCACGGCTCAGGTCCGCTGTGAGGACGTCATCGACCCAGACACGATCCAGATCTATCGCCAGCTGGCGGGCGGCGTGACCTCGGCCATGCAGCTCCACGGCAGCGCCAACTCCATTGGCGGTCAGAGCGCCGTCGTTCGACTCCGCTGGGGCGAGCCCGCCGAGGGGCTCCTCTTTCGGGGCGCAACGCCGGGGATCAAGTTCGCCCTCGGCGAGAACCCCAAGCGGAGCAACTGGGGCGAGGGGCTGGCCCCTCGCTATCCGACCTCGCGGATGGGAGTCAACGAGTCGATCCGCGAGCGGCTCCTGGCCGCCCGCGCCTATCGCGCGCGCCTCGAGCGCTGGCGAGACGGGCTCAAGAAGGGCCAAGTCCTGGTCCCACCGCGCATCGACCTCCAGCTCGAGGCCCTCGTCGAAGTCCTCGGAGGACGACGCAAGGTCCACTCTCACAGCTACCGCCAGGACGAGATCTTGGCTCTGATTCGCCTGGCCGAGGAGCTCGGGTTCACGGTCGGGACCTTTCAGCACGTGCTGGAGGGCTACAAGGTCGCCGACGCCCTGGCCGCTCACGGAGCGGGGGCCTCGACTTTCAGCGACTGGTGGGCTTACAAGTTCGAGGTCATCGATGCCATCGCCTACAACGCCGCGTTGATGCAGAAGCGCGGCGTCCTGGTCTCGCTCAAGTCTGACTCGAGCGAGATGGCTCGGCGGCTCAACCAAGAGGCCGCCAAAGCGGTCCGCTACGGCGGGGTCGAGCCCGCCGCGGCCCTGGCTATGGTCACGCGCAACCCGGCCCTGCAGCTAGGGATCGCGGACCGGGTCGGGAGCCTCGAGGTCGGCAAGGAGGCGGACTTCGTGATCTGGAGCGCGAGCCCCTTGGCCACGACCACCCGCTGTCAGGCGACCTACATTCAGGGCCGGGCCTACTGGGACTACCGGCTCGATTCGGCCGCCCGCGGGGCCTTCGCCAGGGAGCGCCTGGCCCTGATCGACCTCGCCCGCCGTGCGCGCCATGCGGATGGGGCGCGCCTCAGCACCGACTGGCAACCGACCTTCCCGAAGGCCTCCAGGCGGCGAGCGGAGGCCAGCCACGGCGCCCCCCACCAAGGGGTCTGCTGCGAAGGAGGTGCCCGGTGATCCGCCCCACCAATGCCTCTGGAGCGTGGCTCCTCCTCTCCTGGTCCGTCTGGCTCGGGCTCAGCGGCGCAGCGCAAGCCCAGGAGGTCGAGCGCGAGACGGCCCTCGTCGGAGCGACGATTCACCAGGGGGCAGGTCCTGGAGGGACAGTTGTCCTGAGCGCCGGCAAGATCCGAGCGATCGGGAAGGTCGAGCTGACGGCGAACACGCGAGTCGTCGACCTCAAGGGCGCTCACCTCTACCCCGGCTTGATCGACGCCGACACGGTCCTCGGCTTGACCGAGATCGGGAGCGTCAAGGGAACCCAGGACACGCGAGAGGTCGGACTGATCAACCCCAACCTCCGCGCCGAGCGGGCGGTCAATCCGGACTCGATCCTCTTCCCCGTCGCGCGGACGGGCGGCGTGCTCTTCGCCCACGTCGCTCCTCGCAGCGGCTGGATCGCAGGGACCTCCGCCCTCATCTACACGGCTGGGCAGACCTACGAGGAGATGACCGTCCGCGCGCCGGTGTTCCTCCACGTGCGCTGGCCGAAGATGCGGATCGCCAAGCAAGGCCAGACGGCCGAGCAGATCAAGAAGGCCAGCGCGGCCCGCGAAGCCGCCCTGGCAGGGATCCGCGGGGCCTTCCGCGAGGCCCGGTCCTACTCCAAGGCCCGGCGCGTGATCAACGGGACCCGCCCGCGGGATCCCAAGTGGGAGGCGATGCTCCCCCTAGTTCGAGCGCCCCTCGGCGCGCCCAAGGTCCGGGTCGCGGTTCACGCCGAGACCCAAGCCCAGATCGAGGCGGCCCTCGACTGGGGTCAGGAAGAGGGCGTGTCCTTGGTCCTCGTCGGCGGCGCCGACGCCTGGCGCCTCGCCGAGCGGCTCCAGAAGCAAGACGTCGCAGTGATCCTAGGTCCGGTCCAGCGCCTACCCCGGCGAGCCCACGAAGCCGTCGACACTCCCTATCGCCTCGCGGCCCGGCTGCACCAGGCCAAGGTTCGGATCGCGTTCAGCACCGGCGGGAGCGGGTTCCAGGCCGCCAACGCGCGGAACCTGCGCCTGCACGCCGCCCAGGCCGTGGCCTACGACCTCCCCCCCGAGGTCGCCCTCCACGCCCTGACCCAGGGCGCCGCCGATCTCCTCGGTGTCGGCGATCGCCTCGGCTCGGTCCGGACCGGGCGTGAAGCGACCCTGATCGCGACCGACCGCCCCCTCTTCGAAGACGGCGCGAAGATCACTCACGCCTGGATCCGAGGGCGCCCCGTGTCCCTCGAGGACCGCCAATCCAAGCTCTACGAGCGTTACCGCGACCTACGTCGCCGGAGGTAGCCCGTGCTCGCCCTGATTTCACCCGCCAAGCGCCTCGACCTGAGCCCCTCTCCCTGGGGAGCCCACGCGACCCAGCCCGCCCTCCTCGACCAGAGCCAGCGCTTGGTTGCGTGCTGTCGCAAGCTGACGCCGCCCGACCTTCAAGGCCTGATGTCGATCAGCGAGGCTCTGGCGGAGCTGAACTTTCAGCGCTTTCAAGACTTCCAGACGCCATTTACAGCGCAGAACGCCAAGCCGGCGGCCCTGACCTTCGCGGGGGACACCTACGCGGGCCTCAACGCGAGTGAGTTCGACCAAGCAGACTGGGACTTCGCCCAAGGGCACCTCGGGATCCTCTCGGGGCTCTACGGGCTCTTGCGCCCCCTGGATCTGATTCAGGCCTACCGCCTCGAGATGGGGACCCGCCTGGCCAACGAGCGCGGCAAGGACCTCTACGCGTTCTGGAAGGAGCGCCTGACCGCCCTCGTCGACGAGCGCACCGCCGGACACAGCGACCGCCGCGTGATCAACCTCGCGAGCAAGGAGTACATCAAGGCCGTAGACCCCCGCGCCTTAGCCGAGAGCGGGGTCAGCATCGCGTTCAAGGAAGAGCGGGGCGGCGCGCTCAAGGTGATCGGCCTCTTCGCCAAGAAGGCTCGCGGCACGATGGCGAGCTGGATGATCCGCGAGCGTCTCGAGGACGCCGAGGGCCTCAAGGGGTTCACTGAGCTGGGTTACGGCTATCGCGAGGACCTCAGCAGCGAGGTGGAGTGGGTCTTCACTCGCGCCAGCTAGTCTCCTCCGGTCACGAGGCGCGCTGCAGGGGACCCAGGCGGACCTTTCCGCTCCGGTAGGTCACGCGTCGAGTCCCCTTCTCGTCCTTCACCACGGCTAGCCAGCATGGGTGCTCACCGCTCTCGCTCAACCCGGGCACCAGCGGTCCGACTCTGGCGCCCGCTCCCACCAGGAGCCGCGCCTGACGGCGAATCTCTCGCTCGGCGGGAGCTCGCTCGCTCGCGGGGAGGGCACGCGAAGTCCGGCGAGGTTGGAGACGAACCTCCGACTCGATCACCTCTCCTGTGCGCGCGTTGAGCTCAGCCCGAACGACACCTCGCCAGGGTCCCTCGCTGACGTCCCAGCGGACGTTCCAGACCCGGCGCAGGGGTCGCTTGCAGAGCCGGGTGTAGATCTGCACGGCCTCATCGGGCAAGTGCAGCCGCGCGCGAGCCTCCTGGACCGCGCGGGGCCTGGAGATCGCCCCTGAGCGGCGCGAGCCCCGGGCCCGGTAGGGCAGGAAGGAGCCCAAGCGGACCCCGGTCTGAGGATCGACCTCGACCGCGATCCGAGCGTCGGGCGCCTGGCGCTCGACCCAGACCCAGGTCAGCCCGCGCCTGGCCGAGGTCTCTGGATGGCACCAGGTCCCGCAGCGCAGCTGGCCGTCCCGCGCGCGGCCCCGGGTCGCCTCGGTCACTGCTCGCAAGTCCCGGGCGCTGAGGGGCTCTGTGGGGCGAGCCGGTCTCATGGGCGGGGGGCGGTGTCTGGGGTCTAAGTCCCAGGGATCGAGGTCCGCTGGGTACTCGACACGGCCGCCCTCGAGGCGAGCCAGGCCAGCGGCTTCCCAGAGCAGGACCTCTAGGCGGTAGACCTGGCCCTCCTGGAACTTGGAGTGCACGAGCAGCTCTCGCTCGACCTCGAAGTCCACGATGGACCTCTTGGGCTTCTCTTCCGAGGCGATTAGGTCTCGGATCCACTCCAGCGCGTGTCTTCGCATGCTCGACCTCCTTGGAGGAGGAGCTATCGCACGCCGGAGGCCAGCGCGGTCTCTTGGGGACTTGCGTCGAGGCGGCGCGACCGAAGTGAAACGAAATGGGCAAAATTTGCCCATCTTTGAAACACGACGAGACGCAAGCCAGGTTGGCTAGCCCTTCGAGGCCCGTCGGCAAGCGTCAGCGGTCGCAGGGTATTCCTGGCGGAAGGCCTCCCAGGCCTCGCTCGGGAGCCGCAAGATCCGGACCGCGTCGCTCGCGACCCAGGAGGCGCCCAAGGCGGACTCGCCCATGGCCTCGACGCCAGCCAGCGAGCCTGCGGTGGCTCGCTCTTCGCCGCGCTCGAGGGTTCCCTCGCAGACGTAGCAGAGCTGGCTCCGCTCCTGGCTGACGACCTCGGCGCCCGCCTCGTGACGCTCGGCGCTGAAGCGGAGCGAGAGCTCCGTTCGCTGCTCGGGACTCAACGGCGAAAGCGCCGGGCAGTCGACGAGAGCGCGACCGATCGCTCGGGGATAGAGGGACTCGCGAAGGTGCTCGGCGAAGTCAGGCCGCTCGTCGAAGAGGTCCTGAACCTTCTGCCGGCCCAGCTCGAGGAGGTTCACCGGGGAGAGAGCTCGGACCGTGGCCCGGCGCGGACCGCCCAGGAGGAGCGCCAGCTCGCCGAAAGAGTCACCGGCGGACAGCGTCGAGAGCGGAACCTCTGTCCCGTCCTCGGCCTTGGTCACGACCTCGACGCAGCCGCGCGCGATCATGTACATCGAGTCGCCCGGATCCCCTTCCTTGACCAAGACCTCGCCTTCGAGGACGGTCCGTGAGACGAGCAATCCTGCCAGGCGCTCGAGGTCGGCGTCTTCAGCGTCCTTGAGAGCGGGGACCTGCCGGAGGAGGCTCACGTTGTCGAGCTCGAGGCCCGTGGCCTGCAGATCACGCAGGCGCTCTTCGCGCTCGCGGATCTGAAGCTGGCCCAGCGAGCGGGCCTTGTCGGTCAAGAGGCCGGACTCGGCCAGGTGCTCTAGGGCGTGCGCTTCAGCGCGAAGGAGCTGGAGTTCGGCGAACTGCTCTTGCGTGCTGCGGGCATACTCGGGGAAGTCTGTGGTCAGGCGCGAGAGGCGCGAGTTGGCCTGGTGGCGCCAGCGGGCATAGGTCAGCTGGGCGGTCCCAAGGGCGCGCTGGGGGAGGATCCCCTCCTCCTCGATCTCGGCCAGAGTCCGCTCGACGGTCCGCGTCACCAGGAACAAGCCACGGCTAGCCTCGACCGCGACCCCCAGCCTGCGCGTCCAGAGGCGACGAGCCAGGGCCCCCAGCAGAGGGAGCGGCTCCAGCTTGCTCAGGAGCCCCGCGCCGAAGCCCTCGGCCCGTCCGCAGGTCCGCTCTTCAGGGAGCGTTCCGTCGTGCTTGAGGCGGTCTTGAATCTGATCGAGCTCGCTCAAGAGGGCCTTGGTCGCCAGCTCGCTCAGCTCTCCCCCGGCGTATCTATGGAGCACGTTGCCCCGCTCGATTCCGAGCGCCACCCGGGCCGCGACCTGAGCCGCTTCCTTCTCCCCCGCAGGCGTCGTTAGCTCCTCACGCAGTTGACGGAGGTCCTCTTCGCTCTTGGCTTGGCGCTCGGCCAGGCGCTGGCGCTGGTCTTTGAGGACCAGCGGCAGGACCCCGCCCTCACCCTCGAGGCGATCGAGGGTCTTGACGACCTTGTGAATCCGATCACGCTCCGCGAAGGCGCCCGCGAAGCGATCTCGCAAGGTAGGTGCGTCCAGGCCCAGCTTCCGGATCAGAGGCTGCATCGTCAGCGCGTTGACGAGGAGCGTGAAGAACACGACGCCTGCCGAGAGCACGAGGATCGTGTCGCGCAGCTCCACGGGCAGTGACGCCGTCCCTCCCCCCGGCTGCGGGACCTCGACGTAGGCGAACACGGTCAGGGCCAGCGCTAGCGAGACCGCGCCGCGGAGTCCGCCCCACCACATCACGGTCTGGTAGCCGAGGCTGATTCGATCGACGAAGCGGTTCACCAAGGGCGCGCTCACGAACACGCCCAGGGCCCGGGCCCCAATGACGGCCGCGATGGTGACGCCCAAGAGGGGCAGCAGTCCCCTCGCTTCTTCGAGGGAGACCTGGCGCACGATGATCAGGCCGACCGTGAAGAAGATCAGGCTGTTCATGGCGAAGGCCATGTATTCCCAGAAGGAGTGCATGAACTCCTCAACCGAGGGCGAGACCTTGGTCTTGCCGTAGCTCCCCGCGATCAGCCCGGCAGTGACAGCTGCCAGGACGCCAGAGACGTGGAGGAAGTGCTCGGCGATCACGAAGGAGGCGTAGGCCAGCACGACCGAGAGCGAGATCTCGACCGCTTCGTTGCTCACGATCCAGCCGATCAGCGAGAAGATCGGGAAGGCCAACACGACGCCGACTGCGATCCCGCCGAGGGCCACGACGAAGAAGCGGCCGACGCCGCTCAGGACCTGGCCGCCGACGCTGACCTCAGCTCCAGTCCCGAGGACTCCGGCTACGACCGCCGCCAGGAGAATGTTGAAGAGCACGATGGCCGTGCCGTCGTTCATCAGGCTCTCGCCCTCGACGAGCACGCCGAGCCGCTTGGGCGCGCCCAGCTCCTTGAACAGGGCCACGACCGCCACGGGATCCGTGGCCGAGATCAAGGCACCGAAGAGAAGCGCCGCCGGCCAGGTCAGGCCGTGGTTGGCGCCGCCGCCGAGCATCACTGCGCCGCCGGTCAGGACCGTGGACACGATCAGGGCCGGGACCGCCAGGGTCACGATGGCCGGCAGATTCTGGGTCAGGGCCCGGACGTCGAGGTTGAAAGCAGACTCATAGACAAGGGGGGGCAGGAGCACGAACAAGATCAGCTCGGGCGTCAGCGAGCCACCGGCCGCGAAGAAGCCCAGGATCTCGCCGAAGGCCCCGGGCGCGTGGTCGCCGAAGGTGTTCACGAGCGCCCCGCAGCCGCAGCCGACGAGCATCAGCGCGACCGTCAGGGGCAGACGAAGCTTCTTGAGCGGCGCGAGGGCGACCAGCGAGCTCACGAAGAGCACGGTGATGGTTAGGCCGACTGCAGTCAGTTCGGTGGAGGAGCTGGCGAGGAGCACGAGTGGGGTCCTTTCCCGAGCGCGGCGAGGGCTACGTGCTGGGGGCCCATTTCACCTTAGGCGACGGCCGAGGGCGACCCCTCGCTGCACACCCGACCGCCGGAAGCGGGGGCGGTGCCAGAGGCATCCTCCTCTTGTCTGCGAGCTGCGACCCCTGACGTGGCCTAGCTCGAGCCGGAGTCCCCGTCCCGGGCTTGCTCTAGAGCCGCCAGGTAACGCTCCGCCTCTGTCTCGAGGAGCGCCTCGCGCTCGGCGGGGGGGAGATAGCCGTCCACCGTCGCCTGGGCCTCCTCGAATTCGTCGGGGTTGATGCTCACGACATCGACGCACATTCGCTGGCGAGTCTCACGACGCTCCTCGACGGCTTGGAGGAGGAGTTCGCAGGAAGCGCGCGGACCGAGGCCTCCCACGCCAGCACCTAGGAGAGGGACTGCGAGGACGGTCACGCCGTCTCGAGCAGCCTGACGGAAGATCTCACGGTAGGAGACCAAGACGTCGGCTGCGTTCGAGCCGCCGCGGAGGTCGTAGCGAATCACGGCCGCGTGGTAGACGAACTGAACGTCCAAGCCATGGCCCGCAGTGCGCACGACCGTCCCCAGAGGAGCCCCAGCCCCGCCCGCGAAGTGCTCGGCGGCGCGCTCCCGGGCCTCCGCTTCGAGCTCAGCTCCGCCCTTGAAGCGCAACGCGCCCGCCACACCACCGCCCATGGCGAACTGGTCGTTGCCCGCGCAGACCACCGCCTGGCAGGGGTGGTCTGCTATGTCGCCCAACACGGCTCGAACCCGTGTGGCTTCCTTGATCACGATCACTGTGTCCCCCAGTGGCTCCTTAGACGGTGGACCGCGAGACCCCTCACGATCGCGTCCAACGTTTACAGAGCTGTCAGGTTCCGGGTGGGCCAGGGTCTCTAAGTCACGCCGCTTCGGTCCGGGTCAGTGGCTCGCCAGGTGCAGGAGGGGGAGCATGCTCTTTCGC
>Ga0316202_10000394_pt1 | contig 51410 bp, 39 predicted proteins | sample 3monrhotite_MG_FD_204934 | JGI IMG/M metagenome (GOLD analysis project Ga0316202, IMG submission 204934) | Microbial mat bacterial communities from mineral coupon in-situ incubated in ocean water Damariscotta River, Maine, United States -... | ecosystem: Environmental > Aquatic > Marine >...
CCTCTCGATCCCTACCTCGATATCCCCGCGAGCGGAGAGCACGCCCAGGTGGTCTGCGAGCCCACCGGAGGCTTCACCCTCCACGACGCCAACAGCTCCTGGGGCACCTACAAGAACGAGCAGCGCGTCTCGGCTCCGGTGCAGATCACGACCGGCGACGTGATCACCTTCGGGCGGGACGACCGCGGCAACGTGGGTCCCCAGGTCAAGTTCTATCTCGCGCGCGACATCCTTCGCTGTCGGGTCTGCGAAGGACCTGTCTACAAGCGACACTTCAAGTGCACTGGTTGCCACCAGAAGGTGTGCCTTCGCTGCGTCGTGGTCCAGCGCCGACTCTGCAAGGCCTGCGTGCTGACGGTCCCGAGCGGAGGAGGCGCCGTCGTGGGCCCGCCGGGCAGCGGCCGCCTGGCTCGTCAGCCTGGAGCTTCCTTGGGCGGGCCGCCTCCCTTGGGGCCGCCGCCGACCGGGGGCTCCCTGTTCGGGCCGCCGCCGGCCGTCACGCCGCCAGGCATGGCTCCGATTCGAAAGACGCGGGCGATGCCGGCGCGGCACCAGATCCCCTCCAGCAACGAGATCCCCGTCGCGGGCACCGGCTTTCAACCCCCGCCAACTCCAGCGCACCAAGCCCAGCGCGGAGCCTCGGGTTCAGGTTTCTCCCGGCCGCCTGGACCCAACACAGCACCCTTTCAGGCGCCAAACCCGCCCTCGACGAGCAGCTTCAAGCGGCTCCCGCCAATGCCGCCGGCGCCTCCGTCTCCGCCTCCTGCCCGAACGCGGGCTGGGGATCTCCTCTACAGCTTGGATGTCGCGGACCCTTCGGCGACCGAGCCCGAGCTCAAGGTCCCCGACCTCGACGGACTCGAGGCCCTGCCTCAGCGGCCCAGGCCACCGGCTCCACCTGTGGCGCCCGTAGCGCCGCGCCCCGCGACTCGTCCCGTGCCGCCGCGGCCTAGCCAGAGGCTAAAGCCGGGGAACATCGAGGAGAGCAAGTTCGACGTCCAGCGTCCGGCGGCGGTCCCCTGCGATCGCTGTTCGAAGCCGCTCAACACCCACGACTTCTTCTCCTGCGTTCAGTGCGCCGGACGCCTCTGCCCCAGTCACCGCGCGACAGCCGAGCGCTGCGATCGCTGCGCCGCCCCGCCGCCAGCGGCTCCGCAGCCCTTCGGAGCTCCCGTCCCCCCGGCCCCCCTCCCGCCCCGCCCCGGGGCCGGCCTGGGCGACATTCCTCCGACCGTCCGTCACGGCCGAGATCAGCTCGAGGACACCATGGCCGACGCCGGCCAACTCCCCGCCTGGGGCGCGAGCCCCGCGGCGGACTCCGGCGACGACCTCGCCCGGCGCCCGCCGGGCCTCGGCACGGACCACGGCCTGGCTGGAATGCGCTTCGAGTGCCCCTACTGCGAGCACCCGCTTCCCTCGCACGCGCGGCGCTGCGACAGCTGCGCCCGCGACCTCTAAGCAGAGGCTGAGCCCGTTGGCTGCTCTACTCAGGGTCCTTGTCCAGGCCGAGGATTCGGCTGATGGCGATCCTCAGCTCGCGATCGAGGGCCTTGTCTTGTCCCCGGAGTGCGCGCAGGGCAGGGACCGCGCTCGCAGCGTCGGGTCCCAAGAGGCCAATCGCTTCTGCGATTCGACCGACACCCAGGCCGCCCTCGCCGAGGGCCTTGATCAAGTCCTCTAGCGACGACTTGCCAGCGAGGCGAGCCAGGGCGAGGGCGGCGAAGGGCCGAGCCGCCGCGTCGTTTTCGAAGACGTCTCGGACCAGCGCGAGCGCGTCCTTCGAATCCGCTGGACGGAGATCGTCGGGAAGCGGGTCAGCGTTGCCTCCTCGACTCGAGACCTTGGGCTGCGAACCCCAACTGGCCAGGGCTCTGCACACGGCTCCTCGAACGTTGCTGGACCGATCTTCGGCGACGACTCGTTGGTAGAGCTGGAGGGTGCCTTGGGTGCGGATCTCAGAGAGCGAGAGGACGATCTTGCAGCGGTATGCGGAGGCGGGAGCGTGGTTCGCAGGGGTTGGCTTCAAGTAGAACTCGTAGCGCTCCCTGATCTTCTCGTAGCCATTCTCGAGCTGAAGGGTCGCTCTTCCCCAGGTGGAAGAGCCGACGTGGCGATCTACGAAGGGCCGGACTTGCGGGTGGTTTGGAACGATCTCGGTCAGGGCCGAGCGAATCAGGCCGTTTCTCTCATTGGGGTCCCAGCCTTCGAGGAGGTGGTGGGCGACGTCCTCGGCTCCAGGTCCCATGCCCCCAAGGGCTCCGTAGACGTTCGTCCACTCAGGGAGGTGACGAATCAGCTTGTGGCGCAGGCTCTTGGTCGCCGGGCCGAGTCGGCCAATCGCCGTCAGCGAGAGGTTGGCGGTGAGCTCGCAGCGCTCTTTGTTCGCGAGGAAGCAGCGGTAGAGCGCCTCAGCCTGGGCTAGGACCTGAGCGCTCTTGAGGAAGCGCGCGCTGGCTTGGATCAGACCAATCGTCTCGACCCTGAGGTCGCGGTCGTCCGATTCGAGAGCGGCTCGAAGGCTGGAGAGGGCTGCCGCGGGATCAACCTCGAGGCAAACCAGGCCTGCAGCGGCTCTCGCCTGGTAGAGGTGCTGGGGCCGATCGACGAGCTGCTTGCGGAGGGCTGGGACCAACTCCTGGGCCTCTGGGATCTGTCCAGGCTGTGGGAGTCGGGCATAGCTAGGGACGTGCAGCGCAGCGAAGCCGACCACCTCGGGGTTCTCTGACTCGGCCAGCTCTCGCAGCAGCTTCCAGGCTTCATGCGAGCGCTCTTCAAGCGCTAACCACGTCACGAAGAGGGCTGCGCGGGAGCGCGCGAAGTCGCCTTCCCCTTCGTAGACCAGGCGCCAAGCCTGACGAGTCGCCTCCGACTCCTGTGCTCTCGAGAGCTTGTTGGTCCGATAGGCGAGTCGAATCTTGTAGATCGCCTGAGACTGGGCTTCCGCGCCGTCGGCGTCGAGCGCCTTCAGGGACTGGTCGACCTTCTCACCTGCCAGCGTCGAGCCCTGAACGCAGAGCGCAAGCAGCCAGGGGCAGAGCCAAATTCCACGAGACATGAATCCTCCTAGGTTCCTTCTCCTCGGGAGAGTGCAAGAAGGCGTCCGGCGATAAGTGCTGCGTTCGCGATACGAGGCGGACTCGGTGAGGAGACCAGGAAAAGAGAGCGGGGCGGATCTGCGACCTTCGCGAGTCGCAGCTAGAGGGTCGGTTGGCTTCTAGGCCACGAACTTTGGCTTCGCCGGCGTGGCTGCTATCGTAGGGACGCTGAAGGCCTGTTATGGACAGGTCCTGGCCGAGGAGGCGAGCATGGACGACCCCGAACTGGCCCGGCTGAGCGAGCACCTGGGGGACAACCTGAGGTTCGTCCGCCAGCGCCGGGGGATCACCCAGGGGCAGCTGGCCAAGCTCTGCGACGTTCCCCGGAGCACCATCGCGAACCTTGAGGCCGGCGGGAGCAACCCGACCCTCTCGGTCCTGTCCCGCCTCAGCCGCTCGCTGCACCTCTCTCTGGAGGAGATGCTCTCGCCGCCCAAGGTTCGCTGTCAGCTCTTCCCGAGCGGGACGCTCCCGATCAAGTCCCGGGCCCGCGGGCGCGCTCGGGTCCACAAGCTCCTCCCCCATGCGATCCCAGGAATGGAGATCGATCGCTTCGAGCTCGAGGCCAGCGCTCGGATCACGGGTGTCCCGCACAGGCCAGGGACCCACGAATACCTCTGCTGTGAGCGCGGCGAGATCCGAATCACGGTCGAGGGGGAGCGCTTCGACCTCCGCCCGGGAGACGTCGCAGCCTTCCCTGGGGACCAAGCCCACGGATATCACAACACCGGGAGCGAGGTCGCCGTCGCCTTCAGCGTCGTGACCCTAGCGCCCCTCTCGGGAGCAGTCCCCGACTGAGTCCTGCTCCTCTGGGCCCCGGACGAAGTTCTCCAGGACCCGCGCGCCGTGAGGCGTGAGGTAGGACTCGGGGTGGAACTGGACCCCCTCCAGCGGAGCCCTGCGGTGGCGGAGCGCCATCAGCTCTCCCTCGGGCGACCACGCTGTCGCCTCGAGACAGTCGGGGAGAGGCTCGACGACGATCAGAGAGTGGTAGCGCGCGGCGGGGAAGGGGCTCGGGAGACCTGCTAGGACGCCTCGCCCGAGGTGACTGATCGGCGTCGAGCGACCGTGGAGAGGGCGTGTGGCCCGCTCGACCCGAGCCCCGAAGGCCTCGGCCAAGGCCTGGTGCCCGAGGCAGACCCCGAGGAGCGCGATCCCTCGCGCCGCGCAGGCCCGGACCAACTCCAAGCAGATCCCAGCATCCTGGGGGCGCTTGGGCCCTGGCGAGAGGAGGACACGCTCCGGCTGCCAGGCCAGGGCTTCGTCCACGCTCAGGGCGTCGTTGCGCTCGACGCGGACTTCGTGGTCGACCCTCAGGAGGGGCTGGACGAGGTTGTGCGTGAAGGAATCGTAGTTGTCGACGACGAGGATCCGCACGGGGCCCGCGGCGTGGCTACACGCGCCGGAGGGTGGCGATCACCGTCGCGCTCATGGCCTGGCCGCTCCCGACGGCGTCTAGGCCCTCGCGGGTCTTGGCCTTGAGGTTCAGCTGCTCGAGGGAGAGCCCCAAGGCCTCGCTGAGGCGGGCCCGGATCTCAGCCTTGTATGGCTTGAGCTTGGGACGCTCAGCGTCGATCACAGCGTCCACGTAGGACACCTCCCAGCCCGCGGCCCGGACATCGCGGAGGGCCGCCCGGAGGAGCTCGATGGAGTCGGCCCCCTTGTAGGTCGGATCGGTGTCGGGGAAGTGCTCGCCTATGTCTCCCAGGCAGGCCGCGCCGAGGACCGCGTCGATCAGGGCGTGGGTCAGGACATCCGCGTCCGAGTGGCCGAGGAGGCCCAGCTCGTAGGGGATCTTGACCCCGCCCAGGATCAGGTCGCGGTCGGGGACCAGGCGGTGGAAGTCCGTTCCGAGGCCCGTCCGGGTCTCCCCGCGCGGGCCGCTGACGGCGTTGGCCGCAGCCGAGACCGCGTCGCCGGCGGCGCGAGCAGCGGCCTCGAGGGTCCCGCGCAGATCGGCGGCGGGGCCTTCGCGTTCGCTCAGCGCTTCGCGCAGGGCAGAGGCTGTGCTCCGCGCCTCCCGCGCCACGCCCGTCGCCTCGTCCGAGACCAGCTCGCTCAGGCCGCCGAAGAGCTGACTCAACTGGCGCTTGGTCGAGCGGAGCTGATCCCGCAGCTCGGCAATCGGCTCCTCGGGCGCCAGCTCGGCCTTCGCGACCCCCAGGAGCGCCCGGGCTCGCTCGAGGTCCTCGGCCGTCGTGACCTTGAAGTTGGCCTCGGGGCTCTCGACGACGGCGACTCGGTGTCCGCAGCGCTCGAGGGCCGAGGCCTCGTCCGTGACCTCAGCCCCCTTCTCGGCCGCGTCGGCGAGGGACTCCAGGAGCGTGGTCCGCCAAGCGATCTGAGGTGTCTGGGCCCGCCAGATCTGGTCGCGGGGGATCGTCTCGACCACGCAGCCCTCGTCGTCGACGCGCTTGATCGTGTCGCGGGAGGGCGTCGCCAGGAGGGCGGCCCCGACGTCGCGGGCTCGCGCGAGGGCCGTCGCGACCACCTCGGGATCGACCAGGGGCCGAGCCGCGTCGTGGACCAAGACCCACTCGCCCTGAGCGGCCTCGCAGCCGAGGCGAACCGAGTCCTGGCGGCGGGCGCCGCCAGCGACGAACTTCGTGGCGCCAGCGGCCCGGAGCTTGGGGCCGAGACCGCCGGCCTCGAGGTCGGCCAGCTCCTCGGCGTGGAGGACGACCACGACCTCGCTGACCTCTGGGACCCGCGCCATGGCGGCCACGCTCCACTCCACCAGGGAGCGCCCGCCGATCTCGACGACGGCCTTGCGGGGGGCCCCCGGCCCGAGCTCTTTGGCGAGCCGCGTCCCAAGTCCTGCGGCGACAATGACTGCGCTCGCGCTCATGCGAACTCCATTCCGTCCTCTTCGAAGTCACCCGCTTCGGGCGAGAGGAGCTCCTCGTCGCTGGCCCGGATCGCGAGCACGTCGAGGCCGACGCAGAGACAGGGGACGCCCAAGAGCTCGCTGAAGGAGGGGTCGCTCCGTCCGTCGTCGCCCGAGATCAGCTCCTTGATATAGGTCCCGCTCTCAGCCTCGATCTCGACCGTGAACTCGTGGCCCTCGGCCTCGAGGGGGCCCGGCTGGCAGACCCCGACGTAGCGCTCGCGGACCTTGTCGCTCCGGCGGTGCGAGACCCGAGTCGGGGTCCGCTGCTGGATCTGCTGCCCGCCGAGCTTGGCCAGGGCCGCTACTCGCTCGGGGTCGAGGGGTCCCTCGGCCCGGACGCGGGCGCGGTAGTGCTTGTCGGCGGTGAACTCCTTGAGGCGCGCCACGGCGGCGCGAGCGACGCGTCGCCAGGGGACTGTTAGAGCAGCCACCTCGGGGTGAGCCGCGTCGAGAGCTTCCCTCAGCGCCTCTAGATCGGGGGTCCGGACTCGCGGCGAGCGGAGCTCGAGCACGAAGGGCCGACCCTCTCCGAGGCAGCGCACGTCCACGTCCTCGCGGCCCATGCCGTGGAGCTTGATCTCGCTGGCGGCGAAGGCCTCCCGGGCCAGCTCGCCGAGGTAGTCCTGGAGCGAGCGAGAATACTTGAGCCCCGTCTGGCCGCAGGCCTCACAGCCGGCGCGGGCGCAGGCGTCGCAGGGCCAGTTGGCCGGAGTCTGAGGCAGGTTCGCGAAGCGCTTCTGGTAGCGGCTATAGAGGAAGATCGGGCTGATGGTGCAGGCGACCTGTCCCTTGCGGACGTCGTAGGTCAGGAGGAGCTCGGGGCGCTCGAACTCGACGTGGCGCTCGGGCCAGGCCATGGAGAGCGCGACGCCGACGTGGCGCTTGATCGCGCTCTTGAACTCAGAGACCTCGTCGAAGGGGAGCTGCTTCCAGCTCTTCTCGCCTTGGACGCCGACCTTGAAGCTCTGGAATTCGATCCCCTCGGCGGCCTCGAGGCTGCGGGCGAGGGCTTGGTCGAGGTGAAGGTCAATGTCTGGGAGGAGAGTCACGAGCGCATTCCAACCCGAGACGTGGCTCGAGGCCACTCCCGCCTCGGGGTCTACTTGCCAGCGCCTGGGACCAGGTCCCAGCGCTCGATGAAGCCGGGCCGGTTCTCTCCGGCGTAGCGGGTCGTGAAGACCTCGCCCCGATCCGTGACCAGGATGCTCCACATCACGCCGTCGAGCTTGGTCTTGGTCGCGATCTCTTCGCCCTTGATCACGTCCCAGGCGCGGAACTCACCAGCGACGCTCTTGCCCGCGCTGCTGAGGAGGATTCCGCTGGGGAGGAAGGACAGCCCCCTGATTTGTTGGCTGTGAGCGGCCACGCCGCTCGAGCCGGCGAGAATGCGGGTCGTGCCGGTCCGAGCCTGAATCCCCTCTAGGCTTCGGAGCATTTGCCCCTCGTAGTCGTAGATCCGAAGCTCCTGGACCCAGAGGACAGCGAGCACCAGCAGGGGCTGGGTTGGGTGCAAGCGAATCTTCCCCCCCGATCCGGGGAGTGAGACCTCGAAGCGCTTGGTCGGGGGAGTCGTCTCGAGGGACCACGCGACCAAGCGACGATCTGGCGCATCGCGATCTTGGAACACCATTTCGCCCGAGGTCGCGAACAAGAGCTTGTGCTCGAGGTCGACTGCGATCGAGCCCACAGGAGACTTGAACTCGGGCAGGGTCACCTGGTGAGTCGTGGCGAAGCGGCCCTCGCGAACGCTCCAGCCAAAGCCCCTGACGGTCCCGTCCTCGTGCCCGACCCAGATTCGGTCGCCGGCTACGGTGAGGGTCGAGACCTGGTCGCCCTGGCTGTCTGCGTGCAGGAGTGCGCCTTCAGGCGAGAAGAGCGCGAGGGTGAAGTCGCGGACTCCGGCCTGGACCGTAGCTTGGTGGCGGGACCCCGCGATCAGCCAACCCTCGGGACCTGCGGCGACTGAGCTGATGTAGCTCGCGCGCAGGAGTCGAGTCGGCTCCTCGTCTGGCGCCCAGCTCCAGAGGGCAGTCGCGCCATGAATCACAAAGCGTCGACCCAAAGAGACGACGTTCGCCGTCCGGGTCGGGAGCGGCCAGGTCCCGCTCGGCTCCTTGAGGCCCCGGGTCAGGTAGACCCTCCGGAGGCTCTCTCCCTCTGGGCGATCGGGGTAGTTCTTGAGCCACGCGGCGATCAGGCGCTTGCCCTCGACGCCGCTCGCGGCGCGCGCTCGCGAGAGCTCACGGAGGGGGTCGCGGCGGGGGGGGCGGACGCCACGAGTCCTTGAGGGACGTTCTGTGGCGCTCGGCGTCGGCGTGGCGTCGGGAGCCCCTCCCCAGGTCAGCCAGGCGACCGCTCCGCTCACGAGCAAGAGCAGGACTCCGAGCCCTCCGAGCGCGAGGGGGAGCCGCGAGGAAGGCGGCGCGGCAGAGACCGGCTCTCCCCCCAGGAAGCGCTGCAAGTCGGCGCTGAGCTCTGCGGCGCTGGGATAGCGCTCGGCGGGGTCCTTGGCCATAGCGCAGCGCATGATCGCCGAGAGGCCTGGGGAGGCTTTTGGCCAGACCGGGTCGTCCTGGCAGACCTTGGCCAAGAGGCCGATGAGGTGATCAGCCTCGAAGGGAGGCTCCCCTGCCAGGAGCATGTAGAGGATGACGCCTACGCCGTAGACGTCGGTGGCCGGCGTCAGCTCTCGGGACCCGGACGCCTGCTCGGGGCTCATGGCGTATGGCGTTCCCACGATCTGGCCGGTCTTGGTCAGGCGGTCGCTGTCTGCCGAGAGGGCGAGGCCAAAGTCGAGGAGGATCGGAGTGCCTCGGTCGGCCCGGAGGACGACGTTGTCCGGCTTGACGTCACGGTGGAGGAGTCCGGCCGCGTGGATCGCGGCCAGGGCTTCGGAGACTCCGAGGGCTAGCTCGGCCGCGTCTCGCTCTGGGACGACGCCGCTCAGGGCCAGCTCACCGACCTCCTGACCCGGGACGAGGTCCATGACGTAGTAGAGGCCTGTGGGGTCCTCGCCGACGTCGTGGATCGTGACCACGTTGGGGTGGCTGACTTGCGCCAGGGCCTGAGCCTCGCGAATGAAGCGAGTCGCTGCCTTGCCTTGGGCTCGGGCGCGGGGGAGGAGCTTCAGGGCCAGGTTCCGGTTGGCCTGAGCGTCGTGGACCTCGTAGACGGTCCCCATGCCTCCTTGGCCCAACTGCCGCACGACCTGATACGGCCCGATCCTTTGCTGCGCGTTCACCTCGGCAGTGTGGCAGGTGGGTCTTGGATCGCAACGACGGCGCTCGGATTGCAAGCCGGGGTGGCTTCCGGTGCTCTGCTCGGCGGCTACCATGCCCCCATGGCTCGCTCGCTCGCACGACTCGTCGGCCCCGCTGGATTCACACGCGATCTCCTGGCTGGGAGCGCGTCGGCTGCCGTTCCGCTCCCCCTCTCTCGCGTGCCGGCTCCTGGTGGGTCGCCGCGGATCCGCTACATGGCGGACGCGCTCCGGAAGGACGCCCTGGCTTGGCTCTTCGGACGTCAGGGCGGAGGCTGGCAGGAGCTGAAGGTCGTCGTCGCAGGACGTCGCCGCGAGTTGCGGCTCTGGGACGAGCGAGTGTTTCCTCGCCTCGACCTCCGCTTCAGCGAGCGTCCGCTTCAACTCCTGGTGGCTGCGATGGAGAGTCGCTGGAGCCCCCCGCCGCTGCCGCCTGAGCTCCGAGCCGCGCCCAAGGAGGTCCTGACGGGCGACTTGGTCGCGCTGCACCAACTCAGCGATCGCCTCTTGAAGCTCGCTCGCGGGCCGGAGGTCCCCCGCTGTCCGACCTGCGCCTCTACCTTCGACCCAACCGGCAAGGGCGTGCGGAAGAAGAAGGGGAGCTGCTCGGGCTGCGGCGCCAAGCTCCCGACCGCCGCGAGCGAAGCCCCGAGCCCGAGGACTGAGCGCACCAGCGCCCTCCTGGAGCTGAGCCCCCTGACTCAGCTCTTTCGGCCCAGCCAGGGGGAGCGCAGCGAGGCGAAGCTGAGCAAGGCCTTCGCGCCGCTCTTCCGGGGCGAGCGCCCGGTCCTGTTCAGCTACCTGGCGGGCAGCCTCGCCAAGGCCTGGCTCAAGGAAGAGCAAGGCCGGCGGCGCCAATCCGCTGAGCGGGCTCAAGTCAGCTACACCCAGAGCGGTCGGACCTTCGCGGCCTGGGTCGGGCTCTCCAGCGCGCGACCCGACGCCTTGCGCCCCCTGATCGAGTTCTATCGCAGCTACATCCTGCACTTCGGCGGGCGGGCGCCTGTGACCGAGTCGCTCCGGGAGCAGTCACGGACCTTCGATCGAGTCAGCGAGCGCGACGGCTTTCTGCGGGCGGCGAGCGAGCTCTTCGTCCCTGGCCAGGCGATCCAACGCGCAGTGGACGTGGCCTTGGCCACGTCCTTCGTTGATCGGAGCGAGGCTCAGAAGGTCCTCCTGAGCGAATACCACGAGCGTTATCGCGGCGAAGTCGCGGTCGAGGTCGAGGCGATCCGGCGCGAGCTAGCTGGCGAGGTCGGCTAGGTGTGTCCTCGGAAGACGTCGCGGTGAGTGAGCCCCTGCGGGCCGCGGTCCTCCTCTCGGGCGGGGGGCGGACCCTTCAGAATCTGCTCGATAGCGAGGGCCTGCCCCTCGAGGTCCAGACCGTGATCTCGAACGCGCGCGGGGCCTACGGGCTCGAGCGCGCGCGACAGGCGGGGCTCTCGAGTCAGGTGATCCCCTGCCCGCGCCGAGTGGATCCCGCCGAGTCCAGCGCGCGGATCTTCGCGGCCGTTCGGGAGGCAGGCGCCGAGTGGGTCCTCCTGGCGGGCTTCCTCCGCCTCCTGGCGCCGATCCCGGAGGACTTCCAAGGGCGGGTCTTGAACATTCACCCCTCGCTGATCCCGGCCTTCGCAGGGCCCGGCTTCTACGGCGGGCGGGTTCACGAGGCAGCCCTCGCGCGCGGGGTCCGGGTCAGCGGCTGCACGGTCCACTTCGTCGACAACGAATACGACCACGGTCCGATCCTTGTTCAGCGGAGCGTCCCCGTCGAGCCGGAAGACACGGCCGAGACCCTCGCGGCGCGCGTGTTCGAGGCCGAGTGCTTGGCCTATCCCGAAGCGATTCGCCTCTTGGCCTCAGGCCAAGCTCGCTGGGAAGCCGGTCGAGTCGTGTGGCCTTCCTGAGCCCCCGAACCCTCTGGAGAGGAGCCTGCAATGGACAAGACACTTCGCGACGCGGAGCGATCGGGCGACTCAGCGAAGCTTCTGCGTGAGCGCCTCAAGGTGGGAGAGATCGATCGGGAGATCGTGATCTTGGCCGCGCGCCTCGGGCACCCCGGAGCGAACGCCTTGTTCCCGGTCGAGGTCATGACCGACGCCCTCGACACAGTTTTCTTGGGGGCCTCCTCCGCGATCGGTGTCCAGGGCAGAGTTCGCTTGCTGGCAGACTGGGCTGAGGCGGTCGCGGACCTCTGGTCCTTCGAATACCCGAAGGACGGGCGTCCGAAGGCAGCGGTCGAGGCCGCGAGGGCATGGGCGGACTGTCCTTGTCCAGACCACCTGGCGGTGGCGACTGCCGCCCGGACCGCAGCCCAAGCCGCCCTTGGCGTCGCGAACGCGATGCTGGCTGACGCTGACTGGCTCGACGAGGAGTCGGCGGAATACTCGCGCTTCTACGCCCGAAGGGCGATTCGCGCTGCCGCCTTGGCGGCGTCGGCCGCCTCTGCCACGACAGGTGCTGACGTCCACAGGGACCTGATCGCGGCTTTCGAGCGCGCAGAGGAGGACGAGGGGGAGTGGCAACGGCTCCGTCTTGCGGGCTACCTGCTCGGCGAGATCAAGTGGTGAGTCAGCTGGGCAGTCGGAGGCGAGCAGCGTAGCCGCCGTCGCCGCCGCCGCGCTGAGGGAGCTGGCTCCGCTCGGCCTCGAGGACCAAGCCGGGGTGACGCTTTAGGGCCGCGCGGACTTGGTCTTCGTTCTCGACGGGGTCTATGGAGCAGGTCGAGTAGACGACGCGTCCGCCGGGCCGAGTCAGGGCCACGGCTCGATCGAGGAGCCGAGCTTGGAGCGCTCGGAGCGGGAGCATGTCCAGGGACTCCAAACGCCAGCGGACCTCGACGCGTCGTCTAAGGACACCTGTGTTCGAGCAGGGGACGTCGACCAAGACCCCGTCGATGGGTCGCCCCTCGGGCGGGCGCGGGTCGGCGGGGTCAGCCAGGGTCAGGCGGACGTTGTCGAGGCGCAGGCGACGGGCGGCTGAGCCGACGCGATCCAGGCGGGCTTGCTCGACGTCGAGGGCCTCGAGCTCTCCCTCAGGACCGATCAGCTCCGCGAGGTGGACGGCCTTGCCGCCGGGGGCCGCGCAGAGGTCCACCAGGCGCTCGCCGGGGGCGGGCTCCATGAGCGGCGCTACGGCTTGGGCCGTCTCGTCTTGAACCGTGAGCCAGCCCTTCCAGAGCAGCTCGGAGCCTCGCTCGCCCAGGCCTCCTCGGAGCAGGATCGAGGTCTCGAGGCTCCCGGGCTCAGCGCAGGGCGCCTCGTCACCGTTGAGGTAAGTCAGGGCCTCCGCTCGCGTCGTCTGTCGCGTGTTGACGCGGAGGAAGAGGGGCGGGGGGGAGTTGTGGGCGCGGGCCAGCTCGAGGGCGCCTTCGGGCCCCAGGCGCTCGTAAGCTTCGGCGGCGTGCTTCCCTGGGAGGGAACAGGCCAGGGCCAGCCAGGTCGGGTCGTTGGCGTCCTCGGGGAGGAGGGGCCGCTTGAGGAACACCCAGCCGCCCTCGCGCCCGGGGAGCCGCATGCTGGGCGGGACGTCGGGGGGCGGAGCGTCTTCGCTCTGGGTCCCGTCCAGGGTCCGGATCAGGCCGCGCAGGAGTCCGTTCACGAAACCCCGGACGTGGTCGCGGCGGCCGACGGCGCGGACCGCCTCGTCTACGGCAACGGCCGGGCGGACCTCTAGGAAGAGGAGCTGGTAGGTCGCGACGCGGAGGTGGTTGAGGACCGACTCCTCGATCTTGCGGAGGCCGCCCTTGGCGTGAGCGCCGAGCACGAGGTCGAGCGTCGCGACGTGACGGATCGTGCCGTAGACGAGCTCGGTCAGGAGCCCCTCGTCGCGCGCCTCGAGCTGGTCGCCTTCAATGGCGCGCTCGATATGTGTTCGAGCCGCTCCGCGACCGGCCAGGACTCCCCGCACGATCCCGCCAGCCAGCGCTCGCGCGCCGCCTGCCGGGGAGCGCTGGGTCCGCTCCTGGCGTCCCCGTTGATTCCGCCGGCGGCCGCCGCCTTTGCGAGGGCGGCTCATAGCGTGTCTCCGGCGCTGAGGCGTCTGCCGTTCGCGTAGGCCCGCCCAGACATGCCGCGCTTGCCCGCAGGCTTGACCTCCAAGAGCTCCAAGGCTCCCTCCCCGGTGGCGACCGTGATCCCTTCGGCCCCGATCTCGAGGATCGTGCCGGGGGCTCCGCCCTCGCTCGTCTCGAGGGGTCGGACTCGGAGGAGGCCTAGGGCCCCCGCCTCGAGCTCGAGGCGTCCGCCTGGCCAGGGGGTGAAGGCGCGGATCGTGCGATCGAGTTCGGCGGCGCTGGAGTCCAGGCTGAGCAGGCTGTCCTCCTTGCTGAGCTTGGTCGCGAGGGTCACCTGCGACTCGTCCTGGGGCGTGGCCTGGGCCTGGCCCGCTGCTATGGAGTTCACGACCTCGACCATCAGCTCGGCGCCGAGTTCGCTGAGGCGGTCGCGGAGGGCGCCGCGGGTGTCCTCGGGGCCTATCGGGAGCTCGCGGCTGGCGAACACGTCGCCGGCGTCCATTCGCTTCTCGACCTTCTGGACCGAGACCCCCGTGACCGCGTCGCCGGCCCGGAGCGAATACGCGACCGGGGCCGCGCCCCGCCAGCGGGGCAGGAGCGAGCCGTGGAGGTTGATCGAGTAGCCGAGGCTGGCTGCCTCGCGAACGCGCTTGGTCAGGAACTGTCCGTAGGCGACGACAACGCCTAGCTCCGCGCCGGAGGCGGTGATGGCCTCGGCCTCCTCGCGGCCTGGCCGCCCGGCAGGCTGGAGGACCGGGACCTCGCGGCGGAGGGCCTCCTCCTTGATCGGGGTCGGGTGGAGGGTCTTGCTCCGGCCCCGGCGGCGATCGGGGTTGGTCAGAACGCAGACCGGCTCGTGACCCGCTTCTGCGAGGGCCACGAGGGTCGGGAGGGCGAACACGTCGCTGCCAAAGAAAGCGAATCGCATGAATCGGACCGAGAACTCTAGAGGAAGGCCCAGGCGGGGTTGCGCTGACGGGCTGGTCGCGAATCATACCGGCCAACGAAGGAGGTCCCTGTGCTCGGTTCAGAGGTTCCCGACCTAGCCGATACACCCTGCGCCCACTGCGGCGAGGCGCTCTCGCCGGAGGCGGACCTCCGCTGGGATCCCTGGCACAAGGGTGACTCGCGCCTGGCTGCGCTCCCCTACCACCAGGCCTGCGCGGCTGAGGCCGGGGTCTTGCCTCCCCAGGAGCCTGGTCCCGACCAGCGCCGCTGCGGGCGCTGTGAGGAGGACTTGGGGCCAGCCCTCGAGGCCGCCTACCAAGCGCTCCACGATCGCTTCCTGACGGCCAAGGCTTCCTTGAGCCAGGTCGAGATCGTGTGGCGGGTCGCCGCACGGGACCCGCGGCGCTACGTCCCCGAGCACTTCGCCTGCATTCTGGGCTCGCTGCCCAAGAAGCAGGGGCGCCGGATCGAGGGCTCCCTGGGTGGAGACCTGGGGCCCTCCTGACCCGGGCTGCCTAGACGGGCATGTGGCGGTAGAGGGCCACCAGGGCTAGGGCGGCCAGGACGACGAGGGGAGCCAAGAGCCCGAGGATCCCGAAGATTTGGATCGCAGCGAGGGTGCACACGATCACGACCCCAAGCAGGACGGCGGCGAGGAACGTGCGCTGGGGGCTTGAAGGGGCGTCGCCGCTGCTGCGCCTGGCCTGGGGGCGAGGCGGGCGCTCACGGGCGCAGCCCCGCGTCCCGCAGCCCTCCTCGGCGAGGCAGTGGGCGTGGATCGGCGTCTCGCACTCAGGGCAGGTCCGGAGGTCGGTCGTCTCTTCCCAGCAAGCGGCGCAGGCCAAGGGCCTGTGGGGGATCGCCCCCTTCATGGGCTGGCGATAGGAGGCGCAGCCTAGGGTCGCGCAGCCGCCGAACTCGGCGAAGCAGGCCCGGTGGTAGGGCGTCCTGCAGGACGGGCAGTGCCCTCGAGCCTCCGCCGAGAGGGCCTCACGACAGAGAGGGCAGACCGAGCCCGTGCGCTGGGCGCCTCGGGCGAGCTTGGCCTTGATGACCCTGATGACCTTGAGGTCCACCGCCGCTACCCGTAGATCACGAGTGTAACGTCCTCGCCCGACAGCTCTTCGAGGACGATCGCCTCGATGGTCGGCCAGTCGCCGCGGGCCAAGCCCGCTCCGATCAGCGGGAGCCCGATCCGCTGACCGCTGTAGCGCTCTCGAATCCAGGCCATGCAGCTGCGGAGGGCCTCATAGTCCACCAGGACGCCGCGCCCGCTCCAGTGGAACTGGGTGTAGGCGTTGATCACGTCGCAGGTTCCGCCCGAGACCGCGCAGGTCGCGACCGAGCAGGTCCCGAGCTTGGAGCGCTCGCCTTTGGGCGTGGCGCGGTCCGCTTCGAGGGCGGCGGGGAAGGCCGCGGCGATCCCCTTGGCGAGGCCGGCGCCCATGGTGCAGAAGCAGTTGCAGCCTTGGACGATGGCGTCGAAGGCGCCCTCCTGGGCGAGGGCTATCAGGTCTCCGGTGACTCGCTTCATTGCGCCTCGTCGTTCAGGGCCCGGAACTCGTCATAAGCGCCCACGCAGATGGTGGAGCCCGCAAGACTCATGAAGAGGAGCAGAGTCACCGCTTCCTGGGGCAAGTCGTATTCGAGGATCGCGAACACGAACCCGAGGATAATAAGCAGGGCGAGAGCTGCCGCGAGGCGGTCCGCCGAGATCAGGCTCTTGGAAGGCTCTGGGCTCGAGACCCTCGTGCTCGTCTCCCGGGCAGCTCCCAGACGTTGGGGTCTGTCATAGGCGCAGCCCGTCGAGCGGCAGCCCCTCAGGGAGGCGCAGCTGGCGTGGACGAACTCGCCGCAGCCCGGGCAGGGCTCCAGCTCGGAGATGGTGGCTTCGACGAAGCACGTCGAGCAGGAGAGGTGCCGTTGATGTCGAGTCGGGACTGGAGGCGGCGCGAGGCCGAAGCTGGAGCAGCCCAGGGTCGAGCAGCTGCCGAACTCGACCAGGCAGGCCGCGTGATACCCAGTCTGGGAGCCTGCGCACGAGACTCGCTCAGTGCTATCGAGGTCGTCCCGGCAGAGGGGGCAAGTCAGTCGCGCCGTCGCGAGGCGGGGGATCGGAGGTAAGGAGCTCACGCGCGCTCTGACTTGCCGGCCACCTCGAGAGCTCCGAGGATGAAGCTCGCGAGAGCAACCACGAGCGGGAGGCCGAAGGCGACACAAGCGAGGGGAACGAGGAGGAGCAGGAAGAGATTGACGCCATTGGCGAATGGCTGAGCTCCTTCCCTCGCGCGCTCCAAGAGAGCGGAGGGAGCCCCCTGGTTGGTGCAGCCCTCCGCAGCGCACCCTCGCCTCGCGAAGCAGTCGACGTGGATCGCGGTCTGGCAGGCGGGACACGCCCAGAGGTGACCCCTCGAAGCTCCCTCTCGGCAGGACGCGCAGGACTCGCTGGCGACTTGCGCCTCGAGGTGAGCGCGGGGCCTCGCCATGGGCTGGCGGTAGGCCGTGCAACCCAAGGTCGCGCAGCCGCCGAACTCGGCGAAGCACTCGCGGTGGTAGCGGGTTTCGCAAGCGGGGCAGTGGCCGCAGGTGCCGCTGCGGAGCTCTTGGCTTCGAATGTCGTCGCGACAGAGCGGGCAGGTCGAGGCGACGAAGTCACCGCGTGCAGGCGTTCGGGCCAAGAGTGAGATCACGTTCCTTGCCTCCTTTCGACCTGTTGGGCGCAAGCAGGAGGCCAGGGTGAGCGGCAGAAGTCCTTTGATTGCGAGGAGCGCTCTTCGGTTGTGTCTCAAACCTACAGGGGGGCCGTTCCCCTCGGATACACCATCCAGGTCGCGCCCTCTCCGGACCCAGCGGGGCCCTGGAATCCTGCCCGGATCGCGTCGGGCCAACCCCCCACGAGAGGGCGGTTAGGGCCAGTTCTCCTGGCTTCGTGCGCGCCGCGCACGCAGAGCGGCCGATTTTGGGAAGGGAGGCCTCCCATAAGTCGTTAGACCGCGCAGCCATCGTGAATTTCCTTTTACAAGGCCCTTCAGATCAGGTACTTAGTAGCTTCTTGGTTCGCCGCGAGTGGTGTCGGATATCCGTCCCTATTTCGACATTCGCGGCTCCGAGCGAGGAGGAAGTCATGCCCAAGGTCCCACCGCGTCGCGTGCTGGTATGGGGAGTAGGGGTCACCGCCGCCTACTTCGTCCTGGCGGGTCTCTTGCCAGAGGCTCCCGCTCCTCAGGCTCCCGCTCCCAAGCTCCAGACCGCCGCTGCCCTCGCAGAGGCTCCAGCCCCCGAGCGTCCCCTCGAACACGCCGACTGCGACCACGAAGGCGAAGAGGGCCACGCGGGCCACGACTGCGGCCTCGACGCCAAGACGATGCTGACCCAGTTCCGCGCGGCGCTCGAGCGCAAGCAGGGCGCAGTTCACACCGTGGTCGACGTCGAGGGCGTCCCCGCCGTCGCGGGCCAGGTCCTGATCGGCTTCCAAGGAGCCCAGGCCGAGCTCGAGGCCCTCGCCAAGCGTCACGCGTTGACGATCGTGCGTCGCTCCCAGAGCTCGACCCTCCTGGCGTCCAGCGATCCCCTGGGTCCGGTCCTGGTCGCCCTCCGCGCCGAGCCCACGGTGGTCTACGCGGAGCCGAACCTGGTCGCCAAGGTCGCTCTCGTCCCCAACGACCCCTTCCTGGCCGTGACCGGGAGCAAGAGCCCCGAGCTGGAGCGGGCCTGGGACCTCGCCACCGGTAGCCCGGCGGTCGTGGTGGCCGTCCTCGACACCGGGGTCGACGACCAACACCCCGACCTCAGAAACCGCCTCGTGGCTGGGTTCGACTTCGTCAACAACACCGCTCAGCTCAGCGACGACAACGGCCACGGGACCGCGATGTGCGGGATCATTGGCGCCGAGGGCCAGAACAACGAGGGCGTGGTCGGCGTCGCCTTCGACTCCCGCCTGATGCCCGTCAAGGTCGCCGACGCCCTCGGCCAGGCGAGCGTGGCCGACGTCGTGGCTGGGATCGACTTCGCGATTCAGAACAACGCCCGCGTGATCAACCTCAGCATGGGCGCGACCGTCGGGAGCCAAGCCCTAGAGGACGCGGTCAACCGCGCTCTGGCGGCTGGCTTGGTCGTGGTCGCCGCGGCTGGCAATGACCCGGTCCACCACCAGGCCTACCCCGCCGCCTACGACGGCGTGATCTCGGTCACGGCCCTCGGGAGCGACGGAAAGCTGGGCTTCGACGCGGCCCTGGCCGAGGGCGTCGACGTGGGCGCGGTCGGCGAGTCGATCGTGACGACCCTCCCCGGCGACGTCTACGGCTTCGTGACCGGGACCAGCGGCGCCGCGGCCTACGTCTCGGGCGTCGCGGCGCTCTGCGCCTCGCGCGCGCCCGCGATGAGCGGAGCTCAGCTTCGCCAGGTCGTCGTGGAAGGACAGAACCCGATCCCCGAGCTGGCCGTCGCCGGCACGACCTATCGCTTCGGCGCCCTCGACCCCGAGAAGGCCGTGTTGCGCGCGGACGCCAGCTTCCTCGACGTGGCGGTCACCGACCTCCGCCTCTACCCCAGCAAGCCGATCCCCGGCCAGGCGGCTGAGGTCGTGCTGGAGATGACCAACGAGGGCAACGTAGCCCTGACCAACCGCGTGGTCCGCGTCGAGCGGATCCTGGCCGGCACCGTGAACCGGATCGAGATCGGGTTCCGAGTCGTGAACCTCGCCGTCGGCGAGCGCCAGTTGATCACGATCCCCTTTACGGCTCCGGCCGCCGGCACCTACCGGATCAACGCCATAGCCTCTACGGTTCCAGGTGAGACTGAGATCGCGGACAACACCCGCGTCCTCCCGGCCGTGACGGTCAACGCCTTCGCCGAGGTCGACCTTCGCGTCGTCTCGCGACGGATCAGCGCGCCGGTCGCCTCGGCGGGCACGATCAGCGTCGACGTCGAGGTGGAGAACCGCGGCACGGGCGTGGCCCAGAACGTCGTCGTCCAGGCCGACGCCGCGCTGGCAGGGTCGAGCGCTGTGGCTCCGGGCGCCGTCGTGGCCGCGGCTGCAGGCGGCCTCGGCACGCGGACGATCCCCCTCCTCGACAAGGGCAAGTCGGCCACGGTCCGCTTCACCTACACCGTCCCGAGCCCGGCTCCGCTCGGGATCCAGCGCCTGCGCGTCCACGCTCAGCCCTTGTTGAATGAGGTCAACGTTTCGGACAACACCGCCTTCCTCGACTTTCAGATCGGAAGCAGCCAGACGCTGCGGGGCCTCTATCAGCAGAGCAACGGCGTCGATGTGATCCCCGACGCGCCGTGGCGCGTGGCGCCCACGCGGCCCTATCTCCCGGTTCAGGTCTTCGTGGCCAGCAAGGGCGGTCGGACCACGACCAGCAAGCTCCGGGTCAACCGGGTCGGGGTCTCGGTCTCAGACAGCCCGACGGGCCCGCGCTCGCTCGTCTATCACGACACCCACGGGGCCGCGCCAGTCAACGCGCCTGGCGGAATGGAGATCGCTGACGAGGACGGCGCTGTCCGCTCGACGGACCTCGACCTGTTCCGCGACCAGGACCTCGACATGAACGGTCGCCACGAGATCCTCCGGATCCCCCGGGCCGACCTCGGGGTGCCGGCTTCGCCGACTCAGGGCGTCGACAAGTTCGTCGACGTCGAGGTCGAGTGGGAGTCTCAGCGCGTCGTGCTCTGGATGTTCCGTCGGACCCGGACCGGAGCTCACAAGGGCGTGATGCGCGTCCACTTCGCTGCCAGCGAGCTTCCGAGCCTCCCTGGCGACAACCACTATCACGACGTCCACCACCACACGATCGCCGAGTGGCGCTTTGGGTCCCCGCTGGACATTTTTGCCCCCCGCAAGGCCTATGGCGGTCCGCTCCAGATGGTGTTCGAGAGCGGCTACGCGATGGGGATCCTCGACGACGCGACGGCCGCCGGCGCGCGCGAGAAGATCGTCACGACGGACCACGCCTGCTTCAACAACCGGACCGTGCCCAACCCCGACGGGACCGACAACCGCCCCCCCTACGGACCTCAGTCGCCGACGGCGCAGCCTGGTTTGGGTCAGCTCGAGGCCTACCGGACGATCTTCGGCCGGACCGCCGGGGAAGAGATCGCGTTCAAGCAGGACGTCCCGCTCCCGCGGATTCCCTTCGTGAACAAGATCCTCAACATGCTGCCGGGGATCCCCCTCGGGGCGCACATGCTGGTCTACGGCTCGGACCACATCGAGGGTCCCTGGCACGGCGGCGGTTGGCTGCGGAGCCCGGGGAGTCCCAACATTGACGTCCCCCTCTTCGCGACCCTCCAGGACATAGCCAAGAACCGCCAGGGCAGCCAGTCGAGCGGCTTCGCTTATGCGGCGCATCCCTTCAGCGGCCAGGGCTGGAACGACAGCAACCTCCGCCAGGGCTTCGGACTCGACGCCCAGCACCGGACCGAGGACGCCGTTCACGACCAGAGCAAGGAGTTCGTCCTCAAGGGGGTTCAGTTCTTCAACGGACGCGGGACTCGCTCGCTGCCCACCTCCCAGATCGATTTCAATGACCTCAACCCTTGGGCGGATCCTGATTTCCAGCGCGGTGAGCCCGACTGGGACAAGGGCCTCTGGGACGGCGTCACGATCTGGCACAACGCGCTGGCAGACACGCTCAAGTACTCGTTCACGAGCGACCCTGAGGTCCGCTTGATCCGCAAGATCTATCACGCGGGCGGCTCGGACGCCCACGGCGACTTCAACTTCTCCACGGGTCGCGCTGCGACACCTCTCAACGTCTCGGCGACCTACAACGTCGGTGACGAGGCTTGGTACAAGGTCCGGACCTACTGCTTCGGCGAGACCAAGCAGGGCGCGACCTCCGAGGAGAAGTGGTTCGAGGCCTACGCCGATGGCAACTCGGTCGTCTCGGACGGTCCGCTCGTGACATTTCAGCTCGACGCCCAACCCCGCTTCAGCTCCAAGGACCTGGCCTGGCACGAGGCGGTCTGGACCTTCGAGGACGCGGACGGGCGTATCGGCGGGGAGGGCGCCTACGACGGCGGCTACACGGCCCTGGTTGAGAAGGGCAGCCTCGACCCCTACTTCCGCTATCGCTACTCGAGCAACGAGGAGTTCGGCCCGGTGGGCTCGGTCCTGCTCTACAAGACCGAGGCAGGGGCGCCGAATCCGGTTCGGAACCGCCCGAGCGGATTCCTTGGCATGAGCAGCTACGACCAGATCTTGGGTGTCAACAGCCTGGCGCTCAAGGGCTCAGACGCCTGGCACGATCACGCCTTCGACGCCTCGAAGGAAGGTCCCGTGACTCAGGCCACGGCCTTCACTCTCGGAGCCTATACCGGCGGCAACCCTGACCTCCAAGACCTCGGCCCCGACAGCTTCCGCTGCTGGACGAACCCGATCTTCGCGGTCCCCTACGAGGTCGTCATCGATCCCCCTCAGGTGGATCAGACGGCGGGCGTGATCCCAGCCGGAACCCTCCGGGTCACCTTCCGCTTCGACATCTCCATGGACCCGGGCAGCTACTCCATTGGCCTCAAGGCTCTCAACGCGAGCGGTAGCTCGAGCAGCGTGGGGACCGCGCCGGAGACGACCTTGATTCCCGTCGGCGGTAACGGCTGGTCGGACCGCCCTGGGATCAAGAGCAGCGAGATCACCCTGACTAACGCAGACGCGATCCCCCTCGGCGGTGACGAGTTCCCTGCGGCCAGCGGGGAGACGAGCTTCGTCGTCTACTGGGCCGACGCCCCGCGCGACTACGCCGGCAACTCGCTGAACCCGATCGCCAAGACCTTCAGCGCCGACCACGTCCCGAGCGGACCGGCTCCCACGAGCCTGCCTGTCGCTCCCACGACGACGCCCGGCGGCTCAACTACGGCTCCGGCGACCTCGACCGGGACCACGGCCGCCCCCGCGACCCAGGCCCCCCAAGGAGTCGTCGGGAAGGGAAGCAGCGGCGGCGGCGGCCTGTGCGCGATCAGCGTCGAGGGCCCCGAGACGCCAGGGACCGCCTGGTTCCTGGTCGGGCTCCTGGCGCTCTTGTTCTGGCGCCGCCGGATCTAGCGGAGAGGAGCTGGGGCGATCTGCCACGGCAGAGCCGACCGTCGCGAATCTGCTGCGCCGGAATTCCCCCGGAGGTCTAGCCCGGCTGGAGGATCTGACTGAGAGCTCTGCTGTCTGCGCCGTAGATATCCGGCTGGCAGGCAAGATCGCCACGAAGACCGAGGGACGCTCCGCCCGCCAGCGCCCACTGTTGCTTCGGTGCAGCCCACGTTCGCAGCCCACCTGCCTCGCGTTTGCGACCGAGGCATGTGAGGCGAGCGAGGGGAAAAAGCCCCGCGGGAGCTACTTGAAGGGCGACTCGACCTTGGCCTGAGCGCGCTCGCTGCGCATGAACTCTAGGCGACGTCGCTTGCGGACGATCGGGAGGAGCTTCGCCCGGGTGGAGTCGAACTCGACGGGTTGAGCGTTTCGCTCGCCGTCGATCTGGGCCACGTGCCAGCCGTAGATCGTCTTGACCGGCCCCCCTGGCTTGCCGACCTCGAGGCGGAAGGCCAGGGCGGCTAGGGGCTCGGGGACTTCGTTCCGACGCTTGATCCAGGTCACGAGGCCGCCTCGCTTGGCGGTCGACTTCTCGAGCGAGTTGGCGCGGGCCAGGCGAGCGAAGTCCGCGCCGGCCTCGAGGCGGCGGAGGAGCTGAACCGCTTCGTCCTCAGTCTTCGTGAGGATATGTCTCAGGTGGACTTCGCGGCCGCTGAAGTGATCGCGGAGGATCTCGAACTCGTGGCGGAGCTCTTCCTCTGAAGGGGCTCCGAGGAGGCGATCCAAGCCGAGCTCGCGGCGAAGCTCTGCTTTGCGGAACTCGAGGCTTCGACCCGACCTGCGGAGATACTCCTCATAGCTCTCGAAGTGCTCGCCGTCAGGCGTCGCTTTGAAGGCCGCGGCCTCCCGAGCGAAGAGCTCGTCGATCTCTTTCTGGCTGACCTCGATTTTTCCGCGCGCCAAGGCCTGATCGGCCAAGACCGCATACACGCTCTGATCGAAGGCCCGCTTGACCTGAAAGGTTCCGAGCTTGGCCTCGAGCTCCTTCAGGAGCTCGGGGCCGCCGCGCTCGAGGACTTCGGGCTCCAAGCTGGAGGTGTCCACGCGCTCGCGGAGCGCGAGGAGGATCGTCGCGAGGGGGACGGGCTCGCCGTCTAGGGTCCCGAGGGGTGAGGCCGCGGCGCTCGGCGGGGGGCTCCCCGCGGGCGTCGCGCCCTGACGACGGGCGAGGTAGATGCCTAGGACGAGGAGCGCCAGGATCGCGGGGAGGAGGAGGAGGCGGAGGCGTTCACTGCTCACGGCGTGATCTCTCCGGAGCGGGGGGGCGTCGTGGCAGGGGACAGGGGAGGGTGCTCAGCTCGCGCCGAGATCAGCGCGGACCGAAGCGGCGCCCGTTTCTTCGCCGCTCTCTCCGAGCTCGCGCTCTCGCTTCTTGCGGGCTCGTCGCTCGGCTTTCGTCTCCTTCGGCTCCTGCCCGGAGATCACGTCAGCGATCCCAGACTTCGGGGGCCCGTCAGGAGTCTGGGTGTTCTCGTCGTGAGGTGTCGAGTTCGGGCCCGCGAGGTGGTTGTCGGCGGCCTCGAGAAGGGGCTCGACGTATTCATCGAAGTCGCCCGTCCGCTGGGTCGCGGTGCCTGAGTCAACGGGGGCCAAGTCGCCCCCAGCGCCTTGAGCTATCTCCGAGTCAGCCCTTCGCTTGCGGAGCACGATCGCGATCAACTCGCGCATGGCCGTGGCGAGGCTCTCTGCGGTGACCTTCGGCTTGCGCGTCCGGAAGTAGGGGACGTGAATGAACCCTGCTGCGGAGCGCTGACCGAGCTTCTCGCGGTGATAGAGGCCTGTGTAGAAGGTGTATTCGCAGAGGTAGCTGCCCGCGTTGTCCGAGGTCCGAATGTCGTGCTCTGCCTCGGCCATCCCGTCGAGGATCTCCTGCTCGGGCAGCTCCGAGGTGTAGATCATCGGGCCGTCTTCGGCCACGCGGTTGTCGACTGGGGCGTAGCCGCCGTCGTCGCGGTGCCAGGACGCCTGGTTGTGGGCTTTGCGCTCGAGACGTAGGCCTGGGGAGCCAGCGACGCCGAAGTGGATCACGGCCGCGGGCTGCGGCACGGTGGCGAGGAGCTTCGGGACGTCGCGGTCGACCTCGCGGTAGTCGACCGCTAGCTCGGTCGTCCGCACGAGGTGGCCTTCGATCATCTCGCCTTCGAGGAGCTTGGCGCCCTCCCAGGAGGGGTTGTTGGTGCGGCTCCCCCAGGGCTTGAACCCTGTGATCAGGACGACGGGGTCCTCCTGGGCCGAGGCAGCGGAGCCGAGGGCGAGGAGGAGGAGCGAGGCCATGAGGGGGGCGAAGCGACTCATGCCCAAAGTATAGAGCCCATCCGGGCCGGATCCGAGCAGATTCATCTCTTGAGCCTGCAGAGAACCTTGCGGGCTCAGGGGGACTTCAGTCGAGCAAGACCCAAGGTCCCCTGGCGTTGCCTGCCCAGGCGTTGTAAACCTCTACTGGAGAGTAGTTGGACCCGGTGACCTCGAATCAAGACTCCAAGCCGAACGAACCGCGCGAGACCGTCAAGCATCGCCGCGGCAGCTTCGATGAGACCGATACCTTCGGGAGCGCGAAGAAGTCTGGGCCTCCGCCACCAGGCTCCCTCGCGGCCTGGCTCGCCAAGAGCCAGAAGGCTGCGGCGGCGCCGGCGCCCCCGCTCCCCCGGAGCACTCGCAAGGGTCTCAAGCAGAGCGGAGACCAATGGTGGATCAGCTGCGACCCTTTGGCTCCGATTCCGCTGGGGAGCGAGCCGGCCACGATCACCATCGGGCGCTCGACCAACGCTGACGTCGTCCTGCCCCACAGCCAGGTCTCCCGAATTCACGGCAAGATCAAGGTCCAGGGCCCAGGCAGCTACGTCTACCAGGACAACAAGAGCTCCAACGGATCGATCATCAACGGGGAGAAGCAGAGCTCGGTCGAGCTCAAGGTCGGCGACGTGATCACCTTGGGTCCCTACGAGATCGTGATCCACTCGGCGGACTCGCTTCAGGCCCAGACCGCAGGCGACGCTAACGACACGGACCACGGTGGGCACACCCAGGTCATGGCGCCGAGCAAGAAGGCCGCCATGAGCGGCCTCCTCAAAGAGGTCCCGATCACCGAGATCCTTCAGGGCCTCGAGTTCAACCGCAAGACCGGGACCCTCGAGGTCCGCTGCCGCTCGGGTAAGGGCCGCCTGACCGTCTGCGAGGGACACCCCATCCAAGCGAGCTTCGGCGACCTCGAGGACGACGAGGCCTTGGTCACCATCGCGATTCAGCGCGAGGGGAGCTTCGAGTTCTCGGGCTCCGTCGAGCCCGGCGAGCCCAAGTTCCGCTCTACGATCACGGCTCTCCTCCTCGAGGCAGCCCGCAGGCTCGACGAGCAGAGCTGATCTTCTTGGGGGGGCTTGCGCCCCCAAGCTCAACTTGGGGTCCGCGAGGGGAGGCCGGCCAGCTGCTCTCGCGAGGGGATGCCGGCCAGCTGCTCTGAGGTGTGTGGGATAGCGCCTGGGGACTAGGTCAGGGTTCGCAGCTGGTCGCCAAGGGGCTCTCGGTGACCCAAGCCAGCGGGCAGCGCTTCCTCGCGATCCAGTCCCCGGACTGGAAGCTCGCGGTCACCGCAGCCCTTGCCTCCCAAGCCGAGTGACCTCGACGTGATCTACCGAACGAACCAAGTTGGAGGGGCCTGCCGGCAGCCTCATCCCAGGGGAGGCGAGGTAGCCTAGGTCCCCGTGGCTGCAGACGACCCCAATCGCCCTTCGAAGTCCCAGCGCTTGGGTCGCTCCAAGTCCCAGCGCCTCGTGCCTGGCAAGTCAGAGCGCTTGTCGCGTTCTGCGGGGCGCCTCGCTCGAAGCACCGGACGCATGGCGGCGCTTCCCCCTGAGCCGACGAGCCTGGTGGGCTGCTGGCTAGGTGAGCGCTATGAGGTCGGGAGCTCACTGCGCAGCGGCTCCCTGACCGAGGTCTACCGAGGCGTCGACCTCAGGGAGGCTGGCGGGATCGCGGACGACCGAGTCACGATTCGAGTCTTGCACGAGCATCTCCAAGGGGAGCCTGGCTTGGCCGGAAACGTGCTCGCCATGGCAGGCGCGCTCTGCGCCATCGAGCATCCCCGAATCCTTCAAGCCCGCGAGTGCGACCTCGACCAGGAGCAGCCCTACCTCGTCCTTGACCCGGAGCCCAAGAAGTCACTCGCAGACATTATCCGTGAAGCCGCGGGGCCGCTTCCGGTCGGCCGAGCTCTGGGGATCGTGCGGCAGGTCGCCGAGGCCCTCGACGAGGCCCACTCCTCCGGCCTGATCCACCAGGAGTTGAGCCCGGCTTGCGTGTTCGTTGACGAGGGACCCGAGGGCGACGAGGTGTTCCTGACGGACTTCGCCTTGGTCTCGCCCTCACAGGCCTTGGACCTCGAGCTGGGAGCCCCGACGCTGAACGCGGCTCGCTACGCCAGCCCCGAGCGCGCCGCCGGCTACGCCCAGGAGGAGCGGAGTGATCTCTACGCACTGGGACTGATCCTCTACGAGTGCCTCTCTGGTCAGCTCCCCTTCCAGGGCTTCTTCGCCGACCAAGTCCTCCGCGCGCGGATCGGTCAGCGAGTCCCCTCGATCTCGGAGCGAGCCCCTGAAGCAGAGGTGCACCACGCCCTCGAAGACGTGGTCGAGCGCGTCCTCTCGCCAGAGCTAGGCGAGCGCTACAGCTCGGCCAGAGCCTTCCTCAAGGCGCTCGAGGCGGGCGCCGACTTCGCAGCCGAAGAAGCAAACCAGCCCGAGCAAGAGCCCCTCGACATAGTCGAGCAGCTCCCCTTGCCCGGTCTCGACCCCACCCTCCAGGTCGCCTTGACTCGTGAGGCCACGGGGCTCGCCTTGACGTGGCTCATAGAGACGCCGCGTCGCCGTCCCCCGGAGCAGGCGGCCTTCGAGGAGGCCTTGTCTGCGGTCCAGAAGGTCGAGCACCCCGGGCTGGCGCCGCTGGTGGGCTTCGGTCCGCGAGGGGCGCGCGAGCTCTTCGCCAGGAGCCCTTGGCGCGGCGGCGGCGGCGGGCCCAGCGGCGAGAACGCGCAGGCTCAGATCGAGCGCGCCCCCCTCAAGGACGTCGCCCTCGTGCGACGTCTGAGGCCCGTCCTCGAGGGACTCGCTGTGGCCCACGAAGCCGGGGTCAGCCACGGCATGATCGATCCTCGCTTGGTCGAGTTCGGACGTCACCCGCGGCTCCACGGTCTAGGCGTGGTCCCTGCGGCCCGAGGGATTCCGTCGCTGACGACGGTCGACGTCCGGGACCTGGCCCTCCTGATGCTCCAGCTCCTCTCGGGGGCGCCCCTTGAAGAGGCCGGGGTGGAGGGGGTCCGCGAGCGAGGTCTGGCTCAGGCTCAGGGGAAGGTCCGCGAAGTTCTGCAGACCGCGACCTCGAGCGCGCCCTATCCCCACGCGCGAGCCATGCTCGAGGTCCTCGAGCAAGATCCGCGTCTCCAGCGTCGAGATCCAATTCCCCTTGTGGCCGTCGGGCTCGCAGTCCTGGTCTTGGTCGCTCTGCTGGCCTTCATGGCTTCGCCGTCGGACGATCCACGCTCTGAGACGCCGACGCCGACTCCCAGCGCCGCGAGCCCAACTCCCACGCCGATCGCGACGCCTCGCCCGACCCTGGCGCCGACGCCCTCGCCGACTTCGAGGCCCAGCCCGACTCCGGAGCCTGTGCTCCCGACGCCAAGTCCGAGTCCAACGCCCTCCAGCGCAGGGCCCCCTACCCCAGCGTGGTTCGAGACGCTCGAGGCCTCCGAGCGGCCGGAGCTCCCGCTGCCCGCGGGCTTGGAGTTTGGGAGCGAGCCCAAGACCTATCGGCTCCAGGTCGACGGGAGCGTCTTGGTCTGGGTCCCTGGCGGGGAGGCCTTCGTCTCCAAGTTCGAGGTCACCTGGGAGCAATACCGAGCCTTCGCCGCCGCCAGCGGCGCGCGCCCGGCGGAAGAGGCCTTCGCTGTCGCGAAGGATCACCCTGTCCACAACGTGTCCTGGAAGGACGCCAGCGCCTACGCGGCTTGGGCCGGGGCGCGGCTCCCGAGCGGCGCTGAGTGGAGCGCGGCGGCCGGACCCGGTCGCTGGCCCTGGGGCAACCAGACCCCCGACGCGACCTACGCCAACCTGGCCGGGGAAGAGGACGGCTACGTTCAAACGAGCCCCGTCGGCAGCTTCCCGCGCGGGATCTCTCCCCCGGGCTGCCACGACCTGGCAGGCAACGTGGCCGAGTGGATCGCCGACCTCCAAGGCAAGGAGCGTGGCGTCCGCGGCGGAGGCTGGTTCAGCTACGCCTGGGATACGCGGGTGGCCTGGCGCGGCCACGCCCCGCCTGGGGAGCGCTTCGACTTCGTCGGGTTCCGCTTGGCGCTCTCGGCTCGCTAGCTCAGGCTGACTCGCCCGAGGTCAAGGAGACCAGTCCGGCAGAGGATTCGGCGCTACTTGTGGGGAGGGCGACGAGCCAGCTTTCGCTGCAGCGAGCGGCGGTGAATTCCCAGGACGCGCGCGGCCTGAGAGACGTTGCCGCCGGTGTCCGCGAGGACGCGCTGAATGTGCTCCCACTCGACGCGCTCGAGGGAGGGGGCCTCGATTGGTGGCTCGACGACTTCGTCGCCCTCTTGGCGCTCAAAGGCGCTCAGGATTTGATCGGCGTCGGCGGGCTTGGTCAGGTAGTCCAGGGCCCCGAGGCGGATCGCTTCGGTCGCGGTCGCGATCGAGCCATAGCCTGTGAGCACGAGGCAGGCGATCCCGGGCAAGAGCTCGGTCAGCTCCCGGACGACCTCTAGCCCCGACTTGTCGGGCATTCGGAGGTCGACCACGGCGCGGTCAGGCTTGAAGCTGCAGGCCAGGCTGAGGGCGCTCTCGTAGTCGCCTGCAGCCTCGGCTTGGTGTCCACGATCGCGAAAGGCCCGGACCAGACGGAGGCGAAAGGCCTCGTCGTCGTCGACTACCAGAATGCCAGGGGCGGACTCTGTCACGAGGCCTCCTTGGGCAGCGGAGCTGCCAAAACGTCACTCGCAGACGCACGGAACTCGATCTCGGCCAGACGGCCAGAGGTCTGGGTGGAGCGGGGGCCGGCTAGGGGGAAGCTCAAGAGGGCCCGGGTCCCTCCTTCGCCGCGAGGCTCGAGGGTCAAGCTGCCCTCGTGGCGCTCGCTCAGGAGACGCACGAGGTAGAGGCCGAGTCCCATTCCCTGCCCGTGCTCCTTGGTCGTGAAGAAGGGCTCGCGGGCGCGCTCGAGGATCGCAGGAGGCATTCCTGCGCCGTCGTCAGTGATCTCGAAGCAGAGCCCCTTCGTGCTCTCCGGGCCGATCCTCAGTCGGACCTGTCCGCCCTCACCCGCAGCGTCGAGGGCGTTCTGCAGGAGGGGCAGGATCGCTTGGGCGGCGTCGGGGTGGACCCGCTCGTCGCCAGTTAGGGCAGCGTCAGACTCGACCTCGAAGCTTCCGCCGCGAGCGCGTAGGTCTTCGCGGAGGTGGGCCACGAGGGCCTCGAGGTCGAGGGGGTCGGGAGAGTTGCCGAGGCCCTCGCGGTCGAGGGCGCCTAGGCGGTCTAGGATGCGTCGGCAGCGGTCGACTTGGGTTCGAATCAAGCGAGCGTCCTCCAGCACGCCTTGGTTGTCGAGGCGCTCGGCGCCGCGCTCGAGCTCCTTGGCCACGACCGCGATGGTCCCTAGGGGGGTCCCGAGCTCGTGAGCGGTGCCTGCGGCGAGGGCCGCGAGGGAGGCCAGCCACTCGTTGCGGGCCACGCGCGAGCGAGCTTCGCGGAGGTCCTTCTCGCGGCGCCGCAGCGCGGCCGCGACGCCGGAGGCGAAGTAGGCCACCACGGCCGTCACGAGGACCAGGGCCAGCCCCTGACCTGCGGCCTGGAGGGTCGGGCTGTAGCCGCCCTCCTCGAAGCGAAGCGGGACGTGGAGGGGGTGAATCAGGGCGTAGCAACCGAGGGAGACCCCGACCATCCACCACGCCCAGCGACTCGAGAGCGCCACGGCGGCCAGGGCCACGTGCATCACGAAGAGGATCGCGAAGGGGTTCTTGGGCCCGCCCGAGAGCCCCAAGAGGGCCGTCAGGAGGAGCGTGTCCAGCGTGAGGACAGCGGGGAGGAGTTTGGGGCTGAGGCGGAAGCCTTCAGGCTCTTCGCTGACAGGTTTGGGGATCGGGGCGCTGGGCAGGAGCCCGGCCTGAATCGAGATCGGCGAGGCCTCGGGGAGGCGCACGTCGGCGCGTGAGATCAAGAGTCGCAAGGCGACGTTCGTGGCGAAGGTCGCGAAGATCACCGCTCCTAGGGGCGCGAGGGGGAGGTCGAGCTGGAGGGCGAAGACCGAGATCAGGATCGTGATCGCCTGCCCAGTGACGGCCACCCAGCGCATGCTGACCACCCAAGGCAGAGCGACCTCGGGGTGAAGCTGCGCGACGCCCGGGGGCACGACCCGGGAGAGGCTGGTCGGGGTTCCGTCGACGGGGGCCAGGGGGCTGGACCTCCTTGGGGGAGAGCCTACCAGAGCGGAGGTGGGAGCTCTCCTGTGGGCTCGCCTGGGCCGTGGGCGCGTGGGGGGGCGTGGACTCCAGCGAAGAGGCCGCGGAGGGCTAGAGAGCGCAGAGGTCGTCTCGCGAGGTTCGAGGGCGCGAGCGGGTCGCTCGGCCCTTCTCCGCAGGACTTGCCAACCAACGTGAAGCGCCCCTGCGACGAATCGCAGAGGCGCTTGGTGCAGTCTGGGGACGTGCTGGAGTTCTTAGAACTCGGACTTCTTAGCGCCGGCGCGCTCGTAGCGGAGCTTGAGGCCGTACTTCACGCCCAGCTTGCCGCCGCCCATCATCTCGAGGCGCTGCTTGAGCATGCCAGCCGGCTCGCCCTCGGCGTCAGCCATGAACTCGACCTCGCTGTTGAGAATGTGGCCGGTCCCGAAGGTCGAGAGACCCTTGACCTTGCTATCAACGACCTTGAGGTCCTTGATCATGGAGGCCATCCCGGGAGGGCCCTCGCCCTTCTTCATGCCGACTTCGCCCTCGTTCTTGAAGTTGATCCGGGTCTTGCCGGCCGCACCCTCACCGAACTTGTAGTTCCCCGTGAAGCTCATCGTGCCGACCTCGGTCTTGAGCTCGTGCTTGATGTCCCACTTCTCGCCTTCCCCGGTGGGGAGGACGCGGTTGAGCATGTTGAGCGCGCTCTTGAGCGAGGCGTCGGCGAAGGCGATCAGCGCCATTTGAGCGGTCTGGGCGCCGCCCATGCCGGGCATGCCGCCTCCGCCACCCTTGGGAGCGGCCTTTTGAGCCTCTTCCGCCAGGGCCATGGCCAGGAGCTGAGTCATGGCCTCGCCGCCGGTGACCTCGGTCACCTCGCCGGTGGTCTTCATCTTGAACACGATCTCTTGATCCACCGCCTTGGCGAGGAACTTGAGGATCCCGGCGCCCTCAGGCTTCTCCGAGTCGAAGCTCTCCTCGGGGCCAGGCATGCCCATGGCGGCGACCGAAGTCGAAGCCTTGATCGTCTTGATCTTGCCCTTGATCGTCGCCACGCCGTCGGTGACCTCGGTCACCTCTTGGTCGAGGGTGTAGGCCACGTTGACCTTGATCGTGGCCATCTCCATGGTCTGTTGCCCACGGATCGACTGACCGATCTCGAGGCCCCAGTGGAGCGTGTAGGTGCTCTTGTCGCCCTTGTTGAAGGCCCAAGCGAGGTCCTTCTTTTCGGTCGTCTGAGCCGTTGCGAACTGGCTCGCAGCGAGGAGAAGGGCGGCCACGAGGCCGGCTTTGAAGGTTTGGTGCATGGTTATTTGGCGCCTTGGAGGCTCTCGGGCCTCGGACAAGGGGGCAGGGCCCCAGAGTGGGTGGATGTCATAGATACGCTCCTCGGTGCTGGGTCGTTGGGCGCACCACAACTTCCGCCCCTTCATGCGATTACGTCAGCGCTAGGTAACGAAGGCCCACGATGGGTCCCCCTCGGTAGCGAGCACAGGGGTGTGGGGGTAGCGTCACGGACCATGAAGGTGATGAAGTTTGGGGGGTCCTGCCTCCAGAGCCGAGCCGGGCTCGAGCGAATGATCGAGTTGATCCGTGAGCAGCCTCGGCCGCTCACGATCGTGCTCTCAGCCCTGAAGGGGATCACCGACCACCTGATCAGCTTGATCGACGCTGCGGTCGCCGGCGAGGGCGCAGACCTGACCCTGATCCGGGCCCGCCACGCCGAGGTCAGCGAGACCCTCCAGGGGGCTCCACGAGAGCGCGCTGAGGCAGGCCTCGAGGCAGGCTTCCTAGAGCTGGAGCGAGTCCTAGGAGCGATCCAGGCTCTCCAGGAGGTCCCGCCCTCTGCTCGGGATCGGGTCTTGAGCCTGGGAGAGCGACTCTCGGTGGTCTTGGCAGCGGCCCACCTCGAGCAGGAGGGGATCCCCGCCAAGACACGCGTCGCGAGCGAGGCCGGAATCCTGACCACCTCGGAGCCCGGGGACGCCAGGATCCTGGATCGCTCGCGGGCGGCCGTCCTCGAGGCCTTCGACACCTCAGCTGACCTCGTCTACGTCGTGGCGGGCTTCGTCGGGAGCGACTCCGAGGGCCGGATCACGACCCTGGGCCGCGGCGGCTCGGACACCAGCGCGACCTTCTTGGCCAGCGTCCTCGGAGGCCCAGCGCTGCTCTGGAAGGACACGCCCGGGATCCTGACCGGAGATCCGCGGGTCGTCGGGGAGCCTCAGGTGATCGAGTCCCTCGGCTACCTCGACGCCCTCGAGCTGGCCCACTACGGGCTCCCGGCGGTGGCCGGGAAGGCGCTCCACCCCGCCCGCCGGGCCGGGATCGAGATCGAGATCCGCTGCTTCCTGGACGACTCGATCCCCCCGACTCGGATCGGGGCCCTGACCACAAGCCACCTCGCGATCTCCTGCGTCCCCGAGGTCGCGATGCTGGCTCTGGTGGAGGAGGGCCCCGTGGCCTCGCGCCTCGACACCGGCGGCGAGGAGCCAGCTGAGCCGCGCCCCGGCCAGGTCCTGCGCGCCCTCGGTCACTTCCTCGAGAGCCTGGCGCAGCTCGGGATCGCGCCCCTCCTCTTGACCGAGGCCTCTCCCTCGGGCGAGGCCTCGATTGTGATCCGCGCCTCGGACCGCGAGGCCGTCGAGGGAGCCCTGGCCAGCCATCCCTTGGGCCTCGACACCAACATTCGCGACGGCCTGGCCGCCGTGTCCCTGATCGGCTCGCCCATGCGCGGCAAGGTCGGCTTCGCGGCCGGCGTCTTCACCTGCCTCGCGAGCGAAGGGATCAACGTCTACTCCATCGCCCAGACCGCCTCGGAGCGCAACATCTCCGTCCTCGTCAACAGCAGCGAAGCCGAGCAGGCCGTCCGCGCCCTCCACGCCAAGTTCGTGGGGTAGGTCCCCAGGCCCTGCCGACTCGAGTGGCTGGGCCCGCCGCCTCGCCCTCACCAAGAGTTGCCGGCCCTTGGGATCTGCGACCGCGTCCGCTCGGGATATGATCCCCGCCCCTGACCTCCCAGGAGAGGACCCCATGGCCAAGCGCAAGAGCGAGATCCCTGCAGACGTGGAGTCGCTCTCCTTCGAGGAGCTCCGCGACCACGTCGAGGGGATCCGCGAGCGATTGAACACCTTGCGCTCCCGTCTCGCGCGCTACTTCGTCCAGAAGCAGGAGCTCGTGGACGTGATGACGGTGTGCACCGTCGCTCAGGAGCCTCTCCTGATCGTGGGTCCGCCCGGCACCGCCAAGTCCGACCTCGTGACCAAGTTCTGCCAGGCCCTCGGCCTCGGTGAGGGTGACTACTTCGAGTACATGCTCACGAAGTTCACCGAGCCCTCAGAGCTGATCGGTCCCATTGACCTAGGGCGGCTCAAGGACGGCGCCTACGTCCGCAAGGTCGAGGGCAAGCTGCCCATGGCTCGGATCGCCTTCCTGGACGAGATCTTCAAGTCCAACTCCGCGATCCTGAACACGCTCCTGACCATCGTCAACGAGCGCAAGTTCTATCAAGACGGCCGCCCGACCCCGGTCCGGATCAAGATGCTCTTCGCGGCCACGAACATCGTCCCCGAACACGAGGAGCTAGGCGCCCTTCGCGATCGCTTCGCCCTCAAGGTCCAGAGTTCGCCGGTCAAGGATCAGCACATGGATGGCCTCCTCGAGAAGGGCGTCCAGAACGAGCTCAACAAGGCGCTCAATCGTCGCCCCTGGGCTGACATTGCGTCACTCGAGGACTTCTTGGCCTTGCGGCGCTACCTGCACCTCCTGATGGCCGGCGTCGGCGAGCGCGAGGGCGAGGGCGAGAGCGCCGTGGTCCGCGACCGCAAGCGCTACTTCCCCGACGAGGAGTTCGAGCTCTTCAAGCGGATCCTGCGAACCCTGGAGCGCGAGAACCGCGTCGTGGTCTCGGACCGCAAGTTCATCAAGCTCTACCAGCTGATCCGGGCGCGAGCCCTCCTCTTCCATGGCGGCGCGGTTCGCCGCGAGGACATCTCGCTCCTGCGCTACGTCGGCGACCGGAACGAGGACTTCACGGTCCTGCGCGAGAAGGTCGACGCCCTCCTGCGCTTGGCCTAGAGCGTGAGCGACGCGCTTCAAGACCCGCCCCCCGACCTTGGCGAGCTCGACGCCGACAGCCTCCGGGCCTACCTCCTCGGCTCCCTAGCCCAGCGAGCTGGGCGACACCCCAACCTCCTGACCTTGCGCGCAGCTCGGGCCATGGAGTGGTATCGGACCCTCGTGCTCCGCGGCGGGGCTCGAGGGCTGCTCTTGTCGTGGGTCTATGACTTGGGCTGGCTCCTGATCGACGCCGAGCAGTTCCCCTTCGCCTCGCTCGAGAACCTCGACCAGTGGAGCGAGGCCGAGCGCCCCCTCCGGCTCGAATACGAGAACCGGCTCCTGAACAGCGTCCTCCGAGACCCCTCGACCCGGCGAGCCATGGAGCTCCTCCAGCGAGATACGTCGAGGAACGACCTCATCGCGCGGATGTTGGAGTTGATCCTGGCGCCGCTCCTCGAGGCGGGCGGCTACCCCGGGGCGCCCTTGGTCGACCCTGTCCTGCTTCGTGAGCTCTCGTTGACTGGAGAGCTGCGTCCAAGCGACTTCGCCGAGTCTTTCTCGGAGCTGGCGGGCGAGGCGTTCTGGAACGAAGCCCTCGCGGGCTCCCTCGAGACCTTCTTCAAGGGGCGGCGCTCGGGTCGAATCTTGTCCGCGGCTGACCTCTCAGAGGTCGAGCACTGGAGCGCCTATCGCAAGCGCGCCCAGCGCTTGGCTGGGCGACGGATCGTCGGGGCGTCCGAAGCCTTCCCCGCCGTCGATCCGACTGGGGTCAAGGTCCAAGAGGAGGAGGAGGCCGACACCGAGCTCCCCGACAGCGGCTACTACCCAGAGGGCGGCTTCGCTGAGCTGACCAACCGGGGGCCCATCGAGAACCTCCACCCGGCCGAGCTGGTCTACATGCGGGAGGACCCCTTCGGCGACGACCCCGATCCGCCCATCGACCTGTTCGCGATCCGGGTCCTCGAGAACGAGGCCCTCTTCTTCCAGCGCGACAGCGGGCAGCTCCGCCGGACGCGCCGGACCGTGCACCTGGCCGTGGCTCCCGATCAAGGCCTGCGGCTCAAGCTCAAATGGCACGACGAGGCCCTCGCGATCTACGTCTATGGGTTCTTGGTCCGCCTGATCGAGGACCTGAGCACGATCTTCCCCCGCGACGCGCTCCGGGTCGAAATGCACATCGTGGCCCCTTCCGGGGCTGCGCGAGAGCGCGCTGAGGCGGACTGCGAGCTGCTCTCCGTCCTGTTGCGACACGAGATCGCTCGGGACGCAGCTTCGATCTCGCTCGCGCCGGAGAGCTTCGACCTCCGAGCCCTCGGCGAGCCCGAGCGGCGTGTCTACGGGATCGCGATCCAGAGCGGCAGCCACGACCCCGCCGGCCTCCCCCCAGGACCGGCTCCTCTCCTGGCCGAGGGCGCGCGCGAGCCGCGGATCCTGACCTGGAGGATTGGCGGGCAGGAGCCGGGCCCCGAGGAGCTCGACGTCGTCCAAATGCCCGTCGAAGGCGACCCTCGTCAAGCCATGGTCCGCGCTCGCGACGCCCTCTTGGCGGAGATCGCAGGCATCAAGGGCCGCGGCGTCCGCGCCGTCCAAGCCCGTCGTCGCCCCAAGCGCGTTCGCCAGCTCCCCAAGGGGCTGCGAGCCGACAGCCAAGGCCGGGCCCTCGGCGTCGTGGACTCGAGCGTCATGGTCTGGATCCCGCCGGGGACCTACCACCTGGGCACGCCCGAGGCCGACCCCTCGCGCAACCTCCTCCAAGCGCCGCGCGCGGTCCGGCTCGAGCAGGGGTTCTACATAGGGCACGTTCCCGTCACGTGGGGACAATACCGGGCGTTCTGTGCAGCCACGGGCCGCGACGCGCCCGAGTCGCTCTTCCCCGTCGAGGACGATCACCCGGCCCACCGGGTCCCCTTCAAGGAGGCCGAGGCCTACGCCCACTGGGCAGGGCTCCGGCTCCCGAGCGAGGACGAGTGGGAGATCGCCTCCCGCGGCAAGGACGGCCGGAGCTACCCCTGGGGCGAGGAGGACCCCTCGCCCCGGCGCGCGGTCTACGGCCGAGAGGCCGACGGCCGAGAGGGCTGGACGGCGAGCGCCGGCAAGCTGGCTGAGGGCGCCTCACCCTTCGGCTGCCTCGACATGAGCGGCAACGTGTGGGAGTGGGTCGCGAGCGAGGTCAGCGCTCGCTCAGGGCGCGTGGCGCGCGGTGGCTGTTGGAACGCGCCGCCCTGGGACTGCCGGACGGTGAGCCGGACTCTGCTGCGGAAGACTTCGCAGTTCGTGGGGTTCCGGGTCGCGCTTTAGGCCGGGTGCGCTCTCGGCGTCTCTGCGACTCAAAAGAGCGCAGTCCACTACCGGCCAAGGGAGACCGTGCCTCAGGTCAGGAGCGAGATCAACCAGCCAGCAAGTCCCACGACGACGATCGAGACGACGACGAGTCCGACTACGAGGCCGACCTTCGACTTCCCGCCGCCCGCCTTCCCGCGAGACTTGGCGAGGGGGACACCTCCCCAAGGGCCGGCGGCTGGGTCGGCGTCGACCGGGAGGCCCCGCCCGAGGCGCTCGAGGTCGCCGACCAGCTCGGCTATGTCGGAGTAGCGCTGGTCGCGGTCCTTGGCGAGCATCTTGCCGAGCACGGCCCGGGTCTCGGGGGTGATCTCGGGGAGGTGAGCCTCGGGGGGCTTGATCTTGTCGTGGGCCTTGGCCGAGAGGATGTCGAGGGCCGTGAACCCGCGGAAGGGCTGGATCCCGGTCAGGAGGTAATAGAAGGTCACGCCGAGCGAGAAGATATCGACGCGACCGTCGATCTCCTTGACCCGCCCGATCTCGGGGGCCATGTAGAGCGGGGTCCCGATCATGGCTCCGTCGGCGGTCAGCTTGAGCTCCGAGTTGAGGTCCTTGGCCAGGCCGAAGTCGGCCACGAAGACCTCGCCGCTCGTGGAGACGAGGACGTTGTCGGGCTTGAGGTCGCGGTGGATCACGCCGGACCCGTGCGCCGCTTCGAGGGCCGAGCTGATCTTGAGCAGGATCCGGAGCGCTTCGCTCAGCTCGTGCTTGCCCTCGGCCTTGATCTTGTCCTCGAGGCTCCCGCCCGAGACGTATTGCATGATGATGTAGTGGAGGCCTGCTTCGGTCGTGCCGACGTCGCGGACGCCGACCACGTTCGGGTGCTCGAGGCGCGCAGCAGAGCGAGCTTCGCGGTGGAAGCGCTCGACGGTCCGGGGGTTGTTCGACGAGTCGGGCGAGAGGATCTTGACGACCACGTCGACCTGGAGCGACTGGTGGTGGGCGAGGTAGATCGAGCCCATCCCGCCTTGGCCGATCTTGGTCTGGAGCGTGCACCCGTCGATCACGGTCCCGAGCAAGGCGTCGACCTCCTCGGCGGAGTCGGCTGCCAAGGCCATGTCGGCAGCGCTGGGCGACTCGGCGTGGCTGGCGGTCACGTCGACGGCGGGTCCCGGTCCGGGTGGGCTCAGCATTCCCTGAGGAAAGGCCGAGGGCGCGGCGAGGGCCGCCGAGGCCTCTGGGGCCGGCGAGGGCGAGCGCATCAGGCCCGAGAGCCGCTCCTGGTAGGCCAGGACCTCGTTGACCTGGGTTCGGTTCAAGATCCCTCGCTCGAGGAGGATCTCGCCCAGGCGAAGGTGCGACGCCTGCGCGCGCTGGTAGTGGAGGGCACGCTGGAGGAGGTCGCGGCTCAAGAGTCCCCAGTTGAGCGCGATCTTGCCGAAGAGGAGGTCGGCGCGGGACTGCGGGGTTCCCTGGGGTGGGGTGTGGCGCATAGGACCTGAGGGCGGGCGCTGAGAGCGGGCGCTGCCCTCGCGCCAACGTCCCGTCTGGACGGGAGCGGCGACTCGGGGCGCTTCGGCGTCGGTCACGTCGCGAGCGATGGCGGCTTCGATGGCGCCCCAGGCCTCTGGCGGGGGGGTCGCGCTGCCTTGCTCGATCCGCTGGAAGAGGTTCTGCATCGCGTTGAACTCCTGCTGAAGCTGAGGGCGCTGGGCGAGGTAGGCCTCGAGCGCGCTCCGCTCGGGAGCGGAGATCGCGTCGGCGGCCAAGGCGGCCAGGAGCTCGCGCGCGTTCGCGTCGTTCACTCGGCACCTCCAGGGATCAGGCCGCGACGGCGGAGCTTGGCCCCCAGGCGATCGACGGCCTGGCGCATGCGGTATTGCGCAGTTCGCTCCGCGATCCCGAGGGTGGCAGCGACCGCCTTGTAGGGGAGGCCCTCGACCTGGCGGAGCAAGAACACGGCTCGCTCAGCAGGGGGGAGTTCTGAGACGCAGGTGCGCAGGAGCTCGTCCTGCTCGCGTTGGCTGACGAGCTCGAGCGGCCCCCGCACGGGCAGCTCGGGCTCTTGGACCAGAGCCTCCGTGGCTCGGACACCCTCACGTCGGATCGTGTCGAGCCCGACGTTCCGCGCGACCCCCACGATCCAGCCCCGAAAGGGACGAACCGGGTCGTAGCGATCGAGGTTGCGATACACGCGGAGGAAGGTCTCCTGAAGGCAGTCCTTGGCCCGCTCACGACCCACCAGTGCCGTGAGGTAGTGGTAGACCGCGCCGCTGTGCCGCTCATAGAGCGCGCGGAACGAGTCCTGCAGCTCCGCTCGATTCGAGCGGCAGCGCAGCACAAGGTCTTGATCTGGAACGTCCTCTGATCCCACTCGGGTGCGTCTCCCTTCACCCGTGGTTCGCGCGAAGGATCAAGGGAGCGCAACCAGAACTCAAGGGCTTGGCTAAGTCTTTACCTAGCAGTCGCTTGGGAGGAGGCCGAATTTGCCCCGAGGCCGCTGAGGCCATCCAGCGAGGACCGGAGGCCTGGCTCGAGTCGCGTGGGCTAGCGGGTGTAGCTGGCGATGATCGTGGTCGCGGTGACCGAGGGGCCGAAGAAGCGCTCCTTGGCTCGCACGTAATCGGGGTCCGCGAAGCAGTCCTGCATGGCCTGCTCGCTGGCGAAGTAGATCGCGAACAGGCGGTTCATGGGCTCGGGCGTCGCTGAGCGGAGGACCTCAGACACGCGAAGGTCGTAGCGGAAGCCGCCGCCGTGGGCCTCGAGGATCGGGAGCATGGCCTCGCGATAGGACTGGTAGAGGGCGTCGTCTTCGACCTGCAGTCCGACCAGCATTTCAAAGGACACTTCGCGCTCGCCCCTAGCTGGGCCGGACCCAGGACGTCTCTTTGTGACGTTCCAGGAGGAAGTAGTTGCTCTTGATCCGGGCCGGACCGATGGCGAGGTAGGCCTTCCCGAGCAGGCGCTCGTTGGAGCCCGGCTCGACCTGGACGAGGTAGTCGCGGAGGCGCGCGGCCGGATCGAGGGCGAAGTTCCCGCCCTTGCCGTAGTCGAGGAGGACCGCGTGCAGGTACTCGTTGTCCTTGGCTGCGGGATCGACGCGCTCCATGCGGTAGAAGCCAAAGCGCTTGGGGTCGGCGTCGCTGGGCTTGGCGATCCAAGGGTTCTCGGGGCCGTTTTGGACGACGGGCTCGTTGTAGCCCATGACCAGGCCGGCCTCGCGACCCTGACCCAAGTAGAAGCCCTTGATGAACTTCTCGATGGGCGAGCGCGAGGCCCAGAACGCGATGTTCAGGCCGCGGTATTCCCAGCCCGCGAGGTCCTTGGGCTCGGGCGTTCCGCCACGAAGCATGATCTTCTCGAGCTCCTTGCCCGAGAGCTCGGCGATCCCGAGGTATTCGCTGGTGGCCAAACTCATGCGTAGAGCCTCGTCGGTTGGCGGCCTTCGGAGAGGATCTGGGCTGCGACGCGCGTCGCCAGGGCCATGATCGTCTCCATGGGGTTGACCCCGATCGGGCTCGGGAAGAGGCTCGCGTCGGCGACGAGGAGCCCCTCGGTGTCGTAGACCCGGCCCCAGGAGTCGCACACGTGGCGGGCGCGGTCGCCGCCCATGGCGCAGGTCCCCATCATGTGGACGGTCACCAGCTCCATGCACTCCTTGGGGATCTTCTGGGCGTAGAGCCGCTTGACGTCGTCGCCGGACTTGAGGTCGGGGATCCCTTCGAAGGGGAGCACGATTCGCTTGGCGCCCATGTCGAAGAGCATCTCGCTCAAGAGCGCCGTGCCCCGGACCAAGCGCTCGGCGTCGAAGTCCGAGAGCTGATAGGTCGCCAGCGGCTTGCCGGCGGCGTTGCGGACGCGACCGGTCTCGGTGTCCTCCAAGAGCATTCCCGCGATCACCATTCGCGGGTAGTCGTGCATCAGGTCGCGGAGCTCGGCGCCGTAGAAGGGGAGCGTCATGGCCGCGATCGAGGGGGGAATGTTGACCGCGGCGAACACGAGCCCCTCGTTTTGGAACTCGCGGACCTGGTAGGCCTGGTGCGTCCCCTCCCAGCCGCGGATCTCCTCGTCGAAGACCGCCGTGACCTTGACGTTGGGGTGCAGGCTCAGGTTGTGGCCTAGGCGGCCCGAGGGCGAGTGCACGCCGGAGCGGAACAGGATCCCGGGCGTGTGAATCGCGCCTGCCGAGAGCACGACGCGTCGCGCGTGGATCCTGAAGGGGAACCCGTCGCGGGCGTTCTGTGTCACGACGTGACCTTCAACGCCGGTGATCCGCTTGCCCTTGCTCGTGACCCGGTCCACGCGGCAGTTGCTCAGGACGCGGGCTCCGAAGTTGAGCGCGCGCGGAATGTAGGTCACCAGGGTCGAGCGCTTGGCCCCCGTCGGGCAGCCGAAGGCGCAGTTGTTGGTGCCCGCGCAGTGGAACTGGTTGCGAATGTTGGGGATCACGTCCCAGGACTTCTTGAGGGCGCCCTCCTGCAAGAGGCGGTTGTCGCGGCCCACGGTCCAGGGGTCTTGGTGCTGGGCGGAGATCATGCGCTCGACGCGGGAGAAGGTCGAGTCCATGTCCTCGGCCCGGATCTGCTCGACCCAGTCCTCGCGGGCCCAGCGCCCGAGGATCTTCTCGGGGGTGCGCCAGGTCATGCCGCCGTTGATCACCGTCGAGCCGCCGACGCAGCGCCCTTCGCTGTAGGTCACGGGGGGGGCGCCCAGGGCCATGATCGCGCCGCCGTCGCGGTAGAGGCGGCGGATCGCGTCGGCTGAGTCGGGCGTGAAGCTCTCGGTCGGGTGGTGCCCGCCCTCCTCGACGACGATCACGTCCAGGCCGCCTTCGGCCAGCTCGGCCGCGACGACCGCGCCGCCGGCGCCGGAGCCCACGACGACCACGTCGCAGTCGAACTCGACCGCGTCGGGGCGGAAGGCGCGCCGGCGCCGGGTCGAGCCGGGAATGTGCGGCCAGTCCTCGCGGGTGTAGAGGTGGTCGTGCTTGCTCACGAGGGACCTCCGGTGGCGAGGGGGAGCTCGCGGCCCGCGTCCTCTTTCGCTCGAGGGACGGAGTCAGGCAGCGGATTGGGCGCGGTCATTTCGGTCTCGTGCTCGCGAATCTCCTCGGCGAAGCGCTCGAGGCGCTCCTGGGCGACCTGCGAGATCCAGCGCTCGGGGTGGTATTCGAGCTGCGACTTCTTGGCTGAGTGCTCGTAGTAGCTCATGACGAGGAACATCTTGAGGGCGCGCCCGAGCTGCTTGAGCGGCTCGACGGAGCTGTGCCAGTAGCGCTCGAAGTGGGCGGCCGCCAGCTCGGGGGGGAGGCTGGAGAAGCCGCGGCCCAGTGAGCTCGGGACGGCGCGCGCCGAGGCCTCGAAGGTCCTGATCCCGGCCGAGACCGCGATCCGGATCGGCGCTGGGACCGAGCGCAAGAAGAGCTCGACCCCGTCCACGACCTCGTGGCGGATCCCCAGCTCGTCGACCTCGTCGGTCAGCACGATCGGTGCCAGGTGGGCGAGCGTCCGGCGGGCGCTCGAGGAGAGGCGGAAGTCAGCAAGCTCGCTCATGGGCCGCAACTATAAGTGCCCACGCGGGGCGAGGTACTCCGGTCGGTCGAGGAGGGGATACGAGGAGGACCCCTGGCGAGGGTTGCCTGAGGGTCGGCTCGGGCGCGCCCTCTCGCTAGGCCTCAGGCCTTGAAGGGGAGAGGGCGCTTCGCTCGGTCCCGTGCGCATTGCGCGTGCGCCCCCTGTGTCAGGGGAGTCGTCGCCTCGCCGTGCTCCGCCCGGCGAAGGCTCGGTCGCGAACCAAGGGCAACTGGCCTCCGGGGAGTGGACGGAGGGTCCCGAATCTGGGGGCTAGGGCAGGACTGGGGTCGAAGGGTTGGCTGGCGTCACTTCAGGTGCTCTCCCGCGGGGTATCGCGGGACCAGCCAGGGCCGCCTCGCCCTAGCCCCAGGTCGACTCGAAGGCCTCGGCCTTGAATCCGACGGTGTAGCTCGAGCCGTCGGTCACGATCGGGCGCTTGATCAGGCGTCCGTTCTTGGCCAGGGCATCGAGCTGCTTGGCCTCGCTGAGGGTCTTGCGGAGCTCGGTGTAGCCGCCCTCGCGATAGGCCTTCCCCGACGTGTTGTAGAGGTGCTTGAGCTCGTAGCTCTCGCTCTTGGCGATGGCGGCCAGGGTCTTGCGCGTTGGCGGTGAGGTCGTGATATCGACGAAGGTGTAGGCCACCTTCCGCTCGTCGAGCCACTTCTGGGCCTTCTTGCAGGTCCCACACTTCGCATAGCCATAGAGGGTGATCTTGCTCATGGCGGGATCCTACTCGCGAAGCCCGGCCCGGGACTAGACTCGTGCTCGTGGAGAATCAGAGACCCCTCTCGCTGGCCTTCGTGGCGGCCGCCCTGGCTTGGGCTTGGCTCGTGACGGCCGTCGTCTTGCTCGCGGCGGCGGCCGGTCGGAGCGAAGGGGCCTGGGGTGACCTACTCCTCGCGGTCACGAGCTTGGGGCCCCTGGGCTGGATCGCCTGGAGCGAGCGCCGAGTCCTCCTGGAAGGTCTCCTGATCGGAGCCCTCTCCTTCGCGCCCCTCGTGGTCGCGGCGGCCTACGCCAACGACGCGGCTCGCGGGGCCGGTCTGGTCTACGCGGCGGGGGCGGGGCTCCTCCTGACCTGGGGAGCTGCGGGCGCCCCTCGTCGCGTCCGCGTGGCCCTGGCTGGGGGCATTGGACTGGCGCTGCCCCTCGGTCTCTGGACCTGGGCCGACCTCGGCCAGAGCGAGACTGCGGCCCTGGCGCCCTTCGCCCCCGGCCTCAGCCTGCGCGAGGTCCTGGCGGGAGGAGGGGTCGGGCGGGCCGGGCTCGTGCTCGTCGTGACCGCTGCCTTGGCAGTCCTGACCAACGTCCTCGTGCGACGCTTTGGGCGAGCTGAGCGCGCCCCCGGGGCCGGTCCTGCCAGCGCGCCGCTCAGCGCGCCAGTCCTGGGCGCCGCTGCCCTCGGGCTGGCGGCCTTGCTTTCGCTCTCGAACACTCAGGGGCAGGACCGACCTCTGCTCGGCGCCAACCTGCGCCCCGACGAGCCAGCGCCTCGCGACCTGCGTCCAGCGCCCGAGCGCCCCGCCGCGGCCCGCTCCTTCGGGCACCGCTACCTGGCCGCCCAAGGCTCCGGTGGCGTGCGGCTCGTGCCGCTACCCCTGGCTGGCCACTTGGAGGTCGAGGTCCTCCAAGACGAGGCCTGGGTCCGGAGGCCCGGAGCCAGCGAGCGCTTTCATGTCCTTCGCGGACGCGAACTGCTCGTGGGCTGTGTCGGCGAGTCGGCTTGGCGCGCGAGCGCGAGCTTCCTCCCTGACGCCCGCCGCGTCAGGCTGACTCCCGATCAGGCTCCGGCCCTGGCTGAGGCCGGGAGCGCCTTCGACTTAGTCCTCGTCAGCCCAGGCCAGGCGCCCCGCCTGGCAGGCGCCCTCCGGGCCTGGACGGCGGCCGGCGGGCTCCTGGCGCTCAGCGACTCGACGGACCTCGAGCGCCTCGGCGTCCCCCTTCCAGAGCAGGGGCTGCAACGGGTCCGGCTCGGGAGCGGGAGCGCGGTCTCCCCCCTCACGAGCCAAGGCTGGGGCCCCCTGGCCGCGGCCATGGAGGGGCGCTGGGACGAGCGGCACCCGCGACGTGGCCGGCGCCAGGCCCTGAACGAGGTCCTGCTCCTCGACCCCGACCCGCGGCCGGGGGGCCTAGGGTCGCTGGCCGCGGCCCTCTTGGCCCTGGCGCTGATCTGGAGCGCCTTGGCGGCGCTCTCGCTCCGGCTCCGAGCCACGACGACGGTGGCCGGGGCCTGGGTCGTGGCGCTCGTAGCCGGGGCCCTCCTGCGGGCCCTGCTCCCGAGCGGCCCGGTCTGGACCGCGAGCCGGCAGGTCCTAGAGGCCCCGAGCGGATCCCTGGCCGCGGCGCGCTCGGAGTTCGTGACCACCCTCCAGCTCCGCCCAGAGGCTGCGCGCCTCGAGCTCAACGACTTCGCGCCTCCCTTCCCCGCCTTCCTCTCTGAGGGCGAAGCGATCCAGGCGAGCGCCGAGCTGCGTCCGGCGGACTCGACCCAGCGGGCCTCTGTGACCCTCCCCAGCAAGCGCGGGGTCCGCGCCTTCCGTCGCCTCGACGCCTGCGAGCTCCCGGGGCAGGTCACCCTGGAGGTCGCCGGGGATCGAGTCAGAGTCGAGAACCGGCTCGGGGCCCCGCTCCGCGACTGTGTCCTCTTGGGACCCAGCGGAGTGGTCCCCCTGGGCCGGGTCGAGGTCGGAGCGCAGGCCGAGACCCGGTGGTCCGCGGAGCCCGAGTCCCTCGCGAGCTGGCGCTCGAACGCGGCCGCGCCAGCCGACGCCCGCTGGCGGCGCCTGGTGGGAGCCGCGCTGCGCGGGCGCGGAGGCCGCTGGGTCTTGGCGGCGCGAGTCCCGGGGCGCTCGGCCGTCGCGAGCGGGGCCGCCGGCGAGGAGGTCCGCTCGGCGCTCCTGATCGTGACGGGTCCGAGGCGGCCCTAGCGCGTTTCCTCAGCTCGAAGTCACAGGGCCGGGCAGCGACCTAGCCTGCAGAACTCGCTTGCCGAGGGCGGGGGCTAGTCGGTCTTGCCCGCCAGCGCGGCGGTGGAGGCCGCCTTAGGCGTCGGGAAAGAAGGCCCGAGGCCTTCGAGAATCAGATAGGTCAGCTGAGGCGGGTGAGAGGCAGCCACCGTGAGGGAGCCCAGTTGGCTCTCCTTCCCGTCGCTCGTCCTAAAGACGTCCCATTGCTGGTTCTCTCCGACGGCAGCGGGGAACTCCTGGCGGACCCTGGCAGGCGCAATGCGAAGCCGCTCGAAATCCTTGGTCAAGAAGAGCCGGAGCCGACGGCCCGCCTCGGGCGAAACCACAAGGAGAGTGCCACCTTCGAGACTGTGGTCGAGGGTGATCTCGACTCGAGGCTCAGGTGCGGTCGTGGCGCAGCCAGAGGCGAGGAGGATCAAGAGGAAGAGAGCTAGGTGCTTCATGGCTGGAGTATGCCAATCGCAGGGAGGAGCCGCAATCCGCGGGGTCTAGTCCCGCAGCCAGGCCTCCGTGGCCGCGTCGCACACCACGTCCGCCCTTGGCAGCCGCTCCCAGGCGAAACCCTCCACGAGCTCGCCGGCGCTGATGGGCGCCCGCTCGCAGAGTCCGCTCCAGGAGCCCAAGAGCCCCAGGACGCGCTCGGGCGAGACCCCCGCCTCGCGGTAGCTCGAGATCCGCGTGTCTCCGTGGCGCTTGGCCAAGCGTCGTCCGTCGCTGCCGCGAACCAGGGGCAGGTGGACGAAGGTCGGGACAGGCAGGCCCAGGGCTTCGTAGAGGAGGATCTGGAGGTGCGTCGAGGGGACGAGGTCGTCGCCGCGGATGACGTGGCTGATCTCTTGGTGGGCGTCGTCGACGACGACGGCCAGCTGGTAGGCAGCTTCGCCGGTCTTCTTGGCGATCACGAAGTCGCCCTCGGTCTCGGCCGGGACCTCGCGCTCGAGCCCGCGAAAATCGTCCTCGAAGGTCACCTCACGGCCGGGGGGGACCCGGAGGCGCCAGGCGGGGTCGCGCTCGCTCCCGAGCGCTCGCTCGCGACAGGTCCCGGGGTAGCGCGCTCGGACCTCGCCCTCGTTGGGGGCCGAGCGGGCGGCCTCGATCTCCTTGCGGGTGCACACGCAGGGATAGACCAGGCCGCGCTCTTGGAGCCTCGTGAGCGCGGCGGCGTAGGCTTCGCTCCGCTGGGACTGCCAGAGGACCTCTCCGTCCCAGTCCAGACCCAACCAGCGCAGGTCAGCCACGGCTTGCTCGGCGGCGCCGCTCTTGGTCCGCGGGCCGTCGAGGTCCTCGACGCGCAGGACGACCTCGGCGCCCGAGGCCCGCGCCCAGAGCCAAGCCAGGAGAAAGCTCCGGGCGTTGCCAAGGTGGAGAGCGCCCGTCGGGCTGGGGGCGAGGCGTGTCCGGAGCGTCACCAGCTGGGCCGAGTCAGCCCGCGTATTCCTGATAGATCAGGAACCCACAGGCTTTGCAGTGGCTGGCGTCCGCCTCGTGGTGCTGGAGGCCGCAGTGGGTGCAGGTCACCTCGAGCTTGTTGCGGTGCTCGAGGAGCGCTCGGGCGAGGTTGGTCAGCTGCCAAGGGAAGACCACGACTCCAGTCATGATCATGACCATGGTCACCAGTTGACCTTTCATGGTCTGCGGCGTGAGGTCGCCGTAGCCAACGGTCGTCAAGGTCACGACCGCGAAGTAGATCCCGTCGAACATCGAGCGGAACTTCCCGGGCTGGACCTCCTTCTCGATCTCGAAGATCAGACCTCCGGTGATGAACACCACGCAGAACACGGTGGTCAGGATCCTGAGCACGATCAGGTGGTCCTTGCGGACCTCGCCGAAGAAGAAATTCTGACTCTCGGTCAGGCGCAAGAGGCGGAGGACTCGGAGGAGGCGGAGGACTTTGGCGGCCGCGAGTCCCGGTATGAAGAGGGGCAGGATCGCGAGGAGGTCGATCACCGCCATCAGCGTGAACAGGTAGCGGATCGAGAAGCGCTTGGCCCACCAGCGGACGAGGTATTCGATCAAGAACACGATCGAGACCACGAACTCGAGGGTCACGCACATGACCTTGATCGGCTCTGGGACCTCCTCGACGGTGTGGAGGGCGTAGGCCCCGACCACGATCAAGATCAGGAGCCCGATCACGACCTCAGCGATCCGACCTGGCACCGAGGCCGGCTCGTTGAGGTACCAGTCGACGCGAGCTTGGAGGTCGTCCTCTTGAGAGGGGCCCTTGGGAGTCGTCGCGTTGCTTTGCTGAACCCAGCGTCCAGAGTCCGTCTTGACTCGACCCGAGGGCGTCTTCCAGTGGCCGGAGGGGGTCCGGAGGGCACCGACGGGGTTCCCTTCCGCGTCCTCGTGGTGGATGGGCTCGGGACCCGGAACTCTAGGCGCGCTCTCCTCGGCTGCAGGTACGCTCTCGGCTGCAGGCGCGCTCTCTTCGGTTGCGGCGGTGTCGGGTGCTGCGTCGGCGTTTGGCTCCTTGGTCGGCTCTTCGCCGCCGGAAGAGTCGCTGACTGGTTCCGATTCCGCGCCCATTGGGGGACCTCGCTGACCGAGCCGTGCTCAGTGGACCGCAGACTTTAAGGGAAGGTCAGACGAAGAGAGTGATAGCCGTCGCGATGAGGAAGATCGTCGGGAAGGCGATCTGGCAGGCTCTGTCTATGCGCTCGGCACGCTCGGGCGAGTCGGTGACATGCCAGCGAGTCGAAAGCACAGCCACCACCAGCGTCCCGAGCACCAAGCCCGTGGCACCCAAGAGGAAGAGGTCGAGCCGCGTCAGGTAGTCGAGGGCGGGGACCTGCTGAGCGAGGGCAAAGCGGTAGGTGATCACCGTCAGCATGGCCGTGGCGGCCACGCCAATCCGCGGAGCTACGAAGTTCGGGCGGATCCAGAGGCTCGTGATCGACATCAACACGACCAAGGCCAGAGGCAAGATCACGCTCCAGACGTAGTAGCTCGTCATGCGTTGGATCGGGAGCGAGTAGCGGATCCCCGGCAGTCGCAGCTGCATGAGTTGGTGCTCGATCACGCTCCCCTCCCCCTGCTGGAGCGTCCAGCCGGTCAAGGACATGTCTTTGTTCTGACCCGTGAGGTCTGGGTGAACCACGAGCTCGACCTCGCCGCCTCTCGAAGATGCGAGCTCGAAGAGGAGTTCGTGGTGATCGAGGGGAAAGTGACCCAGGTCGAAGCGGGTCCCGATGGTGCCTATGTAGCGCTGCGTCCGCGTGACCTGCCCCTCAGGCGTGACCGTCAGGTCGTCGCTGCGCTGGGTTCGGAGGTTGCGATTGTTGAACACGCCGACGTCTGGGTTCCAGATCGAGCCAGGCGGCACGACCGTCGAGACCTCGTATTTGCCGGTCAGAGTGGGGTCGTGCCAGCTGACGACGATCACGAAGTCGACCTCGGCCGAACGCTCGAGGTCGTTGATGTGCTGAACGTCGAGCACGAAGAGTCCCACGTGGACCTTCTTGGGCGCCGGCTCCTTGTCGGGTCCGGCGTAGGCGAGCTGCGGTGCCGCGCAGAGCAGGAGAGTCAGGGTGATCGTCTGAAGCCAGTTCACGAGCGCAGCTCCTGAAAACGGGTTGCGACTGCGGTCCGCTCGGGGTCTGCGAGGTAGCGGCCTCGCCACTCGGGCTCGAGGCGCTCGCTGATTCGACGGAGGAGGTTCATGGCCGAGATGGTGTCTTCGAGCTCGCCCTCTTGGTAGCCCCGCGCTCGTCGAAGCTGAGCCCGGCGCCAGGCCAGTCGCCAGGCCAGCTCGAGGTGCCCGCGTGCTTCGGCCTCGGCCAGGGCGGTCTCGGCGCGCTGCTCGAGGCCCTCTCCGGGGAGGGCGAGGGCGATCAGCTCAGCTCGGAGCCGGAGGCTCAGGCTGCGGCTTCCGGGCGGTGCCGCTTCGAAGCGCGCGAGGGCGGCAGCAGCGAGAGGAGCCTGACCGGCGGCGAGCTCGAGCTCTGCCCAAAACAGGTCCAGCTCTGCCTGCTGGGGCCGGTTGCCGAGCTCGCTCACGAGGCCCTGGGCTTGAGAGGCAGCCTCCCGGGCGCCGGCCACGTCGCCCGCCGCCAGGAGCGCCTCGGCCTGAGCCAAGCGAGCCAGGCCCTCGACCCAGCGGAGACCGAGGCGAGCGGAGGTCTGGCGGGCTCGATCGGCGAGCTCTTCCGAGACCTCCGCCTGACCGACTTGAGCCAAGAGGCGAGCTCGGCTTAGGTCCACCAGGGACTCCCCGGCGTGGCACTCGCTCCGTCCGAAGAGGGCTCCGCCGCGGCGGTAGAGGTCGTCCGCGTCGCAGAGGCGGGCCTTGGCGCGGTGAAGATGTCCGAGGTTGAGGAGCGCGAATCCCGCGCCGTCGAGGTCGCCGGCCGCCTCCAGGAGCCGGCTCCGGCGCTGACGGAGTCGCAGGAGGTCGTCGCTGCGGTCGGCGCGCTCGAAGGCAGCTTCGATTGGCGAACGCGCGACCTGAGCCCCGGCCGCGTCCCCCAGCAAGGGCCCCCGCCCGTGGCGAATCGCGCGCTTCAGCACGGCCTGGGCCTCGGCGGGGGTCGGCTCGCCGATCCGGCCCATGTCGCTAGAGGACTTTATTCCGAGGGCTTCCTGGAGGTAAGCCGTGGCTTCCTCGTCGAGGCCTTGGAAGTGACAGGCGTGGTGGAGCGCGTCGCAGGCCTCGGCCGCGGCGACCTCCAAGCGACGCCGGAGCGACTCCTGCTGGGGGGCGGCGCCTTCGGAGGCGACCTGGCCGGGCGCGTTCAAGACTCCGGGCCAGCGACGTCGCAGCTCGTCTAGGGCGCGCTCTCCGAGCTCGCGAGCGGCGGCGTAGTCACCGCACCAGAGCCGGACGCTGGCCTCCTCGCTGAGACCCGCGATCTCTTCACAGGCGCCCTCCTCCTCGCCCAAGCTAGCCGAGCGCTGGGCAGCAGCCCTGGCTGCCGCGAGGTCCTCTAGCGCGTCTCGGACATGGCCTTGGTCCTTGCGGAGGCGGGCGCGAATTCGCAGTCCGAGCGCCCAGGGAGCCAGGCCTTGGCCGGCCTTCTCCAAGAGCTCCAAGGCCTGACTCCGGCGACCGCTCGATCCCAAGGAGGTGGCCAGGCCGGCCACGACCTCGCGCCGGGCGCTCTCGTCGGCGCCAGCAAGCTGGGCCTGCGAGAGGCCGCGGCGATAGGCGCTGACCGCGCGGGGGTGGTCGCCGGCGCTAGCGGCGGCGCGGCCAGCGGCCCGCGCAGAAGCCCAGGCCCGCTTGGCGTCACCGGCGGCCTCGGCGTGCCAGAGCAGCTCCTCGGCTCTATCGCCCGCGCCGGCGCCGGCGCGGGGGCCCCCGAGGGAAACTGTCGCCGGGTGACGGGACTCCAGCAGCAGGAGCGCGCGCCGGTGGAGGTCCTCGACCTGATCCGGCTCGGCCGCCCGGACGGCCGCGGCCAAGGGAGCGTGGTCCAGAGCGAGGGTCCCGCCGGTCGCCTCCCGCACGAAGGCGCGCTGGAGGAGGTCAGCGACGGCGGCCTTGGCCAGGTCTGGGGGGAGGCTGGCCAGGGCCTGGAGGAAGACCGGCGAGCGCGGAGCAGGGCAGATGGCTAGCGCCAGGAGGACGCGCCGACTCGCGGCGTCGAGGCGAGCGACGCGGCCGGCCGCCAGGGCTCCTAGGTCGGCGCTCGAGAGGACCCGCTCCAGATCGTCGACCTCGAGGACGAGGCGACCCTCGGCGTCGACGAGGGCGCCGTCCTGCGAGAGTCCCCGCACGACCTCTCCCAGGTGGCGGGGGTTGCCAGCGGTCAGCTCCCAGAGGCGCTCGGTCAGGGCCTCGGCTGGAGCCTCCTCCTCGCGTCCGACGAGGCT
>Ga0316202_10000395_pt1 | contig 51291 bp, 54 predicted proteins | sample 3monrhotite_MG_FD_204934 | JGI IMG/M metagenome (GOLD analysis project Ga0316202, IMG submission 204934) | Microbial mat bacterial communities from mineral coupon in-situ incubated in ocean water Damariscotta River, Maine, United States -... | ecosystem: Environmental > Aquatic > Marine >...
ATAAAGTCGAGATGCCCATTCTGACCCCAGTGCTTATCGCACAGTCTTGAATCAAAGGGCTTTCCTCGCCGCATACAAATGATGCCTCATTTGAACGCGTTTACGAGATACAAGGTCTTGTTTCGCGGATTATTATTTAGGTATGGCTAGACCTCTACGAATCAAACGAGACTATTTGGAACCAGTCTCCTACCCTTTGATAGTTCGAAGAGAGTCGTTAAGAGCCTGTAAGCCTAGTGTTTGCAGGACTTTTTATTACTTGTGACTTCTTGCTAGGAGCTTAATTTTATCCACAAATATTAATATTTTTTTGATTGAATGGATCGTTTGCTTGGCGTTTTTTGCTTTTTCAAAATCAAGCATTAACTGATTTCCTTCAATGACAGTCGGCTTGTTGTGAAAGTTATGAATCAGCTCTTGGCTGATTCGATTCCATGTGTTTTTCAAATTGGTGTGCCGTACACGTAACAGTTCAGCATTATCCTTGGGGCTTTCCATATTTAATAGAAGTAAGTCATAACTCAAATAATCCATCCACGCGATGTCACGCTGTTGAAGGTTGGAATAATTTATAAATTGTATAATTGAAGCATTTAATTGGTTGGCGGCTATCGCCACGCCCAACCAAGTCTGCTGATTTATATCAATTGAAATGATACGCATCCACGCATATAGCATCACTAATTCTCTTGAGCGTTTCTCATTAAAGGCTTGTTTATCTAGTTTGTTATGCAGTATTTTTATACTTTGTAGTATTTGTATATTGGTTTTGTGCAATTCTTTTGCATCATGCACTAGCGCAGCATCCACCATATTTTCAGCATAACCTTTTAGATTTGAAAGGTTGTTTTGTATTTCAATGGGCTGTTCCTTTGCATGAGTCGGTACAAAAGGGATACAAAGAAAAATAATGAAAAATAATGGAAGATAACGGCGAAAAAACAACATCCTGCCTCCTTGTTTGAGTGCTGGGAAAACTATAGCTCTTAGATTAATCAAAGCTTATGAAACTATGAGCATTTAGTCATCTCTTAGATAAATGTGGGCTGAGCATATATGATGCGAAAGTGAGTTGGGAAAGGTTATGATTAGCTTGTTAACTTTCTAAAGCTGGATCATCTTTTTTATCTTCACTCTTAGGCGCTGTTTTTACAGCAGCCTTTCTTGTGGTGGCTTTTTTGGCAGCAGGCTTACGCGGCGCACGCTTCGCTTTGACAGGCTCTACAGGTTTTTCAGCTAATGGCTTATCCGTTGGCCAATCACCCATAGGAAAGGGTTTGTCTTCTGTGTTGAAGGTTAGGTAGGTGAATACTTGATAGGCATAGGTTGAAATCTGCGCTCCAAAGGATAAAACCTTGTCATTTTTATTGTCTGTGAAAAGCAGTGACAAAAATTGATATAGCACGACAACTACGAGTACCATTTCTGCTGCTGAATAGAGGATGCTAAATAAGATCATAAAAAGAAGGCGTTTCCATACATTACCGTCTTTAATATTCTTCTTTAGATCGTCGGTGTTTGTTTGTGCATCCATCATATTAACTCCTACAGCATAAGATCACGGTTTGCGGAAAGCAATGATACCCCTTATAAAATATTTGGCTATGACATAATTTGCACACGCTGTAAGTCTAGTATTTAAAGGCTTTTTATTCCTTATTGTTTGCTGTTGCCTTATAGTGCCCGGATGAACCAACCTTATCAATTTTATGCTGTTGTCCTTCCTGGGCTGGAGCCATTAGCAACACAAGAACTTACATCACTTTCAGCCCATGATATCCGCAGTGAGCAGGGTGGGGTTCGTTTTTCTGGAACACTGGATACATTGTACCGTGTGAGTTTAAGAGCGCGCTGTATCACGCGTGTGCAGGTGCGTGTAGGAAAATGTCATGCAATGACCTGGCCTGAATTACAACACAATGTAGCAAAGATGGCTTGGGAACGCTTTATCCCCAAGGGTGCTAAAGTTTCGGTGCAGGCCAGTGCCGAGCATTCCAAATTAATGCATACAGATAAAATTGCTGAGCACGTGTTGGCTGGTATTAAGGATGTGTTGGGTAAGCGCTTAGATAAAGAGAATGGTAATGAACAACATGTGCATATACACATAAGCAATAATCGCTGTGATATTAGTATTGATGCATCGGGGGAGCGTTTGGATAGGCGCGGTTACCGCCTAGCAACAGCCAAAGCACCGATGCGGGAAACCCTAGCCGCCGCGATGATACAGTGGATGGGTTGGAAAAAGGATGAAACATTGCTTGTGCCGATGTGCGGCTCGGGCACATTGGCAATTGAAGCTGCGCTGTCAGGAAGAAAGTTAGCCTCGAACATACACCATGATTTCCCCTTTAAAGATTGGGACGTGTTTAAAGATAAGTCTTGGAAGCGTATCCTAGAAAAAACATCTGCAATGGCGCAGGAAGGTTTACCTAGCAAGATTCAAGTTTCTGATGTGCATGTTGGCGCACTGGCAGCGTGTAAAGAAAATGCAGAGCGTGCAGGTGTTTTATCAGATTTAAATGTGCAACAGCAGGATATGCATACATTAAAACCATCCAAAACTGAAGAAGCGGGACTTATGTTATGCAATCCGCCCTATGGCCTGCGTATAGAGATGGATGGCGAACAATTTTATCGTGATTTGGGTCATGTATTGCGAGACTCTTTTGTTGGTTGGCGGGTCGCTGTGATGTGTCCTGATTGGCAGCATGAAAAAGCCTTGTCTTTGCCTGTTCGTCGACGTTTGCGCGTTAAACATGGTGGTTTATGGTTGGATATTCTGGATGTATCCACTAATGACGTGTACAGCAATGATGTGGGCAGTGATCAGAAGTCGTAAACGATAACGAGAAGGCTGGCTCTCTAAAGCTTCATGTCTAAAATATATTGAAATAATCAGCGGCGATATTTCGCCGCTGATTGATTATAAAAACAATTTCAAAGCTGGATTGTCTGATTCATTGACCCATGTGTAACCCAAGGTGAGTAAAAAGCCTTCAAAAGCCTGTTGATCGTGTTTGGGAACCTCAACACCAACCAATACGCGGCCAAAAGCCGCTCCATGATTACGGTAATGAAATAGCGATATATTCCAACGTCCGGCAATGCAGGTGAGAAAATCAAGTAGGGCAGCGGGGCGTTCGGGGAATTCAAAACGATAGAGTTGTTCATTTTGAACTTCAGTGGACTTTCCGCCGACCATATGTCGCATATGCAACTTGGCGACCTCATTATCAATCAAATCAATGACTGGATACTCATGCTCTTCAAGTAGCCCCTGAATATCCTGCCGCTCTTGCTCGGATGCGACAGCAACGCCGACAAAGACGTAAGCGCGATCACGGCTGGAAAGGCGATAATTAAACTCGGTAATTGAGCGGTCGCCCAAGAGCTTACAAAATGTAAGAAAGCTACCTGGCTTCTCATCAATGGTGACCGCAAATAAGGCTTCACGCCGCTCTCCCATCTCAGCGCGTTCCGCAACATGGCGCAAACGATCAAAGTTCATATTGGCACCGCTGTTGATGCAGCTAATGATCTGCCCTCGTAGCTCATTTTCACGGATATACTTTTTCATGCCTGCTACAGCCAAGGCACCAGCAGGCTCAACAATAGAACGGTCTTCATCGTAAATATCTTTAATGGCGGCGCAAATTTCATCGGTATCAACAAGGATAATGTCATCAACGTATTTCTGAACCAGATCAAAGGTGTGCGTACCGACTTTTTTGACGGCAACGCCATCGGCAAAAATACCGACTTGTTCGAGTGTGACGCGTTTACCTGCTTTGATTGAGTCATGCATGGCAGCGGAATCTACAGGCTCTACACCAATGATACGGGTATTGGGTGTTACTTGTTTTAAATATGTGGCAATACCAGCAATGAGACCACCGCCGCCAATAGGCACAAAAATATAATCCAAATCTGAAGGAGCTTGACGCAATATTTCGGCAGCAATGGTGCCTTGGCCTGCAATGACCAATGGATCATCATAGGGGTGAATATAAGTCATGTTTGTTTGCTTGCATAGCTCGGTGGCATGAGCGCTGGCATCGGAATAAGAGTCTCCGAAAAGTATTACATTCGCGCCATGGGATTGGACTGCCTTGACTTTGATTTCAGGTGTCGTGCGAGGCATGACAATGGTTGCTTTGATAGTAAGCTTTTTGGCTGAAAGCGCCACACCTTGGGCATGGTTGCCAGCCGAAGCGCAAATCACACCGTTCTGGCATTCAGATTTGCTTAGATGGGCTATTTTATTGTATGCACCGCGCAATTTAAATGAGAAAACAGGTTGTAGATCTTCACGTTTTAGCAGTACTTCATTGTGCAGACGCGCAGAAAGCTTGGGAGCAAGCTCCAGAGGTGTTTCTTTGGCAACGTCATAGACGCGTGCGTGTTCGATGGCTTCAAGGTAGAACTTCGGCATGGGCAATCTTCTACCATGAGAATGAATGAAATCAAAATTGTTGCACAGTTAGACCGTGGTTTGGCGTATGCCGAGGCATGTTTTGAGACTTTTCGGGTGTTAAAAGGAAAAGTGTTTCAACAAACAGCACACCAGCGGCGTTTGCAGTGCGGCTTAAAAAGCTATGGCTTGATATGTGCGGATCGCGAATTGGAAAACTGGTTTGAGCAGGCCATATTAGCAGCATCTGAACAAGGTGATGATATGTTGGTTCGGATGACTGTTTCGGCAGGGAATGCTGAGTGGGGATTGTTGTTAAAGGATTGCCAGCCACATATTCAGGTGCAAACCATGGTATGTGTGGAGCGACAAGCTTTGCATTTGCAATCGGTACTCTGGCCTTACCCTTTGCGAGAGAAGCTGGTGAAGTATACTTCTGACTATGCAGAGAGTTTAAGAGCAATCCAGCTATGGAGTTTGGATGACCCTATGCAAGCACTGGTGTGTTCAGCTGATGATCATCTACTAAGCACACTGACTGCGAATATTGCAATATATCGGCATGGGCAATGGTTTACACCGCAAGGCCTAGGCATTTTAGATGGTATAGTACGAAACTTTTTATTAGAACACGGTGTGTTAACTGCCTCTATTTGTCCCCGTACATGGCTGGATGATTGTGAGGCGATGGTTTGTATGAATAGTGGTGTCTTTGTACAGCCTATAGCATCTGTCAATCAGCGTGCCTTAGAGGACAATCACCCTGCGGTAAATAAATTGTTAGCGGCACTTTCCGGTTGTTCGGGCGTGCCTAGTGGGAGCGATGATTGAATAAATGGATGAAACTACTGCTGCTATTAAGCGCTATTTTTTTATGTGGGGTATTATTTATCGGGCAACAGGTTTATACGAAGCATACTTTGAATGAAATATCATTTTCGGTTGCATCAGGCGCGTCATCGCATGCTGTGGCTAACGCCTTACAAAATAAGGATCTGATTGATTCGGCATGGCTGTTTCGTTTGGCGGCGCGGTTGGCTGGAACTGCGACACAAATTAAGGCGGGAGAATATCTATTCTCTGGTAATATGAGTGTGATGGACGTGCTTAATAAGCTGGTGGCTGGGGACGTACAGCTGCACAGGGTAACCGTTCCAGAAGGCATGCGAACGCAAGAGGTTCTACAATTATTAGCTAGTCATACAGGGGGCTCGCTGCTTGATTGGCAGAGCGCATTGATTGCAGTGCTACAAGATGACGAGCAGGAAGGACGACTATTGCCCGAAACCTATACGTATAGTAAACCCATACGCCCCAAAGAAATATTACTGAGTATGTGGCAGGCTCAACAGGTAGTTTTAAAGGAAATAAAGCCTGAATCAGAAGAGAATATACGTATTATGGCATCCATTATTGAAAAAGAGACATCGTTGGATGCAGAGCGACCACTTGTTTCAGCTGCGATTCATAACCGCTTGCGTTTGGGCATGCCCTTACAAATGGATCCAACAGTTATTTATGGCATATGGAAGCGTGATGGAGTGTTCTCAGGAAATATTCAGCGCAAGGACTTAAAAAAAGATACCCCTTGGAATACGTATACACGTAGAGGCTTACCTCCAACGCCTATTTGCAACCCAGGGGCGGCAAGTCTACGTGCAGCGGCAAAACCTGCTGATGTGAGCTATGTTTATTTTGTTGCTGATGGTAGTGGTGGACATGCTTTTGCATCGACGTTATCGGAGCACCAAGCCAATGTAAGAAAATGGGTGAAGCTTGAGAGAAAAAGAAATGCACGAGAAAAAGCCAAGTGAATGGCTGGGATGTATGGATCATTGAATTGGATGTACCGCCCAGTAGAGCCTTGATATTACAGGCATGGCTGTTGGGCGAGGATGGTTTGGGTGTGATTCGTTGTTTGGATGCTGAAAAAAGAAAACAGCAACTCTGGACAACTGTGTGCCAAAGAGATGAGGTGCATGCTTGGTTGAAGAGTCTGCCTGAGAGTTTTACAGTAATAAATGAATGGCTGTGGAGGGAAATATGAGTAACACGGGTCGTTTGATTACATTTGAGGGTGGGGATGGCTGTGGAAAAAGTACACAGTTAAAGCTGACCGCAAACTGGCTGAGAGCGCAGGGCAAGCATGTGCTTGAGACACGTCAACCTGGTGCAACAGCTTTGGGTGTGGAGATTCGTAGTTTATTATTATCAGGTGAATTTGTGCCTGTGCCAGAATGCGAGTTGTTATTGTTTCTGGCAGATCGTGCGCAGCATGTTCAGGAAGTAATAAAGCCTGCTTTGGCAAAGGGTCAATGGGTATTATGTGATCGTTATTCAGACTCGACGCTGGCTTATCAATTGGCGGCACGCGGCTTGGCTGAAGGTATGGATTTAAAACCGATGTTGGCATTTGCAGAGTTAGGGTGTGTGCCAGACCAAACATTCTGGTTAGATGTACCAGCAGCTATAGCATTGAAACGGGTTCGGGCGCGGACGGATATGGGTGCGGAAAGTACGCGTTTGGATGAAGAAGCATTATCCTTTCATGAGCGGGTACATGCAGCATTCATGGAAATTTGTCAGCAATATTCAGAGCGTATGCTGCGCCTGGATGCAGCGAGCAATATTGAAAGTATCCAAGCACAGATTCAGAATCATCTTAAGCTATGATTACCAATATACATGACAATATGCATGGCAAAGTGTTAGGGCATGATGGCACTGCCCAGCGATTTGCGACCCTGATGCAGAAAAACACATTACCCCATGCATGGTTGTTGCATGGTTCGCGTGGTGTGGGCAAGGCGATGTTGGCGCAAGCATTGGCGGCTTTCTATTTATGCGAATCGCAGGCTGATGGCGGGCTTGCCTGTGGTGAATGTCATAGCTGTCATATGCTGAAAGCAGAATCACACCCTGATTTTATGCGGTTAGGTATCCTTTGGGATGACAAGAAAAAGAAATTTCTTCGTGATATTAGTGTAGGGCAAGTGCGTGATGGCTTATCTTTTTTAGCACTTTCAGGCATGCAAAGTCAGCGGCGTGTGGTGCTTTTGGATGATGCCGATGCTATGAATAATCAGGCTGCGAATGCGCTTCTTAAAGGTTTGGAAGAGCCTTCGCAGGGTAGTTTATTGTTGATTGTTTGTCATGACCTTACACGTTTGCCAGCTACGATTCGCTCACGCTGTATGTTGGAGCATTGCGCCCCATTGGGTAAAAGTGACATGCAACAAGCACTTAAAAGCATGGCGTTGGCTGAAGATATCATGCCTTTGGCGGCAGAGCTCGCGTTGGGTCGCCCTGGCCATGTTGCTCTTTTACAGGGTAGTGATGTGGCACAGGCATGTTTGCAGTGGCGCAAGCAAGTTGTGGATATATCGTGTGCAGATATTGGGCTAATCAATGATGCTTTGGCAAAATATATTCAGATGATTCCTCATGATGTCATCATCGCAATTTTGATGCTGTCATTGCAAGAAACCTTGCAGCAACCTGCTGCTTCGTATGCTGCAAAAGAGAGTGTTTTTCAGGCAGCACAGGCATTGTTAGCATGGCCTAAAGATGTCATTCGGCATAGCTTAAGACCTGTTCCAGCCTTAATATCACGCATACTGGACATGCGAGGCGTTTTAAAAGCGCTGTAATGTTTAACATTACCAAGCGGGCCTACTAAGCCCTGGTACTGGATGAGGTGTAGGAAGCTATTTTAGCTAGGCAATAGTGGTCATTTCACCAGCAATGATGCTATTTCATTAATCATTATCAATATGGGGCCGGCAGCAGGCAAAGGGTGTTGTAGTATGGGTAATGGCAAGCTGCTTGGTAATTTTTAGGCGTTGTTTCATCGTATAAGTTTATTCAATATTACTTGACGATTCGAGCTTTTCCTGTATTTTGGTTAATAGTTCATGCACCTGTAGTGGTTTTCGTAAGGTGTCGCAGTGTTCAATGGATGCTGCTGCATCCAACTCTGTTTGTTCGCCATAACCTGTTTGGAAAATAATAGGGATAGCAGCGTTGAGATTGCGAATTTCTTTGGCAGCAGCAACGCCGCCCATGACAGGCATTACCACATCCATGATAATGACTGCAATATCGTGTTGGTTTTTAGTGAAAATATTTACGGCCTCTTGGCCGTTGGCAGCTTGTAAGGTCTTAAATCCAGATTCTTTGAGAATTTCATCCAGCACATTGCGTAGCGGTTCGTCATCATCCACTAATAAAATGCTTTGTCCTTTACCGTGATGCAAGTTCTCTTCACTGGCAATAAGTTGAAGCTCAGATACTTTATGGTTAGGAATATAAATAGAGAGGGTTGTACCCACACCAAGCTGGCTTTCGACAGCAATCAGACCGTGGTGATTTTGAATGGCACCATATACCATAGCCAGCCCCAAACCAGTACCTTCGCCGACATTTTTTGTAGTGAAAAATGGATCAAATATTTTATTAATATGCTCTTGTGATATGCCAGAGCCGTTGTCTTCACAGCGTAAACACTGCCATTCGCCTTCTCGATGATTGCCTGTGTAATTCAATAGCATGGATGGGCTGGGGTCTTCCTGGTTTAAGGTAATGGTTATTTTTGGATTTAAAACATTGTTTACGGCATCTTTAGCATTATTCACTAGGCTTAGAATGACTTGCTGTAATTGGTTCAGGTTGCCTTGTATATATGACTCTTTTACGGTGGAAGAATAATCTAACGTAAATTGAATGTTTTCAGGCAAGCTGCTCTCTGCAAGTTTGGAGGTCTCTTTTAAAAATGCCAGCATATTCATGGTGTTCATATCAGGGCTATCTTGACGTGAAAAGGTCAACATTTGTTGAATCATGTTAGCACCATGGTGCACGGACTTTTCCATGGTTTGAATGCGTGACATACCTTTTGCATCACCTTGCACTTTTTTGCGCATTAAATAAAGATTGCCAAGGATTGTAGCTAGAAGGTTGTTAAAGTCATGGGCGATACCACCGGCCATAATTGCCACGGCCTCCATTTTCTGAGCCTGTATAATTTTATGTTGCAGCGCTTCATCGTTTGTTAAATCTTCATGTATGGCAACAAAGTGGGTAATTTCTTGTTGTGTGTTAAACATAGGCGCAATGGACATATAAACGGGGAAAATCGTGCCATCCTTATGTCGATTCATGATGCGCCCCGACCATGGTTGTCCAGCTTTGAGCGTTTGCCATAAATGTGCATAAAAACCTTTGGATTGTTGGCGACTATTTAATATAGCTGGCGTTTTCCCCAAGGCTTCCTGCGCTGTATAACCCATGATGCGTGTGAAGCTTTGGTTGGTATATTGAATAATACCATCTGGACTAGTGATGAAAATACTCTCTTGAATGGTATTGATTGTTTTCTTTAATAGCTGAGACTCTAACTCAGCTTTTTTACGTTTGGAAATATCGCGAAAGACGGATATAAACACCGTTTTTCCTTGATGTTTGCTGATGCTACAGCTCATTTCCACCCATACGGCTTTACCATCGCAGCGCAGTAAACGCTCTTCAATGGCTGCGAGTTTTTTACTTGGGTTTTGGTAGATGTCCTGCATATGTTGGCTTATGGCTTCTTGAGAGTCAGGATGTATGAGGTCCATCAGTGGAAGCTCGACAATGTCATGCTCGGAATCCCAAGCAAGTAGTTCAAGGGAGGCGGGACTGGCAAAGAGAATATGATCCAGATGATGAACAATAATGGCTTCGGGTATGGCATGCATCAACTGTTTGTAATAATTCTCAGTGTCTAGCGGGGTTTCAGGGGTATGCTTGATATTGTGCTGAAATGGCTTGCCCGAAATATGTTCGATAATGGACTCAAGTGTTAACAAGCCTTCTAACGCATCATGCTCATTGATAATGACAAGCTGGCGATGTTGATGATCAAAAAAGAAATCAAAAGCCCTTTGTAGTGACATGGAGGGTTCAAGCTGGGCCATGGATTTTGGTGATATATGGGTTGTCAGTATAACTGCTTGTGCCCCCATATCTTCTTGTTGAATTGAGGTAAGATCGTCTTTGCTTAGCATGCCCAAAGGCTTGTCACCTTGCATCACAATCATTGCATGGACAGTAGTTTGTTTATTCATGAGCTGATAGGCGGCTGCAAGCGAGTCGCCCACTTGAATCGTAGGAGTGTTTCGCAGCAATATATCCGCAATGGTTACAGCCATTCATCCCATCCCTATGTCAGCCATGGTTGGGTACATGGTGACACCCTAACTTCAGGCTATAGAAGTTTCGGTTCCTGTAATTTGGCTATTTGCTTCCTGCGTCGCTCTAACTCCTACATCCTTGCAGTCGTGTGTGCTAAGTACGGTGAAAATATTTCAACCTACCTCTTTCTAGCTGTTTGCCTCATTTACAAACTTAACTTCAACAGACTCTAAGAAATATGTCAATTTTCAGTCGTGTTTGTGTCATTTAAATCTATGAAAAAATGTATGGTTCTTTTCAATGTGAAATCACGTTACACTTGCCCAACTTCTATCTGTAAAGGTTTTTACTTACATGCAGTCATACTATGTTACAACACCAATTTATTATGTGAATGATGAGCCGCATTTGGGTCATATGTATACCACCATCGCAGCAGATGTATTGGCGCGTCATGAGCGCTTATCGGGTAAGGATGTTTTTTTCTTAACGGGTAGTGATGAGCATGGCCAAAAAGTTCAGCAAGCTGCCGAAGCGCGTGATATTACGCCGATTGCATTGGCAGATAAGGTTGTTGAGCGCTATGAAAGCCTGTGGCCTGAATTATCCATTTCCCATGATGATTTTATTCGTACCAGTTCAGAGCGACATCATAAAGCGGTGCAAGCCATGTGGCGTCGTTTGGAAAATGCGGGTGCTATTTACAAAGATTTTTATGAAGATTGGTATTGCGTGCCTTGTGAAACCTATTGGACAGAAACCCAACTTAAAGATGCTGAATGCTGGGAGTCGCATAGCTGCCCAGATTGTCAGCGTGATGTTGAGAAGATTCAAGAAGAGTCCTATTTTTTCCGTTTAAGTGCATTTCAAGATAAACTGATTGCCTATATTAAGGAAAACCCTGATTTTATTGCGCCTGAATCACGCCGCAATGAGGTATTGAGTTTTGTTGAGGGTGGTTTGCGCGATTTATCGGTTTCTCGGACAACTTTTTCATGGGGAATCCCTGTCCCTGGTGATGAAAAGCATGTGATTTACGTATGGATTGATGCGCTCACAAACTATTTAACCGCAGCAGGCTTCCCTGATCAAGAAAATCCCAAATATTGGCCTGCTGATGTGCATTTGATTGGTAAAGATATTTTGCGCTTTCATGCTGTGTATTGGCCTTGTATGCTGATGGCAGCTGATTTGCCATTACCAAAGCGTGTTTTTGCGCATGGCTGGTGGACTGTAGAAGGCGAGAAAATGTCCAAATCTAAGGGCAATGCCTTACGCCCTGCGGATTTGCTCGAAAAGTATGATGCAGATGTGTTGCGTTATTTTTTATTGCGTGAAATTCCATTTGGCCAAGATGGTGACTTCTCTGTTGCATCTTTGAAGAGCCGTTATAACTCTGAATTAGCCAATGATGTTGGGAATTTGCTTAACCGTTCGCTGGCAATGCTCAAGAAATATAATGGCGGCGTACTGGGTGAAGTTGGTGAAGAGTTGGATATGGATCGTGCATTGATTGCTGATGTTGATGAGATGCAACGTGATGTTGATGCACTATTGAAGCGCCAGGCATTTCATTTGGCCTTGGAGCGTATCAATAAAGTTGTGAAGCATGGCAATCGCTATGTGGAAGATAATGCGCCGTGGGGTTTGGCAAAATCTGGAGATACAGTACGCTTGAATACTGTTTTGTACCACTTGGTTGAAACCTTGCGCTTGGTAGCTATTCAGTTATCTCCATTTATGCCTGAAAAAATGACGGAGATGCTGATTCAAATTATGCATGATGATGTGAAAATTGAAGATTTAAGGCTGCTTGATTGCGCAGGTTGGGGAGGCTTGAAGGTTGGTCATACATGCCAAGCTCCTGCACCAGTCTTTCCTAGAATGGAGTAATAACAGGGTGCCGAAGAAATTTGCACAGCGCTGGATGCCGAATCATAACAAGATTCGGAATCATAAGGCATTGCGCTGTTTTGGACGCTTGCTGCATGATCCGTGCCTGTGGCATCTGAATAGACATTCGTTGGCAAAGGCTTGTTTTGTTGGTTTATTTTGTGCTTTTTTACCTATTCCGTTTCAAATGGTTGTGGCCGCAGCAGGTGCTATTTGGTTGCATGCTAATTTATCCGTGTCGGTTGCACTGGTTTGGTTAACCAACCCTTTGACCATGCCACCTATTTTTTACTTGGCTTACAAAGTAGGGGGCTGGATATTATTATTGCCTGAAAAGGAATTTCATTTTGAACCATCACTTGAGTGGGTGCTTCATAGTATGTCGCTAATCTGGCAACCATTTTTATTGGGTTGTCTTTTATTGGGTTTATTGAGCGGTGTGTTGGGCTACATTGCTATTCAATGGCTGTGGCGGGTGCGAGTCATGAACCGCTGGGAAAAACGTCATAAGTCATGATGCCTTCGCCTGAAACACGCTTGGCAGTATCAAAGTCAATTTATCAGCAGCACCACAATGACTTTAACATCAATCAACTGCTTTCATCGCCTTGGATAGCAGTATCAGGCGGTAGCATTAATCAAACATATCGTATGGATATGGGCTTAAAATCGCTATTTGTGAAGCTTCATCAAGTACAATACATGCCCATGTTTGGGGCCGAATCAGATGGTTTAAGAGCTTTGCATGATAGTGGGGCTATACGTGTACCAAACGTATATGCCCATGCCCATGATGACTGCTATAGCTGGTTAGTGATGGAATATATCAAGCTAGGCTCACACAGTAGCATGGGCGAAAAGATATTCGCACAACAGCTTGCAAATATGCATCGCTATGTGGGCGAATCTTTCGGTTGGTTCCGCACCAATACCATTGGTTCTACAACACAAATCAATACGCCGAATACTGATTGGATAGATTTTTATCGAAAACAACGGTTAGGCTATCAATTACAGCTAGCTAAAAAAAATGGTTTTAGCAGTAGCCTACAAGAAAAGGGTGAGCGTTTGTTGGCGGATTTACCTGAATTTTTCACAGGCTATGAAGTGCAACCTTGCTTATTGCACGGCGATCTTTGGTCTGGAAACCATGCCATGGATACTCATGGAGCCCCCGTTATATTTGATCCAGCGGTGTATTATGGAGACCGTGAGGCGGATATCGCGATGACGGAACTCTTTGGCGGGCTTTCCAGTGATTTTTATGCTGCATATGATGAGGCTTATCCACTGGATGTGGGCTATCAAGTACGCAAGCCCCTTTATAATCTTTATCATATTTTAAATCATGCCAATTTATTTGCTGGCTCTTATGTGCGGCAAGCAGAAAGCATGATGGATCAATTACTAGCTAAGCAGTAACCCCATATTGATTTAAGGCAAATGATTTAATCGTCTTTAATAGCCATGGTGTGTACACAGTTTTTTCCCTTCTTTTTAGCCCTAAAGAGGGCTTTATCGGCGAGATTAACCAATGTTGTGCCATCTGATAACTGCCTAGCATTGAGTGTGGCTAGACCAATAGAAACGGTGATTTCTAGACTGGGGCACTCCGTAATATGAATGGCCTGAATATTTTCTAAAATACGGCGTCCGATTTTTTCAGGGATGTTGCTTTTGGCACCTTCATCAAATGGTAGAAGCGCAATAAATTCATCACCACCAAAACGGGCAAAAATATCATAGCTACGCAGGGCATGTTGAATTTTATCTGCAACGGCTTGTAAAACTTTATCACCGATTTGATGACCATGCAGATCATTGATGTGTTTGAAATGATCCAAATCAAAAAACATGCAACTTAGTTGTCCATCAGGTAAACGTTTGATGCGCGCAATTTCTTGTTCAAGTCGGCTATCAAAATAGCGGCGATTGTAACTATTAGTCAGCACATCCCGAACAGCTTGTGCTTCGAGCTTTTGCTGATCTTTCAAGGCTTTCATCGTTAGTCGCAAATGTGTTGCAGCCATGGTTAATAGTTTTTTCTCTTCTTCTGAAATATCGCCTTCAAGCTGGATAAGTAGAACAGCTAGCAGTGTCGTCTCATGAAGCAGTGGAATGGCAATATCGAATTTATAATTGACCTCTGGCACATGTATGGGAGGGGTTAATAGCTCAAAGTGTTGATGGGATGTATCACGTTGATCAAAGCCTTGGAATCGATGTTGCAGTTCGCTGGTAAACTCAGGAGACATATGCTTAGGAATGTTCGTATCCAGAATACCAAAGCTTTGGCATTCACCATCGTTGAGGATAAAAGCTAGAGATTTACGTGCCAGAAGACTGCTATGAATGCCTTGAATTGCATGTTGTAGTATATCGGATGTATTATGGTGTGTTTCTAATTTGAGCGAAATGTCCAACATACTATCGAGTAAATTGAGGCGAAACCTTTGAGACTGAATCGTGCTTTTATCTTTTTTCTGATGGCATACGATATCAAAGAGCAAGCGAACACTGTTGCCTGAAATGACCTCAATATGGGGGCGCTTTTTCCATTTTTGAATGATAGCAGGGACATTATCATACCCTGTGACATCGATAATGATATCACCATCAAATTCGGCAATGCTGGTCTCAATACTGGTCGAGGTGGGGATACTGTGGGCACGGGCTGTTTTTATCGCTGGAGCATTGGAGTCGAGATCGATAATGCGATCAATATGTATTAAATCTTGGCAACGTCGGAAGATTTCCAAAACAGCCAAGCCGCCTTGCCCAGCACCAACGATGAGCACATGAATGTCACCTTTTTTGAGTTTGATGGCTGATAATTCTTCTGGACGTTTTGTCATGCTGTCTCCAATAGTTCATGGAAACACTATGTTATATATCGGAAAAAATCGACTATTTTTGAACGGGGTAGGTTATTTGAACTTTACCGTGCATTTTGTCAAAAATAATGTTTTTTATCTCTTTTTTCATATTTAGTGGTACTAAAAGTGTCATTTTAACCTGTTCTTCATAAGATAAGTGACATATTTCAACATGGTACTGCTCCAGCCAATGGCGAACTTGGCTTTCCAACTCATATGCAAAGCATACCTCTGCGGCAATGGTTACGATAACTTGTCGTAACGGCAGCTCATCCATAGCCAATTGGACGCTACTGGAATAGGCGCGTACCAAGCCGCCAGCACCAAGTTTAATGCCGCCAAAATAGCGGCTAACAACCACAGTGATTTCACCAATGCTTTCATTCACTGCCTTATGCTGCAAAACATTCAGCATGGGCTTTCCGGCTGTTCCAGCAGGCTCGCCAGCATCGGAGAAGCCGCGTTCGATGGATTCAGTCGGGTGACCTGCAATATAAGCCCAGCAGTTGTGACGAGCATCAGCATATTGCTCTGAAATCTGCTTGATAAAGCTTTGAGCATCGGCTTTGCTTTCAGCGTGACCAATATTCACAATAAAGCGGCTGTTTTTAATCACCTGCTCAACGCATACATTGGCAGCAGGGACTTTGTAGTCAGGCATGATTAAGTGTGATTTGTTGATCCATATAATGAAGTAAATTATTTAGTACAGGCAATGTTGATTTAGCTTTACATTGATTGCTGATCGCTTCCGCAGTTTGAATATAAGCTGCATCTTCACTCAATTCATGGGCGCAATGTTTGATGATATCGGCGATGCTTTGTGCGTTCATTTCAAGATGAAATTGTAGGCCAATGATATTTTTGAGTTGAAAAGCCTGGTTTTTACACGCCTTGCTTTGGGCGAGAAGCGTTGCACCTTGGGGTAAATCAAAGGTTTCGCCGTGCCAGTGTAAGGGGGTAAAGCTTTTAGGGAAGCAGTAAGTATTGGCTTGCGCTGGACTTGCTTGCACGTCAAACCAGCCAATTTCTTTATGACGATTTGCATAGATTGATGCGCCGAGCACATGGGCAATGAGTTGAGCACCCAAGCAAATGCCAAGCATGGGAATATTGTCTGTCATAGCATTTTTCAGCCATATTTTTTCATCGGCTAACCATGTGTGTTGTGCTTCATCCAAGATGCTCATGGGGCCACCCATGATGATGATAAGGTCAATCTCATCGATATTTTTGGGTAGGGTGTCATGTGCATAAAAACGGGTGTAGCTGATCTCGTAGCCCGCATCAATAAGCCACGGTTTTATACTGGCTAGCCCTTCAAATTCAACATGCAACAGGCAATGAACGCGACGTTTAGTTGCTTGCATCATCTAGGGTAGCAATCACTGGCGCGTGATCGGAAAACCAACTGTCTGTATAAACCGAAAATTCAGTAAATTTTTTGGCTGTAGCAGGGGTGCAGATATGATAATCAATACGCCACCCGACATTGTTTTCACGGGCTTTTCCACGGTTAGACCACCATGAATATTGTTCTTTTTCAGGGTAAAGCGTACGAAAAGCATCCACAAAGCCTTTTTTATCAAATAACTCATCCATCCAAGCACGTTCTTCGGGCAGAAAACCAGAATTCTTTTTATTTCCCTTCCAGTTTTTCAAATCAATATTGTTGTGGGCGATATTAATATCACCGCATAAGATTACTTCGCGACCTTGCTCTTTTAAGCGGCTGATAAAGGGTAAGAAACGTTCTAAAAATGACATTTTTGCAGCTTGGCGCTCATCCGAGCTGGAGCCTGACGGAAAATAAGCACTGATGACGGATAAGTTACCAAAATCAACTTGTACAAAGCGTCCTTCCGCATCCATATCTGCCCAATCGGTGTCAGGGTCAATGCTGGCAAGGCCGATATATACCGCATCAGGTTTTTGACGTGAATACAGTGCCACACCTGAATAGCCGGCTTTTTCAGCAAAGTGATAATAATGATGATAGCCGTCAGGCTTGGCTTCATCAGGGATTTGATGCTCATGAGCCTTTAGCTCTTGCAGGCAGAGAATATCCGTATCTTGCTTTGCGAACCAATCCCAAAACCCTTTGCGTGTTGCGGCACGGATGCCATTCAAATTTGCAGTGATAATTTTCATGTGGCGATTATGCAGGGATGTTAAGGAAGTGCAAAAATGGAGTGCTAAGGAATAACAGATCGGTTAGTGATGGCTTTATATTTAGTGCTAAAACATATCATAAGCTTGTTTTTAAGCATAGACGAACTTGTTACTTTTTATTATATCGCCTACAGTATTACAAACTATTGATGCATATGGAGAAAAAGTGAAATTTAAAGCATATTTGCGATCAGAATATACACCGAAAGTGGTGTGTAATATATGTTATGTTTGAACTACAATTATGAGCATTGAAGTTGGAGAAAAGGTACAACTAGTTACTTTTAATGGAGCGCTTGCGTCCTCCGGACACTGCGATAATAGCGAAAACTATTGGGCTTTAATAAACTCAACGGGAACAGTCGTAAATCCAGAAAATAACCGAGGAAGGTTAACGGTTGTTTTTGACAATGACGTTAAATGTCTCGGGCTACATTGCCATAATGAAATACCTAATAGCTTATATATCTTACCCTCAGACTTGGTTGTTATATCCCATGCTAAAAAAATATAACAAAATGCTCAAGTCGCCTACGGCTGGGACGCTACACTGCGTTTCGGCCCCTTAGCTCAACGTTACATACAAAAAGGAGATCATCATGGGGTTGATTAAGAACTTTAACCGTAATAGAGCAATAAAATCATATATTAAAAAACTCCCAAGTCTATTGGCAAAGGACTATGGAAAGTCAAAGACTTACACGCCTAAGCAAATAAAAAAAACCATTGAGCGTTCCCGTCTTAGTGTGACGGATGCTTGTTTTGGTATCGCAATGTTTTCAGGAAGAGAGGCATTTGATCAGTACCATCAAGAAATTGGCGAATCATGTGATTATGATGGAATGCGATCCGAAATCGCAGATAAGCACTTTAATGGCAACGGAGATTTTGAAGTTACAGATATTGCCTCGATTTCTTCCGACTATGGTGGTGGGATAGATGCTGGAGGCTTTGACTCTGGAGGAGGAGGTGGCGGCGGTGATTAATACAGCATATAACAAGACGCTTGCAGTCGGACGCTCCGCTCGTACCTCGCTGAAGCGCGCGGTTATGCAAGAGGTAAATCATAAAAATATTACTTAAGTCATTACTGATCTTCCCCCGATAAAACGGACATCAAAACCTATCAAGGAGATGTCCGAATCAATGGAAGCAATGAGGGCCGACTAAATTGATTTAGTGCTTCATTTATATTTTGACATTCTTCAAATTATCTTTGCCAGAAGGCCATGAAAAAGCCAATTTCATGCGCTCTAAAGTTGATAATTCTCTTGATTTTTTAAATTTTAATAAAAAACCATGAAATTCTTCAAACAAGTCATGTGAATCATCCCTTTCTGCCTTGGGGTAGGGCTCACGCCATTCAAATTTGCAGTGATACTTTTCATATGGCGATTATGCAGAGGTGTTAAGGAAGTGCAAAAATGGGGTGTTAAAGAATAAGAGACCTGTCAGTGATGGATTTATATTTAGTGTTAAAACACGTTATAATTTATTTTTAAGTATAGCCGAACTTGTTACTTTTTATTATATCGCCTACAGTATTACAACTTATTGATGTATATGGAGAAAAAGTGAAATTTAAAGCATATTTTCGATCAGGATATACACCAAAAGTGGTGTATAATATATGTTATGTGTAAATAATGAGGAACATTGTCCTTATATTTGCTGTTCTTATTACGTGGGTATCCCCTGCGTTAGGAAATGATATTGATTCCGTTCTTGTGAATAAGTCAGAACTGAAGATGTATCTTCTGGCTAAGGGTGAAAAAGTAAAAGAGTATTCTATAGCCTTAGGTGCAAACCCGAAGGGCCATAAGCAGCAGGAAGGGGATGAAAGAACCCCAGAAGGGAAGTATTTTTTAGATTATAAGAAAAGTGATAGTTCATTTTATAAGGCAATACATATTTCATATCCAAATATGGAAGATCAGACCAAGGCAAAAGAAAGAGGGGTAAATCCAGGTGGTCTCATCATGATCCATGGCCAGAAGAACGGCCTTGGCTGGCTGTCATGGATCTCACAGAATTTCAATTGGACAAATGGCTGTATAGCAGTAACAAATAAAGAAATGGATGAAATATGGAATCTAATGAAAGTAGGTGCACCCATTGAAATACAGCCATAAACACATAGCAAGATACTCCAATCAACCCACCTCCGCGGCACTTTTTTTGTGTTATATAACACAAGCCCCGCTACGACGGTCGGTTGAGCTAGGTCGTTGGACGTCTAACTCAATATGACTGGAACCGAAGTGAATAATAAAATTGTCTATGGGGCGTTAGGTAACTATGCCCCTGATGAAAATGATCAAGAAGATATATGCTACGGGCTATATTTAAAAATTTCCCAATACAACGTATTTCTAGATATCCGAGAAGACAAATATCTAGAAAAACGAAAGCTTAAAGCAATTCAATTATATGAAAACAGCATAGAATTACAGAGAAGCTTAGAAATATTTATCCATGCAAATCCAGAATTTAAGTCGCGTTCTCTTAGTTACATTGGGTTACATTCAAAAAACTTAGAACAAGGGGAGGTGATCTTCCCTCGATAAAACGGACATCAAAACCTATCAAGGAGATGTCCGAATCAATAGAGGCAATGAGGGAAGGCTAAGTTGATTTGGTGCTTGTTATATTTTGACATTCTTCAAATTATCTTTGCCAGAAGCCCATGAAAAAGCCGATTTCATGCGCTCTAAAGTTGATAATTCTCTTGATTCTTCAAATTTTAATAAAAAACCATAAAAATCTTCAAATAAGTCGTTTAAATTGTCTCTTCCTGCTTTGGGGTAGGGCTCATGCCCACAATTCTCAAAGTGGATGTCTGAGATGTTTTCACCGACTTGCATTTTCACAACTTTTTGGCGGTCTGCGTACAACTCTGGCTCGCCTTCCGCACCCATAAAAATCAATGATCGGGTCTGCCCCAGCAGCACATTTGCTTCAGCCATATAATCGGCATACGGGGTGTGAAAGAAGCCATTAAGCTGACCTTCGCATTGCATGGGGTTTAATAGTCGCGCCACGGTGTTGCTGAATGAGCGTACACCAAGGCGTGAACGTAGTTGATAGATGCGATGTAGATCCGGCGATATTTCCGCCAAATCCATATAGACCATACCATCTTTTTGCATGATGCTTTGGGCTTCGATAAGAGAGTTTGCTCGTTGGATGCCTTGGGTTTGCAGAATTTGCCAAGCGGTGATGCGATCTTCGATATGTTCAACACCATGCACAAAGATGGGAGTGCCAGCATCACGGGATTGCAGTGCTGCGGCAAGGTAGGCATGAGCGGCACGGCGTTTGCCTGCATAACAAGGTAAGTCGACAGCGCCTTGTATGGGAGAGGTGCTGGCAAAGCCCGTTATGCGTTCACGGCTTGCCTCAATAAAGCCTGCTAATTCTTCGGAGGTTTCACCCTTCATACGCTGGGCAATAAGAAATGCACCCAATTGCAGTAAATCTGTGTCTGGCTTGAGTAATTCAGAGAAAATAAGCTTAGACTCTTCTTGATTTAGATGCTCGGAGCCATGCTTGCCACGTGCAACACGTTTGATCAGTGGTGCGATGTCAATTGACTCAGTCATGTTTGCGAATGACGCCGATCACAATACCAAGAATCTGTAGCTCTTCATTCTTGATATAAATGGGTTGTAAATCAGGGTTGGCTGGTTGTAAACGGATGCCATCTTTTTCAATATAGAACTTTTTAAGCGTGACGCTATCACCATTGATCATGGCAACGACCGACTGCCCATTTTCCGCAGAATCACGTTTTTCCACCACGATAATGTCGCCATCTTCGATATTATCATCAATCATGGAGTCACCACGTACACGTAGGGCATAACTGGATTTTCGTACCATGCTGGCAGGCACGGAAATAGTTTCTTTGTATTCAAATAAATCCAAAGGCTGGCCAGCTGCAACGCTGCCTAGCAGGGGGATTTCCTGCATTGGTTCGGCTTCGATATCAAGCATATCCAAGCTTGGTGGCAAGTTTTCTTCAATCCAAAGTGGACGATCTTTTTTTGGAATAAGCATATGAATTTCAGCCATGATTATTTCTTCCCCCACACATCTTTTGGAATTTTACGCACTGCTGCTTTTTGACTCGTTTTTGACTTAGCATTTGATACGATTTTTGGCTTGGATTTTGGACTGCTTTCAGGAATGGAAACCCCATCGTTTAAGTAAACGCCATCACTTTCGAGGCGAATAAATTTTTTCTTATAAAGTGTGCCAATACTCTTCTTAAATAACCCTTTGCTGATACTTAAAGTGCTAAAAATGTCTTCTGGCGAGCTTTTATCAGTTAATGGCAAAAAATTCGCATTTAACCCTAATTCCTGAAGGATAAGTTCGGCGGTGTCATCGAGCTTTTCACGGGTGTTAAGATGCATGGAAACATCAATTTTGCCATCATCACGGATGTTTTTAATATAACCTGTAAAGCGTTCACCACGCCTGATGGGTCGGCTAAGGCGTTGCTCATGCAATAAGCCCCAATGAGTGTGATTGATGATGACCTTATGACCCAACTCGGTTTTATTGGCATTAAGTAGAGAGACTGCTTCGCCAATTTTAAAATCTTCATCACAATCTTGGAAAAGAAAGCGATCTAACTTGGCAGATGCTGCAATACGGCCACTTTGATCATCCACATACACATGTACCACATACGACTTACCGACTTCCATGGGAGGCTTTTGTTGGTTAAATGGCACCAACAAATCCTTCATCAAGCCCCAATTAAGAAATGCGCCGGCTTGGTTGGTGGCGATGCATTTAAGGTAGGCGCATTCATCGACCATGGCATAAGGAGTCTCAGTGGTGGCAATGATGCGATCTTCGGAATCATGGTAGAGAAATACTTCGATATTTTCGCCAATTTTGCTGCCTTGGGGCACGTAACGTATGGGTAATAAAATTTCACCCAGTTTGCCGCCATCAAGGTATAGACCAAAATCGACTTCTTTAACGATGTTGAGGGTATTAAGGTGTCCAATCATGGTTGGCGATTATTCACTACAACGTTTATGAAGTATATGCCGCAAATGATTTAGAAGATATTTTCTGTAAAAAATAATGACTCAGTTAGTAATTTCCTCGTCACATTGACTTTTCTGGGGGAGGTACTCTATGCTTATATTCTGCCTTGAGGGAGGCTTTCCATGCTTAGAATTTTATCTATATGTATATTGTTGTCCTTTTTACTGGCGACACCCGTGCTTACCGCTGATGATGAGGAAGGCTTTATTTCAAAGTCATGGCATAGCATTACCTCTTATTTTACGGATGAAAAAGGTAAGGGAAAGCATGGCGGTGATGGTTTGCGTTATGCGAACGCTGATCTGCTCGCTGCGCTGCCGCCCGATCCGGGTGAAGCAGGCAAGGTAACGCTGGCAGGTATTGATTTGGACAACGATGGCGTACGTGATGATGTGCAGCGATGGATTGTGATGACCTACCCGAACTCACAGAAGACGAGGGCGGGATTGCGCCAGCTGGCACAGGATTACCAGCGCTTCATTCTCGGTGCGGCAAATTCGACCCAAATCTATGCTGCGGCTAGTTCGATGAGCAGGGCGCACTCATGTTTGGGTTATGTTTTACCTGTTGGGCAATTTATTACTACGGTGGGGGGTAGTTTAAAAGCTCAAATGCTGAATACCTACGCACGATCCAAGGCGTTCTTGCAGGCGGACAGACATTTGAGCGGTCGGATGTACAAAGGGCTGCCGTATAACCAACGGAAGCAGGGTTGTAATTTCAACCCTGATGTGATGCCAAATTGAGGAGGGTTAAATGCGGTTAATTTATGTAGCTGTTTTCAGTCTATTTTTAGCAGTCATTTCTTTTGCGTTACCTGCTTGCGCTGAGGGTGTAGATCAATCAATTGTCGCCACGCTGCCGCCTGACCCGGGTGCCGCAGGTAAGGAGACACTGGCAGGCATTGATTCGGACAATGATGGCGTACGCGATGATGTGCAGCGCTGGATTGTGATGACTTATCCGAATTCACAGAAGACGAGGGCGGGATTAATTCAGAGGGCGAAAACGATGCAGGAAATTTTACTTAATGCAGAAGACGCTGTGAGGTCGGTTAGTAATGTTAAACAGATGATTAGAGATACTGACTGTTTGGAGTTTGTAAGCCCAAATGCTTATTATGAAGGGGCAATAGGGTTGAAAGCAATGCTTCTTAATAATCGCGTGCGCTCTATGGTCTGGTTGCAGGCAAACACTCATTTAAGTGGAAATGTTTTTACAAGTCTTGGTGATAATGATTTGAGACAGGGCTGTAATTTTGATCCTGATGCGATGCCGAATTGAGGGGGTGGAGTAAATGAAATTAATTTACTTGGCTCTTTTCAGCTTCTTTTTATTAGTCACTCCCCCTGCTTTACCTGTTTTGGCTGATGAGACCGATCAATCGATTGCTGCCACGCTGCCGCCCGATCTGGGTGCAGCAGGTAAGGTGACACTGGCAGGCATTGATTCGGACAACGATGGCGTACGCGATGATGTTCAGCGCTGGATTGTGATGACTTATCCGAACTCGCAAAAGACAAGGGCTGCATTGAGGCAATATGCATTAACGCAGCAGAAATTCTTATTAAATACCGCTGACCCGATAAAAACAAAAAACAATTCAGATTTGCGAGGTGATGCAGTTCATTGCCTTTTTTATATTCGAGGGAATGATGCTGATGTTATTCTTACTGAACTTAGGGCTGTTTTTCTGAATACAGGAATGCGATCCAGAGCCTATTTGCAGGCTGACAGGCATCTCAGCGGTATGACAGGAACGCTACCTTCGCCGAGTCAGCATATGTGTTCGTTTGATCCTGATGCGATGCCGAATTAAGGTGGGTTAAATGCCTTTAAGTTATGAAATGCTGATTTTTTAAAAGAAAAAGGGCACAGCCGAAGCTATGCCCTTACGTTAATACTCAGTTATTTTAAATAACGTGGCGTTTTATGCCATATCTTCTTCAGGGTTTGCACTGACCTTGTGAATGGCCAAGTCGGCACCCATAAATTCATCTTCTTCGGATAAACGCAGTCCGATTGTCACTTTGATAATACCATAGACAATAAAGCCGCCTGCAATAGCGATGGAGACGCCTGTAAGTGTGCCGACCAGTTGCGACATAAAGGTAACGCCGCCAGCGCCACCCATCGCAACTGTGCCAAAAATACCTGCGGCAATACCGCCCCATGCGCCACAAAAACCATGCAAAGGAATCACACCCAAGACGTCATCTAGTTTCATCTTTTTCTGTACAAACTGGAAGCCCCAAACAAAGCCAGCACCAGCCACAATGCCAATAACAAGCGCGCCGAGTGGATGTACGATGTCTGAACCTGCACAGATAGCAACAAGGCCAGCCAATGCACCATTATGTACAAAGCCGGGGTCATTTTTGCCAGCAACAAGAGCCGCAATAAGACCGCCAACCATGGCAAGTAGTGAGTTAATCGCCACCAAGCCAGATGCGCCATCGGCAGTACCAGCACTCATGACATTAAAGCCGAACCAGCCTACACATAGAATCCATGAGCCCAAAGCAAGAAATGGAATGTTAGAAGGTAAAATGGCATTCATACGACCATCGTTGGTATAACGACCTTTACGTGCGCCAAGGCAATAAACCGCACCCACAGCTAAAAAACCACCCATGCTATGCACAACCACAGAGCCTGCAAAATCATGAAAACCAGCGCCGAAAGATGCTTCCAGCCAAGCTTGAAAAGCAAAGCCAGTATTCTCGATTACTTTGCCTGCATCATCATACTCCGCAAAAAGTACGTTGCTATTCCAAATCATGCCTTCGAAGAAAGGATAAATAAGGGCAACAATGAATACGGTAGCCAATACATTGGGCCAAAAGCGTGCACGCTCGGTGATACCACCAGAAATAATAGCTGGAATGGCTGCAGCAAAGGTTAATAGGAAAAAGAAATGTACCATTTCATAGCCGTTGGCATTGCCACCGATATTGTTTAATTCAGGGACAGGTACAAAGAAGGTGATGCCATAAGCCACGGCAAAACCAATAAAGAAATAGGCGACAGTTGAGAAGCCGAAATCTGTGATCACACGAACCAGTGCGTTTACCTGATTCTTTTTGCGTACCGTGCCGACTTCAAGAAATGCGAAGCCTGCATGCATAGCGAGCACCATGGCGGCACCCATGGTGAGGAAAAATACGTCCATTGTGTAACTCCTAAATGTTTTTTATGTAATTGATTTTATGAAAGTGCGTCGGAATCTTCTTCGCCTGTGCGAATGCGGATCACGCGTTCAACATCTGTAACGAAGATTTTACCATCACCGATTTTATCGGTGCGCGCAGCGTTGATGATGGCCTGAACCGCCGACTCGACCTGATCTTCTTCCACAACCGTTGAAATTTCAGTTTTAGGCACAAAATCTACGTTATATTCAGCGCCACGATATAATTCTGTATGACCTTTTTGGCGACCATGACCGCGAACCTCACAAATAGTCATGCCGTTAATGCCTGCTTCTAATAATGCATCTTTAACATCATCGAGCTTAAATGGTTTGATAACAGCTGTGATTTTCTTCATGTATCCAACCCTCCTATAGATTTGATAGTGGGGGAGGATGCCAAATAAACATATAAAAGTCTAAATGGGAAAGTATATGATACAAAAAAAGGAGGCAGCTTGCGCTACCTCCTTTTCTACTTTCTGTACTTTTTCTTGTCAGGCAAAGCTCTGCATGGGCTGTTAAGCCTGGCTCAAAAAAGCAATTCAGAATTGCGTAATTACTTGCCTGATTGTGAAAATTCCGGGTAAGCTTCCAAACCACATTCGCCTACATCCAAACCTTCATACTCTTCTTCTTCAGATACGCGGATACCAAATACAGTCTTGATAATCATCCAAGTAACAAAACTTGCTGCAAATACCCAAGCGAAGATCACGCCGATACCCAACAGTTGAGATGATAGTACAGCATCAGGATTGGTTAAGCATACAGCCAACAAGCCCCAAATACCCACAACACCATGCACAGAGATAGCACCGACAGGGTCATCTAGTTTTGCTTTGCTATCAAGCATCACAATAGAAATAACCACAATGACACCACCAATTGCACCGATTAAGGTTGCCATTTCAGGTGATGGCGTAAGAGGTTCAGCGGTAATAGATACCAAGCCAGCCAACGCGCCGTTCAAAGCCATGGTTAAATCAGCTTTTCCAAACCACAAGCGAGCGATAAGAAGTGCTGCAACACAACCGCCAGCAGCAGCCATATTGGTGTTTACGAAAATCATCGCTACAGCATTGGCTTCAGCAACATTGGAAACGATGAGTTCAGAACCACCGTTGAATCCAAACCAACCCATCCACAAGATGAAAGTACCCAATGTTGCTAGAGGTAGATTTGCACCAGGAATGGCGTGTACAGAACCATCTTTACCATATTTCCCTTTACGTGCGCCAAGCAGGATAACACCCGCCAAAGCCGCAGCCGCACCAGCCATATGAACCACACCAGAACCAGCAAAATCAAGAAATCCAGCTGCATCTAAGAAGCCTCCACCCCATTTCCAAAATCCTTCAAGTGGATAAATAAAGCCAGTGAAAACAATAGCAAAGGCAAAGAATGCCCATAGCTTCATGCGTTCAGCGACAGCACCTGATACGATAGACATTGCAGTAGCTACGAATACAACTTGGAAGAAGAAATCTGACAAGTTGGAGTAGTAAGGAGCGCCGTCTGCACCAGTTACAGCAGTAGCAGCATTATCACCACCAAGACCGAAGCCGATGGTAGACATGATTTGACCAGCGAAATCGCCGCCAGGATACATGATATTGTAGCCCACAATCATATACATAATCGAAGCGATTGAATAAAGTACAATATTCTTGGTGAGAATTTCAGCCGTATTCTTAGAGCGGACAAGACCAGCTTCAAGCATTGAGAAGCCTGCCGCCATCCACATAACAAAAGCACCCATTACCAAGAAGTAAAAGGTATCAAGCGCATATTTAACTTGGAGAATATCTCCTGTAACTTGTTCCATGTTTATCTCCCTTAATTCAATGCATCAGTGTCTTCTTCACCCGTACGGATGCGAATAACACGTTCAACACTAGTTACAAAAATTTTACCATCACCGACCTTGTCGGTACGAGCAGCTTTAACAATGGTATCAACAACAGTATCCACTTGATCTGATGGGACAGTTGTTTGAATTTGAGTTTTAGGCACAAAATCCACATTGTATTCTGCACCGCGATACAATTCAGTATGCCCTTTTTGACGGCCGTAACCGCGCACTTCTGTGATTGTTAGGCCCGTGATGCCAGCTTCAGAAAGTGCATCTTTTACATCATCAAGTTTGAATGGTTTGATGATTGCAGTAATCATTTTCATGTTGTCCCCCTCATTTTTATTTACCCTAATCTTGCTAAGCTTTTAAAAAAGCAAGGGGAGGCTTAACTCCCCTTTACTCGTATTTAACTTAGAATGCAGCGCTTAGGCCACCAATAAATTGAACGCTGTTCTTTTTGCTGTTGGTTGCAGTGTTCTTATATGTTGGAAGTGAAACCATGAATGAAGGTGTGAATGTAATGCCGCTTATCTCCACATCTTTACTAACTGCTAAATCAACATGGCCTAAACCTTTTTTGATAATGCTGTTACCATTACGGTCAACGAAGCCACTCGGGTTAGCTACAGTGTTAGATGGAATGTAGAAACCAAAATCAGCTGATAAATCAAAGCCGCCGACAGAGTGAGCAAGTGCAAGATCAGCGTACGAGTTTCTATTCCAAGAGCCGCTTACAGCATAATAATAAGTTAAAGAAACAGGGCCGTATCCAACACCCAAATAGATTTCATTTGCATTACCAGCTGCATTGTTTAAGTACATATAAGCAATGCCACCAACAGAATAGCTTACATCGCCGACTTCGCCCGAATAATCAACGGTAAAGTCAAACTCAGTAGAATTGTTATTAAGAGAAGCAAACCATGCATTGGCAGATAGTCCAGTGCCTGTATCTAAGTTTAAATCGCCTTGTACCGATGAAGCACCAGCGGTTTGTTTCATGCCACGCCATAAATATTGGCTGTAAACACCCATATCACCAGAAATTTCTATATCACTAGCTTGTGCAGGGATGGCTGTGAAGCCGATGCTCATAATCATTGCAAGTGTCAAACCTAATTTTTTCAATGTAATACTCCTGTTGTGGTTATTGGTCAAAAATGACGAATATCAAATATAAACAATTTGTATGCCATAGATTTTTATTTGTGTTAAATAATCGGTAACATGCTGTTTTATAACTATTTATTTTATATGTGAGGTGCTATTTTTGATGGTTTTTTCAGGGGTTGCCTTGCCTTATCTGCCTATAAAATAGACATGCAAAGATTAAATAATATGCATTTACCGTAAGTAGCTTCGCTGTGTGCTTGTTGTTATGCTTCGGTGCGATAGATATAAAAGGAGTTATTAAGATATGGCGCATTTTGAATTTGCCCCTTGGGGAATGTTTTTTGCAGGGGTGATGTATGTTGTTGGTAATGGTGTGTGGGTAAACCACTTGGTGCGTGAGCGTCGCTGGTTAGGCTGGTTGTTATGGGTGTTGTCAGGCGTTGGCCTGTTGTTTTTGGCGGCTATGTTTGAAGTGCGCTTGGATACTGCGTCGGATCTTGATATTTGGCAGCGCTTAACGTCGGTTGATTCAGAAAACCACTGGATTGCACTAACCTTATTCGCGCTAATGTCTGTGCCTGGCGCAACGTGTGTTTTGTTAAATCAGGATGTTCGCTGGACACGGGTTGCTTTGGTGCTTCCTGCATTGTTGGTCTTTATCCCTTTAGGGCAGCAGTTGGCAAATCCAAATGATAGCTATACAGCATTAAGTCTGGGTGTTGCTTTGGCTGTTGCTAGCATCATGCTGATGTGGCAGATGGTATTGGATTGTGAGCCAAAAAACACAGCAAAAGGTAATGTGAAGGCATGAAGCATGTGGCTTCTCGTGCTGATACGCTGATTGAAGCGCTTCCGTATTTGCAGCGTTTTGCAGGCCAGACTATTGTTATTAAATATGGCGGCAACGCCATGGTTGAAGAAAATCTGAAATCCAGTTTTGCTATGGATATTACGTTGCTGAAGCAGGTGGGCATTAATCCTGTGGTTGTGCATGGTGGCGGACCACAAATTGGTCAGGTGCTGGCGCAAGTGGGTAAGGAAGCTAAGTTTATTGGTGGCATGCGGGTAACTGATAGCGAAACCATGGATGTGGTTGAAATGGTGCTTGCAGGGCGTGTGAATAAGGAAATTGTTGCTAATATTAACCGTGCTGGCGGCAAAGCTGTTGGTCTATCTGGTAAAGATGGCGGTTTGATTTGCGCTCGGAAAATGCATGTGAAAAATGGTGCTCCTGAATTGGATGTGCCTGAAATTATTGATTTAGGTCATGTGGGGCAGGTACATAAAATCCATACGGGTATTTTGAGCCTTTTGGAACAAGATCGGTTTGTGCCGGTGATTGCGCCTGTGGGGTATCACAAGGCGGAAGGGCAAAGTTATAATATCAATGCTGACTTGGTGGCTGGCGCTGTTGCTGAGGCATTGGGGGCAGTAAAGCTTATTCTATTGACAGATGTGGCTGGTGTTTTGGATGCGGATAAAGAGCTTTGTTCAAATTTCACGGCTGAAAAAGCACGCGAGTGGATTGCCGAAGGCGTGATTGCTGGCGGTATGATTCCAAAGGTGAACTGTTGTTTGGATGCTGTGGAAGGCGGGGTGAGTCGGGCGCACATTATTGATGGGCGCGTGCCGCATGCTGTTATTTTAGAAATGTTTACCGATGAAGGTGTAGGGACAGTTTTTACGGCATCATAGAAGATGAAGTGAGTTTGATTTCAAAGTGTGTTGGCGCCCCTGTTATAGTTTTCTTGCGTGTTAAGGTGATTGTCGGTAGAAAGCGCGACACTTCGCACACTGCCCTTCCTATTGTGCTTGTTTTTTTGTGAATATAAATAAACAAGTTTTGGGTGGTGGAGGATTAACAACTGGAGGACTTTATGTCTCAATATACTATGAAACAGCTGCTAGAAGCAGGTGTTCACTTTGGTCATCAGACCCGTCGCTGGAACCCGAAAATGGCTCCATATATTTTTGGAGCTCGTAATGGCATTCACATCGTTGATTTGCAAAAAACATTGCGTATGGCAAATGAAGCATATTCATTTATGCGTGAGCTAGCTGCTGCTGGTGGTCAGGTTCTATTTGTCGGAACAAAACGTCAAGCACGTGAAGCGATTAAAGAAGAATCATTGCGTGCCGGTCAGTATTTCGTGAACCACCGTTGGTTGGGTGGCACATTGACCAACTTTCAAACTGTTCAGCAGTCTGTTCGTAAGATGAAAGATTTGCAGCGCCAGAAAGAAGAAGGCGTATTTGAAATGTTAACCAAAAAAGAAGCGCTACAAAAACAGCGTGCTTTGGACAAATTGGAACGCTCTTTGGGTGGTATCAAGGATATGTTGAACCTTCCTGACTGCTTGTTTGTGATGGATGTTCGTAAAGAAGAGTTGGCTGTAAAAGAAGCTAAAATTCTAGGCATTCCTGTGGTTGCTGTGGTTGATACCAACTGTGATCCAAGTGGTATTGATTATATCATTCCAGGTAATGATGATGCGATTCGTGCAGTGCGTTTGTTTTGTAATAAAACTGCTGATGCCATTATTGATGGGGCAGAAGCATTTAAAATTGAAAATGCAGAAGACGGTGAAGACATCGTTGAAGCTATGACACATGCTGCTGAAGAAGCAACAAGCGAAGAAGCTGCAGGTGAAGCAGCGTAACTACTGGGGGCGGCTTATGTCGCCCTTTTATTTTTGAATATAGAATTGATGATATGGAATTGGAGGATAGGTCATGGCCAAAATTACGGCTGCTGATGTAAAGAAACTGCGCGAAGAGACTGGCGCTGGCATGATGAATTGTAAAAAAGCATTGAGTGAGGTTGATGGCGACCACGATGCGGCAGTAGATTTCTTGCGCAAAAAAGGCTTGTCGGCTGCTTCTAAGAAGGCAGACCGCGTGGCTTCAGAGGGTATTGTTGCAACAGCCACACAGGGCAATGCTTCTGTGGTGTTGGAAGTGAATGCAGAAACTGATTTTGTAAGTAAAAATGATCAATTCGTAGCCTTTGTTGATGCGTTGAACGCATTGATTTTGGATAAACGTCCTGCAGATGTAGATGCTTTGAAGGCATTGCCATTTGATGGTGAATTAAATGTTGAGCAAGCATTATCTCAACTTATCGCGACGATTGGCGAAAATATGAATATTCGTCGTTTTGCCCTGCTTGAAAGTGAAGGTGCAACAGCATCTTATATTCATGGCGGTGGTAAAATTGGCGTATTGGTTGCGATTAAAGGCGAAGCAAGTGATGCTTTGAGTGAAGTTGCACGTGGTGTTGCCATGCATGTAGCTGCGGTAAACCCAATGTTTGCATCGCGTGATGAAGTCACTGGAGATGCTGCTGAGCGTGAGCGCAAAGTATTAACAGACCGCGCTTTGGCAAGTGGAAAACCTGCTGCGATTGTTGAAAAAATTGTGACAGGTCAGATGAATAAGTTTTATTCTGAAAACTGCTTGTTGGATCAAGAGTTTGTGATGGATTCTGATACAACAGTTGGTAAAGCAATCAAGGCCGTACAAGCGGATGCAGAATTTATTGGCATGATTCGTTTCGGCTTGGGTGATGGTATTGAGAAAGAAGAAAGTGATTTTGCTGCCGAAGTTGCTGCACAGATTAATGGTTAAGTAGCTCAATTAAATGACACAAATCACCAGAGAGGTTTCTGCAATGCCAAATGAAAATGAATATAAACGTGTGTTGCTGAAACTTTCTGGTGAAGTGTTGATGGGTGAAGGTGCTTATGGCATCGAGCCTGATACGATTAACCGTTTGGCAAGTGAATTGATCGAAGTGACTGCCAGTGGCGTTGAACTCGCTATTGTGATTGGCGGCGGTAATATTTTTCGTGGAAACATGGGTACGGCTTCGGGCATGGATCGCGCCAGTGCAGATTATATGGGCATGATGGCAACGGTGATGAACGCTATTGGTTTGCAAGATGCGCTGGAAAGACAGGGTGCAGATGTGCGCGTTATTTCAGCCTTGTATATCAAAGAGGTCGCAGAGCCTTATATTCGCCGTCGAGCAGTGCGTCATTTGGAAAAAGGACGTATCCTTATTTTTGCTGCGGGTACAGGGAATCCATATTTCACAACTGATACTGCGGCAAGTTTGCGTGCTATGGAAATTCAAGCGGATGTAGTTTTGAAGGGTACCAAAGTGAGCGGTGTGTATACTGCCGATCCGATGAAAGACCCTGATGCAGTGCGCTATGATACATTAACATTTACTGAGGCATTGACCAAACAATTGGGTGTGATGGATGCGACAGCATTATCCTTGTGCCGGGATAATGAAATGCCAATTGTGGTATTTAATGTAACAAAATCTGGGGAAATGCTCAAAGCTGTTGCAGGTGAAGCTGTGGGTACGTTGGTGAAAGAGGGGTAATTATGTTTGCTGCTATTGAAACTCGTATGGAAAAGACGATTGCTTCGTTAAGGTCAGAATTAGCAACGATTCGTACAGGACGTGCCAATGCGGCATTATTGGATCATGTGCGTGTATCGTACTATGGCTCAGATGTGCCTGTGAGTCAGATTGGCAGTATCAGTGTGCCAGAACCACGCATGTTGATGGTTGCGCCTTGGGAAAAAACAGCTTTGGCTGACCTTGAAAAAGCAATTTTAGCATCTGATCTTGGTTTGAACCCAAGCAATGATGGCGAAGTGATTCGCATTATTCTGCCAGAGCTTACAGAAGATCGTCGTAAAGATTTGGTGAAGCAAGTGAAACAAGTGGGTGAAAAAGCCAAAGTTTCTGTGCGTAATATTCGCCGTGATGGCAATGATATGGTGAAAAAACAAGCCAAAGAAGATGCATTGCCTGAAGATGAAAGCAAGCGCATGCAGGACAAAGTTCAAAAGACTACAGACCGTTTCATCGCAGAAGTCGATGCCGTCGTGGAACATAAAGAAAAAGATATTTTAACTGTTTAATGGGTTTATCCATGACAGAGCGGGGTAACACTTTACCTCAACATGTTGCTATCATTATGGATGGTAATGGTCGCTGGGCGAAAGCTCAGGGCTTGTCGCGCGTGGAAGGACATAAAAAAGGCGCTGGTCGTGTGCGCGATGTGATTGAATGGGCATCGGATGCTGGTGTAAAGCAGGTGTCATTGTATGCCTTTTCTACTGAAAATTGGAAACGACCCAAATTAGAAATTTCTGCATTAATGAGCCTCATGGCGACATTATTACCTTTAGAAATAAAGCGTATGAATGAGCGCGGAGCTCGCCTTTTAACCTTGGGAGATATTTCTAAGCTACCTTGGCTTGCTCGTAAGGCTTTGAATAAAACATGCAAGGCCACTGAAAACAATACCAATATTGATGTTATTTTGTGCTTGAATTATGGCGGACAGCAGGAAATTCTTGAGGGTGTTAAGCGTTTCTGTGCATCTTGGGATGATGATGCGTCGAAAGCCGAAGCATTAAAGCATTTGGATGAAGAAACCTTTCGTTCGCTATTGGGTCGTGATCATGTTTTACCTGTTGACCTGTTGATTCGCACAGGTGGTGAACGGCGTATTTCTAATTTTCATCTTTGGGATGCAGCCTATGCTGAACTGTATTTTACCGACCGGCTTTGGCCTGAATATGATAAAGCTGATTTCGATGCCGCTTTGAATGATTATGCAGGGCGTGAACGACGTTTTGGCAGAACCAGTGAACAGTTGAAGGGTGAAATAGCAGATGAGTGAATTAAGTTTACGTATTATCACCGCAAGTGTTTTATTTGCTGGTGCAGTGGGCTGGTTGTTTTATTTACCACCTCTTTGGTTTGATATTGTATTGGGCTTGGTTGCCGTGGCTGCCACTGTAGAATTATTGCGTATGGTGAATATTGAACATCGTATCTCCTATGGTCTGGTTGCCATGTTTGTGTGGGTGTTATTGGTATCGGGACATGGCGCGTGGGTCATGTTATCAGCATCATGGGTTGTGTTGATGGTGGGTTGGTTGTTTTTATTGATTGTTTATGCCAAGAGTGGCGAATTGGAAAATGAATTTCGCAAACTAGCCTTTGCACAATGGATGATGGTCTGGTTGACCCTGTTCGTATTGGTCATGATGCAATTGCATGCGCATGTGGATGGTGTTGTGTTTATTGCGGGGGCTTGCGCTGGTGTTTGGGCCGCTGATATTGCGGCATACTTTACAGGTAAAGCTTGGGGTAAACACAAGCTATGCCCTGTAGTCAGCCCTGGTAAGACCTTAGAAGGCTTGGCTGGTGGTGTGGTAGCAGGGGTTGGCACGGCAATGGTGATTTGGCTATCATGGACAGATATCTCAGTGCCTTTTGCGCTCTTGTTAGGTGTCGTATTGGTGTTTTGTGCCGTGTTGGGTGATTTGGCAGAATCGACCATAAAACGGGCTGTTGGCGTTAAAGATAGTGGTAATATGCTGCCGGGGCATGGTGGTCTATTAGATCGTATTGATGCTTTACTTCCGTCCATACCAGCGACTGGGTTACTTTGGATGATATTCATATGAGCCAGGGAAAAATGAAATTAACAGTGTTAGGGGCAACGGGTTCGATTGGATCGAGCACTGCGGATGTCATGTTGCGTCACCCTGATAAATTTGAAGCCTATGCATTGGTTGGTCACCGTAATAGCCAACAGATGTTGGCGTTGGCTGAACAATTAAAACCCAATATTGTCATTATGACCGATGATGATGCAGTTGCTGAATTAAAAGGAAAGCTTCCCCAAGGTGTGGTCTTGCAAGCCGGTATGGATGCGGCCATTGCTGCTGCATCGGAAAGCTCGGTTGATATGGTGATGGCAGCCATGGTGGGTTCGGCGGGTTTGCCAGCTGCATTGGCAGCGCTTCATGCAGGCAAACGTGTGGGTTTGGCAAACAAAGAATGTCTGGTAACGGCGGGTCGTATTTTTATGCAAGCCGCGAAGGATTGCGGCGCTGAAGTTGTGCCTGTGGACTCTGAGCATGCAGCCGTGCACCAAGCCTTGATAGGGCATGACCATGGCTCTGTTACTCGTATTATTTTAACGGCCTCGGGCGGTCCATTTCGTGATCGTGAGCCAGCAAGCTTGGTGAATGTGACACCTGAAGAAGCCATTGCCCACCCTAACTGGAGCATGGGGGCAAAAATCAGTGTGGATTCTGCCACCATGATGAACAAAGCCTTGGAGTTGATTGAGGCGCGTTGGTTGTTTGATATGCCTGCGGATAAGTTATCAGCGATTATTCACCCGCAGAGTATTGTGCATGCTATGGTGGAATACCGTGATGGTTCGGTTTTGGCGCAATTAGCTGAGCCCGATATGCGTTCTCCGATTGCTTATGCCTTGCAGACGGGCGAGCGTTTGGATGCTGGAATTCCTTGGCTTGATTTGGCAAAAACAGGGCGTTTGGATTTTCAGGCTGTGGATACGCAACGTTTTCCAGCCATGCGCTTGGTACAAGATGTGATGAGTGGCAATGACACACTGGCGATTAGTATGAACGCTGCTAATGAAATTGCTAATCAGGCATTTCGTGATCGCAAGCTTGGCTTTATGGATATTGTACATACAGTTGAAAGCGTTTTGGAGAAAGTGGAAAATACTTCTGCTGATAGCCTTGATGATGTTTGGTCGTATGACAGCGAAGCGCGCCGTTTAGCGCAGGAGATAATCACGTTATGATGGAAACATTACATATGGCTTTAGCCTTTATTTTTGCCATTGCATTGCTTGTTGCGGTGCATGAGTACGGTCATTTTATTGTGGCGCGTAAGTTAGGCATTCGTGTTGAGAAATTTTCGGTTGGCTTTGGCCCTGCGCTTTTTTCATGGCGTGGCAAAGATGGTGAAGTTGAATATATTATTGCTGCTATCCCTTTGGGTGGCTATGTGAAAATGCTGGGTGAAAACCTCGATGAACAAGGGAACGCGCAGCCCAGCGAACTCTCGGATGCGGAGTTGGCACGTGCCTACCATGTTCAGCCTGTTTGGAAACGCGCATCGGTTGCGGTTGCAGGACCATTGTTTAATTTTGTATTTGCTATTGCTGCATATATGTTGGTTGGTTGGTTGGGACAAACTGTGATGCCAGCGGTTGTGGGCAATGTCGCACCGAGCTCGATTGCTGAGCGAGCGGGTTTGATGCAGGGCGATGTGTTAAAAATTGTGAATGGCGAGAAGATTGTTTCATGGCAGCAGTTTGAAGAATCTCTTAAAGGCACGGTTGGTGCAGAGGTAAATGTTACCTATGAGCGCGAGGGCATCGCATCTTCAGTGAGTATGGCCGTAAAACAGTTTGAACAGGATGCCTTGTTGGTTAATGTAGCAGAGGATGGCTTAGGGCTTAGCTTAGGAACAGAGGTTTTTGTAGACTCTGTTAGTCCAAATTCTCCAGCCGAACAAGCAGGATTGATTGCTGGTGACCAAATTATACAATTTGGTGGGATGGATGTTGGCTCAACACGTGAGCTTATCCGCAGTATTCAGGAACATGCTGGGCAACCTTTGATGTTGGGTATATTGCGTGCCAACACGCATTTGCAGATGCCAGTGACTCCCAAGGCCGAAAGCGATCATGGTGTAGGTCGGATGGGTGTGCATCTGATGTCCAAGCCTTTATCTGAGGCAATCATATACCGTATGGGTGTATGGGAAGGTATTTCGTACGGCTTTACTCGTACGGCTGAAATGACGGTGTTAACGGTTCAAGTACTGGGTAAGATGGTGACAGCGGCTATTTCACCCGATAATTTGGGTGGGCCCATTGCAATTGCTCAGTTAGCCGGACGCACAGCAGATTTGGGAATGGCTGCATTTATCACTTTTCTAGCTTTAATTTCGGTCAATCTTGGGGTGTTGAATTTATTACCTATTCCAGTTTTGGATGGTGGGCATTTGGCCTATTTAGCCGTGGAGAAATTGCGTGGGAAACCATTGTCGATAGCTGTTTTGGAACGTATGCAGATGGTGGGTATTGTATTGATTGGCATGTTGATGGTGTTTGCGTTTTATAATGATTTAATGCGATTGTTTAGGGGCTAATGATGAAAATGAAAGGAATGCAATGGCTATTGTTGTGCTTGCTTGTTTTATCGGGAAATGCTCCTATAGAAGCCTTTGCTGGAGATCTAGCATCGAGCGTATTGGTTGGAAAGCCTATCAATAGTATTGAGGTAGAAGGGAATCGCTATATTGAAAGTGCTGCATTATTGGCAGGGTTGAAGAGCAAGGTGGGTGATACATTCAATCGACGTACCTTAAGCCGTGATATTCAAAAATTATATGCATCAGGCAGTTATGCTGACTTGAAAGTATTAGGGGAACTACAAGGAGAGGGTGTGAAGCTTACCTTTCATGTTCAAGAAAACCCTTTTATTACAGACTATCACATGGATGGCAATGAAGAAGTAACCTACAAGGATATGTCACGAAAATTAAAGCTTAAAGAAGGCGTGATATTTAGTGAGGTAAAACTGCGCTCAGATATCAATACTATTCGTAAAGGCTACTTGAAAAAAGGCTACTATCAGCTAAGAGTGGAAGCTGAGAAAAAGCTGCTTGCGGATGGTGGTATGGCACTAACTATGCATGTGATTGAAGGTGAAAAAACACATGTAAGGCAAATTCATTTTGTGGGTAACCACGCATTCACGGATGCTGAGTTGTCAGGTAAAGTATCTGCCTCTGTTTCTGGACTGATCCCGTGGTTTAGTAATAAAGATGTGATTGACACTAAGAAATTCGCTAATGACGCACAAATGCTCGTTGAATTTTATCAAAACCATGGCTTTTTGGATGTGAATGTGGAGTCAGCACAGCTTTCATTAACACCAGATAAACAGGCTTTTTATTTAACATTTGCTCTGCATGAAGGCCCTGTTTACCATGTGAGTAAGCTTGATGTTCAAGGTGATATGGAACCCTCACGCGATCAATTGCTGGAAGCAATCACCTTGGAAGAAGGTCAGGTCTATGCTGTCACTGATTTACGTGAGACAATTGAAGCCATGTCGTTGCTGGTGGGTGATGAAGGCTATGCATTTAACAGTGTCACGCCGTTGTTTAAACGTAATCTTGCGGATCAAACAGTAAGCATTGTGTTTGATGTAGAAAAAGGCCGTGAGGTTTATATTGAGCGCATTGGCATTGAAGGTAATGCAAAAACGGATGATGGTGTGATTCGTCGGGAAATGCGTCTGGATGAGTCTCAACGCTATTCTGCAACAGGTATGAAGCAAAGTAGGGAGGCATTAACACGTTCACCGCTGTTTAAGGATGTGCGAATTTCTATGCCTCGCGGCACTTCTGATGATCATGTAAATGCGACAGTGAAAGTTGAGGAAGATCAAACGGGTTCGTTTATCGTCGGGGCAGGGTTTTCTCAAGTTGAAAAGGTGATGTTTCGGATAAAAACTTCTGAAAAAAACCTGTTCGGGAAAGGCTATGGAGCAGATGTGACTGCAGATGTTGGTAAAGTAACACAGAACTTTGATCTTAGCCTGACTGACCCATATTTTATGGACACGAATGTTGCGGCTTCATTGAACCTTAATAAAAGGCAGACGAAATTGAATAATACATCGGCGGTAGCAAACCTTTATACACAAAATGATTATGGTGGAGGGATTAATTTTTCAGTGCCAATGTCTGAGCATTTCAATTATGGAATTGGCTACCAGTATACAAGCTCAAATTTAACCAATATTGACCCTGCAGCAGGATTTCTATTGAAATCACAAGCGGGTAAGCAAACTACAAGTGAATTTACACAGTCTATTTCTTATGATACAAGAGATCGTTTTATATCAACAAGTAAAGGTTCTCAGCACAGTGTCAGTGTTGCTATAGCTGGACCTGGCGGGGTGAATAGGTTCTGGGAAGCTGGGGCTAATATGAAAGCTTACTTACCTATTACAGATGATGTCGTTTTGAGTGGTAGCTTGGCGGGGAAAGTTATTCAAGGTTACTCAGGCTTAAATGTGCCAATCTACCGTCGTTATTCGTTGGGTGGTATTGGCTCGGTGCGTGGTTTTGATTTTTTAGGTATTTCTTTACGAGACCCTGTGACGGGTGACCCGGTTGGTGGAGATAAGCAAGTCTCAGGCGCTGTGAATTTGTACTTCCCTTTTCCATATGTTCAAACATCGAGGTTTCGCGGTGTATTGTTTACAGATATGGGAACTATCTGGGGTAAAGAAAGGTTAACCAAAGTTTCTTCAAAGTTTTCGACATCAGCGATCCGTGTTTCAGCGGGGTTTGGTGTTGAATGGATTTCCCCTGTGGGTCCCGTGACACTGTCGTGGGGTAAGGCTGTGCGTAAACAGCCTGATGATATATTACGAACCTTTGAGTTTGGCTTGGGTCGTACGTTTTAAGCGTTTTATGTTTGAAAATTTAAAGACTTACTTTAGCTTTGCCTCAACTGTTTTTTTGAAGAGGTGGTTATGCTGAAAAAAATAATGATTATTTTTGCCTTAGCGGCCATGTTAACAAGCATGGCTGTAACGACTGTAGAGGCTGCTAAAATTGCTTATGTAGACCTTAAAAGCTCGGTAGAAAACACGAAAGCTCATCAGGCTGGACAGCAACGTTTGGCAGCATTGAAGTCTAAGAAGCTGGAAGAGATCCAAGCTTTAAAATTAGAAATGGATAGGGCCGAAAAAGAGATGTTGGCTAACTCTATGGCTGCAGCGCCTCAAGACTTATTAGACAAACAAATGGCTTTAAAAGACTTACGCAAAAAGTATATGCGTAAGCAGCAGGATGCTCAGGAAGAAATAGCTGATGTAAAACACATTATAGATCTAAAAGAGTCGTCTGAATTTTACCAAGTTGTTCGTGATTATGGCAAAAAGAATGGCTATGATCTTATTTTACCAAAATCAAACGCTATTTATGCGGGACCAGCTTTGGATGTGACAGATGACATTACCAAACAGCTTGATCAGAGGTAGGTTTTATGAATCAATTATGTCGACTAGAAGATATCGCAAAGCTGGTAGAAGGATCCTTGCAAGGTGTGTCTGGGGACAAAACTGTTTCATCCTTGAATACATTAACGGATGCACGAAATGACGAATTATCATTTTTATCAAATAATCATTATAAGGATGATTTGTCTGTAAGCAATGCTTTGGCTGTACTAATGACAGAGGCAATGTTCGAGGAATTAAAGCCAAATTGTGGCATTATTATAGTGAAAGATCCTTATTTGGCTTTTGCACAGGTACAGCGTTATTTTCATCCTCAGCCAAAGAGTTGTGGTGTTCGCCATGCCTCTGCGAGCATTGACGCATCAGCAATCATTGCTGCCGATGTCGATATTGGGGCTTGTAGCGTGGTTGAAGCTGGCGCCAAAATTGGTGCAGGTACAAGCATTGCTGCAGGATGCTTGATTGGTGAAGGTGCACATATAGGTAGGGACTGTCAGTTGCATATGGGTGTTAAGTTATTAGCAGGTTGTCAACTGCATGACCGTGTTATTTTACAAGCCGGTGCGGTCATTGGTTCTGATGGTTTTGGTTATGCTTGGAGTGGTAAAGAGCATTTGAAAATTCCTCAGGTAGGCCGTGTTATTCTACACAATGATGTGGAGATTGGCGCTAATACTTGTGTTGATCGTGGTGCCTTGGGTGATACAGTGATTCAGCAAGGTGTCAAATTGGATAACCTCATTCAAATTGGACATAATGCCGAAGTTGGTGCTTTAACTGTGATGGCGAGTCAGTCTGGTATTTCAGGCTCCACAACAGTGGGTAAAGGTTGTCAAATTGGTGGGCAAGTAGGTATTGCAGGGCACCTCAGTATTGGTGATGGTTGTCAATTGGCTGCAAAAACGGGTGTGATGAGTGATTTAGAAGCTGGGGGAGTGTATGCAGGGCTTCCGGCGATGCCTCATCGAACATGGCTTAAAGCGTCGGCTCTAACGGCGCGGTTGCCTGAAATTTGGAAAAAAATAAAAACCATAAAGTAGGTGGATTGTTATGTCTGTAATAAATATTGATGAAATCATGAACTATCTACCACACCGCTACCCATTTTTATTGGTAGATAGGGTGTTGTCTTTTGAAGAAGCTGTTTCAATTCGAGCCTTGAAAAATGTTACCATAAATGAGCCTCATTTTACTGGCCACTTTCCTGATTTTCCTGTTATGCCTGGGGTTTTGATTGTTGAAGCAATGGCTCAGGTGGGTGGCATTTTAGCATTTCAATCTGCACCAAAAGATCAAAACTTCTTAGTGTATTTCACAGGTATTGATGGGGTTCGCTTTCGCAAACCTGTTCGTCCAGGCGATCAGTTGATTTTTGAACTTACATGCCTACGCCGGCGGGGTCATATGTGGAAATTTAAGGGCGAAGCTTTTGTTGATGGTGAACTGGTTTGTTCAGGCACATTGATGGCAACGTTGATGCCAAAGGATCAAGCATGAGTGTTTCTATTCACCCTAGTGCAGTCGTCTCTGATAAGGCTGAATTAGGTGAAGGTGTTTCTGTTGGTCCCTTCTGTGTGATTGATGAACATGTTTGTGTGGGGGATGGAACACAATTAACCTCACATGTCGTATTAAGTGGACATACAACGCTTGGTAAAAACAACCGTATCTTTCCATTTGCGAGTTTGGGACATGAGCCTCAAGATTTAAAGTATCACGGTGAGCCTTCAGAAGTTGTGATTGGTGATGACAATACCATTCGTGAAAATGTAACCATCAACCCTGGTACTGAAGGTGGTGGCATGATGACCCGCATAGGGAATAATAATTTATTGATGGCATATTCACATGTCGCGCATGACTGCCTATTGGGTAGTGATATTGTGATGGCGAACTGTGCGACTTTGGCAGGTCATGTTTATGTGGATGATGGTGCGATTATTGGTGGGATGTCTGCTATTCATCAATTCTTACGCATTGGTCGTTATGCTATGATTGGTGGTATGAGCGGTATTGTAAAAGATGTGCCGCCCTTTTGTTTGACTGCGGGTGGTTATCGCCCTGGTTTGGCAGGTTTGAACCTTGTGGGTTTGAAACGTCAAGGTTTAGGCTTGGAGCGCATTCGTTTACTAAAAGAAGTCTACCGTATTTTATTACAAAGCAATGATAGTTTTGATCAGCGTTTGGCAGAAGCCAATGTTCTGGCTGAAGGTGATGACTGTGCTGAGCATTTGGTAGATTTTGTTAGAACATCGAAGAAAGGTCTGACCGTACATCGTAGAGATCAGTTGTAGCCCTTGTTAGGTCAAACGGATGACTAAAAAAATCGGTCTTATTGCAGGTTATGGTGAATTCCCCCTTGAATTGACGCGTACATTAAATGCTAAGGGTTTTGAAGTGCATGTGGTCGCTGCACGCGAGGAAACATCGCCTGAAATTGAAAAACTTGCGGCATCGGTTTGTTGGTTACATGTGGGTAAAATTGGTGGAATGATTAAAGCTTTTCAAGCAGCAGGTGTTTCGCAAGTTATTATGGCTGGAAAGGTTCAAAAATTACATTTATTTCGTAATTTCCGTCCTGATTTTGTCGCAGTAAAGGCCTTGTTAAGTCTTTCAGATCGTCGTGATGATTCAATTATGTTAAAAATTACGCAGCTTTTATCTGATGCTGGCATCACGGTATTATCACAAGTGTTACATGCGGGTGAGATGATTGCACAAGAAGGCTTGTTATTCGGTGTAAAACCATCAAACAAACAAACACAAGATATGCATTTTGGTGCTATACAAGCCAGCGGCATTGCGGCTTTGGATATTGGTCAGACAGTCGTGGTACAAGAAGGTGCTGTGCTGGCGGTGGAAGCCATTGAGGGTACAGATGAGGCTATTAAACGAGGTGGAAGCCTTGGTAGTGGCAAGGCTGTGGTAGTGAAAGTTGCAAAACCAAAGCAGGATTTGCGTTTTGATGTACCAGCCATTGGCCCTGATACTTTGCATACGATGCATGCCGCGGGATGCAGTGCCTTAGCTGTGGAAGCAGGCTGCACATTATTGATAGAACGGTCTCAATTAGAGGCCTTGGCTAAAAAATATGGTGTGTGTGTTTTTGGGATAGCGGTTGAACACCAAGCCTAAATCGATGAAAGTCTTTATCAGTGCGGGTGAAGCATCGGGTGATATGCACGCCGCAGGCGTGATAAAGGCGTTGAAAAAGCAATGTCATGATGTTTGTGTGAGTGCCATCGCAGGTCCAGCTATGCGAGAGGCTGGTTGTGAAGTGTTATGTCCCATGGAGTCCTTGAATGTGATGGGTATTGGCGATGTTTTGAAAGCGTTGCCGCGTATTCGGCGTATTGGCAAAGATATATGTTTGTGGGCTGAAGATGAGAAACCAGATGTGGCTATTTTGGTGGATTTCGCAGGTTTTAACATGCGGCTGGGTGAGAAGTTACGTAAACTTGGCATACCTGTTCTTTATTATATTGCGCCTAAATTATGGGCATGGGGACATTGGCGTGTAAAGCGTTTGCAGCGAGCACAGGATCGTTTGGCGTGCATTTTGCCTTTTGAGCCAGAATGGTTTGCAGGTAAAGATATTGATGCTGACTATGTGGGTAATCCGAGTGCACTGGCTTGCCGACATGGCTGGAGTCAAGAAGAGTTAAAACAACAGTTGGGTATAAAACACGAAACTCCTTTATTGGCCTTATTGCCTGGTAGTCGCTGTAGTGAGTTGGCGATACATGTCGGGTTATTGGCGGAAGCTTATTTAAAAATAAGAGAACAAATTCCAGACCTAGAAGCGGTGACTTCACGTGCACCTGGTGTTACCGATGAGCAACTTAAGCCCTTGTTGGATGCCGGTGTACAGGTATTAGACCGTCTTGAGAGTGGCTATGCTTTGCGTGCAGATGCTGCGATTGCTGTTTCTGGAACGGCTACTTTGGAATTAGCACTATGGAATGTGCCGACTGTGTTGGTGTACAAAAGCTCAGCGCTTACCGTTTGGCTGGCTCGTAAGTTGGTGGGAACGACGTGTGTTGGTTTGGCCAATATTTTATTGGATGATAAACCTGTGATGCCTGAATTGATTCAAGAGCAAGCAACATTGGATGCTATTATTGAAAAAGTATTACCACTACTGAAGAGGGAGCCTGCTGCTTTACAACAACAGGCTTCTTTTGATGCTCTTCGGCAGCGTTTGGGAGATGAAAACCCCAGTGAAACAGTGGCTAATATAGTACTTTCTATGGCAGTCGAAAAAACTTCATAAAGGGTTTTATTCGCGGCCCATACGCATAGAAAAATCTTCTTTATATACCGAATTAGCCAAGCCTTCTTCATATTCAATGTGATCATTTTCAATGAGTTGTTGTAAATGTTGATCAAAGGTTTGACTGCCATAAAGAGATCTGCCTTCTTCCATTGATTTAGGTATTTCTCTCCAGCGATTTAAATCTAAAATAAAGTGTCTGACAACGGAGTTGCAAACCATAATTTCAACTGCGGCAATGCGCCCCTTACCAGACTTCATAGGAACAAGTTTTTGTACGATGATTGCACGCAGGTTTTCGGATAGACGCTCGCGAATGGCATCTTGTTCATCTAAGCCAAATGCAGACATCATGCGTTGCATTGTCCCGATAGCGGTTGTTGCGTGAACAGTGGCCATGACAAGGTGGCCTGTTTCTGAAGCCTGTAGAGCCAATTGAATCACCTCTTTGTCACGTGCCTCACCTGCAACAATGACATCGGGAGCTTCACGAAGTGCATCGGTGAGGCCTTGAGAATAATTCTCAACATCGCTTCCTAACTGACGTTGGCATACGGTGCCTTTATGCACTGTTTTATAGTTGAACTCTATGGGGTCTTCGATGGTAATGACATGAACTGGCCTATTCACAACCATATGATTGATCATGGCAGCCATGGTTGTACTTTTCCCCGAACCGGTGGCTCCAGCCATTAAAATCAAGCCATTGCGTGTATTGTTGCATAAGTCACAAATAACAGGGGGTAAATGTAAGGCATCAAAGCTAGGAATTTCTTGTGGAATAATACGGGCAACAATGCCAAAGTTGTCATGGGTGCGCATGATATGAACGCGAAAATGGGCAACATTTTCTAAGGAGTATTGAAAATCTTCACTTTGAATGCTTTCAACATCAATCTCACGAGGGACTTGCCGTATCAGGTGTTGTATCATATCTTTGATAAGAGGGCGTTCTGGTGGTGTGACTTTTTCAGGTGAGATGGTTACAACAGCACCATTAATACGCATGCGAACACGGTCACCTGTGCGAATCATCAAATCTGATGCTTTGTGTTTGTGTGATGCCAGTAACAGATCGTCAATGACATGCCATTCGTTAGCCATTATATTTTTAAATCCTTAGACGAGTCGGAAGAAAGTTCATCGATGCCACCACCATCACTGCCTTCTAGTTTGGACATTTTTATTTTTAGACGTAAATCATTAATTGCATCGGCATGTACGAGAGCCTCTTCTTCACTAATAAAGTCATCTTTCCAGAGCCCAAGTAGGCATTGATCAAAGGTCTGCATGTTATAGTTTTTACCATTGGCCATTGACTCTTTGATTTCAGAAATATCCCACTTTTCAATAAGGTCAGCGATGCGCGGTGTATTTATCATAATTTCGACGGCTACTTTACGGCCCCCATCTTGGGTTTTTACCAAGCGTTGTGATAGAATGGCTTTCATATTCATAGCTAAGTTTAGGCGTACTTGTGGGTACATCTCTTCTGGGAAAAAATTCAAAACACGCTCTAATGCTTGATTAGCATTATTGGCATGTAATGTGGCCATGCAAAGGTGACCAGTTTCAGCAAATTCAAGCGCATGTTCCATTGTTTCGCGATCACGAACCTCACCCACGAGAATCACATCTGGAGCTTGCCGTAAAGTGTTCCTTAAAGCGGCTTTAAAAGTTTCCGTATCGGTGCCTACTTCACGCTGTGTGATCACGCTTTTCCTATGTTGATGGACGAATTCAATAGGATCCTCAATGGTAATGATGTGGCCAGCTTGATTACGGTTGCGATGGTCAACCATGGCAGCCAGTGATGTTGATTTCCCTGAGCCAGTTGCACCGACCACAATCACCAAACCGCGTTTGGTCATAACAATTTCTTTGAATATATCGGGTAAACCAAGCTCATCAATGGTGGGTACTTCGGTGGTTATTTTACGAATGACCATGCCTATGTCACCACGTTGGCGGAATATATTGACACGGAAACGCCCCATGCCTTCGTAGGCGAGGGCGAGATTCATTTCCATATCGGTGGCAAAAGTGACACGCTGCTTTTCGCTCATGGCAGAGTTTGCTAGTTGCTCCGTTTGAACTGAGCTTAAAGGAGGCTGTTTTAAGGGGATAATAGGCCCGTTGATACGATAGGATGGAGGCATGCCTGATGTAATGTATAAATCAGATGCATCTTGCTTCACCATCACCATCAATAATTGTCGAATGGAAAGCTTTTGAGGTTCGTTAGCACTCATAGTGTTTGATCTCCTGAAAAGTAGTGATGAGGTTCATCATTAGCCGCCAAATAGCTTTTTGTTTTGAGATTTCTCTAGTGCAGCTTGTTGGGTTATTTTGCGGCTTTTTACCAATTGTTGTAGGTTCATATCTAATGTTTGCATGCCTTCACGCTGGCCTGTTTGCATGACAGATACCATTTGTGGTATTTTATTTTCACGAATTAAATTTCGAATGGCAGGTGTGCCAAGCATAATTTCATGGGCAGCGACACGACCAGTTCCATCTGCTGTTTTCATCAATGTTTGTGAAATGACTGCTCTTAGAGACTCCGATAACATGGCTCGAACCATTTCTTTTTCAGCTGCTGGAAATACATCGATAATCCGGTCAATAGTTTTGGGTGCAGATGAAGTATGCAATGTTCCGAATACCATGTGACCTGTTTCAGCGGCGGTTAATGCTAGGCTAATCGTTTCAAGGTCGCGCATTTCGCCTACTAGAATAACATCGGGGTCTTCACGCAAGGCACTTTTTAAAGCATTGGCAAAAGAGTGTGTATGAGGGCCTTTTTCACGCTGTGAAACCAATGAATTTTTTGATTGGTGTACAAATTCAATAGGGTCTTCAATTGTAATGATATGACCTTTTTCATTTTCATTTCGATAATCCATCATAGCTGCAAGCGTGGTGGACTTACCCGAACCAGTAGGACCTGTTACCAAGCAAATGCCGCGTGGCATCATGGCAATTTCGCTGAAAATATCAGGGCATTTTAACTGCTCTAATGTAAATACCTCAGTGGGAATAACACGAAATACAGCACTCATACCATGGTTTTGTTTAAATACATTCACACGAAAACGGGCGATATCACCAAGTGCAAAAGAGAAGTCCAGCTCCAAGTGCTCTTCAAATAATTTGCGCTGGGTATCATTCATAATGTCATAAATCATGGCTTGTACGACGCGATCTTCTAATGCAGGCATCTTGATGCGGGTCATATCACCATGAATACGAATCATTGGCGGCTCACCTGAAGCTAGGTGTAAATCTGAAGCACTATTTTTTACAGTAAAGGCTAGTAACTCTGAAACATCCATGTAATACGTCCTGTTGAAAAAAAGATATGGCTTAGCATAGGCAGCTATGGGTTGGGTCGCAAGTTTATTGGCATAGCCTTTGTGTGATGCATTTGGCCACTTGAATCAATAATAAGTGCCTGTAATGGTAGTGTCTCAGCTATTTTTATACCTTCCTTTCCTAATACAAACAAAGCAGTACTCCATGCATCAGCAAGGGTGGCATTGGAGGCAATAACAGTGGTGCTTTGGCTATTGTAGCTGGGCAAGCCTGTTTTGGGGTTGAGAATATGATGATAACGCTGACCGTTGTTTATGAAATAGCGTTCGTAGTCGCCAGATGTCACAATACTAACATCGCCATGCAGTGACAGGGTGGCGATAATGCTGCCCTTATGACGAGGGTCGCGAATGCCAATGTGCCAATCGTTCTTTCCGTGTTTTCCAATTAGTCGGATATCTCCACCTGCATTAATCATGGCATGTTGAATACCATGGTTTTTGAGTACTTCAATACCACGATCAATGGCATAACCTTTTGCGATAGCACCAAAATCCAGTTGGCAGTTGGGCGTAGTACGTAACCATTGCTTGCCGTTATGCTGGAGACAGTTTTGTGTGCTAGATAAAAGTTTTTGAATAGAGCTTGGTGAAGGTGGGGCGTTTGGTGGTTCTGTATTGGAAAAACCCCAAAGTTTATTTAATGTGGCAAGTGTAGGGCTAAAAGCACCATCACTTTGCTGTTCGATGTCCAAGGCGGTTTCAAGAAGTCTGTTGACTTCGGAGGGGAAGTGAAAAGATGTGTGAATAGAAAGTTGATTGAATGCTTTGATACTGTTGGGTTTGCTGCCATAAATAGTGAATGTATCTTCAATACGTTGCATTTCTTGAGCTGCTTTGCGGATAGCGGCCATGGCAATATCTTTATTAGGATGAACAATGGTGAAGCTAACCAGTGTTCCCATCATGAAACGGGTTTCGTGAATATCTTTTGAAGCGTGTTCACAGGATAGTAAAAAAAATGAGATGGTGATGAAAAATATTGTGTGAATAGGGCGCATGTGCATATGCTTGTTTGGAATAAACACTATTTCAAGTTATTTCGAATATTGCGAGTTCGAGTTTCAAGTGCAACTTTCGTGAGCTTGGTTTGAGTGTTGAGGAACACCCCATGATGCATCAGATATGAGAAAGCCTTGTTTAATTCAGCTTGAACAACCCAAACGGACAAATCATTTTGTAGCAGGAATAAGAGCTCGATGTGGAGCATCAGTAATTGACGTTCATCGCAATAGAGCCGTCTATTATGATCATCGTTTGTACGTAATTATAAGCCAATAATTGGAGTTAGAGCCTGCTGAATTTTTGAGTGGTGAAATTAAAGTTGATGAAAGTTACTTCGCTGGTCAGCGAAAAGGTAAGCGAGATTGTGGTGTGGCTAGAAAACCCCTGGTTTTTGGTTTGTTTAAATTCGGAGGTAAGTTTTGCACATACGATTTATACCTGATACCAAAGCAAGCGTCATATGTGCAAATTTAATGGAGCTCTAAAAGAATACTTTCCCCTTCCTTTCGATTTTACATACTTCACTCTTCATCCTATTAGGCTGCTTTCTCATGGCACGAGTCTTTATTTTTCATGTCACTTTGGAGGTTTTAGTGCGCTGCGTAAATATTGGGTCAGGTGGGTTGGGTAGACTTTAGTCAAAGACAGGGAGTCACACTTTTGAAAATGAGCGAATGGTGTGATGGCGTTTACAAATGCAGCTATGACTAAATCGTCATCAAAATTATGTTGTTCGAAATGTAGTGATCTGATCTCTAAATGGCTGTCTTTTCGATGGGCTTTACAATCCATCCTCCCAATAAATCCATCGCGGTAAAGTAGCGGCAGGGAAAAGTAGCCATACTGGCGTTTGGCTTCAGGCACATAACATTCTATCTGATAGTCGTATTGAAACAGTGCTTTGAGCCGTTCGCGCTGGATGACACTGTTGTCGAATGGTGAAAGAATCAGCATACGGTTATTCAATCGGGGAAGGGGGCGTTCGAGCGCACCCGTTTCCAAGATAAACACTTCGCCATTGCTTATTTGTACTTGCTCTAAGGTGCCCTGCGCCAACCTTTCGTTGACCAAAGTTTTCACAGCTTTGCGTAGTTCAGCATTTCGGCGCTGGTAGGTCAGCCCTTTGAGTGAAACAAGGCCATGGCAGCGCAACTGTTGATCGACAATGTGTGCCGCAAATTCTTCCATGCTGGGCATGTGTGTGTTGACATGAGATGGCAGCACTCGCTCGGTGAGATTATATGATTTTTGGAAACCTTCGCGGTCGCAAACCATGAGGTCGCCTTGCATATATAGCTGCTCGAGTGCCTTTTTGGCTGGTTTCCAGCTCCACCAGCCTGCACGTTTGGTGGTGTTCGCTTCTAGATCTCGGGATCGTATCGGGCCATCTGAACGGATGCGTGTCAACAGTTCACCCATCAGCTTTCTATCAGGGTTTTTATACCAATGGGTTTGACCGCTTTTAATGGCGTTTTTATAAGGTAAGGAGAAACGAAAATCGGCGATGGGTATAAAAGCTGCCGCGTGTGTCCAATACTCAAAAATATCGCCATCGAGCAACATTTGATTTGTCATGGCTGGTTCGAAATTAGGCACTCTAGCCTGAAAAACATGATGGTGCGCGCGTTCCACCACCGAGATGGTGTCGATTTGTACATAACCGATGTGGTTAATCGCTTTACGCGCGCCCGCCAAACAGTGTCCAAAGGGCTGAGCCTGTAGCAAACCTTGTGAAGCTAGGGCAAACCGACGTAAACGCGCCAGCTCTTGGGGACGCTTTATTTCAACCATGGACAACGTGCCTATACATTAGACTCACCAGTTACATTTTTGCTTTATTGCTTGCGTATAATTTAAAATCTATAAACAATGATGTAAGGAAATAAAATATATGTAAGAATAGTCTACCTATAAAATAATCCCTATCCTCAACAGTAGTTTCATTCAACAAACCTAGTGTAATAAGGTAAATTGGTAA